>WBZX01001607.1_pt1 | contig 16756 bp, 16 predicted proteins | sample 5204211 | NCBI WGS metagenome assembly WBZX01 (sample SAMN12344362, study PRJNA552823) | activated sludge metagenome | biome: Activated sludge suspended growth; feature: Nitrification reactor; material: Wastewater; isolation source: activated sludge from nitrification reactor of wastewater... | reverse complement strand
GGGTTCGTATGTGACATATGCCTTGCCATCCAGAACACGAACAAATTCCGGGTTCTTGCCAATCTTCACATGCACGGGTTTGTTGGCGCTCCCGGTTTCTGTAATGGCAATGTTTCCATCATCCTTGTTGGCCGAGATCAGCCACTTGCCGTCTGCGGTAATCCCTAGACCGCGAGGGCCTTTTGCGGCGATTTCCAGGCTGCCTCTGGTTTCCATGGTTTCGAGATCAATGACGGTAATTCCGCCATCCTGGTTAGAAACATAGGCAAGGCCTTTGCCATCTGCCCATGCAGGGGATGTGCTTGCGATTCCAAGTGCCAGTAGCACGGCAGAGTAGAGATGCTTGGGCAATGGTTGCTTCATGTGTATGAGATCTCCGGTTGAATGTCGGTGAGGTATCAACCTGGATAATCCATTGTTACACGTCGCGTTTCAATGGTTTTCCCAGGTTAAAAGCTGCCCAACAATACCTGACGTTATCCTGGGGCGATAGGTTGAAAATCATGAATCTTGATGGGAGAAATTCCCGAAGCCGACTTTCCTGGTGATGTGTCGCGATCTGAATCTGCTGCGATCGGGAATTACTCCTATTCACAGCCTGATATCCAAACGTTTCTAATAGCATCCTTTAGAAATTCATTCTGCATGAGCCTCAAGCTTTTATTAAACCTGCTGATTACCGCGTTGTTGCTGTTGGTCATGATGGCCGGATTGGTTCTGATGCTAACCAACGCACGCGACGACGTGCGTGCCGAGATCGATTCTACAGCCAACCTGGCATTACATATGCTGGATACGGAAATCATCTATTTTTCGTCGGGTGCAGCCGTCAATGCATGGCCCGAGTCCCCGTTCCGCCTGAATAGCCTAGGGCATGTTCGCCATCTGCGAATCGAATTTTTCGATGCTCAGGGCAAGCTGCGCGACAGTAATCGGAAAGCGGACACAGGCATCGAACATGCTCCGCCAGCCTGGTTTATGCGGGTGATGACAGAAATCGCTCCCGAGGGGAATCCGACAAGAAAACAGGTATTTTACATGGGGCGCGTACTTGGAGAATTGGTAGTTACGCCAGATCCATCCTACGAGATCAAGGAAATCTGGAGCGACACGCTGGGCCTGATCGAACTGGTTGCGGTGTTCTTTGTGTTGGTTAACGTGATGGTCTACTGGGCGGTGGGCCGCGCCTTGCGACCGGTTGATCGAATCCTTGCCGCGCTGACGGAGCTGGAAAGCGGTCGACTGGATGCACGCCTGCCAACATTCAGATTGCCTGAACTGGCATGTATCAGTAATAAATTCAACGGCATGGCAAAAACATTGCAGCAAAGCGTAGGGCGGGTGCACGAGCTTAACCGTAAGATCGTATGCCTGCAGGAAGAAGAGCGCCGAAGGCTGGCGCGAGATTTGCACGACGAGGTTGGGCAATGCCTGACAGCGATCCATGTGGATGCCACAGCGATCATGAACGCGCGCCGTTTGCTTGATACAAAAGCAAGTGCCCAGGCGATTCTCGACGTGACTAGGCAGATGATGGAGATGGTGCATGACATGCTTCAACGCCTGCGTCCCAGCGTACTGGACGAGCTTGGATTGCAGGCCGCACTGAACGATCTGGTGGATATCTGGCAGCAACGGAATCGTGCAGTTACCTGCCGGATGACGATAGGGGATGAATTGGAGGATGGCATGGATGAACCCATCACCATGGCGGCGTATCGCATCGTGCAAGAAAGCCTGACAAATGTTTCCAGGCACGCTGCCGCCACCGTCGTAACTCTTGATGTGAGTAAGGAACAGGATATCCTGATGATTGAAATTGAAGACAACGGATGTGGATTTGATGCCAGCGCAACCGTTTCCGGTTACGGATTGACCGGAATGCGGGAGCGGGTAGAGGGGCTGGGAGGGGAATGTCTGCTGGACAGCTCACCGGGTAGAGGTACCAGAATCCGGGTAAGGATTCCGTGTACTGTGGAGCATGGGTAATGAGCGCGAGTTTACGTGTCGTCCTGGTCGATGACCACGATATCGTGCGATCCGGCTTACGTCGCTTGCTGGAACAAAATGACGGAATGCAGGTAGTCGCCGAGGCCGATAACGGCGAGCAGGCATACAAGCTGTTTGGCGAATTACTGCCGGATGTGCTTGTGATGGATATTTCCATGCCCGGCATGGGAGGCCTGGAGTCGCTGCGCCGTATCATCTCGCGTTTTCCTGCAGCCAAGATCGTGATTTTCTCGATGCATGAGAACGTTGCATTTGCGACTAAGGCACTGACCATCGGCGCACGCGCTTATGTTGCCAAAGCAGGCATGGGCAACGATGTGCTGCGGGCGGTCAGGGAGGTTGCCGCTGGGCGAAGTTATATCAACCCGGATATGGCGCAGAAAATCGCTTTCCAGAATCTGAGCGGAGGAGATGATCCGGTTCGGCAGCTATCTCCCCGCGAGTTCGAGGTTTTTCGCTTGCTGGCTGAAGGCAACAATGTCGATGAGATTGCCGGCATGCTCAGCATCAGCCAGAAAACCGCTGCCAATTACCAAACCATCCTCAAACAGAAACTCGGTATTTCCAGCCCGGTCGATCTGGTCAGACTGGCAATCCGCCAAGGGCTGATCGAAGGCTGAACCTGTCAATTTCAATGGAGCAAAACAATGATTAAACCCATCCTGCGACGACTGCCCGCACTGTGCCTGGCAGTTCTACCGGCTACCGCCATGGCCGGGTTTGAAGAGGGCAAGGCTGCGATGCTGAGTCGCGACTTTGTAACGGCACTGAAAGAGTTCAGGCCGCTGGCAGCGCAAGGCGACCAGAAATCCCAGTATATTCTGGGCATGCTGTACGACGAGGGGCAAGGGGTGGCGCAGGATTACACCGAGGCTGCCAAGTGGTATCGCAAGGCTGCCGAGCAAGGCCATCTGGATGCGCAATACAATCTCGGCGTTATGTTTGCCCAGGGGCAGGGCGTGGCAAGGGATGACGTAGAATCGGCCAGGTGGTTTCGTATGGCGGCAGAAAAAGGCAACGTGCTGGCGCAATTCGCCATGGGCAGGATTACCACGATAGGCCGGGGAGTAGCACGGGATGACAAGGCTGCTGCCGGATGGTACCGCAAGGCCGCCGAACAGGGGCATTACAAATCGCAACTGGTGCTGGGAAAGATATACCAGGAAGGCCGCGGCGTAAAAGGCAGCCTCAGCCAGGGGTTGTCGTGGATCAAGAAATCTGCCGATCAAGGCCATAACAAGGCGCAATATGAAATGGGGCGCGCCTATGAAGCCGGGACTGGCGTATCCAGAGACGTGGTGCAAGCCTATATGTGGTACGAACTCGCGGCCGCCCAGACCCACGACGGTGCCATCATGGCGCGGGATGCGCTCGCCAGAAAAATGTCTGCGGAACAGATCGCCAGTGCCAAGGGCCTGGCTGAAAAGAGGATGCCTCAATCGGCGGTTCGCTGAAAACTGGAATGGCAATGCTCAACGACAGTTCTATTCGAGGCTTGCAATGCCCGGGAATTGAAAAAATAGCCGACGGTTGGAGTACCGTCGGCTAAATCACTATGTAGTTACCATGGAGTGATAACTGGAAACCAGTTTAGCTGCTTGTCCGATGCGACCGTTAGGGAAGAGATCGCTTTGTTCAATGGGATTAATTCATTTTTTCATCAGGCCGAGCCGGAAAGCCTGCAGCATGAGTTGTGCCGTCCCCTCCACATTGAGCTTCGTTCGCAGGCGGCTTTGAACGTTAGCCACGGTCTTGTAATCGAGGCAAAGCGTTGTGGCGATGCCATCCAGCGATTGGCCTTGCGCCAGCATGTTGAATACTTCGAATTCTCGGGGACTTAATTTCTTGAGCGGGTCGTCGCCGTGAACCTTCTGCATGGCTACCTGCTGGGCGATATCATGACTGACGTAGTTGCGATTCCTCGCCAGCGACTGGACAGCTTCGACCAGGACTTCCGGTGCGCTTGCCTTGGATACATAGCCCATGGCACCTGACATCAGCGCTCTGGTTGGAAAGATGGCATCGTCATGCATGCTGAAGATCAGGATGCGAGCATTGCTGTCCCGCGAAATAATACGGCGCAGTGTCTCGAGCCCACCCATTCCCGGCATGGATAAATCCATAATTACCACGTCTGGAAGCAGTTCGGCATAGAGTCGATAGGCGTCCTCGCCACTATCAGCCTCGGCAGCCACCTCGATGCCGGATGCCTGCAATAGATGGTGGTAACCTTTGCGCACCACGGCGTGGTCGTCTACCAGAAGTACGCGTATGGGCTGTTGCATGGTGTTAACTCCTTATGAGTCTTTGGAAATTTGGACTGGAATGGAAGCTTCAATTTTGACGCCATGGCCCGGTAAGCTTGATATGGAGAATCGGCCGCCGACGCTATCGATACGTTCGCGCATACCGATCAGACCCAGCCCGGCACGGGGAGTATCCACATCCATACCGACGCCATTATCCACAATCCGGATGTCTAGCCTTTCGTAAGCCAGAGTCAGGCTGATCGCAATGTGGCTGGCTCTCGCATGCCTGGCAGCGTTGGATAACCCCTCCTGGGTAATGCGGAAGATGTTGTCGGCCACGCGTTCATTCAATTCATCGATGTTGCCTGCAATGCTCAAATCGAGATGGGTACCTTGCTCCGGTTTGTGCCAGGTGTCGACAAGATGTCGTATTGCGGCCGCCAGGCCCAGATCATCCAACGCTACCGGCCTGAGCCGGTGAATCATGCCGCGTATCGCCCGATAAATGTAATCCGAGTGAGAAATGATGTCGTGTGCGAGACCGTCCGTGGCGGTGCTCAGCTCCTTATCCAGCGTGATGCAGGTTGCATTGGTTTTGATGGCATTCAGATATTGCCCCATATCGTCGTGCAAGTCCTGGGCAATGCGTCGTCTCTCATCTTCCTGCGTTTGTAGCAACTGCATGAGCAGGCGGTGGTTTTGCTGGAGAAGTTCCCTGATCTCCGATTCGGCCTGCCTGATTTCGGTAATGTCAGTGGCGTACAGATGCAGTGACTGAAGAGTACCTCGGTCGAACTGGCCGACAACGTGAGTCATGGTGTGAACCTGATATCCGGATGGTGAGTTCAGGATCAGCTCGTTCATATCCATTTTGCTGGCTGCCGATACCGTCTGGACGATATGCAGCCAGGACGTGCCGGTTCCAATCAGATCGCCGAAGTTGATATTTTCTGCCGGTGATTTCGTATCGCTACCAACCAGCATCGCGAATGCCGGATTGCACATGCGAACCTGTCCGTCGGGTGCAAGGATCGCATTGGCTGTCAGGCTTTCGGAAAACAGCAACTCATATTCCGAGCGACTTTTGAGCAGTTGCTGTTCGGTAGCGATACGGATGGAAATTTCATGCATCGCGTCCTGCCATCGCCGCCAGGAGAACCAGGATAACGCGATCGTTGCCGTTAGCAGAGCTAGCGGCAATTCGTCCAGATCATAGGTTTCCTCGTATACACGAGACCAACTGACAAACCTTTCCGACAACTCCAGTGTTGCCGATATGAAGTAAGTAGCGGCGAATGCCACAAGAACCAGCATGAGTTCAATAAATACCCTGAAGTGGGTGTGTGCTGCGCGGCGAGGGCGATTCATGGCGCCGGAGTGTCTATCAGACAGGCAGGTTTTTCAAGCGCCTGACTCCCGATTTCCGGCGGGAGTATTTCCCGTTCTGTCGGCACTCATCCAATAGTGAAATTTTCTGTATGCGAAAGTGAATTTATCGCTTAGTTCGGTTGGGCGGTGTGGGTCATAGTGCATTGCGCCCGGCTTAAAGGCCGGAGCCGAGGGAGTATGAAACTTTTAACACAATCAGGAGGATTAGGAATGCAATCCAGACTAACCGCAGGTATTGGTGCGGCCGTCAGTGGTCTGTTCGTCATTACGATGATGCAGACCGCCATGGCGGACGAGGATCTGACCGCGCGCGTGCAGGACCCGAATCAATGGGCAACGCAAACGGGTAACTATTATAGCCAGCACAATAGCGCGCTGTCGCAAATCAACAAAGGTAACGTCAAAAACGTGAAGGCAGCGTGGTCTTTTTCCACGGGTGTGCTGAATGGGCATGAAGGCGCGCCACTGGTGATTGGCGATATGATGTATATCCACTCCGCTTTCCCGAATAACACCTATGCCATTAATCTGAACGATCCGGGCAAGATCGTCTGGTCGCACAAGCCCAAGCAGGATGCCTCAACCAAGTCGGTGATGTGTTGCGACGTGGTGGACCGCGGCCTGGCCTATGGCGCCGGGCAAATCATCAAGAAGCAGGCGGATGGCCACTTGCTGGCGTTGGACGCCAAGACTGGCAAGGTGAACTGGAAGGTCGAGGTTTGCGATCCCAAGGTGGGTTCGACGCTGACGCAGGCACCGTATGTGGTCAAGGAAACCGTGCTGATTGGTTGCTCTGGTGCTGAACTTGGTGTTCGCGGTGCCGTTAATGCATTCAATATCAAGACAGGTGAGCTGAAATGGCGCGCCTACGCCACCGGGCCTGATGAGGACGTCAGGATTGGCGACAAATTCAACAAGGACAACCCGCATTACGGGCAGCGCGGCTTGGGCACCAAAACATGGGAAGGAGATGCTTGGAAGATTGGCGGCGGCACCAATTGGGGTTGGTATGCTTATGATCCAAAGCTGAACCTGTTCTACTACGGCTCTGGTAACCCGGCCCCGTGGAACGAGACCATGCGGCCCGGTGACAATAAGTGGACCATGACGATCTGGGCGCGTGACGTCGATACCGGCGAAGCCAAATGGGGCTACCAGAAGACGCCGCATGACGAATGGGACTTCGCCGGTGTAAACCAGATGGTACTGACCGATCAGCCGGTCAACGGCAAGGTAACTCCGCTACTAAGTCATATTGACCGTAACGGTATCCTCTACACCTTGAATCGCGACACTGGCGGCCTGATCGTGGCTGAAAAGGTTGATCCGGCCGTTAACGTATTCAAGAGCGTGGATCTGAAGTCCGGTGTGCCTGTACGTGATCCCGAGTTCTCTACGCGCATGGATCACAAGGGCACCAACATTTGTCCATCTGCCATGGGCTTCCACAATCAGGGGATTGATGCCTACGATCCTGATTCACGTACGTTGTATGCTGGCCTCAATCATATTTGTATGGATTGGGAGCCGTTCATGCTGCCGTATCGTGCAGGCCAGTTCTTCGTCGGTGCAACGCTGGCGATGTATCCCGGCCCGAATGGCCCGACCAAAAAGGAAATGGGCCAGGTGCGTGCATTCGATCTGACGACGGGCAAGGCAAAGTGGACCAAGTGGGAGAAGTTCTCGGTCTGGGGCGGCACCTTGTTCACCAAGGGCGGTCTGGTTTGGTACAACACTCTGGATGGATACGTCAAGGCACTGGACAACAAGGACGGCAAGGAACTGTGGAAGTTCAAGATGCCTTCTGGTGGTATCGGCGCCCCGATGACCTACTCGCATAAGGGCAAGCAGTATATCGGCAGTATGTACGGTGTTGGCGGTTGGCCTGGCGTTGGCCTGGTGTTCGACCTGACCGATCCGAGTGCCGGTCTGGGAGCCGTAGGTGCTTTCAAGGAGTTGCAGCACCATACCAACATGGGCGGCGGCCTGATGGTGTTCGCCCTGTAAGGCGGAGTTGCAAAGCCGGGGTGTTGTATTGCCCCGGCATCCGATGGTCCAGGCTGCATCCAGATGATGCGTTGCCATGAAAACCGGCGTCATCTGGATGCAGCCTGGAATTTTACTGTTCTGATGGTAATGCAGGATCAATAGGAAAACAGATAAATATGCTCACTATGATGAAAACAGGTTCCAGGCATTGGTTGCGTGGATTGCTGTGTGGCGCGCTTGGGTTGATGGCAGTCCAGGGTCATGCAGCTGATCTCAATATATGTGCCGGTCAGAATGAAATGCCTTTTTCGAATCAGAACAAGGAAGGATTCGAGAATGCGATTGCCGAAGTTCTTGGCAAGGGGCTCAATCGCAAGGTGAATTATGTGTTCTGGAATGATCCGCGCTATGCCGTACGCGACTTTCTGGATAAAAACAAATGTGATGTGCTGCTGGGGGTCGATGCCGGTGACCCGCGCGTATTGACGACCAGGCCATATTACAAGACAGGGTATGTCTTCATTACCCGCGAAGACCGTGAAATCGATATTTCATCCTGGAATGACGAACTGCTAAAGGGACGTAATTTCCGGATCGGCGTCATGCCGGACAGCCCGGGTAAGGTCATGCTGCTGCAGATCAATCGTTTCGACGACATGTTCGATTATTTTGCCGAAGTGCAGGGGTATCAATCCACGCGCAACAAGTACGTCAGGGTTGATCCATCGCGGCTGGTGACGGATGTGGAAAGCAAGTACAACCATGCAGCCATGCTGTGGGCGCCAGAAGCTGCGCGCTATGTGCGTGATGCCAAGGTGCCGCTGAAAATGGTGCTGGTGAAGGATGATGCCAAAAAGGCCAATGGGCAGAAGGTTCCCATGCAGTACGAAGTCGTCATGGGGGTACGCAAGGGGGATAACGCACTCAAGGATGCGCTGAACAAGGTAATCGACGAGAAGCGCAGTGATATTGAAGCGATCCTGAAGCGAGAGGGAATCCCGCTGATTCCATTGCAAAAGTAAGAAAAGAATCATTCCGGGATAACACCGGTGATGTGGATATTTGTTTGCCGACCAATAAAGACTACAACCGAGGAGACTTTTTAAATGATGAATATTCGTTCGCACGGCAGAAAGAAGGCGGCCGGATTAATGGCCACATTTCTGCTGGCTTTCGGAATGGCATGTCAGGCGGAGCCGGATGCCGGACAGAAAAATACGGCCAGTCGCTGGGCATCCCTGCCTGTGCTTGATTTTCGTGACACGATTTCCGGTGATCCACTGGATTTTAACGGGTTGGTCGACTATGACGATCAACCTGAAGTTGAAACCGATGCCGTCAAGGAATTCAAGCGCACCGGGCGCAATCCTTACAACGATGATGATGCTGCTATCAAATTCGGCGGTGTCCGGTACTCGACGGCCTGCTCCGGCTGCCATGGGCATCATGCCGAAGGCAAGCTTGGGCCGGCGCTGGCTGATGATTATTGGACTTATCCCAAGAACGCAACCGACAAGGGGCTTTTCGAGACCATTTTCGGAGGGGCAGCAGGACAAATGGGGCCGCAGCGCAATCGGCTGACTCAGGATGAAATACTCAAGATCATGAGCTGGACACGCAGTATTTACAGCGGCGATCCGGCCAGGGCGGAGTGGAAACAGTAATAGATCAGCGGACACCTCCGGGATGCTCACTGGTGGCACCCGGACGGAAAGTAGTGACACCAGCAACCATATCGACTAGGAGATAACATGAAACAACTGATGACTTTGGTGGCAATCGCAGGCGCAATGGTTGCATCCAGCACCGCATTTGCCTACGACGGGCAGAATTGCAAGGAACCCGGTAACTGCTGGGAAGCCAAGCCCGGCTATCCGGAAAAGATTGCTGGCTCGAAATATGATCCCAAGCATGACCCGGTTGAAATCGGTAAGCAGGAAAAATCCATCATTGCCATGGATGCGCGCAATGCCAAGCGCATTGCCAACGCCAAGGCGACCGGCACCTTCGATTACAACGCCAGCAAGTAAGCAGCTTGCAACGGGCCGACGGTCATGACGTTGGCCCGATTTTTTATCCGCAAACAACGATACCAATTATCCATGACATCTCATTCCGGCATTGACCTTGGCTTCTGGCGCAATCGCGCACTGGCCTTCGAGCAATCCCTTAATAGCGTAGTTCTGGGCTTGAACAACCAGGTACGGGCGCTGACTATCGCTGTTTTTGCGCGCGGGCATGTGTTGCTGGAAGGCGATGTCGGCGTCGGCAAGACAACGCTGCTGCGCGCAGCAGCACGGCTGCTGGGTGGCGCGTATCAGCGTATCGAAGGTGCCGTGGACTTGATGCCTGGCGATTTGTTATACCACGCCTATATGGATGAGCATGGCCAGCCGGCAGTAGCTCCTGGCCCGCTGCTGCGTCATGGCGAGACGTTGGCGGTATTCTTTTTCAACGAAATCAATCGTGCCCGCCCCCAGGCACACTCCCTGTTGCTGCGCCTGATGGCGGAACACAGCGTCAATGCCTTCAATCGTGAATATGCGTTTCCCCATCTCACCGTATTTGCCGATCGCAACCGGTTGGAACGCGAAGAAACTTTTGAATTGCCCGCCGCAGCACGCGATCGCTTTTTCATGGAAATTTCGGTAGAAGCACCGCAGCTTCACGAATTACAGCGGGCATTGATGTTTGACCCGCGCTTTCACGATGTGGATGCACTGGTTGGTGGGCTGCCCGAGGGTTTGATCGCTCATGACCAGCTCAATGCCGTCGCGGTCGCCATTCAGTCTGATGTGCGTGCCGAACTCCCTTTGCAGGATTACGCTGTTCGCTTGTGGCAGGCGTTACGTCAGCCATCGGCACACAATATCCGGCTGGACGATGTTGATATGTCGCGCCTGGTTGCGGGCGGCGCCAGCCCGCGTGGAATGGCCATGCTGATGCGCGCAGCGCGATGCCGCGCCTGGTTGGAAGGCCGCGACTATCTGATACCCGACGATGTTTGCGCAGTGTTTCACGACACTGTGTCGCACCGGGTGTTTTTTACCCCGGCTTACGAGTTGCGTCGAGACGAGATTGCTCCGCGTTTGCTGGATGCAGTTCTGGACAGGGTTTCCGCGCCCTGATCGCGGAAGGGAGACAGCCTTGCCTCATTTTGTTCCGCAGGAATTCCAGTATCGGCTGGGTTGGCGCACACAAGGGACGCGGCCCGGTGCACACATGACGCGCACACCGGGCGGGATCGCCGATTTTCGCGGGTACGCAAACTTTCTGGATCATCCCGATCCACGCCGTATCGACGTGCGCGCAACGCTTGGCAGCATCCCGCGCCGACTCATGGTGCGCTCGTATCACGAACGGGGTGCTATCACGGTTTATGCAATTGTCGATTTGTCCGCTTCCATGAGTTTTGCCGGGCATTCCGACAAGCGCATGCTGGCGGCGGATGTGGCGGCATCCGTCGCCTGGTCGGCAACGCGTGGGGGCGATGCCTTCGGCCTGGTGGCCTGTGACGATACCATCAGATTGGAGTTGTTGCAGGCTCCAAATCGCCGACGATGGGTAGCCGAGGAGGTCATGACACGCCTGCTGTCCTGTGAACGGCGTCGCGCCGTGCGTGCCACCGCACTACCGATGGTGGCCGAACATCTGCAACGAGCTCGCGCGCTGGTGTTCCTGATTTCCGATTTTCACTTTGACGACACCTTGTTGCGTACCACGCTGGAGTCGCTATCTCATCACGATGTGGTGCCTGTGGTGCTGTGGGATCTGGCCGAATATCAGGATTTGCCGAGTTGGGGCTGGGCCCGTGTACGTGACATGGAAAACGGGAGTGAGCAGTCGTTGTTCTTGCGCCCGGCTTTGGCGGAACGTATTCGTCACGTCTATGCCGAACGGCGTCTGACGCTTGCGGCCATGTGCCGAAGAATGGGAACGCGCGTGCCTTTTTTTCTGGAAGAACGCTTTCATGCGGAGCATTTGACCCGGCACATGATGGAGACTTGCTGATGCGCTGGTGTGGATTGATGGTTTGCCTGTTGTCCTGCCCGGTGCTGGCACTAGATGCCGCCAGGGTAAGCAGCATTGTTCGCGAAGCGGATTACACCATAGGCAGCGTTGCACGCCAGCAGGTTGTGGTGGATACACCGCACGGTTACCGGCTGGATGCAGGCTCGTTGCCGGAAAAAGGATTGACTGACGCGATAGAACTGCGCGATGTGCAATGGGATGCGCGTGATACAGGCGCGTCGACCCGGCACTACATCACGCTGGATTGGCAGATATTCGTGGCGGGCGATACTACGCGCATCGTGCCATTGAAAGCATTGCAACTCCAGTTTGTGCGCGATGGCAAGCTGTTGCCCGTGTCGGTCAGGCCCGGCAACGTATTCGTATCCTCGCTGCTACCTGTCAAAATGGACAAGCGCTCCGTGCAACCTTATCCGGATGTCAAGCCACCCCTCATGCCGACGCAGCAGTTATGGCTGTTGCTGTTCGGTGGAGGATTGGGCGTGATGCTTGCCGGAATGTATTTCGCACATTATTTTGGCTGGTTGTTCGGCAAAAAGGCACCTATGTATTTTCGTGCCGCTACGCGAGACATCCGGCGTTTGCGTAGTCGGCCAGAGGCTGTGCGCTCCGCCATGCAGCGGCTGGCGGCTGCCTACAGCGCATACGCGGGCTATGCCGTGACTCCCGGCCGTCTGGATACCTTGCTGGCAACCCGGCCGGAGATGGCGCCGTTGGAGGCTGACACGCGCACATTTTTTGCAGACCTTCAGCGCGTGTTCTTTGCTGGTACCTCGCCCGAATATGATGTCCAGGCGCTGGAAAGACTGGCGCGCCGCTTGTGTCAGATGGAGGCCCTGTAACGATGCCATCGATACCGGAACATCTGTATTTCTCGACGCCCGGATGGCTGTTGCTCTCAGTCCTGGCGACACTTCCTCTCCTGGTGCGCGGTCATGCCGCATTTGCCTATCCTTCCGTCGCCACCCTTCCGGATGATGCGCTTTCTCGCTGGGTCCCGCGCCTGTGGAGATCCTGCGGGGTGATGGCGATAGCGGCACTTGCCGTTGCGATGGCCGGGCCGTATCTGGATGGGCGCAAGATCGAGAAGGTCGGGCGGGGCGCTCATGTCATGATTGTTCTGGATCGTAGCGCCAGCATGAATGAAAGTTTTACCGCCCATGGCGGGCATGAAAAAGTTTCCAAGATGGAAGTGGCGCGCACCGTTCTTAAGGATTTTGCCGCGAAAGGGCGCGAAGACATGCTGGGCATGGTAACTTTCAGCACTTCGCCGGTATTCGCTGCCCCCCTGACCACTGATCGAGCCGTGGTACAGGCCGCGCTGGAAGCGACCGAGGCGGGCGGTATGGGGTTTACCGCAGTCGCGCGAGGGCTCGGCATGGCGCTGGATTTTTTTGAAGGAAAACCGATCACCGGTGCACGCGCCATTCTGCTGGTGTCTGACGGCGGCGCTCATCTGGATGGCAAAACACAGGATATGGTCCGTGCCATGTTCCAGCGCCACCAGGCCTCGTTGTACTGGATTTACCTACGTTCGGCCCATGGCGCCAGCCTCTCGCAAGTCCCCGACGAAAGTACCAGCATGGACGCTTACCCGGAATACGCCCTACATCAGTTTTTCCAGACACTGGGGCCGGGGTATCACGTTTATGAAGCGGAAAACCCGCAGGCAGTAAAGAATGCCATGGCCGATATCGCCCGCCTCAAAAACAAGCCGTCGCGTTATTTCGAATCGCTGGCGCGGCATGATTTGAGTTCATGGTTTTATGCGGTGGCATGGTTTTGCATCGGCGTATTGTTGATTTTGCATATGATGGAGATCAGGCAATGGCGCGCCGCGTAAAGCTGTTTCCATGGGTGGTTGCGATACTGGTGGTTTCTGTTGCCGTTCTGGTGTGGGCGTGCAACCGTTTTTATCTGGCACATGAACACCATCGCCAGTTGGTCGAAAAAACCATCGTAAAAGGCCAAAATGCGTATGCGTTGTTTGGCAATGCCTATCACCTTGGCGCACGCGGCCGGGGTGATGAGGCGCTGGCGGCTTATGCGGCCGTAATGGCGCAGGATAACGACGATTTGCGCAAAATGGCCAGTTTCAATAGCGGAAATCTTTATCTGGCACGCGCTATCGAGTTACTGGAAACACAAGGATTGTCCGCCTGGGACACGGCCGGTCCGCTGGTCGCCATGGCCAAGGAAAGTTACCAGAAGGCTCTGCGTATCCAACCAGACTGGTCTGAAGCCAAATACAACTACCATCTGGCATTGCGGCTTGCGCCGTCCACTTATGCCATGCGTGGGCCTCAACAATACGAAGATGAGGACATCAAGCAGAAAGAGGATTCGGCCGGGTGGCCGGCCATGCCCGGAAATCCGCGCGGAATGCCGTGATGCTGAATATACGTCGGTTAATGATGCCATCCGGGCTGGATGGGCGTGGCTATATGCTGCTGGCTGCTATGCTCATGCTGACAATCTGCCTGCTGCATCCGCAAGCGGTGTTGCCCGTCCGGGTAGCCGACTGGTTTATCGTCCTGGATATTACGCAGAGCATGAATGTGCGGGATTACAAAGTGCAGGGCAAGCAAACCAGTCGTCTTGAATCCGCGAAACTGGGGATCAGGGAAGGCATACGCAGCCTGCCTTGCGGTTCGCGAGTTGCGCTTGGGCTGTTCACCGAGCGGGCAACGCTTTCAATTACACGCCCCCTGGAGGTTTGCAGGCACTATTCGGCACTGGAACAGATCGTCTCCAGTATGGATTGGCGCAATGCCTGGGCGGCTGATTCCTTCATCACGCATGGCTTGTACGGCGCCATTGGGCAGACGGCCAGGTTGGGCGAGAATGTGGGATTGCTCTTTATCACCGACGGACATCAGGCGCCGCCGGCCAACCCAAGGTACATGCCTGCATTTGACGGCAAGCCTGGCGCGGTCAAGGGCGTGATCATGGGAAGCGGGAAAACGACCATGAGCCCGATTCCCAAACTTGATGACCGAAACGAAATCAGCGAGTACTGGACATCGGAAGAAGTCATGCGATACGGCAATTTCGGCATGGCTGAAACGCTCTCGGTACTGGCGATGGAGCAGGGGCAGCATGATCGCAATGCCGGGCACGGGCCGGGCAACGACTTGCTGTCTACAGCACACCTGTCGCGATTGGAGGAAGGTAATTTGCAGCGCCTGTCCGGGTTGACCGGGTTGCAATATGCCAGGATGGACAATCTCCATGCCATCGGAAAAGCCATGCTTGACCGTACGATGGGAGTCTGGCGCCCGGCGCTGACCGACTTGCGCCCGTGGCTGGCGTTTCCTGCGTTGCTGCTCACGCTATTGTTCTTCCTGCCCCCTGCATGGACGGGGCGCATGATGAAAATCTTTTATTTGCTAACAAAACGGAGAACCTGATGAAATCGATGGCTGCAGTATTAATGTTCCTGATGGCGGTGCCTGCTGCCGCGCATGGCCCGACACCACGCAAAACGGATCAATCCATTCTGATCAAGGCATCCGTTGCGGATGTGTGGAAAAAACTTGGCGACCCCTGTGCGATTGTCGATTGGCATCCCGATATCGCCGGGTGCCAATCGCCAGATGCGAAAAAGCGCGTGCTTACGCTGAAAAACGGGGGCGTGATCACCGAAGAGTTCGACGAAGTTCAGGAAGCGGACAGCACGATCTCCTATCGACTGGTCGGCGAGGTCGACGCCAGGGCGATTGCCGTCAGCTCCTTGAATGGGCGCATCAGGCTCGTGCCGGATGGCGACCAGGTCAAGGTCAGCTGGATGGCCCGCTACTACCGAGCCTTTACCGGAAACGAACCGCCCGCCGGGCAGGATGATGATAGCGCGCAAAGCGCTGTCGATGCCTATATAAAATCCGGCCTCGAAGGGTTGCAAGGCTTGCTTGGCCGAAAATAACCAGGCACAGGCCGTTCGCAAATGGTTGGCAGAATTCCCTGCCAAAGTAGGGAGAAACTCCCTCTCGATTTAGGGACTGCCTCCGATTCTTTGGTTTTAACCATCCTCCTATAGTTTCACCACGCCGTGCTCGAGGGGAGATTCGGCGGTACGAGTTCAACTCATCAAGGAGGATGTATGAAACAACAGTTTGCGTTACGCGCCTCATTTGCGGCATTTGGCGCAGTGGCAATGCTGGGTGCAATCGGCCAGGCAACCGCTAACGAAGAAATTGTAAAGCGCAGTCACAACCACAACATGTGGGCGGCTCCGGGCCAGAACCTGGCGTTGCATCGGCACAGTAATCTGAAGGACATCAATACCGGCAACGTCAAGAACCTGCAGATGATCTGGTCGCAGTCCTCCGGCACATTGCGTGGCCATGAAGGCCAGCCGGTCGTGGTTGAGCACAATGGCAAGCCGATGATGTACATCGTCAGCGGTTGGCCTAACATCGTGCAGGCACTGGATCTCTCCGATCCGGATCATCCCAGGCAAATCTGGAACTACACCAAGAAAACCGACCGTGATGAGTCTGCTGTGCCGCGTGCGTGCTGCGACACCATCAACCGCGGTCTGAACTATGCCGATGGCAAGGTGGTGTTTCACACGCTGGATGGTTTCCTGATCGCTTTGGATGCAACGACAGGCAAGGAAGTCTGGGTAACCAAACATGCATATCCGGACAAGGGCGAAACCCACTCCGGTCCGGCGCTGGTTGCTGAAAATCTGGTAGTTGCCGGCTTCGGCGGCGACGAATTTGCCGCGCGCGGCCGTATGGTGGCTTACGACCTGAAAACCGGCAAGGAAGTCTGGAAAAAGCACAGCAACGGTTCCGACGAAGATATCGGCATGACCAAGGATACCAACAAGGCTAACCCGCATTACGGTATTGCCGGCATGAATATCGGCAAAACCTATCCGGGCAAGGATGGCGAAGAATACAAGATCGGCGGCGGTGCTCCCTGGGCATGGTTCAGCTACGACCCGAAATTGCGCCTGGTTTACGCGGGTACGGGTAACCCCGGCCACTGGTCTCCGGCTTATCGCTGCGGTGAAACCGGTGCCAACCTGACCCACGAAAACTGTAACGCAATTGACCCGAAAACTGGCGTCGGCAAATGGG
>WBZX01001606.1_pt1 | contig 16758 bp, 20 predicted proteins | sample 5204211 | NCBI WGS metagenome assembly WBZX01 (sample SAMN12344362, study PRJNA552823) | activated sludge metagenome | biome: Activated sludge suspended growth; feature: Nitrification reactor; material: Wastewater; isolation source: activated sludge from nitrification reactor of wastewater... | reverse complement strand
ATGCCCCAGTACGCGCTATTGGCGTAGCTGGTCGGCGGATTGTTGGCGGCCAGGTATTGTCCCTGCGCGGCGGCGTCCGGGTGGCTGGCTCGGAAGGCCTTCAGCTTTTCCGGGTCGGGCTTGCCGGTCGCCGGATCGGGCTGTAGCGCCTGCATCAGATCGAGGAAGGTTTGCGGGCTGGCGGCGCCGAAAATCGGTGTGTTGAGCATCGCCATCTGGTGCAGTTGGCCGCCCGGCAGCTTGAACTGCAAGGCCATGCCGCGCACGCTCTTCGCGGTATCCGGCGCCTTCGGGTTGCCGCCGCCGAGCGAGAAACGGGCGACCACCGGCACCGGCTTTCCGGAAAACAGCGCCGAGCGCGAGTAGGCCGCCGCTTCCTTGCTGCCGACGAAATCGCCGACGGCGCAAACACCTTTGATGTGGTTGCGCCGCTCGCCCGGCGTCACGCCGAAAGCGCCTTCGATGGCGGCGACCACGGTAGGTGCATCAGGTGCATTTTCGGCAGCGATGGCCAGCGGGGCGCCAATGACCAACAAGCCGGCGAGTGCGTATTGCGGGAAATTCTTTGTGGGCATTTGTCTTCCTTCTCTCGGGTTGGGTGCTTATTTGTTTTCGAGCTGGTCATACACGGCCGTCGCCACGCGAGCCAGTTCGCTCTTGTCGATACCGGCCGACAGCGCATAACCGAATTGGCCATCGATCCAGTAGAAAACATTGACCGGGCCTTCCTTGGCGAAGCGGAAGCCGGTATCGCGGTTGGTCGCGTTTTCGGTCGTCACGTACAGCGTCAGGCGCTGGCCGCTGGCGTCGTGGTACATGAACTGCGCGACCGGCCCGCTGTTACCGGGCAGCAGGCGACCGCCGATCAACTCGTAGCCGATTGCCGCCAGCTTGGGCGGACGCACCGGGGTGCCAAGGCGTTTGGAGAGCCAGGCAACCAGTTGATCCTCCTGCGCGGCGCTGACTTCGACCGGGCGCCGCACATCGGGGCTGAAGACAACGTGCGCCACCGCCGCCTGACGCGGCAACGGCATCACCTGGGCCTGTCTGTCGGCGGTTTGAAACTGCGCATGCCCCAGCCAGCCGGCAGCCCCGCTGACCACGGCGACGAGCAAACCCGCCGCAATGCGCTGTAATGACCAGCGTTCGAAAATCGGCCTTTTTTTGGGGTCGACCGCAACAGGCTGCGTTGCGAGTGCCTGAAGACGTTCCGGCAGCGGCTCATTGAGCACCGGCTGGAATAAGGCCTTGAGCGCCTGCTTCTGCGCCTGATAGGCGCGCAACCGCTCGGTTTCATTCGGGTGGGCAGCCAAATATTCCTCGACTTCCCCACGCCGTGCATCGGGCAAGGCACCATCGACCCAGGCTTGCAGATCGTCTTCGGTCATCGCGAATTTGTTCATCGCACGATCCTCAGATTGGCGCCGTGCGGGCGCTCTTCCATCAGCAGTCGCAGCCTTTCCCGCCCGCGCGCCAAACGCGACATCACGGTACCGACGGGGATGCCCAGCGCATCGGCCACCTCGGCATAGCTGAGTTCCTCCAGCGCCACCAGCAGCAGCACTTCACGCTGTTCGTCCGGCAATTGACGGAGCGCGAATTCAAGATCGCGCACTTCCAGCCGGTCGCTCTGCGTCGCCCGTGTCGGCACCTCGAAATCATCCTCGTCGATGGAGTGCGTTGGCACATTCGGCCGGCGCAACTGGTCGACCCGCAGGTTGTGCATGATGCTGAACAGCCAGGCGCGCAAATCGCTGCCGGCCCGCCACAGCGCACAGCGCGCCCAGGCCCGTTCGAGCGTGTCCTGCACCAGATCGTCGGCCGCCGCGCGATTGCCGAGCATCGCCCGCGCATAGCGGCGCAGGCGGGGAATCTCGGCCAGCAGCGCGGCGTTATCCACGTCGCGGATTAGGGCTTGGCAACCTGCCAGACCTTGTTGAAACCGTCACCCGTCATGTCGCCCGGCTTCTGGTCCTTGGCCCAGAAATACAGCGGCTTGCCCTTGAAGGCCCACTGCTTCTTGCCATCGTCGCGGGTGACGATGCTGTAGTCGCCGCTCGCCATCTGACCCTCGGCCACATAGAACGGCGGCCAGTTGGTGGCGCACGGGCCGTTGCACATGCTCTTGCCGCTGCCGGCGGCATCCTTGTCGAAGGTGTAGAGCGTCATGCCGTTGGGGCCGGTGAGCACGCCCGCCGACACCATCGCCGGCCCGGCCGGCTTGGTTTCATAGGACGAACAAGCCGCCAGCGAGGCGGATACGAACAGGGCAAACATAAGGCTTTGCGCAAATTTCGGTGCGTTCATGATTTTCTCCGTTGGTGTTGTGGGTGCTACACCTGCATATACGGAAATCAGACCGGCATTATTCCGTCCCGTGCGAAATATATTCATCAGCCCGCCCCAGCCGCCACAAGGACGTCACCTCGGCCGCCCGCGCCACATGTAGCGGGTCGCTCGCATCGCGGCTCTTCGGGTGCTTCGGCCGCGTATCGATGCGCCCGAGTACTTGCAGCCCACCCGCTGCGATCCAGCCCAACAGTTCGTCGCGCGAACGCAGGCCAAGGTGTTCGGCAATGTCGGAAATAATCAGCCAGCCCTCGCCCCCCGGTGCCAGATGCGCCGCCAGCCCGCCGAGAAAGCCGCGCAACATCCGCGAATCCGGGTCATAGACCGCATACTCCACCGGCGAACTCGGCTGCGCCGGCACCCACGGCGGATTGCACACCACCAGGGGCGCCCGGCCGGGCGGGAAGAGATCGGCTTCAATCACCTCGATAGTTGCGGTCAACCCCAAATTTCGGGCATTTTCCGTGGCGCACTGCAAAGCCCGCGAGTCCTGATCGGTCGCCACCACGCGCCGGATGCCGCGCCGCGCCAACACCGCCGCCAAAATGCCAGAGCCGGTGCCGATGTCGAACGCCATTTCGCAGCCCGCCGGCAAAGGTGCCCTGGCCACCAGATCGACATACTCGCCACGCACCGGCGAAAAGACGCCGAAATGCGGGTAAATCCGCCCCTCCACCGCCGGCACCGGGATGCCCTTTTTGCGCCACTCATGCGCGCTGACCAGCGCCAGCAAGCCGCGCAAGGAAATCACCGAATCCTCGCCGCCCGGCCCCAATGCCTCCCGGCAAGCCGCCGTCACCTCCTGCCCGCGCCGCAACGGCACCCGGTAATCGGCCGTCAGCGGCACCAGCAAACGCCCAAGAATCGCCGCCCGCCGCCCCTGCGCCTCGCGGTGCCGGTGAAACGCCTCGGCCGGCGTCGCCGGCTTGGCGCGCGAACCCTCACGCGGCGCACGATCCGCCCGCCGCGCCAAGGCCTGCAACAAATTGCGCGCGTTCTGATAATCGCCCCGCCAAAGAATCGCCGTCCCCTGCGCCGCCAACCGATAAGCCGCATCGGCTTTCAAGGTGTCGTCGGCAACGACAACCGATTCCGGCGCCGCAACGCCCGCCTCGGAACGCCAGCGGGCAACATGCTCAATGCCGGCTTCCTGCCAGCGGATGATGGGGAATGGGGTGGAGGTCATGCGGCATTGTAGGGTAGGCAGAGACTTTCTACGCGTGACTGCATGCCAACCCCACATTTCAGCGCCTACAGACAGCATGACCATCAAACTGGCATGAAGCTATCGTCCTGAATGCGATATGCTGTTCAATTAGACCGACCTGCCCATAATTTATCAAGGTACGTTGATGCTCACAGACACAACTAACAACCTTCGATCTCGGTTTACTACCTGCCTAATATGCTGGGCGCTGTCTGCTTGGGGTATTTTGGGAACGTTTTCATTGCTTCGCGACCTTGCTTTAGGTGAGAACTCGGCAAAACTGAACTGGATCGGAGTGCTATTCGTATTGGTAATGGCTTTCGCTTGGATTTCGCTCTTTGTTATGAGCTACGCTTGGGTGAAGGATCGAAAAATCAGCAGAATATGGCCAATTTCAGGAACTGTAGCCGGAGTAGTTTGTGTGGTGACTTTGTTTCCGATAAGCATCCTGTTTGCTTTTCCAAGTATTTTTCTTGCCTTTAACCTAGTTAGGTTTCACCTCAAACGCTAACAGCAAAACCGATCGCATACTGCGGATCTGCATCACACAAACAAGCGTCACAGGATTTTGATTTCTGCCCATTTTTCGCCGTCGACCGCAACAGGCAACCATTGCAGCACAGCAATCAAGCCGCGACACATTTCGGGCCCCTTGGGAGGTGCCGAGCAACGCCGGAGCTGGCGGGAATAGGGCGAGGACTGTCTGAGGGGCGCAGCCCCGAGTTCCACAGCACCGCCAACACCGAGTAGCGCAGGGAACCGGCGTAGCCGGCACCGACCCAGGGTCGCCTTCTTCTTTGCTTACTTTCTTCTTGGCGACGCAAGAAGAAAGTACACCCGCGCGTCAGGCGCGGAACCTGCCCCCCAACCAAATCCAGCAGCCAATCGAAACGCATAGCCCCTCTTGCCGGGGGGAGGAGCAAAGGCGCCGGCCTGTTGCGGTCGACCTCGAAAAAATGGCAAAAATCAAATGGAAAGCCGGCCGATAAGCCGGGTTCTGTTCCCCCCTTGCGGGGTTCGGCAATCATTCCTCTAGGCCTGTCGTCACCGACAGGCTCAAGCAACCTACCCGGAAGCAGCGCGGGCCACGCCCATGCTTCCCTATTTGGTCTTGCTCCGGATGGGGTTTAGCGTGCCGTCGAACGTTGCCGCCGACGCGGTGAGCTCTTACCTCGCCGTTTCACCCTTACCGACCGGGGTTGCCCCCGGCAGGCGGTCTACTCTCTGTTCCACTTTCCGTTGCCTTGGGTCTTGCGACCGTATAGCACCCAGCCGTTAACTGGCATCCTGCCCTGTGGAGCCCGGACTTTCCTCCCGATACCGCAGTTGCCTGCAAGCATCCAGCGATTGCCTGGCCGACTTTCCGGGGTCGATTATACGTGGCGCCGGGCTAGGGCGAACCTCGCGCACCGTGAAACCGCTAAACTCACGCTGGCGCAGGGGCATTCGTGGCATAGTCACCGCGCAACCGGAACAATTCAGGGGGGATTGTCGTGTCAGCCAAGCCGGGCCTTGCTCAAGGCGCCTTGGGAACTTTCGAGTCTGCGGTGATGGGTGTCGCCGGTACTGCGCCGGCCTTCAGCGTGGCCGTCACCACAGCCACCATCGTGGCGGCCGTTGGCGTGCTTTCCGTGGGCAGCATTCTTTATTGCGGCCTGATCATGTTCGGGATCATGCTGGCCTTTTTCCACCTTTCCAAGATCACCCCGCATGCCGGGGCGGCGTATGCCTGGGTGGGCCATGTCTTCGGGCCGACCTGGGGTTTCTTCACGGGCTGGGGCCTGCTCGTCGCCTCGATTTTCTTCATGGTGTCGGCAACCATCCCGGCGGCCACTTCGACGCTGGTACTGATTCGCCCTGAGGTCGTCGAAGACACGCGCTGGGTGACAGCTACCGCAGCGATCTGGCTGACGCTGATCACGCTGGTGGTGACGCGCGGCATCAAGCATTCCAGCTACGCCCAACTGGCGCTGACGGCCATTGAAACCGCTGTGGTCATCGCGCTGATCGTCGCCGCCTTTGTCGAATACGGCAGCCGCCCGGCGCACCCGCCTTCGCTCATCTGGTTTTCGCCGTTTTCATTCACCCCGCAGCTCTTCGCCACCGGCGCGCTGACCGCGATCTTTTTCTACTGGGGCTGGGACGTTACCATGAACCTCAGCGAGGAAACGCACGCCGGCGACGGCACCGGCGCGCCTCCGGCGGCCCGTGGCGCCTTCTGGGCGATGGTGAACCTGATCCTGTTCTTCGTCATCATGATGATCGTCGTGCTGATCGTGCTGAGCGACGAGGAGATCGCCGAAGCCAATACCAACGTGCTGTACGCCATCGCCAACAAGCTCTTCCCCTACCCGTGGAATTACCTGGCCGTGCTGTCGACCATCCTGAGCACCGTCGGCACCATCGAAACGCAGTTGCTGCAATTCAGCCGCAGCATGTTCGCCATGGCCCGCGACGAGATGCTGCATCCACGCTATGCGACCATCCACCCGGAATGGCAGACCCCCTGGGTGGCGACCTTCGTGATCTGGTTTCTCGGCGTCGTGCTGCTGTTCGGTTCATCGTGGATGCCTTCGGTCAAATCCATCCTGGAAAGCTCAATCCTGGCCATCGGTCTGCAAATCTGTTTCTACATGAGCCTGACCGGCTTCGCCTGCGCCTGGCACTTCCGTAGCAAGCTGCGCCACGGCCTGTATGCCGCTTTCAGCTTCGTACTTTGGCCGCTGCTCGCGGCGTTGTTCATGGTCTTCATCGGCGCCTACAGTGTGCCCACCTTCGACGAGCTTACGGTGATCATGGGCGTCGGCGGCATCCTGACCGGGGCGATCCCGCTGCTGCTGGCTCGCCGCAGACGCGAAAGCCGCCCTCTCGGCAATTGAGGTTTTGTGGACTATGATGATTCCATTGACTCCGGAACGCCCCCGATGAACATGCGTCGAATCGCCGTCCTGCTCGCCATGCCGTTCGCCTTGGCCCATACGCCTGTGGCACAGGCGCAGACCTTGCCGGCGCAGTTGCTTCTGAACGCCGCAAGCTGGGCTTTCCAGAAAATGATGGAAGAGGCCGGCAAGCCCGCCGACCCTTACGCCGTCGGCAGCAGCTTCGATGGTCGTACCGATTATTCCCAACCCTACGGCAGCGCCGGGGCGTCAGGCGGTCAGTTGATGCCGGTGAACCCCAGCTACGTGCCAAGCACCTCGACCACCGGCTCCTTCGACGCCGGCAACGCTTACCAGACCAGCAGGTAGGCCGGATCAGCCGGCACTGAGCGGCATCGCCGTGCGGTCGACCACCTTGCGCAGCACAAAACTGGTATGCACGCCGGTCACGCCGGGAATGCGCGTGATCTTGTTGAGCAGCAGGTTCTGGTAAGCGTCCATGTCGGCGATCACCACCTTGAGCTGGTAATCCGACTGCTGGCCGGTGATCAGCAGGCATTCCAGTACTTCCGGGATGTCGGCGATGGCGCTTTCGAGGTTGGCGAAGCGCTCTGGCGTGTGCTGATCCATGGAAATGCCGATCAGCGCCATCAGCGACAGCCCGAGCTTTTTCGCATCGAGCAGCGCGCGATAGCCGACGATCAGGCCGGATTCCTCCAGCGTGCGCACCCGGCGCAGGCAGGGCGAGGGAGAGAGGCCGATGCGCTCGGCCAGATCCTGGTTGCTGATGCGCCCCTCCTGCTGCAAGACGGCGAGAATCTGGCGGTCGTAGCGGTCAAGTTCCATAAATTGCTCGATTCATTCGAAAATTAAAACAATCTGCCAAACATGGTAGCAATCAACCCATAAAACGCAAGCACCTGCCGGCGCCTTTTCCTTAAAATTTCGTCCATCGAATCTCGTTTCAAGGAAGCGCACCATGATCTCCAAGCCCGCCGCCAAGTACCCTGGTTTTGCCCCTGTAAACCTCGTCGACCGCAACTGGCCCAATCGCGTCATCGACAAGGCGCCGATCTGGATGAGCACCGACCTGCGCGACGGCAACCAGGCGCTTTTCGAGCCGATGAACGGCGAGAAGAAGATGCGCATGTTCAAGGCGCTCTGCGAAATCGGCTTCAAGGAAATCGAGATCGCCTTTCCGTCCGCTTCGCAGACCGAATTCGATTTCGTGCGCGGCTTGATCGAAGGTGGCCACATTCCCGGCGACGTGCGCATCGAAGTGCTCACCCAGGCACGCGAGCACCTCATCCGCCGCACCATGGAATCGCTCAAAGGCGCCAAGCAGGCCATTGTGCACGTCTATAACGCCACCAGCCCGAGCTTCCGCGAAACCGTCTTCAACATGAGCAAGGCCGAAGTCGTGGCGATGGCCACCGATGCCGTGCGCCTCATTCGCAGCCTCGCCGACGAGATGCCGGAAACCGAGATCACCCTCGAATACAGCCCGGAACTCTTCACCGCCACCGAGCTCGATTTCGCCAAGGAAGTCTGCGATGCCGTGACCGAAACCTGGGGCGCGACGCCCGAGCGGAAGGTCATCCTCAACCTTCCGACCACGGTCGAGATCGCCACGCCGAATATCTACGCCGACCAGATCGAGTGGATGCACAAGAACCTCGCGCGCCGCGACAGCGTGCTCATCAGCCTTCACCCGCACAATGACCGCGGCACCGCCGTCGCCGCCGCCGAGCTTGGCCTCATGGCCGGCGCCGACCGCGTCGAGGGCTGTCTCTTCGGCAACGGCGAGCGCACCGGCAACGTCGACCTCGTCACCGTCGCCCTCAACATGTACACGCAGGGCGTCCACCCCGGCCTCGATTTTTCGGACATCAACGCCGTCGCCCGCACTTTCGAACACTGTAACCAGCTCCCGATCCATCCACGCCACCCGTACGTCGGGGATCTCGTGTTCACGGCCTTCTCCGGCTCCCACCAGGACGCCATCAAGAAGGGGTTTTCCGCTCAAGAGGCGGATGAGCAATGGTCAGTGCCCTATCTCCCGATCGACCCGGCCGACGTCGGCCGCAGCTACGACTCGGTGATCCGCGTCAACAGCCAGTCGGGCAAGGGCGGCATCGCCTACCTGATGGAAACCGAGCACGGCATCGCCATGCCGCGGCGCCTGCAGGTCGAGTTCTCCGGCGTCGTCCAGCGCCACACCGACGCGCATGGCGGCGAAGTGAGCGCCGGCGACATCTGGCAGCTCTTTGCCGCCGCCTACCTCGAATCGAGTAGCCCGCTCCGGTACCGCGAGCACCACCTGTTCGAGCATGGCAGCGCCCAGGGCATCCGCCTCAGCGTCGACATCGACGGCACGCCGCACCTCCTTACCGGCGAAGGCAACGGCCCCATCGATGCCGCGGTCCACGCCTTCGCCAATGCCGGAATCATGGCCCAGGTCCGCAGTTACGAGGAACGCTCGATGAGCACCGGCGGCGAGGCGAGCGCCTGCGCCTTCATGGAGATCGCCGGCGGCAGCGGCGGCGAATGCTACGGCGTCGGCATCGATGCCAACATCGTCACCGCCTCGCTCAAGGCCCTGATCAGCGGCATCAATCGCAGCGGCATCCGGGCGCAGGCCTTGGCGGCCGAACGGGCGGCCTGACCGACAGGACTACATGCCGGGCGGCGCGCGGGGAGGCCGCCCGAATGTCGCAAATTGCCAAAAATTTCGGCGCTCATCGACTATTATTCGATAGTCATCATCCACCCCATGGAGCGCCGATCATGAAAGTCACTCCCGCCCTCTGGACGACTGCCGCTGCAGCCCTGCTCGTCTCCGCCTGCGCCACGCCGCCCGCCCAGGTTCTTGCCGGCATGGAGCCGCAAGCCATCGAAACCGCCCTGCAGCGCGGCCGTTTCGACTTGCAGTGCCCAGATGCGCAGCCGACGGTGCTGTCGCGACAACTGCGCGAACCGGCCGTTGAAACCATCCGCTTCGCGGGCGTTCCGCACGGCATCTTCACCATCGGCGTCAGCGGTTGCGGCAAGCAGATGACTTTCCAGATCGCCTGTCCCGAGGGCGGCTACGGCTGCTTCTCGGCCGACGGGCTGGAAAATCGCCGATGAGATCCGGGTCGGGCAACCTGACAGTCTTGCGCTATGATGATGTGTGAATCCGGGGCGGCAAGCCACCGACCCCAAGGTCAATAAAACCAGCTCAAAATTCAGGAGGCCACCATGTTCCAGAAAATCTCGTCCTATCTTCTTGCCTGCACGCTGGCGCTGTTCCTGACCGCCTGCGCCAACACCGGCGGCCCGCAGGAGGTCGAAATCCGCAGCGGCGTCATCGAGCAGATCACCTCGGTCGAACTGAGCAACAACCACCAGCCGGGGGTCGGCGCAGTGGTCGGCGGCCTTGCCGGTCTCGGCATCGGCAGCCTGATCGGCGGCGGCACCGGCCGCGATGTCGCCATGGTGCTCGGCACCGTCGGCGGCGCCTTCGCAGGCCACGCGGTTCAGCAACGCTACGAGAAGCCGGTGCCGGGACAGCAGATCATCGTCCGCACCACCAATGGCGTCCTGGTTTCGGTGACGCAACCGGCTAACGCGAGCCTGCGCCAGGGCCAGAAGGTGTATATCGAAGGCAGCGGCGAAGACGCACGCGTCGTTGCCCGCTAAACCCAACCGGAACACCGGGCCACGGGCCGAAAATCGGCCCCGGCGCCCGGTCGACCGCAACCACCGATCCAAGGTCCAAGCCATGCATTTTTCCCGGGTATTTTTGGCATTTGCCCTTTCACTTCCGCTCGCCGCCTGCGCACCTGATGCCTGGCGTCCCGACTCGCCGTATGAAGCCTTTCTCGATCAGGTCCAGAACAAGTGCTGGAACCTCGATATCGGCGGCCGCGAGATCAACAGCCTGCTCAGCAGCCAAAGCGACGCGGCGACGGGCGCGGTCTTCCTGGACCTGACCTCGCGCTACTTCAACGGCAGGATTTCCCGGGAAAATTATGTCGAGGCATTGAGCACCAACTACAACGCCCGCCCGGACTCGCCGGGCATCCGTTGCATTCTCGACCAGATGCCAAGCGATCCGCAGCGTCTCGCACCGCTCAAGCTCTGACGCGGGCACTTGGCATACGGCGCCCCAGCTTTTTCACCCCAACAGGAGTCCCTAATGAAAATCGCTGTAAAAACCGCACTTCTCGCCCTCAGCCTCGCTTTCGGTACCGCCCTCGCCGCCGATGCACCGGCGCCGGCAGCCGCCACACCGGGCGCCGTGATTGCCGACACCACCCGTGTCGAAGCCGAAGTGCTCGGCGTCGACAAGAAGTCGCGCACCGTCACCCTCAAGGGTCCGGAAGGCAACGTCTTCGACGTGACCGTCGGCAAGGAGGTCAAGAACTTCCCGCAGATCAAGGTCGGCGACCGCGTCGTCGCCGAGTACGCCGAAGCGCTGGCGCTCAAGCTGAAGAAGGGCGGCGGCCTGCGCGAAACGGTCGAGAAGACCGACATGCAGACCGCCAAGCCGGGCCAGAAGCCGGGCGCCGTCAAGACGCGCGAGGTCGATTTCGTCGCCGACGTGATGGAGGTCGATACCAAGGCCAGCACGGTGACCATCCTCGGCGCCAAGGGCCGCGTCGTCAAACTCAAGATCAAGGATCCGGCGGTCCTGGCCGAAATCAAGAAGGGCGACCAGATCGAGGGCAGCTACGTTCAGGCGACCGGCATCATCGTCGTGCCGCCCAAGGCCAAGTAAGCCGCATTTCCAGCGAGACCCACGCAAAGGCCGCCGTTCAGGCGGCCTTTTTCGTTGCCCGGCGCCCGGGACGAAACTGCCAGGTGTCGTCGTAGTAGGCCGGATCGGCGTTTTCCGGCGTCACGCCGGGGATGCCGAGCAGCGGCAAGGGCTGGAAATCACGCGGCCGGAGGTAGCGGCCGCTGGTTAAATCGGCCGCCAGCAGGGTGTCGACCGCAGCGATCTGCGCCTCGGCCGGCAGCGACAGCCAGGCGTCGTTGACCGCATGGAGGACCGCCTTGGCCGTCAGCCCGCGAAAGGGTTTGAGCAAAGCCTCGTAGGTGGCGTGGCCGAAGACGACGAAGCGCATGTGGCGCTCGACCTCGGCGCGGCGCGCAACGAACAGCGCCTGCCACTGGAAGCCGCGCAGCAGGTCGAGCAGTTCCGGCCGGCTGGCGAGCACGACGATGCCGCATTCATCGAAATGGGTCAGCGCATCGCGCTCGCTGCCGCGCGCCGCGCCGGCCGGCGTCATGGCCCGCACATGGCGGGCCATGACGGCGAGCTTGGTCTGCGGGAAGCTCAGCCAGACCAGCGCGTTGAACCAGTCGTGCCAGTTGTCGGGGCGCGTCTCGACCTCGCCGCTTTCCCAAATCCGGCACTCGTAGGCCTGGCCGTCGGGGCGCGGCGGGACGAAACGGATGCGCCGGCCGTTGTCGTCGACAATCGGATGCCGCTCGGCCAGCGCCGCCACTGCGCGTGCGTCCGGATGCGGCGGCAATTGCGCCAGCCACGGGCGCAGCGGCCAGTACAGCGGCGACGCGAACGTGCCGGGCGCATTCATCGCGGCTGCCTGCCCAGGCTCAGCGCATTTTCCAGGTCAGCCTTTCGCCGGCGCGCAGCGGCACGATGGTGTCGCCGCTGATGTAGGGGTAATCAGCCGGCACCGTCCAGTTTTCCTTGACCAGCGTCACCGTACCGCTGTTGCGCGGCAGGCCGTACCAGTCGGGGCCGTGGAAGCTGGCGAAGGCTTCCAGCTTGTCGAGCGCGCCGGCCTGCTCGAAGGCCTCGGCATAGAGTTCGAGCGCCGCGTAGGCGGTATAGCAGCCGGCGCAGCCGCAGGCGGCCTCCTTGGTCATCTTCGCGTGCGGCGCCGAGTCGGTGCCGAGGAAGAACTTGGGGTTGCCGGAAATCGCCGCCGCGACCAGCGCCTCACGGTGCGTCTCGCGCTTGAGCACCGGCAGGCAGTACCAGTGCGGGCGCACGCCGCCCTGGAAGATGGCGTTGCGGTTGTAGAGCAGGTGATGGACAGTGATGGTGGCGGCTACGGTCGACGGCGAATTCCGCACGAATTCCGCGGCGTCCTTGGTCGTGATGTGCTCCATGACCACGCGCAGCTTCGGAAAGCGCTGGGTCAGCGGCAGCAGCACGGTGTCGATGAAGACCTTCTCGCGGTCGAAGAGGTCGATCCGCGGATCGGTCACCTCGCCGTGCACCAGCAGCGGCAGGCCGAGGCGTTCCATTTCTGCCAGCGTGTCGTAGGCTTTGGCGATGTCGGTCAGGCCGGCGTCGGAATTGGTCGTCGCGCCCGCCGGGTAGAGTTTGACCGCCTTGACGAAGCCGGAGGCGGCGGCCTTCGCCACTTCGGCCGGCGGCGTGTTGTCGGTCAGATAGAGCGTCATCAGCGGCTCGAAGCTGGCGCCGGCCGGCAAGGCGGCGACGATGCGGTCGCGGTAGGCAGCGGCCTGGTCGACGGTGGTCACCGGCGGCTTCAGGTTGGGCATGACGATGGCGCGGGCGAACTGGGCGGCAGTGTGGGCGAGCACGGAAGCCAGGGCTTCGCCGTCGCGCAGGTGAAGATGCCAGTCGTCGGGGCGGGTCAGGGTGATCTGCATGATATTTCCCGGGTGGTTTTTGCCGATTTTAACAGCGCCCGGAAACTGATCTATGCTTATGCGGCAGTTCCCAACCAACAACAAGGAGAAGACACCATGAACGGAACACGCATCCGCACCGTGCTACTCGGCAGCGCCCTGCTGCTTGGCGTCGCTCAGGCGCACGCCCAGACCCCGACCCCTTACGGCGCACCCATTTCCCTGGAACAGGCCAGGAAAGCCATGGCCGCCGCCGAGGCCGAAGCGCTGAAGAACAACTGGAACGTGACGATTGCCATCGTCGACTCCGGTGGCCATCTGGTGTTGCTGCAACGACTGGAGAACACGGCTTACAGCACGCCCAGAATCGCCCAGGAAAAGGCACAAGGCGCAGTGGCTTTCCGCCGCCCGACCAAGGCTTTCCAGGAACTGATCGCGCAGGGTGGCGTGCATCTCCGCCTGCTCAACATCAGCGGCGATGCCGGCGTGCTGGAGGGCGGCGTGCCCATCGTCGCCGATGGCAAGATGATCGGTGCCGTTGGCGTTGCGGGCGCCACGTCGCAACAGGATGCGCAGGTGGCCCAAGCCGGGGTCGATGCGCTGAAATAAGGAGGCAGCGGCCGTGCAGGCAGCTGCACGCCCCGCCTGCCCACCTCAATCCTTCAGCGCCAGCGCCCGTTCGTAGAGCGCGTTCTTCGCCACGCCAGTGATCGCCGAAGCGAGCCTGGCCGCCTGCTTGACCGGCAAGCCGTCGGCCAACAGCAGCTTGAGCACGCGCTCACCCTCGCCGTCGTCGGCGCCGGCCGGCGCGCCGGACACCAGCAGGACGAACTCGCCACGCTGGCGGTTGGGGTCTTCCTTGAGCCAGTCGACGGCTTCGGTCAACGGCCCGGAATGGATGGATTCGAAGAGCTTGGTCAGTTCGCGGGCGATCACCAGGGTGCGCTCGCCGAGCACGCTCGCCAGGTCGGCGACGGTTTCCAGCACGCGGTGCGGCGCCTCGTAGAAAACCAGCGCACAGGGCTGCTGGCGCAGTTCCTCCAGCGCCTGCCGGCGTTGGCCGCCCTTGCTCGGCAGAAAGCCGTAGAACAAGAAATGTTCGTCGAGCAGGCCGGAAGCGGACAGGGCGGTAGTCGCCGCGCAGGCGCCGGGCAGCGGCACGACCTTGCAGCCGGCGGCGCGCACGGCAGCGACGACACGGGCGCCGGGGTCGGAAATGCCGGGCGTGCCGGCGTCGGAAATCAGCGCCACCGCTTCGCCGGCCTGCAGTTTCTCAACGATGCGCGCGGCGGCTTCGTGTTCGTTGTGCTGGTGCGCCGGCAGCGTGCGCGCCGACGCGCCGAGCTGCTTGAGCAAGGGGCCGCTGTGGCGGGTGTCCTCGGCGGCCACCCACGGGACCGTGCGCAGGATTTCCTCGGCGCGCCGGGTCAGGTCGGCCAGGTTCCCGAGCGGCGTCGGGACGACATACAATGCGGCGGATTCTTCCGTCATTTTCACGGGCATGCAGGCAAAGACCAACGATACCACCACGACACGCGGCCGCGAAGCCGAGGCGCGGGCGGCGCACTATCTGGAACGTTGCGGTCAACGCGTCGTGGAGCGCAATTTTCGCGTCCGCGGCGGCGAGATCGACCTCATCTGCCGCGACGGCAGGACGCTGGTTTTCGTCGAAGTCCGCCAGCGCAGCCGCGGCGATTTCGGTGGCGCCGCGGCCAGCATCACGGCAAGCAAGCGCCGCCGCATCGTCCTCGCCGCCCAGCACTACCTGCTGGGCAAACCGCCTTGCGACTGCCGCTTCGATTGCGTGTTGATCGACGGCGAACAACTCGAATGGCTGAAAAATGCGTTTGCTGCCGACGATTAGCCTGGCGCTGTGGCTGACGGCGGCACATGCGGAAAGCGTGCGCCTGCTGGTGCAGAGCTCGCCGCTGGCCGGCAGCCAGTACTATGCCGTCGGCGAATTCTGGCGGGAGATGCGGGTCGGCGATCCGCTGATCCTGATCCGCGAACCGGACAACCGCCACGACCGCAACGCCATCCGCGTCGAATGGCGTGGCCACAAGCTGGGCTACGTGCCGCGCGCCGAAAACCGCGCCGTTGCCGCCGCACTGGACGGCGGCGACAAGCTGGTGGCCCGCATCTCCCGCCTCACCGAGCATCCGAACCCGTGGCGACGGGTCGAGTTCGAGGTCTTCGCCGAGCTGTGATGTAGAATGCCCCGATTACTGGCCCCACCCTGCTGAAAAACATGGATCTGATTGCCCGCGTCGCCAAGCATTTCGAAGACAGTGCGAATACCAAGCTGAACGCCGTCGACCAGATGGCGGCGCCGATTGCCGCCGCCATCGAGACGATGACCCAATGCCTGATCAACGGCGGCAAGATTCTCGCCTGCGGCAACGGCGGCTCGGCTGGCGACGCGCAGCACTTCGCCGCCGAACTGATCGGCCGCTTCGAGGCCGAGCGCCAGGAACTGGCGGCCATCGCGCTGACCACCGACAGCTCGATCCTGACCGCCGTCGGCAACGACTACGGCTTCAATTACATTTTCTCGCGCCAGGTGCGCGGCCTCGGCCACGCCGGCGACGTCCTGCTGGCGATTTCCACCTCCGGCAATTCCGGCAATGTCATCGAGGCAATCAAGGCCGCCCACGAGCACGACATGCGCGTCATCGCGCTGACCGGCAAGGGCGGCGGCCTGATCGGCGAAATGCTGAAGGACGACGATATTCACCTTTGCGTGCCGGCCGACCGCACGGCGCGCATCCAGGAAACTCACCTGCTCGTCATCCATTGCCTGTGCGATGGCATCGACGCGCTGCTGCTGGGAGTCGAATGATGCAGAAATTCAAGCTTGCCCTCGCCGCCGCCCTGATCAGCGCCCTGCCGCTGCTGCAGGGCTGCGTTCCTGCCGTCGTCGGCGCCGGCGCAGCAGCCGGCGTGATGACCGCCCACGACCGCCGCACGACCGGCACCCAGGCCGACGACGAAGGCCTGGAATGGAAGGCGGCGCAACAGATCCCCGAGAATTACAAGAACGATGCGCACGTCAACTTCACCGCCTTCAACCGCCGCCTGCTGATTACCGGCGAAGTGCCGAGCGAGGATGCCCGGAACGTCATCGGCGAGCGGGTCGGCAAGCTCGAAGGCGTCAAGGAAGTCTTCAACGAAACCGTCGTCGGCGCCGCCTCGTCGCTGTCGTCCCGGACCAACGACAGTTACGTGACGTCCAAGGTCAAGGCCCGCCTGGTCGACGAAAAGACCATCTCGGCCAACCACGTCAAGGTCGTCACCGAAGCCGGCGTCGTTTACCTGATGGGCATCGTCACCGAGCGCGAGGGCAAGGTCGCGGTCGCCGTCACCCGCACCACCGCCGGCGTACGGAAGGTGGTCAACCTGACCGAAGTGATCAGCGACGCCGAAGCCAAACGCCTGCAGACGCTGCCCAGCGCCGGCACCGCACCGCCGACGCAGCCGGCACCGGTCGAGAATCGCTGACGGACAACACCAACCAGCAAGGGGAAGACAGTCATGAACCTGGAAAAGGTCATCTTCGGTTTTTTCATCGTCCTTGCCGCCACGCTCAACTTCGGCTTCTTCATCGGCGACATCGAGCGCCCCGAACTGCACAACGTCTATGAACTGGCGGCGGCGCTGATCGTCAGCCTGATCGCCACCGTGCTCAAGTTCGGCGACCGCACGCAGATC
>WBZX01001601.1_pt1 | contig 16761 bp, 12 predicted proteins | sample 5204211 | NCBI WGS metagenome assembly WBZX01 (sample SAMN12344362, study PRJNA552823) | activated sludge metagenome | biome: Activated sludge suspended growth; feature: Nitrification reactor; material: Wastewater; isolation source: activated sludge from nitrification reactor of wastewater... | reverse complement strand
CGCCCGCGGGCGACCGTCGCTTTCGCGCCTTCAGGTGTCGCCCTCGACCGTCAACACCCAGGTCGCGAGCCCGTCACAGGCGTCGGCCTTGGGCCGGATCTCGATGGCCACCCATGCGCGGTCGTCGATGCCGTTGGCGACCCCGGCCTCGCCCCAGCTCATGTGCACGACGTCGCTGGGGCCGGCGGAGGTCGACTGTTGCGCCACGCCGCCGCAGCCGGTCGAGCCCCCGGCCGCGCCGCGGTAGACGAAGAGGTCGAAGTCGACGCCCGGCGGGCTGTCGAGCGTCGCCGTGAAGCTGACGGCCTCCCCGGTCAGCGCGTCGTTGTCCTCGGTGACCTGCAGCGAGATCCACGTCGGCTCGGAGCCCTCGGTCCCGAGCAGCGGCGAGGCAGCATCGCCGCTGACTTGTCCGATGACGGTCGCGGTCGCGCAGGTCGCCAGCTGCGGGCACGAAGGTGTGTCGCCGCCCGAGCTCGACGAGCTGCCGTCGCTGCCATCGCTGCCGCCCGCGCCGGTCGAGTCCTCGACGCCGGCGCTGCTGCTGGAGCCGCCGGTGTCCCCAACCGACGGGTCGTCGACGGTGTCGCCCGTGTCGCCGTCGACGACGCTCGTTGCGATCTCGCTGTCGCCGTCGTCGGCCTCACCGACGCCACCGAGGGGCGGCGCGTCGTCGGGCTTGGCCCCGCCGGCGCATGCCGGTGCCGACGCGAGCACACCGACGCAGAGCACGCGCACGGCAGTGCCAGCCCACGACGGGTACACGATGTCGTTGCAGCGCGGCAAGGACCCTCGGACGATGCTACCACCGTCGCGAAGCGCCCCGTCGAGCCGGGCGCGCGCCCTCGCTCGTGCGGGCAGTACCCCGGTGCGCTACGATCGCTCGCAGACGACGAACCGTGGCCGATGACGAAGAACGCGACGACAGCGGGCCACGCCGGGCCGCCGAGATGGGCGACCTCGCGCTGCTCGATCGCTGGCGCGGCGGCGACTCCACCGCCGGCAGTGCGTTGTTCGAGCGGCACTTCGACGCGTTGTGCCGATTCTTCCGCAACAAGTTGGCGGCGGGTGATGGTGTCGACGACCTGATCCAGCGCACGATGCTGGCCTTGGTCGAGAGCCGCGATCGCTTCCGCGGCGAGGCGAGCTTTCGCACCTATCTGTTCACGATCGCCCGCCACGAGCTCTACGCCCACCTCAAGCGCAGCGGTCGCGAGCAGGCGCGCTTCGATCCGCTCGTGCACTCCGTGCATGATCACGGCCCGTCGCCCACCACGATCCTCGCGCAGCGAAAGGAGCAGCGGATGCTGCTCGAGGCGCTGCGCCGGGTTCCGCTCGAGCTACAGGTCGTGCTCGAGCTCTACTACTGGGAGGACCTCGCCGCCTCGGAGCTCGCGCGCGTGCTCGAGCTGCCCGAAGGCACCGTGCGCACGCGGATCCGCCGCGGACGCGCGCTGCTCGAGCAAGCGCTCGGCGAGCTCGGCGAGGGCGAGGCCGAGCTCCACTCGACGCTCGCAGGTCTCGAGGACTGGGCGCGATCGGTGCGCGCGCAGGCCGGCGCGCGCTAAAGGCCCTGCCGCGCCGGCGCGAGTACCCGCCTCGACCCGCCTAGGACGCGGTACCTGTGAACGGCACCGCGAACTCGCACGGGAACGCGACGCCCAACGCGGCGGAGGCCGCGGCACAGTCGGAGCCCACACAGTCGATGCGTCCCAGCTGCTGGCCCACGATCGAAGTGCTGCTGATCACGGTGCCCTCGACCGACACCAGGATGTTGCCGACCACGTCGTAGCCGGGCACCTCGTCGATCGTGCCGGTGAGGCGTTCGTCGCACGCGAAGCTGCCACCGCCGGCGGTGCACACGAACGGCGCCGTGGTATCGCCAGGCGTGATCTCGAAGGTGCCGGCGCCCGTGGTCGTGATCTCGAACATGCCGAAGCCGTTGCTGGGCTGCGCGATGAAGCTGCAGTCGTTGGTGGCACCGGCGGTCTCCTCGTAGCGCCACGTGCCCGCGCGGGGGAGCGCCTCGCCGCCGCCGTTGCCGTCCGCGGCACCGCTGGCCTGCGTTGCGCCGGACTCACCTTGGGGTTGGGCGTTGGTGTCGTCGGCCGACGCGCTCGAGTCGGCGCCGTCGTCGTCGTCGTCACCGTCGGTGACGACGCAGGCGGGCGCGATGGCGAGCAGGCAGGACAGGCGGAGCGCAAGGCGAGGGAATCGGGGCATCGGCGAATCTCCGGCGGCGGTAGAGCACCACCGGCCCACCGACGATTGCGGCGCTGCGCCGGGCCGGTGGCGGCGATCACAGCCGTCCGCCGCGGCGGCGAGGGCCCGGCTCCGAATTGAGCGATGATGGGGTCACCGTGGACGACCGCGCGCACGAGGAGCGGCTGGAGGGGCGCGTGCGCGATGCGGCGCCGCTCGGGCGCGACCTCCAGGCGGCCCACTGGCACGCCAACGTCGCCAGCCGGTTGTTCGGCACCACCGTCGCGCCGCCACGCATCGGCCGCTATCGGGTGATCGCGCGGCTCGGCGAGGGCGCCAGCGGTGTGGTGTGGTCGGCGATCGATCCGGAGCTCGATCGCAGGGTCGCCATCAAGCTGCTGCACGCGCGCGCCAGCGGCGACGAGGGCGACGCACTCGTACGCGAGGCCAAGGCGCTCGCGCGGCTCTCCCACCCCAACGTGGTGCCGGTGTACGACGCCGGCGAGCACGACGGCCAGGTGTTCGTCACGCTCGAGCTGGTCGAGGGCCGCACGATGCGGCAGTGGCTGGCGACGCAGCCGCAGTGGCGGGAGATCGTCGAGGTGTTCGCACAGGCGGCGCACGGCCTGCACGCGGCGCACTGCGCCGGCATCGTGCACCGCGACGTGAAGCCGGAGAACATCCTCATCGGCGCCGACGGACGGGTGCGCGTGTCGGACTTCGGCATCGCGCGTGCGTTCGGCCGCGACGAGCCGCACGCGCTCACTCGGAGCAATACGGCGTCGTCGAACGCGGGCGTCGGCACGCCGGCATACATGGCCCCGGAGCAGTTCTTGTGCGACGCGGAGCAGGCGCGCACCGATCAGTTCGGGCTTTGCGTCGCGCTGCACGAGGCGCTGTACGGCGAGCGGCCGTTCCAGGGGCGCGATCGCATGGCCCTGGCCGCGGCGGTGACCGCCGGGCGTCGTCGCCCGCCGCCCGAGGGCGCCGCGGTGCCGCGGTGGCTCGAGCGTGTGGTGGCCCGTGGGCTGCAGACGACGCCCGCGGCTCGCTTCCCCGACATGGCGGCGCTCGCTCGCGAGCTCGAGCGTGGCCATCGGCGTCGTCGGTGGACGTGGCTGCCGTTGCTCGGTGTCGGGCTCGCCGCGGCGGGAGTGGCGATGGCCGCGACCACGCCGGCGCGTCCGGGCTGCAACGAGCGCGACGATCGACTCGCGCAGGTGTGGAACCCCGAGGTCGCGCAGCAGATCCACGCCGCCTTCGCCGCGACCGGTCTCGCCTACGCCGACGAGCGGTCGGGCCAGCTGGCGGCGGCGTTCGACCGATTCGCGCTCGCGTGGCGCGAGGCCCATGCGCAAGCGTGCAACGAGCACGGACTCGACGACGCGGTCGCACTCGCGCAGCAGTACTGCCTGCACACGCGGCTGCTCGAGCTGTCGTCGCTGACGGCGGCGTTCACCCGCGCCGACGCAGGGGTGGTCGAGCACGCCGCGATCGGCGGTCGCGCGCTGCGTGCACCCGCGGAGTGTCTCTACGCCGCCCCGTCCGCGCCGGCGCACGACCCCGCGCAGGACCTCGAGCTGCGGGCGGCGATCGCCCGCGCGCGTGCGCTCGGCGACGTCGGCAAGCTCGTCGACGGCCTCGCTGCGGCCCACGCCGCGGTGGAGCAGGCGCGTACGCTCGGCGATCGATCGCTGGAGTCCGAGGCCCTGCTCGCACAGGCCGAGCTCGAGAACCCGCTGGTCGGCTCGCGCGTCGAGGTCGACCCGGTGGCGACGATGCACGCCGCGGTGCTCTCGGCCGAGGCCGCGCGCCGCGGCGATCTGCTGGCGATCGCGATGGTCATGTCGGTCGAGGCGGGGGTCTTCCGCGGCGACTACGACGGCGCACTCGCGCTCGCACCCCGCGCCCGTGAGGCCGTCGCGGCGCTGGGCGATCCGCCCGAGCTGCTCGGACGCGTCGAGCTCGCGCTGGGCGAGTTGAGCACGATGCAGCGCGACGACGGCGACGCCCTGTCGGCGCTCGAGCGCGCGCGGGTGGCGTTCGAACGCAGCGGTGCGAGCAGCCGCCGTTGGCTGGCGCAGACCTACAACCTGCTGGGCGAGACCCACTTCCGCCACGACGAGTACGACGACGCGCGGCGCGACTACCAGCAGGCCGTCGCGATGGCGATCGCCGAGCTCGGCAGCCGCCACGTCATGGTCGCCAACGCCACCGGCAACCTCGCCGAGACCTACTTCCTGGCCGGCGACCTCGACACCGCCGAGCGCCACTTCGCCGATGCACTGACGATCCGTCGCGAGATCTTCGGCGAAGACTCGGTGTGGGTCATCCACAGCATCGCGCACCTCGGCGACATCGCCCTCGAACGTGGCGATGCCAGCGCGGCGCTCCGCCACTACCGCGACGCGCTGGCGCGACACGAGCGGCAGCCACGGCTCGAGCAGGCGCCCGCACCGGAGGACGAGGTCGCCAACGTCTTCCGCGATCTGCAGATCTGGCTGCAAACCGCCTGGCTGCGCAACGGCGCAGCCGCGGCGTTGCTCGAGCTGGGGCAGCTCGACGAGGCGCTGGCCGAGGCCGACGCGGTCGCGGACGTGGGGTTGCCCGACGACGTGCAACATCCCGACCTCACGCGGCGCATCGACATGCGCGGGCAGGTGTTGCTGGCGCAGGGCCACGTCGACGAGGCCGCCGATGCGCTGGCGGCCGCACTGGCGCGGCTCGAGCGTCGCTACGGCAGCGCGGCCCGACCACTGGTGTTCGCGTTGGTCGGGCTGGGTCGCGCGCGGCTGCTGCAGGGCCGTGTCGCCGAGGGACGGGCATCGATCGCGCGTGCGCTCGACATCCTCTCGCCGACCCCCGGCGCCCATGCGCGGCTGCGCGAGCAGGCCCGCGCGGCGCTGGCGGGGCTCGACGCCGTGCCCGCGGAGCCGCCCGTCGTCAGCCCGCGGGGTTGATGACGAGGTCGAAGCCGACCCCGGTCATGTCCGAGTACGTGTAGGGATGATCGAGTCCCTCGGTCGCCACGGTGGTGCCGCTCGCGGGGTCGTAGCGCAGCGCGAGCCCGGCGACCTGATCGGGCAGCCACACGCGACCATCGACATCGACCGCGACACCCACCGGCGTGTCGCAGCCCGGCAGCGCGATGGCGTCGTCGAGCACCGCCATCGCGTTGGTGTCGATCTCGACCAGCGCGCAGGGGTAGTTGGCCGCGATGAACGCATGCCCGTTGCGATCGATCGCGAGCCCGCGGAGGATCCGGCCACCGACCTTGCCCGGCACGACGAGCGTCGTGAAGGTCTCGTCGGCGGGATCGAAGCGACTCACGTCGCCCTTGTTGCCGGCGATCCACGGCCGGCCGAAGCCATCGAGCGCGATGCCGTAGCCATCGGTGCCCTCGGGCAGCTCCCAGCGATCGACCGCGAGCGACTCGCCGTCGATGCGCACCAGCGGGCCTGCGCGACCGAGCACCCAGAAGTCGCCGCTGGCGTCCACCGCTCCACCGTACGGGCCCCACACCTTGGCCGTCGACGACATGTCCCAGTCGGGCACCTCGACCTCGTCGAGGGTGCTGCCGTCCTCGCCGTCGAGCCGGCGGAAGTAGCCGCGGTTCTGCCCGCGATGCCACCAGCCGACCCACAGGCGACTGCAGGGGTCGGCCCCGGTGCCCGCGTCCCATGCAGTCGGGCGCGGGCCTTGGTGATTGAGCGGGTCGCCACCACCGCCGGCGAGCTCGGCGTACCAGCGCACGCACTCGTCGCTGCCCCACGGCAGCACGTCGTCGGGGCCGCTCGAGGTGTCGATGACGCCGTTGTGGTTCAGGTCGTCGCAGCGATCGCTCGCGGCCGCGATCTTGGCGGTGCCGCCCGCCCGACTCGTGACCGCAGCATCTCCGACCCGGTTGACCGCTGTGCGCGACGGATCGCCGTCGCCTTCGTAGGGGCTGGTGTAGTACCGCGCGACCTCGACCGCGGTCACGGTGTCGATCTTCGAGACCGTGCCGGCGGTGGAGTTCGCGATCCAGATGTAGCTGAAGTCGAAGCTGCCGACGCCACCGCCCTCGCCCGGCTGGAGCGCCGGGCAGCGCTCGGCCGGCATGAGGCCGGTGTCACCGAGCGCGTCGAGCTTGTCGCCGACGGTGCCGTCACCCACGCCGCTGTCGGCCACCGCCGAGGCCAAGGTCACGGGCCCGGCGGTGTGGGTCTCGTCGCGGGGCCCCGCGCCGCACGCCGTGGCGGCCGTGAGCGCGAGCGCTGGCGTCAGCCCGCGTTGTCGTGGCAACCCCAGATCTCCATGCGCAGCTCCCAGTCCCAGTCCGAGTTGATGTGCGTGCCGTTGCGCCGCACCGACCACCACGCGCCTTGCGTGAGCGAGACGTGTTGATCCTCGGGGACCACCTGCGAGGCGTTGAAGAGCTGGTCGTCGCCGTCGAGCGCGAGCGCGCCGGCGAGCAGGTTGGCGACCACGCCGACGGTGGGGAACACCCAGCCGTCCACGCCGGGGATGTCGACGCCGTTGGCCGCCATCGCTGCGTCGCCGACCGCCATCACGAGGTCGGCGTAGCCGTTCGAGGTGTCGGACTCGATGCAGTAGTAGGTCAGCAGCAGGTTGCCCTTGGGCGCCGCCAGGCCGCTCTGGCCCCACACGGTGCCGCCGTCGACCGAGTAGACCTGTGAGTCGCCCTCGTCGAGCGCCGGGGTAATGGGCGTGATCTTGATCTCCGCCGCCTCCGAGGCCTCGGCCGTGATCGCGCAGTAGACCTCGTCGTTGGCGAAGTCATCGTCCTCTTCGTGGACGTCGAGCCGCGCGACGCGGACACGCAGGCGCGGGTCGTCGCACGGCGCGGTGAACGGTCGCGTCGGCGCCACCAACTCGGTGGCCGCGACGGCCTCGCGCGCGGCCGACAGCGGGTGCGCTGCACGATAGCTCGCGGGCGCGGCGAGCCCGACCGCCGCGAATTGCCGCCGCACCGCCGCGGTCGCGGTGGGGTGAGCCGCGAGCGCCGAACGCAGCGAGGCCACGATCGACGGCTCGCCCTTGGTCGGCTCGGCCAGCGCCGCGGCCAGCAGGCGCGCGGCCGGGGTCGCCTGCTCGACGTGGGTCTGCAACATCGCGACGATCTCGTGCGGCGGCACGTAGGCCATCATGGGATCGTCGAGGAAGTCGGCGTGGGTCTCGATCATCGGCGGGATCTCGGCGCCCTCACAGCTCGGCGCGAGTGTGCACGGTTCGCAGACGCCACAGTCCTGCTCGCAGCTGTTGCAGTCCTCGTCGGCGTCGCAGGTGCCGTTGCCGCAAGGGTCGGGCTCACCGCTGGAGCTCGAGTCACCGCTGCCGTCGCCGCTGCCGTCCGCGGTGCACTCGCAGCTGTCGTAGCCGCTGCCGTCGGGCAGGCACGCCTGCACACCCTGCACGCCGCCGCCGCATGGACACTCGATCTGTGTACCCGGCACGCAGGCGCTGGCCTCGTCACCGGAGTCGGTCATCGGCATCGTGGTGCCCGTGGTACCGAGCGTCGGATCCATGCGGCCGTCGTCGCCGCCCGCACAGGCGACGAGCCCCATCGCCGCGATCAAGACATGCTTGTGTGTCATTGCTGCAACCCCTGCTCGTCAGGAGGGTAGCAGCGTTGCGAGACCAGGAGTGGTTCGAAGGGCCTGCGGCCCGAGCGCGAGGTCGCGCGCGCCGCTATCCGCGGGGTTGCGGCTGGCACAGACCGCCTTGCTCGATCTGCGCCTGGGTGCGGAAGGTGTTGAGCAGACCCCAGTGCTTGGGCTCGTGCTGCGGGATGGTGCCGTCTTCCCGCACGTTGGTGACGTGATAGCTGTGCTGATTCCAGATGCGGCGCGCCTGCACCCATCGATCCCGCACGTCACGCACCGCACGCACCGTGAACTCGACCTGGCCGCCGAACAGCAGCGTGTTGGAGGCGATGAGGATCTCGGCGGAGCCGTCGTTGTCGATGTCGGCGACGGTCGGGTACTCGATGATCGTGCCCGAGCGATACGGCACCTGCATGAGCACGCTACCGGCGTCATCGAAGACGTAGACCGTGCTCTCGTCCATGTAGATCGCCTGCGCCACACCGGCGCCGATGAAGTCGAACGCGGTGCCGCCGGACTGCCCGCTGGCGTCGAGCACCGGCGCGGTCCAGACGATGCTCGCATCGCGGTTGTAGATGCCGTAGTGCGTGGGATCGGCGGCCCCGAACTCGCGGTCGTCGTCGAGGTCGTAGTTGTGGATGTTGATCGGCCGGTTCATGTCGGTGGGATTGCCCGCCGGCGCGGTCGGGCCCCACACGAGCGTGCCGTCGTGCTCGAACATCACCACGCCGTTGTTCAGCGCGTACAGGACCTCGGGCTCGGGATCGTCGTCGAGGTCGGCGACCTGGGGATGCGACCAGCCGCCGCTGGCCTGGGGCACGTTCCAGTAGAGCGTGCCGTCGGCGTGGTAGACCGCGCCCGAGACCAGGATCTCCATCTGATCGTCGCCGTCGAGATCGGCGATCGCGGTCGCCGAGTAGCTCTGATCGTTGGCGGGCTGACTCCACAGCAACGCCCCGGTGTGATCGAACAGGTTGGCGCCGGCGGCGATCTCGACGTCACCGTCGCCGTCGACGTCGGCGAGGGCCACCGCGCTGGACTGCGCGCCGTTCCACACCGCGCTGCTCTCCCACTCGAGTGTGCCGTCGTGTCCGAACGCGACCAGGTGCGCGGCGCCGTTGGGCCGGCTGGTCACGATCTCGATCATGCCGTCGCCGTCGATGTCGCCCAGGGCCGGGGTCCCGCCCCACTGCACCATCTCGTCGCCGGTGTCGAAGTGCGGCACCCCGGTGGCGCCGTCGAGCACGTAGATGCGCGCCGGTGGCGTGTCGCCCAGCGGTGGCCCCGCGACCACCACGACGTCGGGGATGTCGCACAGGTCGATCTCGCCGTCGCCGTTGTCATCGGTCATGTTCGCGACCAGCGGCGTCACGATCGACTCGGCGAACCCCGGCGGACCCATGAAGTCCCACTGCGTCACCGGCTCGAACGCGTCGGGCGGCGCGAACTCGGTGCAGTCGCCCACGCCGTTCATGTCGTCCTCGACCTTGCAGCTGGGCGGCAACACCCCGGTGGTGCCGGTGGTCTCCTCGACCGGCACGTCGAACTTCACGCCCTCGGTCGCGGAGCCCGAGTCACTGCCGGCGGTGGTGAGCGATGTGCCGATGGTCGCGCTCGCGCCGGAGCCGGAGCCGGAGTCACTGCCGCTGCTGGTCGTGGCACCGGTGAGCCCCACGCTGGCGTCCGAGTTCGACGCATCGCCGCCGCCGCAGGCCGCCAGGGAAATCAGAAACAGCCAGGATCTACGCATCGTCGCCCACCCCTTCGCACGCCGCCGCGAGGGGCGAGCGCGCGTCCGAACGAAGATGGTCGCGCGAGGCGTGCGTCCCACGCAAGGCCACCCGTGCTCGCGCCCGTCGTCGAGCGCTGCGGCGTGTCGCCCACGCTTGCCGCTCGAGCGCTGGTATCCTACGCGCCGACGCCCGCTGCAGCCACCGCGTCGGCCCCGGATCGCACGTGCACCTGCTGACCTCGCTCTCCCTGTCGCTACTGTTCGCGCTCACGCCCCCGAAGGAACGTGGGGGCCCGGAGGTCGCCGCGGTGCCGTGGCCCGCCGATGCTGCCGAGGCCACGGCGGTCGAGGATCCGTTGCAGGTCACCACCTTCGTGCTCGACAACGGCTTGACCGTGATGCTGAGCGAGAACCACGCACGACCGGAGGTCTTCGGCGCGGTCGCGGTTCGCACCGGCGGCAAGAACGACCCGCCGGACAACACCGGCATGGCGCACTACCTCGAGCACATGCTGTTCAAGGGCACGCAGGATCTCGGCACCACGGACTGGCGCGCCGAGCAGCCAATTCAGCAGCGCATCGAGGAGCTCTACGAGCGGCTGCGCAGCGCCGACGCCGGCGCACGAGCTGGCATCCAGGCCGAGCTCGCCGCCGCGGTCTCGCAGTCGTATCGCTACGCGGTGCCGGGTGAGCTCGACGCGCTGCTGGGCCAGATCGGTGGCACCGGCGTCAACGCCTTCACGACCTACGACGAGACCGTCTATCACAACACCTTTCCCGCCTCGCAGCTGCAGTCGTGGCTGGCGATCTACGCCCACCGCTTCGAGAACCCGGTCTTCCGGCTGTTCCCGACCGAGCTCGAGGCGGTCTACGAAGAGAAGAACATCGCGATCGATACCACCGGCTACGAGCTGTTCCGTCGCTTCATGCGCGCGGCCTTTCCGCAGCATCCCTACGGCACCAACGACGTGCTCGGTGAGGTCGACCACCTCAAGCGACCGTCGCTGCGCGCGATGAAGGCCTACTTCGAGCGGTGGTACGTGCCCGGCAACATGGTGCTGGTGCTGTCGGGCGACTTCGACACCGCGACCGTGCGGCCGTGGATCGAGGCCGAGTTCGGCCGCTGGGCCGGCAAGCCCACGCCCGCGCCGCCGGCCCGCACCATCGCGCCGTTTCGTCCGGGTGAGCGCGTCGCCATGCGGCTGTCGCCGATCCGCGTGGGCGCGGTCGCGTTCCGCACCCCGCGCGAGGCCGACCCCGAGTTCGCCGAGCTGTCGGTCGCGCGGCTGTTGTTGTCGAACGAGCAGCGCTCGGGTTTGGTCGATCGCCTGTCGGACGACGGCAAGGTGTTGCTGGCGATGCACGTGCCGGCCGATCTCGCGGACAGCAACCTCGACGTCGTCGCGTACGCGCCGCGGTTGCTCACGCAGAGCTTCGTCGGCGCGGAGCGGCTGGTGCTGCGGCAGTTCGAGCGCATCGCGAAGGGCGAGTTCGACGACGCCGAGTTCGAGGCCCTGCGCACCGCGCTGCTGACCAAGGCCGCGCTGCGGTGGGAGGACAACCGCGAGCGCGCGCTGGCGATGGCGCACGCGTTCGTCGCCCGCGGCGGTTGGCAAGGACAGCTCGACTACCTCGCGCGGCTGCGCGACATGACCAAGGCCGATGTGGTGCGGGCTGCGGCCCGCATGTTCGGCGCGTCGCACCTCACCATCCGCTCGCGCGCCGGCTACCCCAAGAAGCAGCGGCTCGAGAAGCCCAAGACTCCCCCGGTCACGCCGGTGCCCGGCGCTCACTCGAGCTTCTACCGCGCGATGCAGGAGCGGCCCTCGCCGGCGCCGAAGCTCGCGCTGGTCGATCCGGCCCGCGACCTCGACCACGCGAACGTGCGCGACGGCGTGACGCTGCACGGCAACGGCAACCCGTTCAACGACATCTACACCCTCGAGCTGCGCTTCGGCGTCGGTACCGACGACATCCGCGAGCTCGACATGCTCGCCGACGTGCTCGGGCGCATCGGCGGCGAGCACATCTCGCGCGAGCGCTTCCATCGCGAGCTGTTCCGGCTGAGCACCACGCTCGAGGCCCGCGCCGAGTCCGATCGCTTCGTGGTCACGCTGCAGGGGCCCGAGCAACATCGCACCCGTGCGCTGCGCCTGCTCACCGAGCTGCTCGACGCGCCGGCCTTCGAGCGCCGGCCGCTGCGACAGGTGCGTCGCGAGATCTGGGGCTACCGCCGCATCGGTCGCAAGGACGCCGGCAACGTCGCCGATGCGCTGCGCGAGCGCGTGGTGTGGGGTGAGCAGTCGAAGTACCGCCGCGAGACCGGGCCGGGCGGCGCGCGGGCGCTGGGGCCCGAGCGGCTGCGCCGCGCGTGGCGAACCGTGCAGGACTACGCGATCGAGGCCCGCTACGTCGGACGCAAGCCGCTGGTGGAGATCGCCCGCGCGCTCGATCACGCGCTGCCGCCGGGCGTGGCCCAGCTGCCGGCCAAGCCACAGGTCATCCCCGCGCGGGTGCTGCCGTCGCAGACCACCGTCTACTTCGTGCCGCGACGCGACGCGGTGCAGACCCGACTGTGGTTCGCGGTCGACGGCGCCGCGGTGGTGCCGGCCGATCGCGCGGCCGCCGACGCCTTCAGCGAGTACTTCGGCGGCGGCATGGCGGGCCTGGTGTTCCAAGAGGTTCGCGAGCTGCGGGCGCTGGCCTACTCGGCCCACGGCGACTACGAGCGCGACGACGAGCCGCAGCAGCACGGCTGGCTGCAGGGCTTCGTGGGCTGCCAGGCCGACAAGACCTTCGAGGCCATCGACGTGATGCTCGGACTCATCACGCAGATGCCCAGCAAGCCCGAGCGCATGGGCATGGTGAAGCAGGCGCTCTCGCGCAGCCAGGAGACCGCGACGCCGCCGTTCCGCGAGCTGCAGGCCGAGCTCGAGACCTGGCGCCGCCGCGGTCACGACGGCGATCCGCGCCCCGAGCTGATGGCCGGCTACGCGCAGATCGAGTTCGACGACATCGAACGCTTCTATCGCGAGCACGTCGCTGCGCGACCTGTCGCGATCATGGTGGTCGGCGACCCGCGCAAGGTGAAGCCCAAGGATCTCGCGCGCTACGGCAAGGTCGTGCGCGTGCGAGAGGGCTCGCTCTACAGCCGGTGAAGCGTGGCCCCCGCGGGCACCGACGCCAGCCAGGAGGTGACGGGCTCAGAACGCCATCTGCAGCTGCACGCGCAGCTGATCGGTGCCCTGGCGCAGCGCCGCGCTCTTCCACAGCCGGAAGTCGTCGAGCTGCAGCTCGAGTAGCGTGTACTGGAAGCCCGTGCGCAGCGAGAGGTTGAGCGCGAAGCGGCCGTCGGTGCTGTGCAGCGACAGGCCCTTGCCCGGCGTGAACTTGGGGCTGGTCGTGTCGAGCGGCGCGGGCGTCATGGGGGCCACGGGTGTCACGGGTGGCGCCGTGGCGGGCGCAGGCGCGGCGTCGACACCGTCGTAGGTCCGTGCGGGTTCCGACGCCGGCGCGACGTGGAGGAGGAGCGCGAGGAGGAAGGTCATGGGCCGAGGCCTGCCGTGGGGCGGGCCGCGGTCGTCTTGGTGACTGTCGGCATGTTCAAGTGAACGTCGCCGGAGGCCGCTGCAGGTGCCCTTCGGGGGCCGTCTCTAGGGCGCGGTGCAGCAGAAGGTGAACGGGCCCGCGGTCGCGACCTCACCCTCGGGCAGCGAGGGGTTGATCACCGAGCACGGCGCTTCGTCGCCGAAGGTGACCGTCACCGAGCTGCCGATCGCCGCCGAGCACTCGCCGTTGCCGAACGGCACCTCCGCCACGGGCTCGCCGGCGCAGTCGGGGCCACCGAACACCTGCAGCAGGCCCTCGTTGTAGCAGCTGTTGTAGCCGACGCTGCTGCACGAGCAGTTGCTGCAATCACGGGAGTCCTCGACGCCGGTGTAGAAGATCTGCTTCTGCGTGAAGCCACCGGCCGGGCACTCGACGTCGCCCTGTTGGTAGATGCACCACACCGCCTCGAAGCCCTCGGGCGCCGGTGGCAAGCAAACGCCATCGGTGCACACCAGCGGCGTCTCCGGCAGGCGACAGCTGCGGATGGTGGCGTCCCACGCCACCGGCGAGATGTCCTCGTTTGCTTCCTTCATGCACGTGGGCGGCGGATAGCCGCCGAACGAGAAGCCGTTCACGAAGCCGTCGAGCTCGATGTTCGCGCACATGCCGGGCGACACGTTGGCGTAGTTGTAATAGTTGTAGTCGTAGCAGGTTGGCTGCGTGTGGCCGCGGACGAAGCCCTGGCACGCCGCGCCACCGCTCAGGTTGCACTCGCAGGTGCACTCGGCCGGCGGCGGGTCGTTGAAGCCCGCCAGCAGCGTCGGCCCCGGATCCGGGTACTCGGCGGGGCACGCTGGAATCTCGCTGCCCGCGGGGATCTGCGCGTAGATCGTGGGCCCGAACCAACCGCTGGGTGCATCCTCGCCGCAGCTGCCGGTGCCGCACTGCGGATCGCCGGTGGTTTCCGCCGTGGTCGTGGGCGAGGTCGTCGACACGGTCGTGACATCGCTACTCGACGACTCGGACGAACCCGTCTCGTCGGCCGTCGACGTGGCGGTCATCGTGCTGGTGCTACCGCTCGACGAGTCGGCGTTGGTCTCGCTGCCGCCGCTGTCCGTGCAACCGGGCAGGAATGCCAAACAGCCGGTGAACAGCGGCAAGGTTCCGAAGAGAAAGCTATCGCGCATTGCCAATCACGACGGTCGCCACACGAGGATCGCGACCGCCCCTTCAGTGCAGGACGGTAGCCCACCCGAGACGCCGGCGACAAGGCCCGCCCCGAACGCGAGCGTCGCTCGCGTTTGGGTGACCGGGATGTGACGCGCGGCGGTGCCGGCGCTCGGACGATCGGAAGCGCGCCGACGCGTCGACCAAGGCGATCGCTCAACAGTCCTGCTCGTCGGTGCCGTCGTCGCAGTCCTCGATGCCATCGCACAGTGCCTCGAGCTCGACGCACCACGCCTCGTCGCACAGCCACTGCGTGTCACCGCAGTAGTAACCGCCGCCGCCGCCGTCGTCGTCCTCCTCCTCCGCCTCGCAGCCCTGCTCGTCGGTGCCGTCGTCACAGTCCGCACCGCCGTCGCAGGTCCACGCCGGGTCGATGCAGGTGCCGTCGCCGCAGCTCCACTCCCCGACCGCGCAGGCCGGCGGCGCATCGCCGGCCGCCATCGTCCGCACGAGCCACCCGTGCACGAAGGACACCCGCGTGTAGATCCCCGGCGCGGATGGCTCCCCGCAGCCGGCTCCCCAGCTGACCAAGCCCGCGAGTCGCGGGACGCCGTCGTCGTCCGGCACCACCAGCGGCCCGCCGCTGTCGCCCTGACAGGCGTCCCGGCCCCCGCGCGAGGGCCCGCCCGCGGCCAGGTGATCGGCCTCGATGCGTGTGCCGTAGGCCCGCGTCGCCTCGGCGTTCGAGACGATCGCCAGGTCGACCGCACGCAGCGCGTCGATCGGCGCGCCACCGCTGCGCAGCGCGCCCCAGCCCGACACCGTCGCGATCACACCGGGCGCGGTCAAGCCCGCGTCGGCATCGCTGGGGGACACCGGCGTGATCGGAGCGACCTCGTCGTCGAACGCCAACGGGTGGCGTAGACGCAGCAGCGCGACGTCGTCGGTCATCGGTGAGCTGCCCCAGTCGTAGCCGGGGTGCAGCACGACGCGCGCGACGTCGCGGCGCTGACCGAAGCCTGCATCGGCGTCGGACAGCCGCGTGACGCCAGCGACCACACGCAGGCCCGGCGGCGAGTCGTCGACGCAGTGCGCCGCGGTCACGACCCAGCGCGCCGAGAGGATCGCGCCGCCACAGCGCAGCCCCTCGTCGCTCTCGAGGCTGACCTGATGCGGGTGTTCGCGGATCTCGACGGGCACACCGCCGACGATGCGCGGCATGGGTCGCGACGCGGTGTCGACGCTGCAGCCATGCGTGAACGGGGAAATCGCGAGCACCACGAAGAGGGATCGAAGGGGTCGTTCGAACATCGCGGCCGCGGCGGTGCAGCCCCCGTGCACCCATTCGCCCACCGTGATGCCGCACAGTTGCGACGCGCACGCGGTGGCCGAAGTGGCCCGCGTGGGCCACTTCGAGCCGGCCGAATGGGCCGCCCGCCCGAAGCGATTTTTGGGTTGCCCGGTGGCGCTCGCTCGTGTACTGAACACATGAGCAGACAAGGAGCCGAACGATGGGCCGAAACCCCGCCAAGACCCTGATTGCCGTGCCCGAAGCCACCGAGGGCCCCCTGCGCGACCCCATCCCCGCGGGTGCACGCGCGGTGCTGTCGTTGTTCGAGGGGCCGTTGGCGACGGTGCGCTTCCCGGAGCTCGACGCCGACGTGCTCGCCGCACGGGCGAGCTCGGTGCTCGAGGCCCAACGCGAGGTCGAAGCGCTCGAGCGTGCGCTCGACGACGCCCGCGCGCGCACCTGCGAGGCCAACGCCCAGCTCGCGACCGCGGCCACCGCTGCACTCGCGTACGCGAAGATCTACGCCCGCGATCGCGACGAGCTGCAGCCGCTGCTCGACGCGATCGTGCTGCCGCAGGGCGGTGGCCGCCACGAGGCCGCGTTGGCGCCCCGTCGACGCGGACGACCGCGCAAGGACGCCTCGACGGCGGAGCTACTGCCCAGCGTCGAGTCGACCTGAGCAGCGCCCCGCCCACGCGATCACGGCACCGTGACCGCGAAGGTGACCTGGGCATCGACCTCGCCCGGGAGCGGCTCGCCCATCGCGAGCGACTCGGCCAGCCCGGCGTGCTTCTGCGCGGTGCCATTGAGCGCCGGCATGTGGCGCAGCATCACGATGAGATCGCCCTGGCCTTGGGCGGCGGTCGTGATGGTGTTGTCGAGCCCGACCGGGAGTGTGCCGCCCGCACCGTAGTCGGCCTCGGTGTCGGCGTACGCGTGCATCAGCGCGGCACCGGGGTTGCCGGTCGCCGGTCCGTCGACCGCCGAGCCGAGCAGGAACACCTGGTGCGCCGCGGCCTCGCCCTCGATCTCGGCGGTGATGTCCTCCGCAGGCATCACCAGCTCGTTCGCGAACTCGACGGTCAGATCGTAGGTCTGCATGGGCGCCAGCGCGATCGCGTCGATGGTCGGCGGCATGCCGCCGTCGCCGTCGGGGTCGCGGAACGCCGCCTCGATCGCGGCGCCGGCCGCCGGGGTGAACCGCAGGCGCACGG
>WBZX01001135.1_pt2 | contig 16761 bp, 8 predicted proteins | sample 5204211 | NCBI WGS metagenome assembly WBZX01 (sample SAMN12344362, study PRJNA552823) | activated sludge metagenome | biome: Activated sludge suspended growth; feature: Nitrification reactor; material: Wastewater; isolation source: activated sludge from nitrification reactor of wastewater treatment... | reverse complement strand
CAACATTACCTACACCGCCTCCCTGACCAACCCGGCGCAGTCTGCCGTGACCGTCAGCCTCAGCAACGGCGCCACGATCACGATTGCGGCCGGTGCTTCGTCCGGCACGGTCAGCGTGGCGGCGCCCTCCGACGACGTCTACGTCGATGCCGGCAACGTCAGCGCGACGATCAGTTCGGCTTCGGGCGGCAATTTCGAGAACCTCGCCATCAACCCGGTGGCCGCGACCACTTCCATCACCGACACCACCGACACGACGACGGTTTCGCTCACGGCCACGCCCAGTGTCGCCGAGGGCGGCAACATCACCTATACCGCTTCGCTCACCCATCCCGCCGAAACAGCCGTTACGGTGACGCTGTCGAATGGCGCGACGATCAACATCGCTGCTGGCGCCTCGTCGGGTACGGTCAGCGTGGCGGCGCCGTCGGATGACGTCTATGTCGACGCGGGCAACGTCAGTGCAACGATCAGCTCGGCCTCCGGCGGCAACTTCGAGAACCTCGCCATCAACCCGGCGGCCGCGACCACGTCGGTGACCGACACGATCAACACGACGACCGTAAGCCTGACGGCGACCCCCAGCGTGGCCGAGGGCGGCAACATTACTTACACTGCTTCCCTGACCAGCCCGGCCCAAACCGCAGTGACGGTCACACTGTCGAACGGCGCGACGATCAGCATCGCGGCCGGCGCTTCCTCCGGTACGGTCAGCGTGGCGGCACCCTCCGACGACGTCTACGTCGACGCGGGCAACGTCAGCGCAACGATCAGTTCGGCCTCCGGTGGCAACTTCGAGAACCTGGCGATCAACCCGGCAGCGGCGACCACGTCGGTGACCGACACGATCAACACGACGACGGTCTCGCTCACGGCCACGTCCAGCGTGGCCGAGGGTGGTGCCATCGTCTACACCGCTTCGCTCACCAATCCGGCCGAGACCCCGGTTTCGGTGACGCTGTCGAATGGCGCCACGATCACCATCGCCGCCGGTGCTTCCTCCGGCACGGTCAGCGTGGCGGCGCCGTCGGACGACGTCTATGTCGACGCCGGCAACGTCAGCGCGACGATCAGTTCGGCGACCGGCGGCAACTTCGAGAACCTGGTCGTCGATGCCACGCCGGCAACCACTTCGGTCACCGACACCACCGACACCACCACCGTTTCGCTCACGGCGACCTCCAGCGTGGCCGAGGGTGGTGCCATCGTCTACACCGCTTCGCTCACCAATCCGGCCGATACCCCGGTTTCGGTGACCCTGTCGAATGGTGCCACGATCACCATCGCGGCCGGTGCTTCCTCCGGCACGGTCAGCGTCGCCGCACCGACGGACGATGTCTACGTCGACGCGGGCAACGTCAGTGCCACGATCAGCTCGGCCTCGGGCGGCAACTTCGAGGCACTGGCGATCAATCCGTCCGCCGCGACCACGTCCGTCACCGACACGATCAACACCACGACCGTCAGCCTGACCGCGACCCCCAGCGTGGCCGAGGGTGGTGCCATCGTCTACACCGCTTCGCTCACCAATCCGGCCGAGACCGCGGTTTCGGTGACCCTGTCGAATGGCGCGACCATCACCATCGCCGCCGGCGGTTCATCCGGCACGGTCAGCGTCGCCGCACCGACGGACGACGTCTACGTCGACGCGGGCAACGTCAGCGCGACGATCAGTTCGGCCTCCGGCGGCAACTTTGAAAATCTGGTCGTCGATGCGACCCCGGCTGGCACGACGGTGACCGACACGATCAACACAGCGACGGTTTCGCTCACCGCCACCCCCAGCGTGGCCGAGGGCGGTTCCATCGTCTACACCGCTTCCCTGACCAATCCGGCCGAAACGGCCGTGAGCGTCACCCTGAGCAATGGCGCGACGATCACCATCGCCGCCGGCGCTTCCTCCGGCACGGTCAGCGTCGCTGCCCCTTCCGACGACGTCTACGTCGACGCCGGCAACGTCAGCGCGACGATCAGCTCGGCTTCGGGTGGCAATTTCGAGAACCTCGCCATCAACCCGGCGGCAGCGACCACGGCGATCACCGACACGATCAATACCACGACGCTGTCGATTGCCGGCAGTGCCAGCGTGACCGAGGGCGCAACGGCAAGCTACACGCTGTCGCTCACCAGCCCGGCCCAGGGCAATGTCACGGTCACCCTCAGCTACAGCGGCACCGCCGCAAACGGGTCCGATTTCACCGGCACGACGACGGTCACGATCCCCAATGGGGCCTCCTCGGCCAGCTTCGGCATCCCGACCATCGACGACACGCTCGCGGAAGGCAGCGAAAACCTCACCATCAGCATCGTCAACGCTGCGGGCGGCAATTTCGAGCACCTCGCCATCAGCGGCAGTAATGGCAGCATCACCACCACACTGCTCGACAACGACGCCTCCGTGCTCACGCTGTCGGCCACGCCCAGCCTGACCGAGGCTGGCGGCACCCTCGTCTACACCGTGACGGCGACCCAGCCGCCGGTCTCCGACATGACGGTGACGTTATCCAACGGCGCCACCATCACCCTCCTTGCCGGCCAGACCAGTGGAACCGTCAACGTGCCCCTGCCTGCCAGCGACGACGTCTACCTCGACCCCAGCAGCGTCAGTGCGACGATCGCATCGACCAGCGGCGGCGGCATTCCGGTGTCCATCGACCCGAGCCCCGCCGTCACCACCATCAACGACACGATCGACACCACGACGATCAGCCTTTCGGCCAGCCCCAGCGTGGCCGAGGGCGGGTCCATCGTCTACACCGCCTCGCTCACCAATCCGGCACAGTCGGCTGTTACGGTGACGCTGTCGAACGGCGCGACGATCACCATCGCCGCCGGCGCTTCCTCCGGCACGGTCAGCGTGGCAGCGCCGGCTGACGATGTCTACGTCGATGCCGGCAATGTCAGCGCAACGATCAGCTCGGCCTCGGGCGGCAACTTCGAGGCGCTGGCGATCAACCCGGCCGCGGCGACCACCGCCATCACCGACACCATCAATACGACGACGGTTTCGCTCACGGCGACACCCAGCGTGGCCGAGGGTGGATCCATCGTCTACACCGCGTCGCTCACCAATCCGGCGCAGTCTGCCGTCACCGTCACCCTGAGCAACGGCGCGACGATCAGCATCGCCGCCGGCGCTTCCTCCGGCACGGTCAGCGTGGCTGCCCCCTCCGACGACGTCTACGTCGACGCCGGCAACGTCAGCGCGACGATCAGCTCGGCTTCGGGTGGCAATTTCGAGAACCTGGCCATCAACCCGGCGGCGGCGACCACGGCGGTGACCGACACGATCAATACGACGACGGTTTCGCTCTCCGGTGAAAGCACCGTATCCGAAGGGGCCTCATCGACTTATCTCCTGTCGCTCACCAGCCCGGCCCAGGGCAATGTGACGGTCACCCTCAGCTACAGCGGCACCGCCGCAAACGGCACCGACTTCACCGGCACGACGACGGTCACGATCCCCAATGGGGCCTCCTCGGCCAGCTTCAGCATCCCGACCATCGACGATGCCCTGGTGGAGGGTTCGGAAAACTTCACCGTCGCCATCGCTTCGGCCACCGGCGGCAATTTCGAGAACCTCGTGGTCAGCGGCAGCAACGGCAGCGTGACGACCGCGATCCTGGACAACGACACGACCGCGCTCAGCGTGTCCAGCCCGACGGTCGCCGAGAATGCGGGCTTTGCGCAATTCACGGTCAGCCTGTCCAACCTGAGCACGCAGCCGACCACGGTCAGCCTCGCGCTGGCCAACGGCAGCGCAGGCAGCAGCGACTACGGCCCGACCATCCAGGTCTCGACCGATGGCGGCTCGACCTGGACGACCGCGTCCACCGCGGTCATCCCGGCCAACCAGTCCAGCATCCTCGTACGTACGCCCGTGATCAACGATGCGCTCGACGAGGCCAACGAAACCTTCACGCTGACCGCCTCGCGTACCGCCGGCACGTCGGTGACGAACCCGGGCAGTGCCGCCAGCGGCACGGCCACCATCGTCGACGACGACACCACGCCGGTGATCGACCTGGACGCCAACAACAACAGCGGTGCAACCGGTGCGAACTACCGGACGACGTATACCGAGAACGGTTCGGGGGTCAACATCGCCGACAGCGACGTCAGCGTCGCCGATGCCGACGGCAACAACATGACCGGCGCGACGGTCCGCCTGACCAATGCCCAGGCTGGCGACCTGCTGTCAATCGGTACACTGCCGTCCGGCATCACGGCCGTGGTGAACACCGCCGTTCCCGGACAGATCACGGTCACCCTGAGCGGTTCGGCCAGCCAGGCCAGCTATCAGACCGCCATCCGGGCCATCACCTTCTCCAACAGCAGCGATGCGCCCAGCACGGTCGACCGCACCGTCACGGTTTCCGTCACGGACGGCACCAACGCGAGCAATACGGCCACCGCAACCATCGCCGTCGTAGCCGTGAACGATCCGCCTGTCGCGGTCGCCGACGCAGGCACCACCAATGAGGATGTACCGCTCAGCATCCCGGTGTCCACCCTACTCGCCAACGACAGCGACCTCGACGGCGGCACCCTGAGCATCACATCCGTCCAGGGCGCGGTCAACGGGACCGTTTCCCTGGTCGGTTCGAACGTGATCTTTACGCCGGCGGCCCATTACAGCGGCCCGGCCTCCTTCACCTACACCCTGAGCGATGGCCAGGGCGGCACCGCCACGGGCACGGTCAACGTCAACGTGATTGCCGTCGCCGACACTCCCGCAGTCACGATCGACGCCGTGGCGCCGATACTGGTGTTCGAGAACAGCTGGGAGGCAAACAACAACAGCGACGACACGAGTACGAGCAACAACGTCACCACCTTCGAGGGCTGGACGCGCGTCGATACGCCGCAGGGCCTGGCGGGCGGCACGAACACCTTCGAAATCTGGAGCACCGACGACACCCAGCAACGCCAGAATGGCGGCAACAACACCGTGGTGGCCTCGGCTGGCAACGGCGAAGACTGGCTGGAGTTCAACGATGCGAGCAGCCTGGTGCAAACCATCGGCATCTCGCGTTCGATCGCGACGCAGGCCGGCATGGTGTACGAACTGTCGTTCGACTATGCGGGCCGTCCGGGTTTCGGTGTCGATTACACCCGCATCGGCGTGTACCTCGATGGCGTCCTGCTCCAGCAATACGCCGACACCAGCCCGCAGACCTATATCGACTGGCAGAACCTCAAGATCCATTTTGAAGGCGACGGCAGCCCCCATACCCTGCTGATCCGTACCGATGCGACGCAATTCAATGCTGCAGGCCGCGGCGCATTCATCGACGACGTGCGCCTTACCGCCACGCAGGGCGTGCTGGCCGCCAACGCCGGCACCTACACCTCGGTGATGCTGGCGGACTACGTCGCTGCCGCCCTGGTCGATGCGGACGGTTCCGAGTCGCTCACGCTGGCTTTCTCCGGCCTCCCCGCCGGCGCCACCATCGTCACCGCGGCAAACCCGGGCGGCTATACGCCCAGCGGCGGCACGGTCACCCTGTCAGGCAGCGAACTCGCCACAGCCGAACTGCACCTGCCGAGCAGCTACACCGGGCACCTGAGCGTGGATCTCACCGCCACCGCGACCGAAGCCTCGAACGGCAGCACGGCCGTGTCCACCGGTACGCTCGACCTCGACGTGCAGTCGCTGTTCGCGGCAACGGACATCGGCGGCGACGGCCTCAACAACATCATCGGCACTTCGGCCGGCAACACCCTGAACGGCACCACGTCTGCCGACTATCTCGTCGGCCTGGGCGGCAACGACACGCTCAACGGCAACAACGGCAACGACTACCTGGACGGCGGCACCGGCAACGACACGCTCAACGGCGGCAGCGGCGACGACGTGCTGTACGGCGGCGCCGGCAACGATACGTTGACCGGCGGCTCGGGTGCGGACGTGTTCGTCTGGACCCTGTCGGACCGCGGCACCCCGGGCACGCCGGCGCAGGACACCGTGACGGACTTCAGCAACACGCAGGCGGGCGAGGCACTCAACCTGGCCGACCTGCTGGTGGGCGAATGGCACAACGGCAGCGATCCGGGCAATCTCGCGAACTACCTGCACTTCGAGCGTTCGGGTAGCGACACGGTGATCCAGATCAATTCCTCTGGCGGCTTCTCGGGCGGCTACAATGCCGGTGTCGTGGACCAGCGCATCACCCTCTCCAACGTCGACCTGACCAATGCCGGTGCCCTGTCCAATGATCAGCAGATCATCCAGGACCTGCTCTCGCGCGGCAAGCTGATCACCGACTGATGCGCAACCGGACAGGAAACCAACCATGCCATACGTAAAACGCGACGCGCAGGGACGGATCATCGCCGCCACGCTGGAGGCCGGCGAGGGTATGACGGCCGTGCCCTGCGGCGCCCCCGAACTGCAGGATTTCATGCGCCAGATGGGGATGGAGCACGGCTCGCTCGCCCAGTCCGACATGCGGCTGGTGCGCGTGCTGGAGGATCTGATCGACCTGCTGATTTCGCGCGACGTGATCCGCTTCACGGACCTGCCGCAGGCCGCCCAGGAAAAGCTGCTCGAACGCCGTTCGCTGCGCCAGTCCATGGGCGCGCTCAACCTGCTCGGCGGCGGCAACGAAACGATCTGACGCCCGCCGCTGCCGGCCTCGCGCCGGCAAGCCCGTTCAGCCGAGCGTGATGCCCGGCCCCGTCATCCCCTTGAAGCCGAGCTCGCGCAGCGTGGCCGCTTCGCTCTTCGTGTTCACGCCTTCGGCAATGGTCATCATGCCCATGGTGTGGGCGATGGTGCAGAGACCGCGCAGGAAGGTCTGGTTGCCCGGGTTCTGGTCGATGTCGCGGATGATGGTGCGGTCGATCTTCAGGTAATCCAGCCCCACGTCGTACAGCTCGCCGATGTGGCAGATCAGGTTGCCGACGTGCTCGAGACCGATGCGGCAACCCAGCGGCTTCAGCGTGTCGCAGAAGACGCGGAATTCGCGGGCATGGCGATAGGCGACGAATTCCGGGATGTCGATCCAGATCCGTGCCGCCGTCTGCGGACGCTGCCGGAGCGCCTTGTAATAGCGTGCGGTCAACACCGGGTCGCACACCGATTGCGGCGATACGTTGATGCACAGCGGCCCCGCATTGCTCTCCAGCCACTCGAGCGCGTAGTCGAACACGGCCTCGTCGATCCGCTCGGTGAGTTCGAGCCGGCTCGCCCAGGGCATGAATTCCTGCGCCGACATCCACAATTCGCTCTGGATGATCTGCATGCGCGCCGGCGCCTCGTAGTGGATCAGCCTGCCCTGGGAATCGAGCACGGGATAGGTCGCGAACTGCACGCGCCGCAGGCTGACCGCCGTCTCGATCAGGGAGCGCCACGCCGCCATCAGGCTCGGCGCCGGTTTCCACTCCAGCGCCAGATCGCCGGTATCGACCGCGCTGCCGCCCTCTTCCTCGGCCCGAACCAGCGCCATGTCGGCCCGCGACAGCACCTGCGACACCGCGTCGCCGTGGCGATAGGCCGCCCCGCCCAGCAGTATGTGGCGTTCGGCGGTCGCGCTCGGATCGTTGATCGACAGCAGCGCCTGCGCCAGGATGTGCTTCGACTCCGCATCGATCGACTCGACGTCCGGCACCAGTACCGCAAAGTCCGCGCCGTTCAGGCGCCCGAGCAGGCAGGTTCCCCGGTGGCAGGTCTGCTGCAGCGCTTCCGCCACATGGCGCAGCAGGGCATCCGTCGATTCGCGCCCCAGCTCGCGGTTGAGCTTGGTCAGGTCGGGCAGCCGCAGGATGAACAGCGCGCCCGCGGGCGACGCATCCTCGTCTTCCAGCACGGCCTGCAGCTGCTTCAGGAAATGCTCCCGGTTGAGCAGTCCGGTCAGCGGGTCGTGCTGCGCGATGCGCCGCAACTGTTCCAGACGCGCCGACTCGTCCTCCAGCATGCCGCGCACCTGATCGGAAAGCGCATTCATGGCGCGCACGACGCTGCGGAATTCGCGTGTGCGCGGTTCCCGGATGACGAGGAAACGGCGCGCCCCGATGGCTTCCGCCTGCTTCACCACCTCGCCGAGCGGGCGCGTGATGCCGCGCAGAAAGAGGGTGCCGATCGCGCCGCAGAACAGCGCGCCGAGCAGGAACCAGTAGAGCAGGCGCTTGTTGCCTTCCCACAGTGCCTGGTAGGCATAACGGTTATGACTGATCACCGAAAGGGTGCCGTACTGCTTCCAGCCGTCCTGCACCAGCGCCACGCCCGGCGCGGCGTCGAGCGGGATCAGGTCGGCAAACCAGGCGGGAACCTTGTCGGCCCCCGATTCGCTGACACGCTCGACGATGACCTTGCCGGCAGGGGAGACCAGGCGGATGCTCTTGTAGTGCCCGATATCGAACTGCGCCGCGATCATCAGTTCGAGCATGACCGGATCCTTGTCCATCTGCGACATCGACAGCGCCAGCGAATTGGCGTTGTCGATATTCTTCAGTCGCAGCTGGTCTTCCAGGTAATTGCGCGCCGACCAGGCGCTGACCAGGAAGCTGATGCCGAATGCCAGCGTCATGATGCCGACGACGGCGAGCCAGAATTGCTTGGTAAGTGACATGGCGTTATCCCTTCGACATGTGCTGTTTCAATCGATGCCCTCGTCCCGCATCCGCAGCAGAACCGACTGCCATTTCGACAATCGGCTCGGGCTGCTCGCGCGAGGCGCGCCGCCGCCCACCCATACGCCTTCGGCGTTGAAACCGAAGATCATGGTGAGGTCGGGACGGCGCGAAGCGGGGCGAATCTCGGAAATCAGGTTGTCCAGCACCAGCGGCTCGGCGTCCGGTGCCGGATAATAGCTCAGGACCATATGCGCCTGGACGACGCTGCTCTCCGGTCCGCCGATGCGTGCCTTGACGTAGATCAGACGCAGCTTGTCCGGCGACACGCCGGCCAGCTTCAGGGTCGCGTACTTGGCAATCGCGAAGTCCTCGCAATCACCCTGTGCGCGGCCCAGCGTTTCCAGGGGCGTGGCCCAGTAGTCCTCCCTGCCCCAGATCGCCATGTCGTCGTCGAAACGCACACGGCGATTGAAGAAATCGTTGACCAGTTTCAGGCGCGCCGTCTCCGGCTGCGTGGCGGCCTGCGTCAACAGGTCGCGCCAGGCCGCCACCGTGGCGGCGCCGGCATCGCCGTAGCGCTGGCTGGCCAGCAGCAGCATGCGGTCCAGGTCGACGGCGGCCGGCGCCAGCCCCATCCCCAGCAGCAGCAGCAGCAGGACCGTGCGTAGCGAGAACGCCCGGGAGAGCCGGTGTCGGATTTTCCGCATCAGGACCTTGGACCCAACGCAGGGTCGGCCGGGGCATCGCTGGCCGCGGCCCGGAAGTGCATCCACATTGCAACAGGGCATGGCCGTATACGGTAAAAAAGTATGCTCATCGCCTGTTGGTATAAATGTTGCTGCAATAATCGCCGTACTAGCGTTAGAGAAGTTATCGGAAATGCACGGAGAGGCTGAAGGAATGCCGAAAATAAAAGTTGTCCTGTCGATCGCCCTGCTGGCCGCACTCGGGGCCGGTGCGCAGGCTGCGCCCGTCACCCTGCAGGATGCGGTGAAGCAGGCCATCGTCGGCAATCCGGACGTGCAGGCGCGCTGGCACGACTTCACGGCCTCGCGCGAGGAACAGGACGTCGCCCGCGGCAACTATTATCCGCGCGTGGACATGAGCATGGGGATCGGCCGGGAGAATCTGACCGCGCCCAACCAGCCGTCGACCGAGTACAACCGCCACGGCGCCACGCTCTCGCTCAGCCAGATGCTCTACGACGGCTTCTCGACCCGCGAGGAAGTGTCGCGCCTGGCCTACGCCAAGCTCACCCGCTACTACGAACTGCTGGACGCCACCGAGACCACCGCGCTGGACGCCACCAAGGCCTACCTCGACGTGCTGCGCTATCGCGAGCTTTCCCGCCTGGCGCAGGAAAACCTGGCGCAGCACGACCAGTATTTCAGGCAGATCCAGCAACGCACCCAGGCCGGGGTGGGACGCCGCGTCGACCTCGAACAGGCCGGCGGCCGTCTCGCCCTGGCGCAGTCCAACCTGCTCACCGAGGCCAGCAACCTGCATGACGTCAGCGCGCGCTACCTACGCGTGGTCGGCGACCTGCCGCCCGGCGAAATGATCGCGCCGGCCCTGCTCGACCAGGGCATTCCGCCCAGCGTCGAAGAGGCCCTGAAGCTGGCCTACCAGGGCAGCCCCGCCTTCAACGCCGCCATCGAGAACGTGCGCTCGGCCCAGGCCGCGTCGCGCGGCAAGCGCGCCAACTTCCAGCCCCGCGTCGACCTGCGCGCCAGCAAGGATCTGGGCTACAACGTCAACGGCATCGAGGGCAAGCGCGACGACGAGCTGATCGAGCTCGTCCTCAACTACAACCTGTTCAAGGGCGGCTCCGACAAGGCGCTCGCCCGGCAGTACAACGAACGCCTCGAACAGGCCCGCGACCTGCGCGACAAGGCCTGCCGCGACCTGCGCCAGACCCTGTCGATCGCCTACAAGGACGTCGGCAACCTGGGCCGCCAGCTCGGCTACCTCGACCAGCACCAGCTGTCGATCGCCAAGGCGCGCGAGGCCTACCGCAAGCAGTTCGACATCGGCCAGCGCACCCTGCTCGACCTGCTGGATACCGAGAACGAGTATTTCCAGTCGCGCCGCGCCTACGTCAACGCCGAGTACGACCACGCGCTGGCCTACGCCCGCACGCTCGAAGGCATGGGCAAGCTGCTGCAGACCCTGCAGGTCGGCCGGGACGGCATGCCTTCCCTTCAGGAACTCGGCCAGGACCGTACCGAGGTCGATGCCGGCAGCCAGTGCCCGGCCGCCGCGCCCGAAGTGAATCTTGCCGACCCGCTGATGGCACCGCGCAAGGTCGAGGCCGCAGCGCCGCTGCCGGCCGCCGATCTGCAACCCGCCGCCGCCCTGCAACCCGCCGCGCCGCCGCCCGAAACCGTGCAGCAGGCGCTGGCCGGCTGGTCCGCCGCCTGGTCGGCCAAGGATTTCCCGCGTTATCGCGGCTATTACGCCGGCACGTTCGCTCCCGAGGACGGCCAGTCGATCGAGCGCTGGGCCAGCGCGCGCGCCGCGCGTCTCGCCAAGCCCGGCGCCATCACCATCGGCATCGACGGCCTCAAGGTCGACACGCCGGCCGCGGACCGTGCGGTGACCGAATTCAGGCAGACCTATGCCTCCGCCGACTACCGCGACGAGACGCAGAAGCGCCTGGAATGGGTGCGCGAGGGCGACCACTGGAAGATCGAGCGCGAACAGGTGCTGACGCCGCCCCGGGTCACGACCCCGCAAACCATCAAGCCGGCGAAGAAAAAGAAGGCCGGCGCCAAGACCAAGGACTGCGTCTGCGATTGACCCCGCGCCGCCGCGCCGGACAGGCTCGGCGCGAAATCGCTTAAAATTGCGGGTTGCCGCAATTCGAACCGCATTCCCCATGGATACCCCGCAGACCGCGGCGGCCTCGCCTGCCGCTGCCGCCCTGGCGCGCGACGTGAAAAAGCGCCGCACCTTCGCCATCATCTCCCACCCCGACGCCGGTAAAACCACGCTCACCGAGAAGCTGCTGCTGTTCGGCGGCGCCATCCAGATGGCCGGTACGGTCAAGGCCAAGAAGAGCGGCAAGTTCGCCACCTCGGACTGGATGGCGGTGGAACAGGAACGCGGCATCTCGGTCGCCAGCTCGGTGATGCAGTTCGGCTACGACGACTGCGTGTTCAACCTGCTCGACACCCCCGGCCACAAGGACTTCTCCGAAGACACCTACCGCGTGCTCACCGCGGTGGACGCCGCGATCATGGTCGTCGACGCCGCCAAGGGCGTGGAAGAGCAGACGATCAAGCTGCTGGAAGTGTGCCGGATGCGCAATACGCCCATCATCACCTTCATCAACAAGCTCGACCGCGAAGTGCGCGAGCCGCTGGAGTTGCTGGACGAGATCGAGTCGATCCTGAAGATCCACTGCGCGCCGGTGACCTGGCCGATCGGCATGGGCAAGCGCTTCCAGGGCGTGTACCACCTCATCCACGACGAGATCCTGCGCTTCAAGGCCGGCGAGGAAAACGCCGGCCAGGCGTTCGAGTCGCTGCAGGGCCTGGGCGAAACCAAACTGCGCGAGCTGTTCCCGCTCGAAGCCGACACCCTGCTCGGCGAGATCGAACTCGTGCGCGGCGCCGGCGCCACCTTCCAGCTCGACGACTTCCTCGCCGGCAGGCAGACGCCGGTGTTCTTCGGTTCCGGCATCAACAACTTCGGCGTGCGCGAAGTGCTGCGCGCGCTGGCCGACTGGGCGCCGTCGCCGCTGCCGCGCGAAGCGGTCGAACGCGTCGTCGATCCCACCGAACCCAAGTTCACCGGCTTCGTGTTCAAGATCCAGGCCAACATGGACCCGAACCACCGTGACCGCATCGCCTTCTTCCGCGTCTGTTCCGGCCGCTACAGCCCCGGCATGAAGGCGCGCCATCGCCGCACCGGCAAGGACATGAAGATTGCCAACGCCGTCGTCTTCATGGCCAACGAGCGGCAGCGCTCCGAAGACGCCGTCGCCGGCGACATCATCGGCATCCACAACCACGGCCAGCTGCAGATCGGCGACACCCTCACCGAAGGCGAGGCCCTGCAGTTCAAGGGCATCCCCTACTTCGCGCCGGAACTCTTTTCCAAGCCGCGCCTGCGCGATCCCCTGCGCGCCAAGCAGCTGAACAAGGGCCTGCTGGAACTCGGCGAGGAAGGTGCGGTACAGGTCTTCGAGCCCTTTGCCGACAACACCCTGCTCATCGGCGCCGTCGGCCCGCTGCAGTTCGAGATCGTCGCGCATCGCCTGAAAACCGAATACGGCGTTGATGCCAGCTTCGAGAATGCCGGCATCCACACCGCGCGCTGGGTCACCTGCCCCGACGCGCAACACCTCGCCGAATTCACCCGAGCGAACTCACTGCGGCTGGCGAAGGACGTCGACGGCAACCTGGTCTATCTGGCGGACACGCGCGTGAACCTGCAGCTGGCGCAGGAGCGCTGGCCCAAGGTGGCGTTCCACGACACGCGGGAGCATGGGCAGGTGATGGGTTGAGTATGCCGGGGCATGGGAATGGAAGCCCCCCTTGTTGCTGGCCGGCAGCGTCTAACGACAATTTGATCCAGGTGCTGGCCGTCTTTTGTTCGGCCATTGCTGCCTGTGGCGTTGGCTGAGTTGAACGACCGGTATCGTGCAGGTTGCCGACGTTGACGAGGCGGCTTGCTTGAACGGCCGCTTCCGTCAGTCACGGGGGGCAGTATCCGGCCCTAAGCGGAAGTTTGGCTGTTCACAAAATTATGTCCGCTGCAGGCCAGTAAGCGGATTTCAACGCCGGTGTTCACGCCCCGGAGAGCCGAGCGAGGCGAGTCCGTCGCGCGAGGAACACCTTGTTAGCCATGTTTCGCTAGGACAGCGACCAAACCAGTTATCGCGCCGACAAGCCCCGTGAGACCCGCCACCCAAACCGAGAAATGCTCGAGCCTACGCTTTTGCTCCTCATGAATAGATGTGCGCACAAGGCTTAGGCCTTCGCGGTTTAGGTGGCTGGTACCTGGATATGCCTCGGACTTCTCCCAGTACTCTTCGCCACGAGGTATCGCGACGCCATACTGGAAGGCTTTTTCGTAGTAGTAGTCCGAGACGAGCCTGTAGATTTTATGATCAACGATTTCTCGTGCCATCTCGGACGAGAAATCAGCCTCATACCCCTCGCCCTCAACTGGCGCTGGAGCTTTCGCGAGCACGGCGCGCCGCTCTTTTTGGAGCGCTGCGAGCTTTCGTCTATGCGCAAGGTATTCAAGCATGGCTAGGCACCGGAATTCCAGCCTGCTTGAATCTTGGCGCGTTCGTTGATGACGTTTGAGCGAGCGACTAGAAACGCGTCATAGTCATCAGCCAACGCCGCATCGATGGCAGCGTCGTCGATCAGGTTGGTGGCGAGCCAAGCGCGCGCCTCGGCACCATGTTCGGCAAGTAGCTTTGCCACGTATTCCGAGGGGGCTCGATCACTTATCAGCTTATTGCTCGCCGATGAGAGGTAGACCATGTTGGCGAGCGACGAGATCCGCGATGCAGCAACGCCCTTCGTCCGTAGGTATGCCTGAGGAAAGAAGTGATGAAACTCCTTGCTGTTCTGCCAGGCGAGCGCCTTGTCGACGTCGATGGCCTGCCCGGTGAGAAAGTCCTTAGGACCTTGGTAGGCAAGGACGATTGCCAGAATCTTTGAGTGGGCGCTGTTCCCGCGAAACGTTCGCGAGCTCCATGTACTCGGGGCTGACACTTGGAAGCCCATGTCTAGTGCACCGAGGCTTCCGTTGGCGAACTCGGCGACACTAGCCAGGTCACTAGCCATCATTCCCGAGTTCCATCCGCTGAAGTAGCCACTTATGCTACTCCGCCAGAACCAGTGCTCGATGGCACGCCACTGAGGAGCAGTGGGCGCGGGTATGCGCCGCAAGATTTCGGCAAGCACGACGACCTGGTTCGTGTACGGAACGACCGCAAACGACGGTACCTTGATGTGGGTGGACAGGAAGTCGACTGCCCTCTTGTAGCCCTCGGCAGTCTCTGCAGTCCCTGCCTTTAACGCGTCGGGCTTCAGCTTGCGAAGCTCGTCAATGCTCTCAACCGTGAATGCGCCACCGACCGCTGCGGACACGTTGCGCAAGATCGCTTTGCGGTCGATCCCTTCAAACGACTTGGCGGTAAGAACCTCGCGGATCGCATCAATTGAATCGACAAGATCGAACTCTGGGCTCCAGGTCGCTGCCCTCATCAGATCGACGATCGTCAGTCGCGTGCCGGTGCTGTTTATTCGCTCGAAGATTGGCGCGACATCGGCCAGGGGCATATCGCCGAGGGTTACCGTTGCAACCTTGTAGTCCTTGAAGCGATTGAAGAGTTCCTTGGCTGTGTCAGCGAGCTCTCTCTGCCCCGAGGACTCCAGCAACGCAACATGCTGGAAGAAAGTTGCCGGATCCGGGATGCGGTTCAGACGCATTTGGTGAAGCGGCGGATCGTCCATCGTTTCGAGGTGTAGGAATGACCTAGTCTTAAGGTCATAGACGACGTTCCACGGGCTGCGCGGGTCACCTCCCTGCCAATAGAGAGCACCGCAGATGGAGGACAGCCGCTGCAGCCCATCGAGCAGGTAGTTGACCGGGTAGTCTGGCTTGGGCTGCGCGATCTCGAGGTCGGCAATACGCCCCTCACTTCGGAGCTCCTGTCTGCTCTGCCAGAGGAGGATGCTGCCGATTGGGTAGTTGCGGGCTACCGAGTCGAGAAGATCGATGACCTGAGGTCTCTCCCAGACGAACTCGCGCTGGAATTTTGGCAGGTAAATGTCACCGGTGAGAATCCGCTTGGCGAGGTCATCAATGCGATCGACGGATGGCTGGGGGTCTTTAATCGGCTTCACCGGGACCGGTGCAGCAGCAGCATTGCTCATTGGCGTTCCCTCACTAGGTCTCGAGCATTATCGCAGATCGCCTACAGCGGGCGGAGCAGTCTCTAACCCGAGCTACTGCCAACTGGTGTGGGCTCACCGGGACCTTCGCCGAGTGGATCCGCATGCGACCGAGTGGCGGTTCAATGGAGCCCCAGCCCGGAAAGCCAATGTCGCAAACGGGTCGAAGACGGGCGCTCCATGCCTAGGTGCGGCTTTCGGAGATTCGGAGTGCCGCACCACCGTCACCAACGTGCACGACACCGGCCATTCAACTGTGCCAATGCCAATGGCAGCTTCGGCCGAGAACCCGTCACAGCCCGCTGCCCACCAGGCCCCTGCGACACCTCGATCGCATTCCTTCGACTTGCCCGGCCGGTCGTCTCCACGATCATGGTCTATGAATAGGAGTCAGCCCGGACGCATCCGCAGCCTGGATGCCGTCAGTGGGCTGCCCCACGCAAGGAGACCCCCATGGATAGCGCTGATCGCGGCTTTGCCGTTCACAATTTCTTGTTCGCCAACTACGTTGCGACCGATCCCATGGAACGCGACCGGATGCAGAGCCGGCGCCTGCACGAACCGGAACAGATCCTCAGCAGCACCGACCCGATGACGGGCCTGGAGATCGACGATGTATCCGGGCATCCCTATCTGGTCGACGGCAACGTCACGATGTACTTCGAATCCGAGTCCACCCGGAAGGCTTTCATGGACATGCCGATCGACCATCCCTTCCATCTGGTCGACAACCCCACGGATGAAGGCTACGACGAGGGCTGACCGATCAGGCTTCCCTGAACAGGCTGATCGCCTCGTCCAGCCGCTGCACGGCATGCACGGTCATGCCGGCGATCTTCTGCTTGGGCTGGTTGGCGGCCGGCACGATGGCCTGGGTGAAGCCGAGCTTGGCGGCTTCCTTGAGGCGTTCCTGGCCGCGCTGCACCGGGCGGATTTCGCCGGCCAACCCCACTTCGCCGAACATCACCAGCTTGTCGGGCAAAGGCTGGCTGCGCAGTGACGAGACGATGGCGGCGAGCACGGCCAGGTCGGCGGCGGGTTCGCTGATCTTCACGCCGCCGACGGCGTTGACGAACACGTCCTGGTCGAAGCAGGCGATGCCGGCGTGGCGGTGCAGCACGGCGAGCAGCATGGCGAGGCGGTTCTGTTCCAGGCCGACGCTCAGGCGGCGCGGGCTCGGCGCGTGGCTGGAATCGACCAGCGCCTGGATTTCGACGAGCAAGGGCCGCGTGCCCTCCTGCGTGACCAGCACGCAGGAGCCGGG
>WBZX01001178.1_pt2 | contig 16763 bp, 10 predicted proteins | sample 5204211 | NCBI WGS metagenome assembly WBZX01 (sample SAMN12344362, study PRJNA552823) | activated sludge metagenome | biome: Activated sludge suspended growth; feature: Nitrification reactor; material: Wastewater; isolation source: activated sludge from nitrification reactor of wastewater... | reverse complement strand
GCGGGCATCCCCGTGAGCGGTCCCGACGATCCCAAGCTCGACGAGCTGCTGGGCGATCAGGCCGACGAGCTGCGCGGCGAGCTCGAGCTGCTCGCGGGGGCGGCCCCCGAGTTCGATCCCGAGGCGTTCGCAACCGGCAAGCAGAGCCCGTTGCTGTTCGGGTCGGCGATGAACAACTTCGGCGTGCGCGAGCTGCTCGAGACCTATCTGCGGCTCGCGCCGCGTCCACAGCCGCGGGTTGCGATCACCGGGCCGGCCGCGGTCACCCCCCCGGCGCCCGGGCAGCCGGTGCCGACCCGACAGATCGAGCCCGACGAGCCGGGGTTCTCGGGCTTCGTGTTCAAGATCCAGGCGAACATGGATCCCAAGCACCGCGATCGCATGGCGTTCCTGCGCATCTGCTCGGGACGCTTCGAGCGCGGCATGCGGGCGTTCCACTGCCGGCTCGGGCGCGAGGTCGGGCTCGGCAACGCGACCATGTTCTTCGCGGCGAACCGCGAGATCGTCGAAGAGGCGTTCGCCGGCGACATCATCGGCCTGCCCAACCACGGCACCATCAAGATCGGCGACACCTTCACGCAGGGCGAGCTGCTGCGCTTCACCGGCATCCCGTCGTTCGCACCCGAGATCTTCCGACGCGTGCTGCTCAAGAGCCCGCTCAAGGCCAAGGCGCTCGGCAAGGGCCTCGAGCAGCTGGCTGAGGAGGGCGCGATCCAGGTGTTCAAGATGCTGCTCGGAGCCGAGTACGTCGTCGGCGTGGTCGGCCAGCTGCAGCTCGAGGTCATGAAGCACCGGCTGCTGCACGAGTACAGCGTCGAGGCGGACTACGAGGCCGTCGAGTACACCACCGCGCGCTGGATCACGCCGAAGGTGGAGGGCAAGTCGGCCGACGAGGTGCGCAAGCTGATGGACCAGTTCCAGCGCAAGAACGACATGAACCTCGCGATCGATGCCCACGGCGATCTCGCGTACCTGGCCCCGAACAAGTGGAACCTGCAGAAGGTCGAGGAGCGCTTCCCCGACGTGCGCTTCTCGGCGACGCGCGAACACACCTGAGAGGCCCGCGCGCGGCCGCGGCTCGTGCCGTCAATCGGCGTCGACCGGGAGCTTCGCCTGCGCCGCCTCGACCCGCGCCAGTGCGCGCAGGACCTGGTCGCGGTGGTCGCGGAGCTGGTGGACGGTGGCGGCAATCTCGAGCAGCTGGCAGCCGGCGGGGTCGAAGCGCAGCTGGCACGCCTGCGCGTCGGCGGGCTCCGGCCTGCCGGCCTCGTCGGTCACGACCTTCATCAGGACGCGGAAGTAGCGGTTGAGCTCTGCGCCGGTCTTCGCCGGCGAGAACAACCACGTGGCGAGGTCGCCCGGCACGCCTGCGGTGGCCTGGGCGGCGGCGAGCTGCTCGAGGCCGACCATCGTGCGCAGATAGTGGGCCACCACCGCGCGATCGAGGTGGGGGCCGAACTCGGCCGTGCTCGCGAGCTCGAGCAGCTTGGCACGCAGCTGCGGCTGTTGGCCCTGTGCACCCGCGCGTGTGACGAGCGCGACGGTGGCGGACATGCCATCGGCGAGCATCTCGGCGGCGGCGACCTGCGCGACGACGTCGCGCGCGGAGGCCTGGAAGTCGAGCTCGATCTGCAGCAGGCGGTGCATGCCCTCGAGCGCTTCGTCCCAGTGTTCGCCACGCGCGTCGAGCAGGAAGTCGAGCACGGCGATGCGATGCAGCTGCACCAACATGATCGTCGGGCAGTCGGCCATCGCGACCCATGCGCAGGCGTCGGCGAAGGTCGGCAAGGCGCGCGCGCGGTGCCACACGTCGCGGTAGGCGCTGCGCTTGAACGCCGCGATGATCGGCGACATCGTGGCATCGCGGGCCTCGAGCTCGCTCCACACCGTGTCGGGGTCGGCCAGCAGCGCCGACACCTCCGCGAGGTTCTCGGTGGGGTAGTCGACCGGTAGCTGCGCGCGCGCGTCGACCACGACCTGCCAGCCGTTGCTCGCGGTCGGCGGCAGCGTCGGCAGGTCGGCCTCGCTCCACAGCCGCTCGACGTCGGCGACCGAGCCCCGGCGCATCGACACCATCGTCACGACCGCGGCCACCGCAGCGACCACGACACCGATCAAGATCCACCGCGTCCGCTTGCTGCTCACGCCGCAAAGGTGCCAGGCCGCGCGCTGCCACGCCAGTCGGGTCAACCCTCGGAGCCGTCGGGGTCGCGTAGGATGTCTTCGAGTGCATCGAGCCCAACGCGCACGACTTCTCCGTGGCGGGCGAGCGCCTCGAGATCGATGCGTCGCGCGTCGCCGATCACCGAGAAGATGATGGGTTGGTGCGCGAGGCTCTCTTCGTAGTGCTGCACGTCTTCGTGCGTCAGACCCGGCAGCGCGAGCCACTGCGCGACGCGTGGGTCGGTGGTGGCCTCGTCCCACAGGCGCACGGTCTCTGGCACCAGGCGCGCGGGCGTGCGGTAGCTGCGGAACGACACCTCGAGCGCGTGGTGGTCGGCGGCAAAGTCCACGGCCGCGACGCGCGTGCGCATCAGCTCGTGCAGCGTGCGGGCGGCCAGATCGACATCTTCCGGTGCGCACGCGTAGGCGGCCCGCGTCGCCAGTGGGTGCTGCGTCGCCCACCACGGCGCCCGTTGCCAGCGGGGCTCGAGTGACGGCGGGCCCAGCCCGACCGCGTCGTTGATCGCGTCGGCGTGGATCTCCGCCGCCAGCTGCAGCCGCGGCGGGAGCTCCGGCCACATCGTCGACGCGACGATCTCGACCGACTCCATCGAGGGATCGTCGAGCACGAACACCATGTCGTGCCGGGGTGTGCGTACGCGAGGGCGACGCGTACCAGAGGCGCCAGTGCCCTTCGAGGCCGGCACCAGCTCGCGGATGCGCTCGGGGGTCGGACCGACGTAGAGCAGATCGGCGGCGCGCTTGCCCAGGCGTGCGAGCGCGGCCGGGATCTCCTGGGCACCGCGTCGGCGCAGCTGCTCGTCCGACGGCATGTGGGCGTCGATCGCGTGCTCGCCCCGCAGCGCGAACGCGTGGAAGGCTCCCTCGCGCCAGGTCGCGCTGGTGCGGCGGGCCGCGCGTTGTTGCAGCGCGCGTTCGATGTAGTCGTGGATCTGCACGTCGCTGGGCATGCCGCGCTCGAGCCAGTCGAACACGAAGGTGGCGTCCTGCGCGAAGCGGTCGGCCGGCGCCACGACGTCGACCCACACGAAATCGTTCGTGCAGTACGCGTTGAAGTCGACGCCGGGGATGCCCACGGCCCACATCCGTGCACGTACTGCGTCGCAGACGAAGGGGTCCTCGTCGACGCCCACCGGATACACCCATGCGACCGTCGCCAGCGGGGCCTCGGATGCGGTCGAGATGAAGCGGCGCGTGCCGACGAGCTCGTCGCGGTAGTGGCTGCCCGCGACCAGGAAGCGTGGCTCGGGCGGGGTCACCGGAGTATCGACCAACGCGCGCACGAACGCGGACTGGCGGCCGTACTGCAGCGGCAGTCGCTGACCGGGCAGCGATGGCATCGGCTGATGCCAGGTGTCGCCGGTGCGCTTGTAGACCACCACGCGCGAGCGATCGAGCAGGGACTTGGCGGCCGCCACCAGCTCGGCCCGCGTCGGCGGCGTGCCCAGCTCGGCGGCGACATCGCGCCACGCGCGACGCTCGACGAACGACGTCGCGATGGTGTCCGCCAGCGAGCTCGCGCTCCGAGACCAGCGCAGGCGCGTGAGCTCGGCGCGTGCGAGCGCGGGTCGCCAGGCCGCGTCGGGGAGGCGATCGGCGGCGATGTCCTGCAGCGTCGCGAGCGTCGCGGCCTCCGCTCGATCGAGCGTCTGCCCCGGCAGCGCGGTGACGCGGACGTCGAGGCTGCGGTAGGGCGTGATGTCCCACAGCACGTCGGCGGTCGCCGAGCGCAAGCTCGAGCCGAGTCCGTCGTGGTGGCCGAGCGCCTGCCCCAGCGCCACGAATGCGGGGTACTCGGGGCTCTGTGTCGGCGGCAACGGCCACGACATGAACACCGCCGGTGCACCGCCGTCCTCGATTTCGTGGCGCACGACGCCTTGCGCGAGCGGTTGATCCTGCGGCGGCGTGAACGGCACGCTGGCGGGGACCCAGCCGCCGAAGTGGGCCTCGACCAGCGGCAACGCCTGCTCGGGCGTGATGTCGCCGACCAGCACGATCGCGGTGTTGTTGGGGCGATAGAACGCGTCGTAGAAGCGCCGCGCGTCGGCGAGCGGCAGCCCGAGCACGTACGCGCTGGCGGTCTCGTAGTCCTCGCGCAGGCCGGTGGCCGGCGTCAGCTCGCGCTGCAGCAGCTGCCACGCGCGCTCGTTCGAGGTCGTCGACGCATAGAGATCGAGCTGTGACTGCACCTGCGCGAACACGTCGCGGAACGCCGGGTGCTGCAGCGCCTCGGCGGTGAGCGCGAGCACGGCGTCGAGGCGGTGCGCCGGCACCTCGATCTCGAAGGTCGTGCCGCTGCCGGTGCGCGAGCCGGATACCCCATCACCGACCAGCGCGCGTGCGCCATCGTCCAGATCGTTGGGCGCCACCCACGGCAACTCGGCGTGCTCGGCGGCACTGATCGCGGCGATCATCGCGTCGCGAGCGGCGGCGTCGCGCACGGTCGGCAGCGCCGCGAGCAGCTCGTGCTGCAGCACCAACGACGGGCGCGCGAGCGTGGGCTCCAGCACGCCGAGTCGATCGCCGCCGCGGTACAGCGCGTTCATCACGAGGTACGCCAGGCCCGGGCCGAAGCTGCGCTCCTGCTCGCTGCCGGCCCGCACCGCGATGCTCAACGCGATCGACGGCTCGAGTGGACGCCGTGCGACATAGACCGTCAAGCCGTTGCGGAGCCGATGCACGCTGACGCCGGCGGGATCGTCGGCGTCGGGACGATCGATCGTCGGCGGCAGATCGGTCGCCGCGACGAGCTCGTGCCACGGGTCGGCGGGCGGCAGCTCGGGTTGGTTCTGCGGCGTCGGCACCACCGCGCGCGGCGACTCGCCGCCGCCGAGCTGGACGATCGTGGCGGTCGCACCCGCGGCCACGAGCGCTGCGACCCACGTGCGTCGCGAGCCCGGTGCCCGAGCCTTGCGCAGCGCCGTCAGCAGCTCGTCCATCGATGCGAAGCGGTGCTCGGGGTCGCGTGCGAGTCCCCGCAGCAACAGCTTTCGCACCGCCCGTGGCACGCCGAGCGGACCCGCTTCGGCTTCGACCTGCAGCCCGGTCACGATCGATCGCACCAGCTCGGTGTATGTCGAGCCCGCGAAGGGTCGCCGCTCGTACAGCAGCTCGAACAGCGTCACGCAGAAGGCGAATTGATCGGTGCGCGCATCGGGGTCGGCGCGCGCGATCTGTTCGGGCGCCATGTAGGCCGGCGTGCCGATCACGGTGCCGGTGCCGGTGAGGTCGAGCAGGCGCGCGCGGGCGCCCGAGGTCGGGGTCGCGAGCAGGGCCGCCTGGCCGTCGGAGCTGCCGGTGTCTTCGCCGCCGCCGCTGACCCCGGGGGCGCGCGCGAGCCCGAAGTCGACCACGCGCGCTCGCCCGCGCTCGTCGACCAGCACGTTGTCGGGCTTGAAGTCGCGGTGCACCACGCCCTGCGCGTGCGCGGCCGCGAGCCCCTCGCCGGCGCCGATGCACGCATCGACGATGTCCTGCCAGCGCTTGCCCTTGCAGTGGTGTCGCAGGGTTTGGCCGCGAATGAGCTCCATCGCCATGAACACGTGGCCGTCGCTCTGAGCGACCTCGTACACGTGCACGATGTTGGGATGCGAGAGACGGGCGATCGCTTGGGCCTCGCGCAGCAGTCGCTCGCGACCCGAGAGGTCCTTGGAGAGGTCGCTGCGCAGCAGCTTGATCGCGACGTCGCGATCGAGCTCGTCGTCGTGGCCGAGGTAGACCACGCCCATGCCACCCTTGCCGATGCGCTCGAGCACGCGATAGCGGCCGAGCACCGTCGGCGCGGGGTCCGACCGCGGTGTGCGGCCCTGGGCCAGCACGTGTCGCGCCTCGGTCGCGAGCTCGCCGTCGGCGAGGGCCACGGTCTCGACCTCGACACGGGCGTCGTCGCCCGCGGCAACGGTCTCGACCCCCGTCGATGCGCCGGTGTCATCGGACGGCTCGCGCTCGTCGTGCGGCATGCCGCCTCGATCGTGCCACGGCGGCGCATCGCGCCGCAAACTAGCCGGGCGGCTCCTCGCAGGCCTCGCCGACCGGTCGCGTCAGCTCGCACTTCACCTCGACGCGCGTGCCCGGCGACTCGAGCGCGCCCGGTGGGCGCTCGACCACGAGCTCGAGGTTCGCGCCCTGTGTCACGCACTGCTGCGACATGTCGTCGGCGCCGGTCGCTGTCGCGCCGCCGGTGTCGAGCAGCGCACGGTGGCACAGCGTCGGGCTGGTGGCGGGGAAGCTCCAGCCGTCGCTGCGGACATTGCAGCGCGGCACGATGCGTTCGTCACCATCGGTGGTGCGCTCGACGAGGCGGCAGTTGGGCTGCAGGCCGGGCTCGTCGGGATCGTGGTCCGCGACGCAGCCGGGCACGCACGTGCGCGCCGACAGCTGCGCGAGCCCATCGACGATCTGTTGCAGCGCGGCGGTGTAGTCGTTCGAGCACACCGAGAACAGGTTGCGATCGTCGGTCGCGAAGGCCTCGGCGAACGCTGCCAGTCGCACCGGCGGGATGCCCGGCGGACTCGTCGTGGTCTCGGTGCCGATGCCACAGCCAGGGCCGATGCCGTACTGCAGGTTGAACTCGGGGATCGCCGAGTCGGCGAAGACCATGCGACCGGTGCTGGGATAGTCGAGCGGGACCCCGCCGATCACACCGACGAGCACCTGCGACGATCCCCCGCGGGCGGCCTTCTGCTGCGATCGATCGCGCAGCGCGTCGACGTAGCGCGAGATCGGATACAGCACCGCGTCGTCGGGCGTGGTCGGCTGGCCGTTCCAGCCGATGTCCTCGACGTGACACTCGTCGTAGGTGCCCGGGCCGCCGCTACAGACCGTGCCGGCCTTCCAGCACGCGCCCGAGCTGGGGGCCTCGGGATCGGTCCACAGCGCGGCACCGGCGTCGCTCTGCAGACGCGACCGATCGTCGTCGGAGAGCGAGCAATCGTTCTCGTCGGTGACGAACACGATCGCAAGCAGGGCTTCGTCGCGCAGGAAGCCCGCGGAGTTGCCGTTGCCCTGCAGGACGCCGTACATCGACTCGAGCGGGGCCTCGAAGCCGCTGCCGTTGATGCCCTGCGGCCCGGCACAGCGCATCGCATCGGCAATCGAGAGCCCGTCGCCGAGGTTGCTGCCGTCGGCGGTCTGCTCGATCCACGGCTGACCCACGGCGTCGGCCCCGGTGGCGACCGTCGCGACGCTGTCGTGGCCACACGATGCGAGGCAGCCCGCGAACGACTCGTCGATGTACGTGCCCGCGTTGTCGTCGAACACGAACTCCCACAGACGCTCGCGGCAGCTGCTCACGCGCAGGGCACCGCCGGCGTCGGTCGTGGTGATGCCGATGCGATAGCTGGCGCCGAACTGCTGCTGCTCGAGCACCTCGACGAAGGCGGGGAAGTTGGCCGCCAGCGTGCCCTGCTCCACACCCATCGATCCCGAGTTGTCGATCACGAACAGGATGTCGACCGAGCGCTGCAGCGTGGACACCGAGATGCAGGCATCGTCGCCGCAGGGATCCTCGGGGAACTCCCAGAACGGCCCCCGCCCGCAGGCGCCAGCGAGCATCATCGCGCCCAACCACCACACGGGGGTGCGGTCGCGCGTGCGCACGTCGCTGCAGGGCGACGCCGGAGCCTTCGACGCTGCCACGGCCACACATCGAAGGTAGCACGCACGGGCGCCTGGGGTCGGCGCGGGAGGCTTCGCCGAACAGTGGCGCGCGCGCCCGCGCCTGGGGTATCCACGCACCAGGACATGTTCGCGTCGATCGCCTCGCTGTTGCTGGTGGTGCCGACCATCGCCCTCGCCGGGCCGCGGACCTACGCGGGGCCCGACGCGATCGCAGCGGTCGCCGAGCCCGCAGCGGTGGCCGAGCCCGCGCCGTTGGCGGCCGGCGAACCCGCGCTGGCCGACGAACATGCGCCCGCGCAGCGTGTCGCGACCGCGGGCCCGAGCTCGGCGTCGACGCTCGTGCACCCGCGCCCGCGCGAGCGCGCTGCGGACGAGACCTTGGTGCGCCGTGTGACGCGTCCAGGCGACGGCGGGCCGCGGCGCACGTGGGTGGTCGGCGGCTTCGTCGACGTCGACTACGTGTTCAACTCGAACCTGCCGCGCAACCACATCAACCGTGGCATGGGCACGGCGCCGCGCAGCGGTGAGTTCTCGGTGCCGCTCGCGGGCGCGTACGTGCGCCACGATGCCGACCGTCGCGAGCCGTGGTTCCTCGAGCTCGCGCTGCAGGTCGGGCCCGCTGCGACCGGCCTGGTCGCCAGCGACCCCGAGCCTGGTGGCGATGCCAGCCGGCTCGCCGGCGCGAACGTCTGGCAGCACATCGGGCGCGCCAACGCGGGCGTGCGCATCCCCAAGCTCCGCACCGAGATCGGCGGCGGCGTGTTCGGCACGCCGATCGGCTACTGGAGCTTCTGGGCCAAGGACAACTGGACCTACTCGACGCCGTGGCACCTCAACGCGGTGCCCTACGTGTTGTTGGGCCTGCGCGTGCTGCAGCCGATCGGCAAGCGCGTGCTGCTGCAGGCGTGGGTGCACAACGGCTGGGGCACGTTCGCAGACATCAACCGCGTGCCGAGCTACCTCGCCGGGATGATCGTCGAGCCGGTCACCGGGGTCCACCTCGGACAGTTCGTGCACTTCGGCGCCGAGGATCACGACACGCGACCGCGCGCGTGGCGGATGTTGAGCGACACCTGGGCCACGTGGGAGCACGGGCGCTTCGGGCTGGTTGCGGTCGTCGACGTGATGCGCGAGCGCGTCACCGCGCTGCCCGGCAGCCCGGTGGCGTTGTACGTGACCGGCGCGGTCTCACCCCGCGTGCAGATCGCGAGCTTTCGACGCGACGCCATCCACTGGTGGCTGGCGGCCCGCGGCGAGGCCTTCTGGGATCGCGACGGGCGCATCTACGGGGTGCCGCAGCTGCTGGGCTCGGCGGTAGGGAGCAGCGACCTGCGGCTGTTCGAGTACCTGCAGCTGCGGGTCGAGTATCGCTACGATCGCAGCAACGCGACCGCGGGCTTCTTCTACCGTGGCGCCGCAATCCACGACGGCGACGCCGGGCTCGCCCGCTCGCAGCACGCGGTCTACGTGGCGCTCATCGGTACCTTCGAGCATTGGTTCGGTCGGCGCGACCGCTGACGATCACGGCGCGCCGACGACCGACGCGACGGTGTCGAAGCGCCAGCGCCAGCCCAGCTGCTGCAGCTTGGTGTGCACACCGTCGCGGCCGGTGTTGCGCAGCATGTGTTCGAAGCGCGCGCGCCAGCCGGTCTCCGACTCGAAACCGGTCGGGCCGTAGGGGTCGAAGTCGGCCAGCTGCAACAGCACCTGCGGCACGAAACCCTGACCTTCGGCGAGCTCGAAGACCACGCGCAGCGTCGGCAGCGGCAGCATGCGGAACGCGGCGCTACCGAGGAACATGATCTTCTGCCCGGCCATCGGCAGGTTCGCCGGCAGCATCGGCATCGGCAGCGCGATCACGCGGCCATCGCTGCCGGGCAGCGCGAAGCAGCCGTCGTGGGCGTCGTCGGGGAGGTTCGCGCACCGCAGCGACGCGTCGCGCGTGTAGCCAGCGGTCGCCAGCGCCTCGCCGAACCATGGCTCGCACCCGTCGGCGGAGAAGTCCGGCGCACGGAAGCACCGCACCGCGGTGCCGCTGGCGTCCTCGAGCGCGTCGCGGCCGCGCTTGGCGTCGTCGCCGAAGCGCTCGGGCCCCAGCCGCGCGACCGCGGTGCGTGACAGGCCCTGCGAGCCCAGCTCGTGGCGGGCGACCAGCGGTGCCCAGCAGTCCCGCCGCAGCTCGGCGGCGAGTCGACCTTCGGCGAAGAACGTCGCGCCCACGCCGAGCGACTCGAGCGACTCGAGTGCGCGCTCGAGTCGACGCTCGACCAGCGACGGATCACCGGGTGTCGCCTGGCCCACGCGCTCGTGCTCCACGCGCGTCTCGTCCTCGAGCATGATGGTCAACACGGCGCGGCTTCGGTCGTGTTCGGCGGCTTCGGTCATCGTTCGATCTCGTGGTCGTCGGTACCCCTCGGGCCCGAGCGTCCGTCGCGATGGTGCCCGGCTTTCGCGAGCCTCGCCAACTGCCGCGATGCCCGCCCTTGCGCCTCCCGGCGTCGGCGGCTCGCCGCGTCGGAAGCTCGGGACGGCAGTCGCGGCCTAGGCGTGGCCGACGAGGCCAAGGTGCGTGTGACGGAAGCCGGTGGCGTACTTCAGGCCGTAGCCGAGCATGCGGTCGAAGCCGATGTGCGCGAGCCAGATCGACGCGGCCAACCACGCCGCCGGGGCGGCGAGGGCGAGCCCGAGCCCGGCGAGCACGACCGGCCCGATCGTGCTGTGACCGACGTTGTAGGCGACCGCGCCGACGCGCGCGCCGGCGAGGTAGCCGAGCAGCGAGAGGTCGGGCAGCAAGAAGGTGAGCGCGAAGGTCGACCACGCGCCGCCCATGAGCGCGAAGGCGGTGACCGAAGCGGCCAGCAGGGCCGCGCCCTCGACGCGCAGCAACAGCTTGGCGGTGCCCGCGACCGCGCCGGTGGCGGTGGCGATCGGGGTCGAGGTTGCGGCGGTGGCGGGCATCGAGAGGGTTGCGGTGGTCATGGTGGCTCCGTCGGCGGCGGCCTTCGTGGCCCGCGCCATGAAGGAAGCATGCAGCCGCGTGCCGCTGAAACACATTGTCCAAATGTGTCGATGCGCTCATACATATTCGATGAGCGGCGAGAACCCGGCGTGGCACCTGTTCGAGGCGTTCCTGGCGGTCATGCAGGGCGGCAGCCTGTCGGCGGCCGCCCGTGCGCTACGGGTCGCGCAGCCAACCGTGCGTCGGCACATCGAGGCGCTCGAGCAGGCCCTCGGCGTGGTGCTGTTCACCCGCGCGAGCAACGGCCTGGTGCCGACCGAGCTCGCGCGCACGACGGTGCCGTACGCCGAGTCGATCGCCGCGAGCACCCGCGCGATCGTGCGGTCGTTGTCCGGCGGTGTCGACGATGACCGCGGCACCGTGCGGGTCGCGTGCAGCGAGATCGTCGGCGCCGAGGTGCTGCCGCCGCTGGTCGCCGGTCTGCTGCGCGCGCATCCGCGGCTGCAGCTCGAGCTCTCGCTGTCCAACCGCAACGAAGATCTGCTGCGGCGCGACGCCGACGTCGCGATCCGCATGGTGCGGCCGACCCAGCAGGGCCTGGTGACGCGCAAGCTCGGCGTGGTCGGGCTGGGGCTCTACGCGAGCGTCGACTACCTCGCGGTGCGCGAGCCACCGCGTGCGGTCGGCGAGCTGCTCGAGCACGTGCTGGTGGGGGCCGATCGGGAGCGGGGGTTGATCGAAGCACTCGGCCAGCTCGGCGTGACCGCGCGGCCGCGCGACTTCGCGGTGCGCTGCGACAACGACCTCGCGCAGCTCGCAGCGGTGCGGGCCGGTGTCGGCATCGGCGTGTGCCAGCACGGCATCGCGGCTCGTGACGAGCGCTTGCGACGGGTGCTGCCCGCGGTGGCGTTCGAGCTCGAGACGTGGGTCGTCATGCACGAAGACCTGCGCAGCGCCGGTCGGGTCCGCCGCGTGTTCGATCACCTCGGCGACGCACTCGCGCAGTACCTCGGCGCGGCGGCCCCGCGCACTGCAGCGCCGCGTCGCGGCAAGCGTCGCGGCAAGCGTCGCGGCGACTAACGCCGGCCGCCGCCGACCAGCGCCTGCAGCTCGTCGAGGTAGCGATCGGCGAGCACCTCGCGATCGAAGTGCCGCTCGACGTAGGCCCGTCCCGCGCGGCCGCGTCGCGCGGCCTCGTCGGGCGACGCCCGCACGTGGAGGATCGCGTCGGCCATGGCGTCGGCGTCCTCGGGTGGGATGACCCAGCCGCAGTCGGCCTCGAGCGCGAGCGTCTTGGCCTCGCCGCCGACCGCCAGCAGCAGCGGCCGTGCGCAGCCCATGATCTCGAACAGCTTCGACGGCAGCACGGTCTCGAACAGCGGCGTGTCCTTGAGCATCACGACCGGGAGGTCGGTGGCGGCGAGCACCGCGGGGATCTGCGCGCGTGGCAGCTGCCCGACGAAGTGCACCCGGGTGAGGCCGCGGGCGCGTGCCTCCTGCTCGAGCGCGGCTCGCTGCGCACCTTCGCCGACCAGCACGAACTCGATCCCGTGGTGGTCGCGCAGTCGCTCGGCCACATCGAGCAGCGTACCGAGCCCATGGGCCATGCCGATCGTGCCGATGTAGCCGACCACGAACGCATCGTCGGCGAGCCCGAGCGTCGCACGCATGGCGCGCCCGTCCTGGTCGGGGCGGAAGAAGCCCAGATCCACGCCGTTCTTGATCGTGCGGATCTTGTGCGGATCGACGCCCTGCCCGCGCCAGATGCGAGCGAAGGAGTCAGTCACGCCGACCAGCAGATCGGCCTGGGCGTAGGCGAAGCGCTCGAGCGCGCGCAGCCCCAGCACGATCGGGTGCGAGGGTGGCAGCGCGCCGACCTCGACGATGCTCTGCGGCCACAGGTCGCGGATCTCGAGCACGTAGGGCACCCGCCACGCGCGTGCCAACGCCAGTCCCGACAGCGCGCAGAGGAACTGCGGCGAGGTCGCGAGCACGAGGTCGGCACGTCGGACCTCGCGTGCGAGCCCGCCCAGCAGCACCGACGAGCCGGCGAACGAGCCATACGCGAGCCCGCGTCGCAGCACGCCCTTGTTGGGCGCGGCGTAGATCCACGTGCGCAGCACCTCGATGCCGCGGTAGTGCTCGCGTTGCAGCACGCGTCCGCGGTACTCCGGCGGGATCACGCCGGTGGGGTGGTTGGGGAACCCCGTGAGCACCGCGACCTCGTGTCCGCGGGCCACCCATCGCGCCGCGAGCTCCGAAACCCGTGCCGCCGGCGCGCCCATCTCGGGCGGGAAGTACTGCGACAGGTAGAGGATCCGCATCGGGCGCGCGCATCGCTGCGCGCGGACCAATCTATCACGGTCGCGGTGCGTGGCCGGGCGTCACAGCTCGCGGCCGAGCTGGATCAGCTCGGGCAGGAAGTGGCCGCGCAGCGTGAGCAGGCTGGGGAACTTCAGCTTGTAGCGGGCATCGACCTGCGTGCCGGTCGGTCGCAGGACCTCGCCGGTCAGACGATCGCCTTCGACGAAGTCGTAGACCGCGGTGATGTTGCCGCTGCCATCCTTGCGCGCGGCCTCGTCGGCGTCGGTGTCGTTCGCCGCGGGCGGCTCGGGGCGCTTGGCCTTGGCGGGTGCGGCAGCGGCAGTGCCAGCGGTGAGCGCGACGGTGGTGGCGACGACGGCGGTGGCGATGGTTCGCGTGGGCTTCATGTCGACGTCCTTGTCCGTCGCGCCGTGGATCCGTGGCGAGCTCGGGCTGGTCGCGAGCGCGGTGGTCGAGGGCTCGCGCGCTGCGATCGTCGGGTGCGGCGCGGGCTCGAGGTCGCCCCCGGTCAACGCGGTCGTCGGTACCATCGCCGACATCGCCACCAGCGATGCACCCACGCTCGCGGTCAGCCAGGGCTTGGGCGCCAGCGGCAGCCACGCCAGCCATGCGGGCAGGCGCTCGCGGTCGTCGGGCTCGGCGAAGGCGGCCTCGAAGCGCTGACGGGCGACTCGCAGCCGCGCGTACGTGGTGTTGAGGTTGAGCCCGAGCGCCGCGGCGATCTCCGGCCCCGCGCGGCCTTGCAGCTCCGACTGCACGAAGACCTCGCGGTGGATGGCGGGCAGCCGCGCCACGAACTCGCCGACGCGCCGCGCCGCGCGGGTGCGCGCGACGACGTCGTCCGGCTGCGGCGATGGTGGCGTCGGCTCGGCGCAGAGCGCCTCGAGCAACGCGGCGCGACGTCGACGGGAGCGCCGGTGGGTCGAGGCGACGCCGCGCGCGATGCCCCAGATCCAGTTGACCAGCGAGCGCTCGCGATCGAAGTCGCCCTGCCGGCGCACGAGCACCGCGAAGACATCCTGCATCGCGTCGTCGATCGCGTCGGCGTCGACCCCGAGGCTGCGCAGTGCCCGGCGCACCAACGGGGCATGCGGCGTGGGGTCCAAGCGGGCCCGACCAGACGGCTGCGCCATGTCGCAGGGTCCTTGGCCGGCCGTGGGTGGATCCGTGTGGGCGCTTGCCATGCCGTTCTTCGATGGCCCACGTGCCGGGGCAGGGCGGGGTTCCCGGGGTTCCTGGTCCCAACGGAGGTTTCCGCGCCGCGCGGGTACAATGCCGGCATGTCCGACCATGGTCCCATCGTCGCGCTGCCGACCCACGAGGTGCACAACGTGCCGGGTCCGATGCCCGCCTACGATCTGTTCGGCAGCGACCCCACGCTGCGCGAGGGCGTGCTGCGCGAAGGTGGCGAGTGGGCGCTGGCGCCGTGCGATGCACTCGGCCGCGCGCTCGGTCGGCCGGAGGTCTTCGAGCTCGGCGCGCTCGCCAACGAGCACGAGCCCGTGCTCGAGACCTTCGATCGTTACGGCCAGCGCATCGACGAGGTCGAGTTCCACCCCGCGTACCACGAGCTGATGGGCATCGCGATGCAGCACCGCGTGCACTCGCTGGCGTGGCACGACCCGCGCCCGGGCGCGCATGTGGCCCACGCGGCGCTGGTCTACTTGATGACGCAGGTCGAGGCCGGCGTGTTGTGTCCGATGGCGATGACCTACGCGGCGGTGCCGACCCTGCGCGTGCAGCCCGAGCTGGCCGCGGTGTGGGAGCCCAAGCTGATCTCGGAGCGCTACGATCGGCGCTTCGTGCCGGTGGATCAGAAGCACGGCGCGACCTTCGGCATGGCGATGACGGAGAAGCAGGGCGGCTCCGACGTGCGCGCCAACACCACCCGCGCCCGGCCGCTCGGCACCGGCGGCCCCGGGCAGGCGTACCTGCTGACCGGGCACAAGTACTTCTGTTCGGCGCCGATGTCCGACGGCTTCTTGACGCTCGCGCACACCGAGCGCGGGCTCACCTGCTTCTTGGTGCCGCGCTTTCGCGACGACGGCACTCGCAACAACTTCTTCATCCAGCGGCTGAAGGACAAGCTCGGCAATCGCAGCAACGCGTCGAGCGAGATCGAGTACGCCGATACGTGGGCGCGCATGGTCGGCGAGGAGGGCCGCGGCGTCGCGACCATCATCGAGATGGTGCATCACACCCGCATCGACGCTGCGGTCGCACCCGTGGGGCTCATGCGGCAGGCACTCACGCAGGCGCTGCACCACACCCGCGGGCGCAAGGCGTTCGGCAAGCGGCTGGTCGAGCAGCCGCTGATGCGCGCGGTGCTGGCCGATCTCGAGGTCGAGATCGAGGCCGCCACCGTGCTGGGGCTGCGGGTCGCCCGCGCGTTCGACGAGGGCGCCCATGATCCTGCGGCGCGGGCCTTCGCGCGGCTGGCCACCGCGGTCGCCAAGTACTGGATCAACAAGCGCGTGCCGGGTGTCGTGGTCGAGGCGCTCGAGTGCCACGGTGGCATCGGCTACGTCGAGGAGACGATGATGCCGCGGCTGTACCGCGAGGCGCCGCTCAACTCGATCTGGGAGGGCTCGGGCAACGTCATCTGCCTCGACGTCCTGCGCACGCTGCAGCGCGAGCCCGACGCACTCGCGATGCTGCTCGACGAGGTGCGACCGGCGGCGGCGCAGCGGCGCGAGCTGGCCGAGCACGTGCGCGGCATCGAGACGCTGCTGCGGGGCGGTGAGCTCGAGCCGCGCGCGCGCACGCTCGTGCAGGCGCTCGCGCTCGCGCTCGAGGGTGCGCTGCTGGTCCAGCACGGCGACCCGGCGGTCGCCGACGCGTTCTGTCGCACGCGCCTCGCACGGGATGCGCCAGCGATCTACGGCACGCTGCCCGCGGACATCGACGTGGCTGCGATCCTCGCTCGTGCCACGGTCGAGGCGTGATCGTAGCCGCGTCGTTGGTGCTGTCGTTGGCGCCGACGCCAGGGCCCGCCCGCGCGGTACCGGCGGCCGATGCCATCGCACACCCCGGCGACGCCGTGGTCGCGCCCGGCGAGGCCGTCGTCGCGCCTGGCGAGACCGTCGTCGCGCCTGGCGAGACCGTCGCGCCGCCCACTGACGACCCGGCGGCGCAGGCGTTGGCCGATGCCGTGGCCGTGAAGGCTGGCGCGACGTGTCTCGATCGCGCGCGACTGGTCACGCAGATCCGAACCTGGCTCGACATCGACGATCTCGATCCGCGGTTGGTGGTCGAGGTCGTCGGTGACGCCCGCGATCCCCACAAGCTGGCGTTCACGCTGCGCCGCGACGAGCACGTCATCGCCGTGCGTCGCTTCGAGCCCGCGCCGAAGCGCTGTGCCGATCTGCACGCAGTGGTCGGACTCGCGATCGCACTCGCGATCGATGCGACGCTGATCGAGACCGTGTCGGGCGATCCGACCGCGGGTACCGGCGGCGACGACGACGTCGCGCCCGAACCCGCGCCCGCGCACGACGACGAGGTGCCGGCCAACCTCACGCGCCCGCGGCCGCCACCTCCGCCCCGTCGCGTGTCGCCGTGGAGCCTGCGCGCGAGCCTGGATGGTGTGTTGTCCTTCGGCATGCCGCCGGGGGTCGGCGGTGGGGTCCACTTCGGCCTGGTCGCGCGGTGGCGCGACGCGCTCGATCTCGGGTTC
>WBZX01000296.1_pt3 | contig 16767 bp, 12 predicted proteins | sample 5204211 | NCBI WGS metagenome assembly WBZX01 (sample SAMN12344362, study PRJNA552823) | activated sludge metagenome | biome: Activated sludge suspended growth; feature: Nitrification reactor; material: Wastewater; isolation source: activated sludge from nitrification reactor of wastewater... | reverse complement strand
CATTGAAGCATCATCAAGAAGAGGTTGTATCGCACTCTCTACAGAGACCAGCAAATGCTTCAACCGTCCTGCCGTTTCGGTAGTAGTTGCGTGCATCTGCAAAAACTGGTCAGAGAATTGCTCAGCTGCTTTGATGGCTGATTCGATTTGAGCATGACTGAGCGGCTTGACTGACAATGTAATGTCTTCCGCATTCTTCCTGGCAGTAATGTTGCCGATGGCGGAATCAATCAGCTTTTGATCAGTGATGGCACTTCGAGATGGTTCAGCTAGTGCCGCACCAGATGCCAGTTGGCTCAGCTGTCTTCCATCTTGTGAAACAAACGACTTGAGTTTCTTCAGTTGCTCAGTGATCGAACTAGTATTCACTTCTTTGGGTGCCGAGCTTACCAGTTGATCAAGTAATGCGATGAGCTTATCGGAATGGAAGGTGCTGGCCGAACCTAGAGTTTGCAGCAACTCGACAGCGCTTTCCAGGGTGGTTCCACGTATACGCTTAGCCTGAAAGTAGGCCCATTGATCTCCCGCTTTCGATTGGAGCTGTGATGCAAGCGAACGATGGAACATCGCCTGCGTCATTTCACTAGACGATAGCCCGGCAAACACTGTAGCCAGCACGGTCAACACAATGGGTGTTGTTGCTAGTACCTTGCCCCAAAGACCTTGTTGCGATTCTACTTTGGAAAGCGATTCTTTGGTGAGCATGATGAACGATGCCGATTGGTGTCAAGAAGGCATTATCGAGATGTCGTGCAAACAATGCAAGACGCCATTTAGCCCCCGGCGATTCACGCCGGGGGCGGGACCACGCGGTGAAGTGAGTACATGGCGAGATGCCAATAGGTTCGCGTGACGCATCGGTCCCTCGCGAGCGTGGATCACCCTTCCGCACGAACCACCCCCGGCGTGAATCGCCGGGGGCTAAATCTCTCCCTGTACACTTGCCGCCTTTAGTGAACACTTTGTTGAATGATAACAACATTCTGTACACCACGGGAGCGATGTTATGAACAAGCCCAACCCCATCGCCAGCAGCCACCGTCCTCGCTGGTTCATCGAACACCATCTGCCAGAGAACGAACTGGTCCTCCTCGATGGCCAATCGGGGGTGGGCAAGTCGCTCTACCTCGCGAGCCTCACCAACCTGCTCACCAAGGGTCAGCATCAGTTGAATGAGCCTGCGAAGGTGCTCTACCTCACCACGCCGGAGCAGAGTGAACTCTTCCAGCAACACCATGAACCGCAGCAGGCGGATAAAGCTCAAGTGCTGGAACTCTGCTTCTACGACATCGCTCTGGATGCACGGCTGATCACGGACTACATCGATGCCATCCGGAGAATGCTCAAGGAAGAGCAGCCTCGGGTACTGATCCTCGATTCCATCGAGGAGGAACTGGCCCACATCAAGAACGCGGAAGACAAGCCACCAACGATCCAGGAGTGGTCGGAGTTCTGGTATGAACTGCAAAGCATGGCCAAGTACCACCGCTGCACCATCATCGTCCCCCGTCAGCACGGCCTGCATCAATCCCGCAGCTATGGCAGCTTCACCAAGACTGGTTCCACGATCGCACGTTGCATCCTGACCATGCACTGTCACCCAGTGAACCCACGCAAGCGAGTGATCACCACCGCCAAGAACCAACGCGGCCTCGCCGGTGGCCAACTCCACATGTTCATAGAGGAAGATGGCGTGGCCACGCTGCAACACCTCCACGCCTATGAGCATGTCAAACCCTCCACCCGTGCTGCCACCTGGCAGATGGATACCGAGATCAGTGGCGAAGATAATGAAGTGATCGAGTTCGTGCAGGAACAGATGGCTGGCAAACCCATCGCCAAGAATGAACTGAGTAAACGAGTCTGCGAGAAGTTTACCGTCAGAACCTACCGCCGGGTGATGAGCAAGATGAAACTGCCGACCAGCCGGGATGCTACTACGCAGGACTGGTATTGGATGCCAACGAAGATGATGGGAGAACAACCACCCCGCGCGCACCGCAGCGCGCAAGTACCACAGGTACGAGACCAAATGAAGCAAGCAGGTTGATGCAAGTGTTCTCGTCCCCTGGCTCCGCCGGGGGACGCACTGCAACACCGGCTCCGCCGGTATGCAATCGCAAGAGTCTATTCGCTTCTGGAAGCAGAAATGTTGGACGTTCATCGTCGCTGCCCGGCGGAGCCAGGCTTTCACTGCGTCCCCGGACGGAGTCCGGGGACGAGATCAGAAAGCTATGGCATCTCGCCTTCCCGCAAGGTACCATCTTGTATCGGAACCTCTCTGGAGATCGTCTTGAAATCCCGCACCTCTCTCTCGCTGGCACTGCTCACAGGTGGCCTCATTGGCTTGAGTTCGCTGGCTAGCCCCCCTACACTCCTGGCTGACAAACCTGCTACACGAATCGTCGATGCAAGTCATTCCAAAATGGCGGCGACGGTCACTATCTATCGTGACAAGTATGGCGTGGCCCATGTGTATGGCCCTACTGATGAATCGTGTATCTTTGGCTTCATGTATGCCCAGGCGGAGGATTATCTCTGGCAGGTGGAAGACAATTATCTGCGAGCCATCGGACGTGCCAGTGAAGTGTATGGCGAGAAGTCACTGCCTGATGATTTGCTGAATCGTGCACTGGGTGTGGTGGATGTCTCGAAGAAGGAATACGAAGCAGCATCGCCCCGGATGAAAGCATTTTGTCAAGCTGCTGCGGATGGTCTCAACTACTTTCTGGCCACGCATCCCGAAGTGAAGACTCGCGTCATCGAGAAGTTTGAACCCTGGCACTCGCTGGCATTTCGACGATTCGCTCTCTATCAGTTGTTCATCTACCAGAAGTCCGGGCTTTCTCCAGTGGATGTGCTGAAGACAACCAAGGAGATCAAGAACGGCAACGCCCAGAATGTTCAACTCTCACCTGGTGCTTTGGTAGCCTGCGAACAGCAAGCGAAGGAAGTTGCTCTCCATCAGGAGCACGTTGGCTCCAACATGTGGGCCGTGCGACCAGAGAAGTCAGCATCGGGCAAAGCGATGCTCTTTATCAATCCACACCAGCCGTTCTTTGGCCCTGGGCAGTGGTACGAAGGGCACCTCGTCAGTGAGCAAGGTTGGAATCTACTGGGTGCAGGTTTCTTTGGCTCGCCCTTTCCCACCATTGGTTACAACGGCCATCTGGCATGGAGTCACACGGTCAACAATCCCGACATCGTCGATACCTTTGCCATTAAGATGGATGCGGACAAGGGAACCTATCGCTTTGGTGATGAAGACAAGCCACTCACGAAGTGGAAGGACACGGTCAAGATCAAGACCGATAAAGGGCTCGTCGAGAAACAGTTTGAGTTTGCTAAGACCCATCAGGGACCACTGGTAGCTGTTCGTGATAACGTGCCATTGGCCATACGGCTGGCGAAGTTCGATAGTAACGGCTGCCTCGAAGAGTGGTACAAGATGGGCAAGGCGAAGAACATTGCTGAGTTCAAGGAAGCAATGAGCCCTTGCGAAATCCCCATGTTCAATGCCATGGTAGCTGATACCGCAGGCGACATTTTCTACGTCTACAACGGTGCGGTGCCCAAGCGCTCCACGAAGTTCGACTGGACTAAGCCTGTTGATGGTTCCAATCCTGAGACGGAATGGCAAGGCTACCACTCGTTCGCAGAACTGCCTCAGATGACCAATCCGAAGTGTGGCTTCCTGCAGAACTGCAATCAACAACCACTAACCACGACTCCAGTCACGGGTGAACTGAAGCCTGGCGAGGTGAACGAGAACCCCAAGGAAAGCGACTTCCCAGCTTACATGATCAAGGAACGGGAACGGGATAATGGTCGTGCCCAGATCTCGCGGCGCATTCTACATACACAGGACAAGTTTGACTTTGAAACCTGGGCCAAGGCTGGGTTCAATACCAAGGTCATCGTTGCCGAAAAGCAACTGCCCGATGTGGTGAAGGAATACGAAGGACTTGCACAGAAGGAACCTGAAAGAGCAGCCAAGCTGAAACCCGCTATCGATCTTATTCGGGAATGGGATTGCGTCAGCACTGTCGATTCGGTGCCGATGACCCTCTTTGCGTTGACCTACGACAAGGTGATGCAGATGATGCAGAAGCGTGACCTGATGAACTTCCCACGGATGCGAGCGCTGGAAGCCACCATTGCTGAATTGGAAAAGGCTCACCAGACATGGAAAGTGAGCTGGGGCGAGATCAACCGCCTGCAGCGTGTGCATGGTTCCGAGATTGATCTCGCCGGCAAAGGTGCCTTCCGCGATGATTTACCGAGCCTGCCCGTCGCTGGTTGCCCGGGGCCCCTCGGTATCGTGTTCAACTTCTATGCTTTCCCCCAGGCTGGCCAGAAACGTCGCTATGGGGTGGCCGGCCATTCGTATGTGGGCGTGGTGGAACTGGCAGAGAAGCCCAAGGCTCGAACCGTGATCCAGTTCGGCCAGTCAGGTGATCCCAAGTCGCCACACTGGTTTGACCAGGCTCAGCTGTATGCCAAAGGTGAGTTCAAGCCTTCGTGGTATCAGCGAACCGAGATCGAAGCCAACAGCAAGGCTGGCTATCATCCAGGTGAGGAAAGAAAGTAAGTGGGAACCTCAACCGTCTGATTTCATCAACGCATCCAACTGCTCCAGAGCATACTTAGCTGGAGCAGCAATGCCGATACCATTAGCAGGCACTTCGGGTTCACGGACGTTAATGCGAATCAGCGTGCCTGGAAGTCTTTCACTGAAGTATCTGACCGTTGGAACAGCAGTACCCGCGCCCATTTCAATGGTCACGAGTTTCTTTCCCAGCACCGTGTATAGCCACTGTTCGCATTGCCTTACTTGTGCATCAGTTCGATCCGATATCCATTGATAATCATTGAACATGAGGACGTTGGGCCGAGCCAGTTGCTGGCATCGAGGACACTTTGGTAGTTCACTAATTGTGCGTAGTGTTGCAGTGTCTATTTCCAGGTTCATGGAATCTGATGACCAAATTCCAAGGTGACAGCAACGGGAGCACTGAAGATATCCCAGTGAACCATGACATTCCACGATGTGGCTCTCCGGGAACCCTGCCTTCTGAAAATGTCCATCGACGTTACTGGTGAAGACAAAGCAACCACCCGGCTTGCTGCTGGCCCATTGATGCAGCAATGTAAATCCGGCATGTGGACTGGTAGCCCGATAAAGGTTCATTCGATGGCCATAGAAGCCCCAGGCTAACTTAGGATCAAGTTCAAACCATTGTGGGTTGGCCATGGAGACAAACGACCGGCCTTGCAGCATCGGGTAGGCTTTCCAGAAGCCCGTATCTCCTCGGAAGTCAGGCAAGCCAGAATCAACACCCATCCCCGCCCCTGCGGTAATCATCAGGGCATCTGCTTGTTGAATTGCATCAGCTGCCTGGTGCCATTGTGTTAACTCGTCGTTCATAGTATGTACTCGAAAGCAGTAGCAGGGGTCATCGGCTGCAATCGTAATATGTAGCTGCAATCCAGATATTGCCGATGCCCCCAGCTTGGTTGTGCAACACCTCGTCAGCCCATCAGGGGCAGCTTCAACGATGATGTTGCACGGGCTGCGAATTTTTTGCAGCCGCTGCCCCCTGGCACAGCAACACTAGTCATAACTATCGTAGTACAGACACCAATAAGAACAGGGTCGTTCATCGAAATGAACGACCCTGTTTCGTTATATCACGTAATAGAAAAGAGGATCGAGAGAAGTAGCCAGCCAAAGCCGTCGCCCAGTCAGCTTCAGAAGTCACACGTCTCTCGATCCACTCGAAATTTAGTTCAGCTATTGGCTGTGTCAAATGAAGTCGGCAAAGTTCTTACAATCGGACTCTTTTGTCTTCAGCTAAACATGTGCCCATCCCGTGCCTCGAAGGTAGGAAAGCATGCGTGGTTGATGCAGGATGTAGTCGAGATAAGCGAGGAATCCGAAGCTGCAGAGTGCAACAGCCAGTGCAGCAATTTCCAGTTCTACCTTCAAGAACGTGTCGTACAGGCCATGGAGAATGACGGGAATGCAACTCGCCAATGCCAGGATCCCTAGTTTTGTCCACCAGCGTGTATCGTAGTCTTTCAGCGTGGGTCGCATCATATAGAGAATGATGGCGACTGATCCTGCCCAGATGCCATGCAGTGCCACGCAGGAAATAAACCGAACGAAATAGACGTCGCCCGGCATGATGCCGTTGTACATTCGGCTGGAATACATCACCGCTTCCGAGATACCAAAGCCCGCTCCGGAAGCAAGCCCCCATAAGAAGGCTGCATGCCAGTTGATTTTCTTGCAGTACATCAGGTAGTAGAGTACGGGCAGTTGCTTAACCCATTCTTCGCAGATACCCACGCCGATAGTAAAGCCAAACAAGCTCTTCCCGAAGCCTGCTCGTGGATCGAGAGCAACATAGTAGGCGTAGCCCAGAAGTTTGAATGGAAAGAAAATCACCGCAAAGAAGCCACTCAGGTAATGCGATATCTCTGAGATGATTTGAACACTAAAGAGAAGAATGATCCCGACCGTGGCCGTGGTAAGTGCTGCGAGCATCAGGTGCCAGGGTTTGGCAGTGGTACGAACAGTCAGGATGATGAAGAACTGCAGGAAGAAACAGGTGGTAGCAGCAGCCAGCAGCCAATGCATGGAGGTGTTACGAGGCAGCCAGGCACCAATGAGCTTCTGGTTGGGTAGCACCTCGAACGGATCAGCGTTTCTGGCTCTGCCGAAGAACGTTGGTCGTTGGGCATCCTCAAACTCTTCTCGCTCTTCTTCACTCAATTGTTCGATAGTATGTTCAAGCCGTTCGATGACATCGAATTCATCCTTGCGAAACATGAACCCGAGGAGCGGGATCATAGCCAGAAGCAGCAGCCAGTGCAGGTGACGAACATACCACGGAGCAGCTTCGCTGAGGAACCGCTCATCCTGAGTCAGCTTCCTGGCCCTTGGCTTCTTCGGTTTGACTGGTTCAGGTGGAGGTGCTGGAACTGAGGCAGGTTCATGGATATCGGCATGAGATGGACGTTGTATCTTTGGTGTCAGAGCATATTCATCCAGTGCAGGCAGGGGCAGTGCTTCAGGCAGATCGAGTTCCGGTGCTGTCACCCTGGCTTTACACTTGGGACAGAGACAAGCCTTCCCCGCGGAGATTTCCAGCACCTTGAGGAGTTGACCACAGAACTTGCAGTTGAACGCGATGGGCATAAGCCACTACGCTACCGTTATTGATCGTCTAATTCAATTGGTTTCAGGGTTTCTATCTGTGAAGTAGTGGTGAAGCGTCCGATGTCGCGGGCTTCATTCTCCAGATGCTTGAGCCGCTGCTCCAGTTCACGAAGCTTGGCCAGGATCGTGGGCAATTGCTGTAGCGGATTCTCGGTCTTACGGATGAAGGGCACCTTGGGGTAATTCAAATGCCGCTGAAGTGCAGCAAAGAGGAATAGTGGATCACGACCCCGATTGACCCGGGCGATCTTACCTTCCTTTTCGCCAAAGAGCACGGGTGGCAACTCCAGTGTTGATTCACGAGCCCGATGCTCGGTTGCATAGACTTCTGATCGAATAAAGACGAGATCGGCAAACTCAATCTCACCAATATTCACTCGAACCATTTCCAGATAGTCTCGCCAGTCGGCACTGTAGAAGCTATCTCGCATCATGGCATTGAGGCCATCATCGTAACCCAATCGATTCCGGCAGAGTACCTCGAACTGGTACACAAACAACCCTTGTGGTGTTGGCTTCTGACTGCGATAGGTAGCTTCGTGTTCCAGTATTTCCAGCGCCGTGGCCATGCCAAAGACCTTGCCTTCTTCCTCAGCCTTGCCAAGGACAAAGGCCTGGAACGGCGTGAAGTAGTGGGGCATGCGGGCTACGGCGGTGCTGAGCATTCCTGTATGACGAAGCTCCGTAGCCATGTACTGCACAGCCATTTGAAGGCGGGTGATAGCCAGCAGTTCTTGATGGATACGGCTGAGAATATCCTGAGCCGGCTGGCCATCTTGCTGCCTCATCCGGAAGGCATGGAAGAAGTAGGCCTGCTCGATGTACTCATCGACATCAAGGATCGGAGCGAGTGGTGACATGATGTTATTGTAAGAGGATCGTTTATGGTTGTGATAGTTCAGTATTCAGGGTATGATGCCATTCTGCTTGTAATCCTGCCAGTGGTTCGTTGGTATTCGTATGGCCTCCTCTCCCCAACGCTGGACTTCGCTGGCACTACTTATGGTGCCGCTTCTGCTTGCAAAACTGGCAGGGGAAGATAAAGTCGAATGTACGCCTGCCTGGTGGTCGTTACGTCCATTGCAAAGCGTGGCAATTCCAACAGTTGCCAAAGATCAACAGGCCTGGGTACGAACGCAAATTGATGCCTTCATCATCGCCAAGCTGCAAGATAAAGGCCTATCGCCAGCACCTGAAGCCGACAAGCGAACATTGATTCGACGGTTGACTTACAATCTGCACGGCCTGCCACCGACGCAGCAAGAAGTGAAGCAGTTCCTTGAAGACGCCAGTCCTCAAGCCTACGAGAAGCTGGTAGACCGCTTGCTGGCCAGTCCACGATACGGTGAACGCTGGGCCCGCCATTGGCTGGATGTAGTCCACTATGCCGATTCCCACGGGCAGGATCAGGATCGACCTCGCCTCAACGCTTGGCCCTATCGGGATTATCTCATCCGTGCCTTCAATGTTGATACGCCTTATGCCCGGATGATCAAGGAACAGATAGCGGGGGATGTACTCTACCCGGACAATCCATCAGTCATAGCTGCCACCGGCTTCCTGGCTGCGGGTCCTTGGGATGAGAGCGGGCTGATGGGTATTCGGGAGGATTCGCTCGACAGGCAGATTGCTCACTATCTGGATCGAGATGATATTGTCACTTCGACCATGTCTACTTTCGCTGGAGCAACGGTCCATTGTGCGCGCTGTCACGATCATAAGTTCGATCCATTCACCCAGGCTGATTACTATTCCCTTCAGGCAGTCTTCGCTGGTATCGACAAAGCAGAACGTACCTATGATGCCGATCCAAAGATTCATCGTCAGCGCATGCAAATGAATGCGGAGTTGGAACAGGTTCGTAGCCTGAAAGGCAAAGTTGATCCTGCTCTCTTGACTAATGAACGACAGGACGAAGTCAGTGCAAGGGAAACCCAATGGAACATTGAACAGCAGAAGTGGGAAGAACCAACGCTTCTTGAAGTGAGTGCTTCGCAGGGCAGCATGCTCAGGCCGCTGCTGGATCATTCGATCATTGCCATTGGCAAACGGCCTGAGAAAGATACCTACACCATCAAGCTGGGTACGGAATTGCCAAAGATCAGTTCACTCCGGCTGGAAGTGCTCTGTGATGAATCGCTTCCTCATCAAGGCCCTGGTCGCTGCGATAATGGCAACCTGCATCTCAGTGAAGTGAAGATTGCTGCAAGCCCACGAGGAAAAATCGACAAGCCAGTTGCAGTCAAAGTCAAGAAAGCTGTGGCGGACTTTGATCAGGATGGCTGGGGTATCAGCCGAGCGATTGATGCGGATGAGAAGACTGCCTGGGGTATCTATCCGCAGGTATCCAAGCCGCATCAGGCGATATTCACCTTCGAGCAGGCTGTGGGTTTTGCAGAGGGAACACTGTTAACTGTTGAGCTTCAGCAATTGCACGGCGGCGGACACCTCATTGGTCGCTTCCGTCTATCAGTGCATGCAGAAGCAAACGAACCATTGCCTGCCCAGTTACCAAGTTCACTGGCTAGTCTCTTCAACATTCCATCAGCTTGGCGTACCGAAGCTCAACGGGCGGAACTGGCACGGTTGATCTGGTTCGAAAGATTGGCGAAAGAGTTGGCACAATTGCCCACTCCGCTCAAGGTCTATTGTGGCACTAATCAGTTTGCAGCAGACGGCAGTTTCAAGCCTGCTGCTTCACCCCGTCCCGTGCATCTCCTCAAACGGGGTGAAATCACGAAGCCTGGAAACCTGGCTTCGCCTGCCAGCATCGCTGTCGTATCGCTACCTTTCGTGGTGAACAACCCAGCGAATGAAGGTTCACGACGGTCAGCATTGGCGGAGTGGCTGGCACATCCAGAGAACCCACTTACCTGGCGAACAATGGTGAACCGTGTCTGGCACTATCACTTCGGCAAAGGTCTGGTCGAAACACCCAATGATCTGGGAAAGATGGGCGGCACTCCTTCACATCCTGAACTACTCGATTGGCTGGCTACTGAGTTCCGCCGAACGGGCTCACTCAAGCAACTGCATCGTCTCATCCTCAACAGCAGCGTCTATCGCCAAAGCACTCGGCATGATACCAAGGCTGCACTTGTTGATGGTGACAATCGCCTGCTCTGGCGAATGAACCGACATCGGCTCGATGCGGAATCGGTTCGAGACAGCATACTGTCCATCACCGATAAGCTCGATGCGACGATGTATGGCCCACCAGTCAAGCACTTCGAGATGAAGCCTGGCATCCATGTCACGCCATTGGCTGATTATGACAAGTTCGATGTGGACAGTGCTGGTTCACGCAGACGCAGCATCTACCGCTATCTCTTCCGTACCCGGCCTGATCCGCTTCTGGCTGCTCTCGATTGCCCTGATGCTTCCCAGTCTGCCCCGGTGCGAGGCTCATCGATTGGCGCATTGCAAGCCCTGGCACTGTGGAACAACAAGTTCACTCTGCGGTATGCAGAGCACCTGGCAGCCATGGGAACGAATGCATCAATGGATGTAACAACCCAGGTACAATCTATCTGCCAGCGAGTATATCATCGAACTGCTACAGAACAGGAGCTGGCAGACTGGTTGGCCTATGTTCAGCAACATGGCCTGGCCAACTGGTGCAGGGTGCTCTTCAACAGCAGTGAATTCCTCTTCGTCGAATGAGTGAGATATGCCCGTTTCGCGACGTGAACTACTGACAAGCAGCTTCAGCGGATTGGCACTTACCCATCTGCTAGCAAGCGATTTACAGGCTGATGGCCACAAACCCAAGCCGGAGTGGAATGGCGGACTGCATCATCGTGCTAAGGTGAAAAGAGTAGTACAACTCTTCATGAATGGTGGTGTCAGTCAGGTTGATACGTTCGACTATAAGCCACAACTGGAAAAGCGACACGATCAGATGGTAGACTTTGGCATCAAGGCATCTGCGACAGGTGTCCCAGGCCCCTTGATGAAGTCGCCATTCAAGTGGAAGCAGCATGGCCAGTCTGGCCGCTGGGTCACTGAAGTCTTCCCGCATATGGCTCAGTGCGTTGATGACATGGCATTTCTGACGGCCCAAACGTCGAAGACGAATGTGCATGGCCCTGCCAGCTATTTACAGAACACGGGCTTCCTGTTACCGGGATTTCCTTGTGCAGGTGCCTGGATCAGTCATGCTCTGGGAAGATTGACCGATAACCTTCCGGTGTTTGTGGTGCTGCCTGATTCAAGAGGATTGCCTTACAACGGCATGGGCAACTTCGGTGCGGGCTTTCTAGCTGCCAGTCATCAGGGGGTGGTGATCAATACCGCTGATACGGGTACCATTCCCGACTTGCAAGCTCACTCGTCCGCGCGGTTCATCACTCAGCCTGCAAGTGCAGATGGGTTAGACCTCCTGAAGAAGATGAACCAAAGCTATGCTCAGCAGCATCCGGGGGACAACAGACTAACGAGCCGACTCGAGTCATATGAACTGGCGGCCCGAATGCAGTTGGTTGCGCCCGAAGCATTCGATCTCTCCAAAGAACCCCAAAAGATGCACGACAAGTATGGCACCGGTCGTGATGAGCAGCATGGAACCTTTGCCCGCAATTGCCTGCTGGCCCGCAGGTTACTTGAAAGGGGTGTACGGTTCGTGCAGGTCTGGAGTGGTGCCGGGGGGCCTTCCCATAATTGGGATAACCACACCAATATTATCAAGGAACTGCCACCGATAGCAAAACAGGTGGATCAGCCTATCGCGGCTTTGCTACAGGACTTGAAAGCCAGAGGTATGCTGGATGATACACTTATCGTCTGGACCAGCGAGTTTGGCCGCATGCCTTTCACACAGAGCAGCACCGGGCGTGATCATAACGGTGGTACGTTTGTTACCTGGCTTGCAGGTGCAGGAATCAAGCCCGGCGTGGCCTACGGTGAAAGCGATGAGTTTGGGTACAAAGCCATGCGTGGCAAAGCAAGTTGCTACGACCTACATGCCACTATCCTTCACCTGATGGGTATCGATCACGAAAAGCTTACCATCAGGCACAATGGAGTCGATAGGCGACTGACCGATGTGCATGGCGAAGTCATTCATGACATTCTTGCTTAATCTGTGTCAGCTCACATTCTGCAACTCTTCCTGCAAGATCGTCCGCACCAGGTCCATCGGTGCCTTGCCCTTGGTATCCCGCATGACCGGGCCCATGAGGGAATCAATGGCCTTGGTCTTCCCGGCCTTCACGTCAGCAACCGCCTTGGGGTTGCCTGCGATGGACTTCTTTACCATCTCGCGAAGTTGAGCAGGGTCAAACGTCACATCCAACCCCAGCTTCTTGACAATGGCTTCCGCACTTTCTCCTGTCTCCATCATCTGAGCGAAGACATCGCGGCTGCGGGCCATGTTGATGTTGTACTTCTTGATCTGCGTGATCATTGAGCCCAGCTTCGCTGCATCAAGCGTTAAGGCATCAATCGTCATCGACTTGTCGTTCAATGTCTGCAGCACCTGGTTCAAGCACCAGTTGCTGGCCAGCTTAGCATCGCCTGATGCCTTGGCTACCGCCTCGAAGTAATTGCACAGAGCGACACCTTCGCCCACCATCTGCTTGGCTGCACTCTCCAGTATCTGGTAGTCATTCACGAACCGCGCCCGGCGCTGACTGGGCAACTCACCAAGTGTGTTCTTGACTGTCTCCAGCCAGGTATCGTCCACTTCCACGGTCACGAGATCAGGCTCGGGGAAGTAGCGATAGTCGGCAGCTTCTTCCTTACGTCTAAGCACTTCGGTGCGGCCTTGCTCATCAATCCACTTGGCTGTTACCTTGTTGGTCGGGTTCATGGTGACCTTATCGACCTTGTACTGTTCAAACTGCCTTTGGGCTTCGTACATCACTGCCCGTTCCACCGCCCGGATGCTGTTGACGTTCTTCACTTCAACAATCGGCGTGGCTACCTTCCTGCCATCATCCAGGAAGTTGACGTTCACATTGGCATCGACGCGGAGGCTGCCTTCCTGCATTTCGCAATCGGATGCACCAATCTCGCGAAGCAGCAACCTGATCTCTTCGAGATAAGCTTTGACCTCATCTCCTGTATTGATGTGGGGATGCGAGACGATCTCCAGCAGCGGTGTGCCTGCCCGGTTGAGATCGACCATGCTGTCCTTGCCGCGGCCTGATTCATCGTGCATCATCTTGCCCGCATCTTCTTCGAGGTGCGCACGGATGATGCCTACCTTCTTTGTGCCTGCTTCAGTGGTGATCTCCAGAAAGCCTTCGTAGCTCATCGGGAGATCATACTGACTGATCTGGTAGTTCTTCGGCAAATCAGGGTAATAGTAGTTCTTGCGATCCCACTTGGTATGGCGAGCGATGTTGCAGTTGAGAGCCAGCGCTGCCTTCATGCCCAGCTCGAAAGCCTTACGGTTCATCACCGGGAGCACGCCAGGCATGCCGATACAGATCGGGCACGTAGCCGTATTCGGTGGCAACCCGAACTGGGTGGTGCAACTACAGAATAGCTTGGTCTTGGTCAGAAGCTGCACATGCACTTCCAGGCCAACCACGATCTTGTAAGGGAGTGCTGTTTCGCTCATCGTATCGTTCTTGTTGGAGTACCGGCTTCAGCCGGAATGCAGTGTACTGGATATCCATGCTGGCCGGCTTATGCCGGTACTCCAGCAATTACAACTTCGCTCGCATCAGATGCCAATCCGTCTCTTTCTCAAACATCCGACCGATGCGGAGGACTTTCTCCTCCTCGAATTCCTTGCCCAGTAGTTGTAGCCCAATTGGCATGCCGTTCTTTGCCTGGCCACAGTTGATCGACAGGCCCACGTTGCCAGCGAGGTTGCAACTGATCGTGTAAATGTCAGACAGGTACATCGCCAGCGGATCGTCTTTCTTCTCGCCGATCTTGAATGCAGGCGTTGGGGCGACTGGGCCCATGATCACATCGCAGTCCTGAAAGACCGCATCGTAATCGTTCTTGATCAGTCGGCGAACCTGAAGCGCCTTCTTGTAGTAGGCATCGTAGTAGCCACTCGAAAGGGCATAGGTGCCGAGCATGATACGTCGCTGTACTTCCTTGCCGAAACCTTCACCTCGACTGCGGCTGTACATGTGAATCATGCTGTCAAACTTCTTGGCACGATGGCCGTAATGCACGCCATCATAACGAGCCAGATTGCTGGAAGCTTCTGCGGTAGCCACTATGTAATAGACCGCAACTGCATACTCGGTGTTCGGCAGCGATACTGGTTTCAGCTTGGCCCCCAGCTTTTCGTAAGTCTTGAGAGCAGCCTGCACCGCAGCATCGACTTCGCTATCAAGCCCCTTCTGGAAGAACTCCTTGGGAACGCCGATGGTGAGGTTCTTGATGGGCTCATCCAACGTCTTCGTATACTGAGGGACTTCACGATTGACGCTGGTGCTATCGCGAGGATCGTGCCCTGCAATCACTTCCATCAGCAATGCCTGGTCACGCAGATCGTGTGACAGTGGCCCGATCTGATCGAGCGAACTGGCGAATGCCACCAGACCGTAGCGTGATACTCGGCCATAGGTCGGCTTCATGCCTGCGATGCCACAGAAACTGGCGGGTTGACGGATCGAGCCACCAGTATCGCTACCCAATGAAAGTGGCGTAAAGCTGGCAGCCACGGCTGCAGCGGAACCACCACTGGAACCACCCGGCGTGAACTCGACGTTCCACGGATTGCCAGTGGTCTGGTAGGCGCTGTTCTCGGTGGAAGAACCCATCGCAAATTCATCGAGATTGCACTTCCCGAAGAGGATGGCATCTTCCTGAACCAATCGCTCTACGACATGGGCAGAGTATGGTGGTCGAAAAGTTTGGAGTATCTTGCTGGCACAGGTCGTCACTTCGCCCCGTACGCACAGATTATCTTTGAGAGCAACAGGGATACCGGCTAGCTTGCCGACTTTCTGACCACTCTTCCGCTTGGCATCGACAGCTGCCGCCTGGGCCAGGATCGACTCTTCGTTGACGTTCAGGAAGGCTTTCACCTTGCTATCGTGGGCTTTCACCTGGGCCAGCGAAGATGCAGCCAGATCGGTGGCGGTGAGCGTTCCCCGCTCTAACTCAAGGAGCAGGTCGCTCGCGGTTCGTTCATGAAGTTGCATGGCACGCCTGTTAGTCTAGAACGGCTGGCACGCCGTAGAATTCGCCACGTCGAGACGGTGCATTCTGTAGAGCTTCTTCCAACGGAAGGCTGTTCGCTACCGTATCGTCACGAAAAACATTATGGATGGGAAGAGCATGGGCCAATGGCTCAACGCCATCAACGTTGACCGATTGCAACTGATCGACGTATTTCAAAATATCGTTGAACTGCTGGGTGAAATGAGCAAGGTCTGACTCGGCAAAATCAAGCCGAGCCAGATGGGCTACCCAGCGAATCTTCTCTGCATCGACGGCCATAGCGGTGGCCTTACTTAGAGATAGTGAAAGCCTTGCGAACGGTGGGGCGTTTGACCAGGCCACTCTTGATGGCCTTCACGCTCACGCGAATTCGCTTCACTTCACCATCGACTTCGACGCGAATCTTCTGCAGATTGGGCTTGAACTTACGGCGATTGATACCGGTGACTTTCTTACCGATACCGCCGAGGTACTTCGCCTTACCGCGGCGAGTAATCTGATGGCCCAAGGAAGGCTTCTTGCCGGTAATCGCACACTGCTGACCCATAGCAAAACCCTGTTCAAGCTAAAATATGGAGACGAAGTCCCCCGTTTCGGAAAAGATATAGTAGGAAGTGAGGCAGAGTGAGCAAGGGATCAGTGATAGAAATATACGGGCTTATTTCCAAATCGTTCGGATACTGAAGTTCAGCATCAGCCTTTGGCCCCTAAAACATATAGTTACAGTCTGCTTTCAGTGGGAGCATAATTCTGAGAAGAGGGGCTTTCATCCCACTCAACCAAGGTCCAGTTTGACGTGGCGAATTCCACGAGAAATTACGAGCATTCAAGATTTACATTGCAGACTTTAAGAATTGTCTATGGTAAATTGCCCAACTCTTACATCTATCCCCTCTTAGGTTATACCCCAAAGGACCGTTTCATGCCGATTTGGAACCTCTTGAAGTTGTGGTCTGCAAGGTCTCGAATCCATTCTCAGGGAGGGAACAACCATTATAGGCCTCAGTTTGATCACCTCGAATGCCGACTGGTTCCTGCTTCGGCAGTCGCTTCGTGGGGTGGTAATGCGCAACACACGGCTATTTCGTCAGTCGCATCACAACCGCTTTCCACCATTCATTGGCAAACACCTGTTGATAACTTCCCTTCATCTCGCTTTGCCCACTATGGTGCGCCGCTGATCACCCTGGCTAACACGGTCATCACACCATACAAGACTTCGACCACAGGTGACTACCACGTTCAAGCCCGTAGTGGGATTGATGGTAGTTTGCTTTGGGATGAAAGCACAGATTGGACAACGAACTATGGAGGCTGGTTGCCTTCGTACCAGCCGGTGCTTTCAACTTTCAACAATCGACTCTACTTTGCGGGCGCTAACGGAAGCCTTTACTATCGAAACAATGTTG
>WBZX01001605.1_pt1 | contig 16772 bp, 9 predicted proteins | sample 5204211 | NCBI WGS metagenome assembly WBZX01 (sample SAMN12344362, study PRJNA552823) | activated sludge metagenome | biome: Activated sludge suspended growth; feature: Nitrification reactor; material: Wastewater; isolation source: activated sludge from nitrification reactor of wastewater treatment... | reverse complement strand
CAAAATCGACTGCCCACAAGGCTCCTGGCTGATCGGAAAGAATGGATTGGAAAAGGCCATACTTACACGCATCCTGGTTGATCCATCCAGCGCTGACGAAGGTATGGTCATTTGACTGGTGAGAATTGGTTCGCCATCAAGGAGAAGCGTATCCAGTAACAGTTCGTTTTCATCAAATATGCCGTCCTGGTTGGCATCGAGCCAGATCCGGAATTTTTCGTCAAAGGATTGGCCACCAGTGAATCCAGGGCGAATCCATAACGGGTATGAATCTCCCGCCCGGTATTCAGGATTCAGGTCTTCATAGAATATATATCCTCCGTTTTCACCGGAATGGCTGACAAGTGGGCCGATAATCAATGAATCAATAAATTCATCCGAGACATCTTCACCTGCTGAGGTGCAGTACGATAGGTCGATACAATTTCCGCAACCCTTGGTTCTGAACGTGATGATTTCAGAATAGCCTGTTTCTGTAGTATCGCAATTAGTCTGAAGCCTTGCCTCATAATATGTACAACCGTCAAGGTCTTCTAGTGTAAAGGTATTGTTGGGGGTTGCTTCTTCAATCCATTCAGTGTCCCCCTGTGGACGCCATTGGATGATATAGAAGTCTGCGGCAAAGACGTCACTCCAACTAAATGTTGCAAAGGAATCCCCGGCAATTGCGGAGAACTCTTCAGGGAGCTGGCAGCATCCAAGAGTGCTGAACAGGGTGTTAGCCACAAACCCGGTAGAGGTGTCTGCACAGATGGATTCAAATTCTATCTCATAATCAGTGCAGCCTGTAAGGTCTGCAAGTAGAATAGGCTGTGTGACATCAAACAGGGTATCCCAGGTCGTCGAGCCAACAGGTTTGTACCGGGCATTGATAGCGTCAGGTGTATCAAACAAGCTCCAGGTTATGTTAGCTTCTGCATCTGAAATGACTTCAGTATGGACATTGACTGGAATTGGGCAGTCTGAACAAAGGGACATCATAAGGGTCATGCTGTTGCCGGCATTCAGGCTACCAGCAAAACGCATTGTTCCTTCAAGTCCGGGTATAGGTCTTACACCCTGAAAAATCATATCCCTGATGAGGATTGCAGCATCGGATGGGTTGGAGTGAATCAGTTCACCAAACCCCGGACAGGGGGCTGCATAAAGAAGTGCGATTAGTCCTGCAGCAACAGGAGAAGCAAAAGAAGTACCGCTTGTCGTACTGTAGTTGTCATTGCCAAAGGTGGTAAAGATGTCTTCACCTGGCGCACCAAAATCAATCTGGGTCAAACCATAGGCAGAAAATGTCCTTTCATCAGCATGGTTCAATGCAGTTACACTCAACAGGTATTCACTTGGACAGGCAGTAGGAAGGTCTCCAGTCGCATCGATATCAATGTTCAGATTGGCGGTTGCGGCAGCACTCAGTATTCCATGGATGCCCAATGTATCATAGAATGCACACCACAGTGGTGCGTCAGCAGGCTGGCCAAAATCCACACCCCATGAGCTGTTGGTGGCCACTACAAAGGCACCTTTTTCACCATTGCTCTCATTGTATTGAATACGCTGCTCAAGAGCATATGCATAAGACGCAATGGCAGTTGATTCAGGAGTGCCTCCCTTGATCATCATCAGCTTTACATTCCAATTGATCCCTGTAATACCTACCTGATTGTTACCGACGGCACCAATCATCCCAGCTACATTCAGGCCATGGCCTTGTCCATAGACATCCGGAGTATTGTCGTACGCATTCCAGCCATAGATGTCATCCACATAGCCATTCCCATCATCGTCTATCCCGTTTCCATCGATTTCATGACGGTTGACCCAGGTATTTGCAGCTATATCTTCATGATTGTAATCAATGCCGCCATCGACAATAGCCACAACAATAGTATCTCCTGCAGCGGTAACTCCACCTTGTGTGATATTCCAGGCCACCTCAGCATCAATATCTGCATCAGTTATACCTCCTGTCTGTCCCTCATTGATCCATTGCCATTGGGAGATCAGCTCCGGGTCATCCGGTGTGACACGGAGAGTAGGAAGGTGGTCAAACTGGGCAATGCTGACATTCCGGTCACTCCTGAGTCGATCAAGTAGCTTCCCTTCGTGGATACGGCTTTGATCAAACCTGACCAGATAGATGCCAAGTCGTTTGGAAAGCACCCGTTCCTGTACAAGATCACCCTGTATTCTGGAAGAATGGGACGATAGGATGCCCTCCAGGGTGACTCCTTTCTCGAGTTGGACGATGATATAACCCAGGCGATGGTCAAGTTTCTGCGCATTCAGGCAAGAAAGGGCAGAAAGGAGCAATATACAGGTAGAGAAAACGGTACGCATAAGTGAGTTTCTGAAATGTATTGGATTGAGTGTTAAAAATAGAAACTCTGCGCTACTCCGGGGTAGTTTTCTCCAGTACTGTCATTTTCCCCACAATTCCAGCCGAAATAAGGTCAAAAGCAACTCAGGAAGGGAAAAAAAGCCTTTTATATATTATTTTTATTAATAATGTGTATTTAATTGAAAAATACTTATCTTTACATAAGATTTTATTTTAATGTATATCTGAATGAAAAAACTACTTTTACCTGTCACCTTCTTCCTGGCCTCAGGAATCAGTACGTTGCTGAATAGCCAGACGTCTCAGTCTTCCGGCGTACAATCTGATACAGACCTGGTCAAGGTTTATGTTAAACAGGATCCGGCAACCTACCAAAAAACGAAACCGGAGGTAGCCCAGGATCTGGAGTTTGCGGTCCAGCTCTCTGCATCTTCCAGGCCCATCACTGACAAATCAACCTTGAAATCATGGGAGGAATTAGGCCCGGTATATATTCACACCGAAAACGGAATGAATAAAGTCAGGATCGGCCCTTTCGATTCCCAGGACAAGGCAAAGCAGGTTTTACTCGCCGCTAAGGAAAGGGGCAAGAAGGATGCTTTTATCGTGATTCAGCATGGCCTTGAACACTATGCCCCGCAGGGATATGTAAAGCAAGAGACATACGAGCAGGAAACAGTCCAGGATGTCAAAGTCACCCCAAATAACTCAGCCCCTCCGGTCGCAACTGCACCGACAGTTGCTCCTCCGGTGTTAACCAATGTCCCTCCGGTTTCCCCCGGATCTGATGAAGGTGAAATCATCGAGTATAAAGTCAGGTTAGCTTCATTTCTCAAGCCTGGCGGATTTAGTACAAAAGACATAGATCAATATGGTCCTTTGGAATCATACCGCCAGGGGGAATGGACGATCATGTTGATCGGTGGCTTTAAGACTTCAAAGGATGCCGCTCGTGTCCGGGATCTGGTGATCGCCAAGGGATACAAGGACGCGAGGGTAGTCATCGATCGTGGCGGAATACTGGAAGACGAAAAATGATAGCCACACACGTCGGATTCAAAGACTGAATTCTGGTTTTTTTCAAATAAGGATTTTATAATGCCATGAAATGGATTTGCCGGTACGCTCCGGCAAATCTATTTTTACATCATGTCTTCAGCAATGCTTAAAGTAGAAGGGTTAACCCTGGTATCCGATGAAGGCATTATTGTTGACCAATTGTCCTTCCATGTCAACGCTGGAGAAATAGTTGCCCTCACCGGTAAGTCCGGGAGCGGCAAAACAAGTATAGCCCTTTCAATTCTTGATTTACTCCCGGCCGGAATTCGACTTCAGGCAGGCACCATTCGTTTTCGAGGTGGTCTCCAGCAAGAAATGATATTGTCCGCTGACAGCCAGTCATGGCACCTACTCCGAGGCACGCATATTGGTTACACCCAACAAGATGCCTATGGGGCATTTGATCCTGTAATGACTATGAAGGATCAGATGATGATGATCATCAGGGAACGAATCGCACGTAAGGACGCAGGGCTTGAACAGGACCTTCGCGGAAAACTTGAAGAAGCGGGTCTCGATGATATTGATCGGATCTTATCCTCATATCCCCATCAATTGTCAGGAGGGCAGTTGCAAAGGTGCCAGATCGCGATGGTCTTAGTCATTCACCCTGAGTTGCTCATTGCGGATGAACCTACATCCGCAATTGACAAGATGAATCAGCTTGAATTACTGGATCTCTTGTCTGTGTTAAGTAAGAAGTACCAAATGGCCATATTGGTCATCACGCACGAAGAAGCAGTGATACGCCATCTTGCAGACCGGGAGATTCGATTGAATGCGGTCACCCAGGATTTTATCTCGCCCATACCTTCAGATAAAGTGACTGTTTCTGACCATGGAATTCCTGTTATTCAAGCCAGGGGTTTAACTTATACCCACTCCTTTGGGGGAATGATGTATAACGCTGGAGCGACTATCGGGAAGCTGGATTTTGATCTCCATCGTGGTTTGTGCCTGGGAATAGTCGGAGAGTCTGGGAGTGGCAAATCCACGCTGGCCCAATTGCTTGTCGGATTGTACAAGCCCTTGCATGGTCAGATCATGCTCGATGGGAAGGAAATTGATTTTAGAAAACAAAGTGATGTGGTACACCTCAGGAATAAAGTTCAGCTCGTCATGCAGGACGGTAGAGGCTCACTTCACCCGTACCTGACCATCGGCCAAATCCTGACTGAAATCAGTAAGATTGGAAATAACTTTCCAACAGGAGATGTTGCCCTGGCTGACCGTCTGAGCGAGGTTGGCTTGCCGGAAAGCATACTGGACCGAAAAGCCAGTCAATTGTCAGGAGGAGAATGCCTGCGTGTTAGTATTGCCCGGGCCATGATGATGAAACCCGAAGTGTTGATCTGTGATGAATCCACCTCAGCTTTGGATGGGGCTTCCCGTGACAGTATCATAGAACTCCTGGTGCATTTGATGCACCAACGTGGTGTGGCCATTATTTTTATTTCCCACGACGAACGAATAATAAGGAGTCTGGCTGATCAGGTTATGGTCCTGGCTGACGGGAAGGTAGTAGAGCAGGGACCTGCAGCCCAGGTCATTCAATATCCAACCCATCCGGTTACAAAAAAAATATTTACACTCCACGCAACGCTTGAAGAAAAGAAGAGTCTTTAAGGGTAGTTTTCATCCCCCAGATTCCTCCGGACTGAGAGCGATTTGTCGGATAGGAGCGTAATGGTTAAATTAATATTAAAGTATTTCCGGCTGAAACTTATATGATTATATTTGTATCCAGGTAAAAGTTCATTAGACATGTAACTAAATTACCCCACTAAACGTTTTGTTAACATTATGCTCAGGATTAAATCAAATACAGTCAAGATAGCGGGTATTGTGGCCCTTTTCTGCCTGAGCCTGGCATGTTTTACCTATTTGAATTCTCTCGATTTTCCAGGCAATAATAAGTTGCCTGAGAATACCTATGTGGAGGAGATGGCGCCGGAAAACCCGGATGTGCTTCCTGATGTTGAGCTGATCAAGCGTATCGTCAGAAAAGCCTTTGAGTTTATGTCAAATTCCAATTTCTGATTTTATATCCATTGATAAAATCCCTGGCATTCATTCTTTTCTTGCCGGCTAATTGTACTTCAAGCAGTTCTATTGGTCCATCCTGTGCCTGAGCCAGCAGCGATTTTCCTTCCACCCAAATAGCACCGGGTTCCTTTATGGAAAAGGAAGATGCCAATTTTGATTTCCAGATTTTGCATTCAGTACCATCCAGTATTGCCCATGCGGCCGGGTTTGGCGACATCCCCCGGATCAGATTGTAGATTTCTCTGGCAGGCTTTTGCCATTGGATGTGCCCGTCCTCATGATGGATCTTAGGGGCATGACTCGCCTTAGATTCATCCTGTGGTGTGCCGGATAAATTCCCGATGCTTAGTTGATCTACTGAGGCTACAACAAGTCCTGCACCGGCATGCATCATGCGGTCATGGAGCATACCACTATCATCATCATCCAGGATGGGAATTGTTCTCTGCAATAAAATCTGTCCCGTATCAATCTGGTGCTGTAGCAGGAAGGTTGTAAGTCCGGTTGTTTTGTCACCATTGATTACAGCCCATTGTATTGGGGCAGCTCCCCTGTAGGCAGGCAGCAGCGATCCATGTAGGTTCATAGTCCCTTTGGATGGCATATTCCAGACTACCTCCGGGAGCATCCTGAAAGCCACAACGACCTGCAGATCGGCCTTAAGGGACTTTAATTGTTCCAGGAATGATTTTGATTTGAGATTGGATGGTTGTAACAACGCAAGCCCCTGTTCAAGGGCATACTGTTTGACCGGTGATGATATCATCTGTTTCATGCCCCTTCCTCCCGGTTTGTCCGGAGCCGTGATGACTCCGACAACAGGATAGCCTGCTTCCAGGAGGAATTGGAGTGAGGGAACCGCAAAAGCCGGGGTTCCCATAAATACGATTCGGAGATGACGATTTAACATTGCCCTAAAAGTAATCATCAGGTTTGGGATAGGATAGGGGATCTATTTTAAATAGTGAGACTGCGTACCAGTAATGAAGTCATCCGGCACTTTAAGCTATGACTGTGTCAGCTTTATTTAATAACAGAGCAATGTCCTGGATGCCAACCCCTGGGTGTACTTTCGGATAGATACAGAATAAGGTTTTAGCTTTGGGGTATTAAAGTCGGGAATGGATCAGGTGACTCACTCCGTTTTTCAGGATGGGGTCAGGCTGATCTTATAACCTGGAGGAATATTCAATCATCTGAAACAAAATAAGACATGACGTCAAGAGATTTTCTTTATGGTTTGCCATCAAAAGTATCGCCTTCCGCGATTGAAGGGTTAGACACAGTTTTTCACTTTGATCTGGAAGGAGACAATGGCGGCCAATACACCATCACTGTCGCTGATCAAAAAGTCACAGTAGCAGATGGATTGATTGGCGATCCGAAATGTGTGGTCAGGACCTCAGGAGAGAATTTTATCAATCTCGCCACCGGAGAACTCAACCCTATGATGGCTGTACTCACAGGCAAAGTTAAAATCACCAACCAGGGGGAAATGTTGCGATATGCCAAGATATTCGGGCTGATGTAATTCATTATGGACATCGAAAGCTTTAGAACCTATTGCATGCGCCTCAAAGGAGTGGAGGAAACGCTCCCTTTTGGACCGGACACCCTTGTATACAAAGTAATGGGAAAAGCGTTTGCCCTCACAGGGCTGGATGATGAACAATTTCAGGTTAATCTCAAATGCGATCCGGAACGCGCTATCGAATTACGGGATGAATATCCCGGTGTGATAATACCTGGTTGGCATATGAATAAAAAGCATTGGAACACTGTCTTTTTCGAACATGGCCTCAGTAAGGATTTTCTGATCAGCCTGATCGACCACTCCTATCAATTGGTAGTAGATGGCCTGCCAAAGAAACTTCGTGAAGACTTACAACAATCTGATGGATAAAAAAATATTGATTGTTGGCCATGGATTGGCAGGGTGTACGTTGGCAATGACGTGCTACAAAAGAAATATTCCTTTTCAATTGATAGGACATGATATGCCTGGTGAAGCATCAATGGCTTCCTCTGGGCTGATCGCACCTATTACTGGTCGCCGTTATGTCAAAGCGTGGAGAATAGACGAGTTCCTTGCAAAAGCAAAAGAGTTTTATCACTGGACTGAATCTTTGCTGGGTTCCACCTATTTCTATCCGGTTGAAATCGTAAGATACCTGGCACATCAGGAGGGAAGGGCAGCCTGGGAGCGGAGACTGGATGATCCGGAGTATACCGACTACATCTCTACCAGGAAATATCCGGAGCTTGATCGACTGGGCAAACCTTATGGAGTCATGACCGGAGGCTACAGGCTGGATACACCGGGGTGGATCAATGCCGTCAGGAAATTTCTTCACACCATAGACCTGTATGAAGCGCTTGACAAGCCTTATGTAACCGATCGTGACTATGATGGACATATCATCTTTGCGACGGGGGCTGTTGATCCCGCTTTTGCTGAAAGGGTTATTCCAAACAAGGGCGAATCACTCCTCGTCAAAATGCCTGGATGGCAAATCAAAGCGGCTATCAAGGAGGAAGTTTTTATCCTGCCTCTTGAAGAACCAGGCAGGTTATGGATAGGAAGTTATTACCAGCCATGGCCTGATGATCCTTTTCCTTCCGAAGAGGGGAAAAACAGGATATTAGATTCGATCTCCAGGGTATACGCTGATAAAGTTGAGGTGTTGGCACATATGGCAGGGGTCAGGCCAACCGTTAATGACCGTAGACCCTTAATCGGACCGATGCCCGGGTACCCCGGAGCGTTCATATTTAATGGCATGGGCACCAAAGGCACAAGCCTCGCCCCTTATTGGGCGGATCAATTGGTATCTTATATACTAGGGGAATCCAACCTGCCAGGTGATGTCTTGCCGGATCGTTATATTCCTGTAGAACGCAGAGATTAAACCTACCCTCTACAACCATATCGGTTAAGGAATCGTTAATTGAATCAGTATCGTCTGTAATTTTATGCTTTAAAGCATCTAACCATTGAATAGTATAATGCAACCCTATGAAATACTTCCTGACTTTCCTGCTTGGTGCAGGGTTTATTCTATTAGTATCCTGCAAATCCAGGCCTGCTCCTTCCACAGTGACTGCACCTGTTGATCCTGCAGTCATGGACAAAATGTGGAAATCTATTGACAGTCTCGAAAGCAAAGGATTATATGCCTCTGCACTTGAGGAAGTAATCAACATAAAGAAGCTTGCACTTTCAGCCGGAGCCTCCGGTCATCTGATCAAAGCGGTGACGTTTGAAAACAGGTATCTCACCCAACTGGAAGAAGATGCCGCGATCAAAGCACTGGTCAGGGCTGAGGATGAAATGGACACTTACCCCGAACCGGCCAGATCGGTCATGCATTCGCTTACCGCACAATGGTATACCATTTATCTTCAGAGCCATCTCTGGGAATTGCGTGGACGTACAGAGTTTGCCGGGCCAGCAGGACCTGATATCCGTACATGGGGCATACGGCATTTCCTTGACAGAATATATCTGCACTATTCCCAATCCGTAACCTGGGAGGGATTAAAGACAGCAGATGTCAAGGATTATCTGTTGTTACTGACGGATGAGCAAGGTACCGATGAACTCCGTCCTACCTTATATGATATTCTGATGCACCGTGCTGTGGATTATTTATCCGGCACAGAATCCTACCTTACAAAGCCTGTCTATGATTTCGTGCTCACTAACCCCGCGGCATTTGCTCCTGCAGCATCTTTTGCTGCAAGTACGTTCGCTGTCACAGATAGCTTTTCATCTACATGGCAGGCCCTGAATTGGTATCAGCAGCTGATTTCGTTTCGCCTTCAGGATGCTGTCCATACAGCTGCTTTGCTAGATGCAGACCTCAAGCGACTCCGATTTGTCTATGACAACATTCTTCATGATGGCAAGGATTCGTTATACCAGCTTGCCCTTGAACAATTGTCTGTCAAGTACAACAGCAACTCTGAATCCTCACTAGTTGATTATTATATTGCCCAGCACTTTATTCAGCAGGCAGCTCAGTGGGAAAACAATCCTGATTCTCCACATAGATTAGCCTACAATAAGGCAATTGAGATTTGTACAAAGGCAATCGATCGTTTTCCGGATGCCTATGGCAGCAAACTGTGTCGCACACTCATCCAGCAGATTGAGCAAAAATCTGTCTCTGCAGCGGTGGAATCGATTAACCTGCCGGGTGAAGAACTCCTTGCGAAACTTGAATACAGGAACATTTCCTCAATTCACTTGAAGATTGTAAGACTACCTCAGTCTCCCCGCAGATGGAGAGGTGATGCCTGGGATGGCGACGAAATACTACGCAGATTGAATCAGTTGCCTGCACAGAAAACCTGGGAGCAGACTTTTGATAATGGTGGAGACCATCAGCCGCATACGACTGAATTTGGATTGCCTGCATTGCCAGTAGGACACTATGCTTTATTGGTTTCTGACAATGAAAATTTTGAAAGCAACAAAGCGACTTCAGGGACCATAATGTTTACGGTCTCCTCACTTGGGTATTGGTACATCGATGACCGCGAGCAATCCCAGATGGCTGCTATTGTCGATCGGAAGAGTGGCTTGCCCCTCCAGGGTGTCAAGGTTGAGTTTATGTCCCTGGAATATAATCAGGGAAGAAGACAACAGGAAGAAGTAAAGTTGGGAGAAGCCATAAGCGATGCTTCAGGTTGGGTCAAAGTACCAGCTCAGGAAAATAAGAATATCGCACTGAGACTGACAAAGGGGGATGATGAGTTATATCTCGATGAATCATATTACACCTACCGATATGGAGGGCAAGGATCGTCCAGTCCTTCTACTTTGTTTTTTACGGACAGGGCGATCTACAGGCCAGGCCAAAAGTTTTATTTCAAGGGCTACGCACTAGAGTTTGACAAGCAGAGCATCCCTACGGCTGTGACTAACAGAAAACTGGAAGTGGTGCTGTATGATGCCAATGGCCAGGAAGTGCAGAAGCAATCTTTTCAGACCAACGAGTACGGAACGTTTTTCGGACATTTTGATTTGCCATCAGGAGGGCTTACAGGGCAGATGTCTGTTTCATCCAGTTATGGATCCAGCAGGCATTACTTCCAGGTGGAGGAATATAAGCGTCCAAAGTTTGAGGTCACTTTTGATACGATAAGAGAATCATTCAGGCTTAATGAAAAAGTTTCTCTGGCAGCACGTGCCACTGATTATGCCGGCAGTGCTGTAGCAGGTGCAAATGTTGGTTATCGTGTCGAACGTGTCTCAGTGCGGCCATGGTGGTATGGGTATTGGAAAGGGATATGGCCAGGCAGGGATGACCGGCAGGTATTGGCAACCGGACAATCATCCACTAAGCAGGATGGCACTATTGATATCGCATTTGATGCAAAAGCAAAACCAGGTGGCGATCCTGACCTGATGTACAGGTTTGAAGTCACTGTTTTTGTCACAGACATTACAGGTGAAAGTCATGAAGCCTCAAAGTCTATCGTGTTAAATCAGCAGGGGTACGAAGTCAATATTGATCTACCGGAGAGTATTTCATTGAAGCAACTCAACATGATATCAGTGACCTCCAGGAATTCGGATGGTGCCGGAGTAAAGGTCAATGGGGATGTTGAAGTGTCTGCGATAAAAGGTCCCTCACGCAATCAGCGCAGCAGATTGTGGAATTCACCGGACATAATGACCATTAGTGCGGGTGATTATACTACAAGGTTTCCAAACTATCCGCAGCCCGGTTTGGACAACATGTCTGCATGGCCGATAGACCGTGTGCTGGGTAAGAAGCCAATATCTGTAGAAAATGCTGGAGTGGTTGATTTAAGTTCGTTGATCAATACACCAGGATATTACAAAGTTGATTGGACATGGAAGGATAAGAATGGACACCAATTGAAGATGACGCAATATGTCATGGCTTATGCCTATGGTCAATTATTGCCCGGCTTCGAAGTCAGCAGAGTCGATTTCGATGACCATCCATACGAGCCCGGTGCTTCACCAACTTTTGATCTCCTGTCTGGGATTTCGGGTGGGCCTAAAACAATACGGGTTGTAGAGCGTCGCACCCAACCTTCTCAAAACACATGGATTGATATCAATGCCAGCACCGGACTTCCGATCAGGTTGACTGAAAGTGACCGGGGCGGGGTATTCGTGCACCATCTCACAGCATTCAACAATCGATTCTTCAGGGAGCAACATCTGATACAAGTGCCATGGACAAATAAAGAGCTCACCGTTGCGCTGAAGACATGGCGTGACAAAATGGAGCCCGGGGACGATGAGACATGGACTATTACGGTTGAAGGCGAGAAGCATGAAAAGGTCACTGCAGAGATGCTGCTAAGCATGTATGACGCTTCCCTGGATGCGTTTGTTCCGCATCAATGGTTGATGAGCCTGTATCCTACTACTGCTGCCAAGACAATGATACAGAACACTCAGCCTGTCGCGCAGAGTTATTGGGGGCTGACCTATCACTGGGATACCAACTATCAGGATGTGCCTGTTCGTCAATACAGGGATCTCAATGTCTATGGGTATTATCCGGAAGGTGGGTATTATCCTATGGTCCGGGGTGGCAGAAGATACAAAGGGGAAGTTGACATGATGATGCAGGCCAATGAGGCGATGCCGGCACCATCAGCCGTTTTGGACGGAGTACCAGTTAAAAAGGACCAGGATGTAAAATCTGAAAAAGAGCAGGCTGGCACTGTGACAGAAAAGAACACGCCACCGCCGTTAAGATCGGTATTGGATGAGACTGTGTTTTTCTATCCACAGATCAGGACAGATGAAAAGGGTAACCTGACCTTCAGTTTTAAAATGAAAGAAGGCTTGACCCGTTGGAAATTTCAAGCCCTTGCGCACACCAGGGACCTTGCTTATGGTCTCACCAGTGCAGAAGTGGTCACGCAAAAGCAATTAATGGTATTTCCAAATCCACCTCGCTTCTTCAGGGATGGAGATACGATATCATTCCAGGTCAAGGCAACTAATCTGACGGAAATGGCACTCTCCGGAAAAGCGGGATTAAAGATTATTGATGCTATCTCTGATGAGGATGTATCCAATGCCTGGGGATTGATGACTGCACAGAAAGATATCCAGATTGATAAAAAGGGAACTACTCCGGTGTCCTGGACACTCAACATACCAAAGGGATGGAATCGTCCGGTCAAATACCAGGTACTGGCTACAACAGGAGCGTATACTGATGGAGAAGAATCGATCCTGCCTGTGGTCACTAACCGGATACTCGTAACAGAGACCTTGCCATTGCCCATCAAGGCAAATGAAACAAGGACTTTTGTCTTCAAATCAATGATGGACAATAGGACAGCTACCTCTGTAGATCATCTGTATGTTGTCGAGATGACCACTTCACCGGCATGGTATGCTGTCCAGGCATTACCATACCTGATGGAGTATCCACACGAATGCGCCGAGCAGGTCTTCAGCAGGATGTATGCCAATTCATTGGCCTCGCATATTGCTGCTGCAAATCCATCCATCAAGAAAGTCTATGATGCGTGGCGGTTGACGGATGACGATGCATTGCTCAGTAATCTGGAAAAGAACAAGGACCTGAAGTCTGCCATGCTGGAGGAAACCCCATGGGTCAGGGATGCTATGGGAGAGACCCAACAGAAGAAGGATATTGCCTTGCTTTTTGAATCCAACAGGCTATCCAATGAGAGCAAGCAGGCGATGGATCTCCTGCGCCAGATGCAGATGTCCAATGGAGGGTTTCCATGGTTTCCTGGCGGAAGAGATAATTGGTATATCACACAGTATATCGTAGAGGGATTTGGCCATCTCCGCAAAATGGGAGTGACCATTCCAGCAGGCAACGGTATGGATATCATACAGAAGGCCATTCCTTATCTCGACTCGAGAATGATCGAGTGGTATGACGAACTCAAGAAGGATGAAGCCAAAGGCAGGCTAAAGATGGAAGATCACCAGGTCAGTGCGATGCAGGCACATTACTTGTATGCCCGCTCTTTCTATCCGGAGATAGAGCATCCCGCCAAAATTGATGAAGTCCTCAATTACCTGCATGTCCAGTTTGCTAAATACTGGTTGCAACATGGTATCTATGAGCAAGGCCTTATCGCCCTTGGAACATACAGGACCTGGCCTGATGATAAGTTATCAAGAGATATCCTTGCCTCTCTCCGCGAACGCTCTATAGTGCATGAAGAACTCGGACGGTACTGGAAAATCAATCCCGGTTACCAATGGAATGAAGCTGGTGTTGAAATGCAATCCCTTATGGTCGAATTGTACCAGGATATGGACGTGCAACAGGCAGAAATTGATGAACTCAGAGTATGGTTGCTTAAGCAAAAGCAAACTACCCGCTGGAAGTCTACAAGAGCGACAGCATCTGCTGTATATGCCTTGCTCATCCATCCTGATGCGTGGCTTCAGTCGGTAGGTGTGGTTCAGGTAAAGCTGGGAAACCAGGAAGCCATAGGCAACTCAACACCCGCGGAAGCTGGAACTGGTTATGTCAGGAAAACATGGAGTGGTGATCAAATCAGGAATGATTGGTCCACCATCATGGTATCCAACCCAAATAATCATATCGCATGGGGTAGTGCATATTGGCAATACTGGGAAGACATCGATCAGGTGAAACTATCTGGTGTGGACAATCCATTGAAGATTTTCCGCACATTACTTGTCGTCAGGAAAACAGACAGGGGTGAAGTCACCGAACCTGCTTCCTACAAGTCACTGAAGGTTGGAGACAAACTGATCGTCAGGCTGATCGTGGAGACCGACCGCGATATGGATTTTGTTCATCTCAAAGATTTAAGGGCGTCAGGTTTCGAACCTATGGATGTGTTGAGTGGCTATAAATGGAGTGGTGGATTGGGTTATTATCAAAGTACAAAAGATCTTGCTACCCATTTTTTCATTGACCATCTGCCCCGTGGAAAATTTGTACTTGAGTACCCAGTGACAGTAGCGCAGGCTGGGGCATACAGTGAAGGATTGGCGACGCTCCAATCTATGTACGCACCTGAATTTGGTGGACATAGTGCTGGTGCAAGAGTTACAGTGAAGCTAAACTAGGTAAACGCTGATTTTACTCAGGAGTAGGGGTGAAGGTTTTTTTTTGATTTCTACGAGAAGGCAGAGTGCCTGAAAATGGAGGTTGATCGCATCTCACCCTCATATGGTCGAAATAAACTGCCGGGGAGTCATGAAAATCCCTGATATTCGGGGAGTTGGATGTCTCATCCATTTAAATATGAAACACTATGTCAGAAAAAACTGAAAGGGAAAGGCACGCGGATACCATCATTAAGAACCATATAATCTGGTCTATGGGAGCCGGTTTAATACCTGTGCCAATTGTAGATTTTTTTGCTGTCAGTGGTATCCAGCTTGATATGATCAGGCAATTGTGCAAGCTGTATGACCAGGATTTCAGGGAATCAGAAGGGAAGGCGATCATTACAAGCCTGACAGGTTCCGGCTTGGCCAGGATGGGGGCAAAAGCCATGATCAAGTTTATACCTGGAGTTGGATCCGTGATTGGCGGAATGACCATGGCTGTGCTTTCTGGTGCATCGTCATATGCGCTCGGTGAAGTTTTTAAAAAGCACTTTGAAACTGGGGGTACTTTCCTTGATTTTGACCCCAAACGGCTCAAGAAGCTCTATGATGAGAAATTTGAAAAAGGTAAAAAGGTAGCTGAGCAAATCAAGAGGGAAAATGAGAAAAAACGCGAAGCCGCAGAACAGGCCGTCGGAGGTAAAACTTCCGGAAAGGTGGTCGATAAGTTAAAGGAACTAGCTGAGTTAAGGCGTGAAGGACTCATTACTGAAGAGGAGTTTACGGCGATGAAGAAGAAACTTATAGGCGAGTAATCAGGCAGGTATCAGGCCTGTAATGAAATTCCTGACCACTCCTTTGCCAGTGCTGGTTAACTTTCTATTGTGATAGTCATCAATTCACCCGTCTACTTTTTTTCATTGGAGTTCCTAACTTTGGCATCTTCTCCCTGGGCGGTATAACAAGCAGGGAATTAACAGAATGAATGCTATGAGGCGTATCCTTTACTTAATTGCGTTTTATTTTTGCTTTGCCGGCTTTACACAAGCAGCTACCCTGGGCGGTGGGTACAGGATTGAAGTTGAGATCCAACATTACACAGGGGATACCCTCAAGCTCGGCTATTACTTCGGTAAAGCCCAGTACCTCAAGGATACCTCCCTTGTAAATCAGGGCAAATTTATCTTTGAAGGAGAGGAGTCTTTAGAACCTGGAGTCTACCTGCTGGTCATTCCTCCTGACAACAAGTTTATCCATGTCCTGGTCTCTTCTGATCAGCAAAAGTTTTCTGTTACAGTTGACCTGGATGATATCGTCAAATCTGCACACTTCAAGGGCAGTGCAGAAAATGATATCTATTACGATTACCTGCGCAAGCTTGAAGCCCGGCGTCCAAGGGCAGAGGAATTGAGAAAACTGATGGTTGATGATTCCCTCAAAAAAGAAACCTACCAGGCAGAGCTTGCAGATATTGATGCGGAAGTAGCAAAGGTACAGACTGAGGTCATCAAGAAGTATCCGACTTCTTTCACTGCAATGCTGATCCAGGCCAATCAGGAAATTGATGTGCCTGATTATGCAGATATTGAAGAACCAGCAAGGAAGCAAAAGCAGTATGAATATTACAGGGCACATTATTTTGATCATTTTGACTTCAATGATCCCCGGGCTATGCGCTCAGGCCTGATCCAGCAGAAAATTGATTTTTACCTCCAGAAACTCACTTACCAGGTCCCCGATAGCCAGAGTGTAGCCATTGATTACCTGCTCAGTAAAATGGATAAGAATCCTGAAGCCTTCCAGTATTATCTCGTGCACTTCCTCAATGAAGCTGCAAGGTCAAAGCGCATGGGTATGGATGCGGTCTATGTCTTTCTGGCGGATAATTATTATGCTAAAGGTAAGGCTACCTGGATGGAAAAGGAGCAGCTTGACAAAATACTCGGACAAGCGGAAATACTCAGGCCAATCCTGATTGGCAAGACTGCACCGGACCTTACATTCTACAAGGAAAATGGGGATACGGTATCTATCCATGGCTTGAACGCTGAATACACTGTGCTCTTTTTCTGGGATACGGAATGTGGTTATTGCAAGAAGTCCATTCCCCATGTCATTGATTTCTACAATAAGTTCAAGCCCAAAGGAGTTGAATTGCTTGCGATCTGCACCAAGACGGGCTCGGATATCTCTTCCTGTTGGAGTGCCATCAAAGAACGTGGCATGGATATATGGGTCAATGCCGCTGATCAGTACCTG
>WBZX01001603.1_pt1 | contig 16781 bp, 12 predicted proteins | sample 5204211 | NCBI WGS metagenome assembly WBZX01 (sample SAMN12344362, study PRJNA552823) | activated sludge metagenome | biome: Activated sludge suspended growth; feature: Nitrification reactor; material: Wastewater; isolation source: activated sludge from nitrification reactor of wastewater... | reverse complement strand
GCCGTCGTTCTGCAGGAAGGGCAGCGAGTAGCCGCCGAAGAACAGCGTCACGAGCAGGATGCTCGACGTGATGAGCTCCACGTACTCGCCCGTCATGAACATGCCCCACTTGAGGCCCGAGTACTCGACGAAGTAGCCCGCGACGATCTCGCTCTCGCCCTCGGGCTGATCGAACGGGACGCGCTTCGTCTCCGCGACGAGGGCCGTCATGAACAGCACGAACCCGAACGGCTGCACGAAGATGCCCCACGCGTGCGTGCTCTGCCACTCCACCATCGGCCCGAGCTGCACCGATCCGTAGATGATGAGCAGCCCGATCAGGGACAGGCCCATCGCCACCTCGTAGCTCACCATCTGGCTCGCCGCGCGGAGGCCGCCGAGGAGCGACCACTTGTTGTCGCTGGCCCACCCCGCGATCGCGGCGCCGATGACGCCGGTCCCCGCGATCGCGAAGATGTAGAGCACGCCGACGTTCAGGTCCGCGATCTGGAGGTGCACCGAGTGCCCGTTCGCGCACTGGAACTTGGACCCCATGGCCGGCGCGACCGCCAGCAGATCCGCCCAGTCGAAGATGCCGTTCCGGTTCCCCTCGCCGAAGCAGAGCGACCGCCCGAACGGGATCACGGCGCACGTCACGAGCACCGGGAACACCGCGAGGATCGGCGCGAGGCTGTGGAGGATCTTGTCGCCCTTCGGCGGGATGAAGTCCTCCTTCCAGATCATCTTGATCGTGTCGCCGATCACGTGGAGCAGGCCCGCGAGCCGGACGCCGACCTTGCCCTGGGGGACCTTCGCGCCCGACACGATCGCGACGACGGCGAACACCGCCGCGAGCAGCCCGTTCATGGCGCGCGCCGCGATCGGCATCACGGGGGAGGGCACGGCCGCGATCGCCGCGAACGCGAGGACGTGCAGCACCAGCCCGGTGAGGAAGATCCCGCGCGGCGTCCACCCGGCGATCAGCCTGTCGAGCCCGTTCTCGGCGCCCTTGCGCCGCACCACGAAGCACAGCACGAGCGCGCTGAACCACCCCACGAAGACGGCGCCCTGGAGCCCCATCAGCGCCGACTCCGGAGCGGCGGCCGGGCTCACGCCCCTGTACGCCGCGAACCCCGCGAGCGTCGCGAGCGCCGCGGGCGGCGCGATGAGGAGCAGCTGCACCAGGATCGACGGCAGGTAGACGACGGCGCGGTTGGGCCCGACGCGGTCCTGCACCATCGAGCTCTGCCGGCGGTCCGCCCACGTGGCGACCGCCGCCATCGTGAGCAGGAAGCCGATCATGATGAGGATCTTGACGATCGCGAGAACGGCGAGGAGGCCTGTCATGGTTCTGCCTTGAGCGAGCTCGGGTCGCGCCGGATCAGCCGGCGGCGGAAGCGGTTGTCGCCGGCGCCGCGGGGGCGGCCGGGGTTTCGATCGAGGGGGCGGGGGCGGCGGCGCGATCGGCGCGGAGATCCGCGGGCATGTTCGCGCGCAGGTCCCCGATCTTCTTCCAGCTCGTCGCGTAGCCCAGCGCCTTGCCCAGCTCGGCCACGAGCGCCCATCCGGGCTTCGCGTCGCCGAGCGGCTTCAGGGCCTTGTCGCTGACCTGCGGCATGCCCTTGCTGTTCACGTACGTCCCTTCGGACTCCGTCCAGGCGCACGCCGGCAGGACCACGTGCGCGGCCTGCGTGAGCGGCCCGTCGTGCGAGGCGATGACGACGAACCCGCGCAGCTTCGACAGCGCGCCCTTCGCCTCCTTCGCGTCGACCTCCACGTCCGCCCCGAGCCCGAGCGCGAAGGCGTATTTCCCGGCCTGGATCCCCTTCAAGAGATCCGCGATCGGCCGGGGCGCCGCGATGGATTTTTCGGAGCCCGCGGTGCTGGCCGCGAGCGCGATGACGCCCCGCGTGTTCGGGTTCTTGTCCTCGTTCATGAGGATCGCGTCCCCGCGTCCGAGCGGCTTGCCCGACACGAAGAAATCCGCGGCGCCCACGTACGTCCGCGCGAGCGTCATCAGCGCGAAGTTGTCCTCGACCGAGTGCTGCGCCGAAAGGATGATCGCCACGCGCTCCGGGTCGTCCCTCAGCCCTTCGAGCTGCCGCTTCGCCGCGGTGAGCGCCTCTTGCACGCTCGCGTCCTCGCCGCCGACGAGCGCGCCCGTCTGCCGGTCCTCGGTCGCGTGCTTGTACGAGAGCATCCCCTCGTCGCACATCCAGTACTTGTTGACCTTCTCGTTGTCGCGCGGCCGGTGCCTGTACGGCGTGTTGTTCCGCGGATCGTAGTCGAGGAACGCGTTGCACCCCGTCGCGCACCCCTGGCAGACGGTGCGGGCGCTCCGGAGGAACCACACGCGCGCCTTGAACCGGAAGTCCGAAGAAGTGAGCGCGCCCACGGGGCAGACGTGCTCGGTCATCAGCGTGTAGTCGTTGTCCAGCTCGCGGCCCGGGGCGACGGTCACCTCGCCGAGGTTCCCGCGCTCGCGGATGCTCAGCACCGGATCCTTCGCGATCTCGGCCGTGACGCGCACGCAGCGCGTGCACACGATGCAGCGCTCCGCGTCGTAGACGATGGTCGGCCCGAAGACGACGCCCTTGGGCTTGTGGACGGGCTCCTGCTTCATGCGCTTGCCGGAGCGCTGGTGCTCGAGCCAGTAGTCCTGGAGCCTGCATTCGCCGGCCTGATCGCAGATCGGGCAGTCGACGGGGTGGTTCAGCAGCAACAGCTCCTGCACGGCGGCGCGGGCTTCGTCGACGTTGGGCGACGACTCCGAGAGCACCTCCATGCCGGGGGCGCAGTCCTGCTGGCAGGCGGGCAGGAGCTTCGGCTTCTTCTGCGGGACGTACTCGTTTTTCTGCGGATCCCACCGCAGGATGTCGAGCTGCATCGCGGGTCGTCCCGGCGGCGGGAGCACCTCCACGAGGCACATCCTGCAGTTCGCCGCGACCGAGAGGCCCGGGTGCCAGCAGTAGTGCGGGATGTCGATCCCGCTCTTGTGCGCCGCGCGGATGATCGTGTCCCCTTTTTCGAAGGGGATCTCGCGCCCGTCGATCTTGATCGTGAGCTTGGGGGGCGGTGCGGGAGGGTTCGGTTCGGCCATTCGATCGCTCGCGGCCGTTTCTTAATCGATCGCGCGTCCAAGCGAAACCTTCTCAAGAGTGGGGCAGGGGGTGCCCCCCTCCGGCGTGCTCGCGGCTCCGCCGCTGCGCGCGCCTGTCCCCCCAAGCGTCGTGCTCGCCGCTCCGCGCCTGCGCGCGCCGCGGGTGGCCCAAGCGTTCCAGGTGATCGAGATCACTCTGCCCAGACCCCGGATGCCGCAGATCGAGGGGAGGCAGCGCGGCGCGGGTCAGGCGATCAGCTCAGTGATCGCACTCGCCGCCGATCATGTTCAGGGAGCCGAACGACGGCACGACGTCCGGGATCATCGCGCCCTCGACGAGCTGCTTCAGGCCCGAGACCGCCGCGAAGCACGGGGGGCGGATGCGCACGCGGTACGGGGTGCCGCTGCCGTCGCTCACCATGTAGAAGCCGAGCTCGCCGTTGCCGGCCTCGGTGTACGAGTAGCACTCGCCCGCGGGGATCTTGATGCCCTCCATCACGATCTTGAAGTGCTGGATGGTGCCCTCGATCGTCGTGTAGACGTCCTCCTTCGGCGGGAGGACGACGCGCGGATCGTCGATGTTGATCGGGCCCGCGTCCGGCATCTGCTCGAGCGCCTGCTCGATGATGCGCGCGCTCTGGCGCATCTCTTCTTGCCGGCACATGAAGCGGTCGTAGCAGTCGCCCGTGGTGCCGACAGGCACGTCGAACTCGAAGCGGTCGTACACGAGGTACGGGTTCGCGCGGCGCACGTCGTACGCGGCGCCCGTCGAGCGGAGCGTGGGGCCCGTCCAGCCGAGCGCGAGCGCGTCCGCCTTGGAGATGCGGCCGACGCCCTCGACGCGATCGAGGAAGATGCGGTTCTTGAGCAGGAGCTTCTCGCACTCGCCGACCATGAAGAGCACACGCGGGAGGCCGCCCTTCACCATCGCCTTGAAGTTCTCGGTGGGGGGCGCGGCCATGCCGCCGACGCGGCCGAAGCTGTGCGTCACGCGCGCGCCGGTCTCCTCCTCGAAGATGTCCCAGATGATCTCGCGGGCCCGCGCGCAGTAGAGGAACGGCGTGAACGCGCCGAGCTCCATGCTCATGGCGCCGTTGCACACGAGGTGATCGCAGATGCGCGCCAGCTCGCCCAAGATCACGCGGTAGTACTGGCAGCGCTCCGGCACCGTGACGCCCAGCATCTTCTCCGCGGCGAGCGCGAAGCCGACGTTGTTGAGCATCGGCGAGACGTAGTTGAGGCGGTCCACGTACGGGAAGCACTGCGTCCACGTGCCGCGCTCGCACATCTTCTCGAAGCCGCGGTGCAGGTAGCCGATCTGCACGTCCGCCTTCGTGATCGTCTCGCCCGACAGCTCCAGCACGATGCGCACGGTGCCGTGCATCGCGGGGTGCGAAGGGCCCATGTTGAGCTGCATCGGCTCGCTGGGGAGCTCGAGCGCGCTCTCCTCCAGCTCTTCATCCAACGGTTCCATCAGATCGCCTTCGGTCCGGGGGCGGCGCTCGAGTCGGGAGCGGGCCCGTGGTCAGCAAGAGTCACAAAGTCAGTGGAGCGACGGTGCGGCGCGACGATCGCGGCCTCCGCCCTTCGCCCTAGTTGGCGCTCCGGTAGTCGTGCGTCTGGCGGCCGAAGGGAGCGCCCTCGTCCGCGCCGAACGGCGCGAGCTTGTCCGTGATGCCGGTGCGGTACTCGACGAGCGGCTGCGTCTGCTCCGCCGGGTAGTCCTTGCGCAGCGGGTGCCCCTTGAACTCCTCGTACATCAGGATCCGCCGCATGTCGGGGTGGCCCGTGAACTTCACGCCGAACATGTCGAAGCACTCGCGCTCGAACCAGTTGGCGCCCTTCCACACGGGGTAGAGCGACGCGATCTCCATGCCCTCGTCGCCGTCCGCGTCGCCGATGCGCGCCTTGACGCGGATCCGGTGGTTCTTCTCGAGCGAGCGGACGTGCAGGACGACCTCGAACCGGGGGTCGCGATCCGGGTAGTCGACGGCCGTGATGTCCGTGAACATGCTCATCTGGCAGCGCGGATCGTCGCGGAGGAAGAGCGCGACCTCGCGCCACGCGGCCGGCTCGACGACGGCCGTGTCGTCGCCGAACTGCGAGCTCGTCTCGAGGATCTTGGCGCCGAACTGCGCCTTCAGCGCTTCGAGGACCTTCTTGCTCACGCGCGCTCCTTCTTGCCGAGGCTCACGAGCCCGCTGCCCATCGCCGGCGCGGCCGGGTCGGTGCGGGGCTTCACGATCGCGGGGGTGCGATCGCCGCGCGTGATCTTGTCCTGCAAGAGGAGCAGGCCGTCGATCACGCCTTCGGGGCGAGGCGGGCAGCCCGGGACGTAGATGTCGACGGGGATGACTTTGTCGATGCCGGGGAGCGTCGTGTAGTTGTCGTAGAAGCCGCCGCACGAGGCGCACGTGCCGAACGCGAGGACGTACTTCGGGTCCGCCATCTGCTCGTAGATGCGGCGGAGGACGGGCGCGTTGCGCTGGCTCACGGTGCCGACCACCCACAGGAGATCGCTCTGGCGCGGCGAGAAGCGGGGCGCCTCGGCCCCGAAGCGGGCGACGTCGAACCGCGGGCTCGCGAGCCCCATGAACTCCATCGCGCAGCACGCCGTCACGAACGGGTACTGGAAGAGCGAGTACTTCTTCGCCCAGTTGAGCAGGTCGTCGAACCGCGTCGTCGCGAAGCCGCGCTCCGCGCCTTCGAGGACCCGGACGCTTGTCACTTCTCCCATTCGAGCGCTCCCTTCTTCCACACGTACGCGAGCGCCACGACGAGCAGCGACACGAACGAGAGCATCGTGAAGAAGCCGTTCCACCCGAGCGATCGGAAGGAGACGACCCACGGGTACATGAGCACCACTTCGATGTCGAAGACGACGAAGAGGATCGCGACGAGGTAGAACTTGACGCTCGGCCGCACGAACCGGCTGCCCGTCGAGTCGCTGCCGCACTCGAACGGCATCATCTTCTCGACGGTGGGGTTCTTGGGGCCGAGGACGGACGTCAGCGTGAACAAGGCCACGGCGACGACGCCTGCGACAAGGAAAAGGAGGAGGAGAGGGAGGTAGCTTACCATCGTGCCTCGCACAAAAACGCGCAGAAACCCGGCCCGCGGCTAGTAGCTTCAGCGGCCGAGAGAGTCAACCGGTGGGGCGGATCCAAGCGGCCCAGCGTCGAGGACTCCGTCCGCTCGGCTGCGGCCTCAGTGCTGGCGCGAGACGACGAGCGCCTTCCACGCCGTGAGCGCCGGCCCGAGGCTGCCCTCGATCTCCCGGATCTGCTCCACCATCTGCGACTCCGGCACGCCCGCGCTCCGGGCCTCCCGGACGCACGCGAGCGCGGCGACGTAGCGCTTTCGATCGACGAAGGCGCGCGCGAGCAGCGGCCACACCTGCTTCGGCGGCGCGCCCAGCGTGACCGCGCGGCGAAGCGGCCCGACGGCCTCCGCGGCGCGCTTGTCGTCCAGCATCGACTCCCCGAGGCGCCGGAAGATGTCGGCCGCGGCCGAGCCGTCCTGCGCGTACTGCACGGCGAGCCGGAGCACCTCTTCGCCCTGGTGCTGCTCGCCGAGCTTGACGCACGCGGTGCCGAGCAGCCCCAGGCCCTTCGCGATGAGGCCGCGCGCGTCCGGCGTGAGCATCTGCCCCTCCGCCGTGCGGAGGAAGATCGCGAGCGGCGCCGGCCACGTCCCGAGCAGCGTGACGACCTTCGCGTGCTCGCCCTTCTGCGCGAACACCTCGGCGTCGGCCACCTTCGTCAGATCGATCGCGGAGCGGTTGCGCTCCGTCGCGCGCTCCAGCTCCTCCCGGATCTGCGCGCGGACGCGGGCCCGGAACTCCAGGAGGTCGTACGTCTCCTCGACGCCGTCGTGGTGGACGACGAGCTTCGAGGCCTTGCCGTCGGTGATGAGCTTCTGGAGCGAGTAGCCGTAGAGCGGCGCGAGCAGCAGGTACCGGACGCCGATGTGGAGCTGGAGCCCCTCCAGATCCGTGTCGCGCTCCGGCGGCGCCGGGACGGCGTCCTCCGTGAGGAGCGCGGCGACGAGCCGGTGCCGGAAGTCCGCGAGCGTGAGCCGCTGGACGTCGGCCTCCGCCTTCTCGTCCCCCGGCGTGGCGATCACGAAATCGACGAGCGTGTTGTCGGGGTTGCGGCGGTCCACCGTGAGCGCGGTGATCCGCACGCCGGTGATCATGGAGAAGGCGAAGAAGGACTCCCCCACGATGTCGCAGAGCGCTTGAAAGCTCCCGATGCCCTCCCCGATGCGCTCGAACCAGCCGTCCGTGCGGACGGCGCTGAGCGAAAAAGTCCGTTCCTTGGCCATAGAGCGCGCCGGCGCAGAGTCGCACGGGCGACGCTGGCTCTCAACATGTTTGCTATGTTCCGCGCGGGGCGCCTCCCTTCGCCTCCCCCTCACGGCGCGCCTCGGCGCCTCCCAGCACCCCGCGGCAGCGCAATCGTGGACGGGAGAGAGGCGCTTCCACTAAGATGCCGACGCTTCGGCAGATGCTTTTTCACCGCTCACTGCGTCCGGCTGGATCGCGGGTGCTCTTCGTCCTGGCGCTCCTCGGCGCTTGGAGCTGCGCGTCCGAAGAGATCCCGAGATATGGCGATCCCGCGCGCGTGGGAGGAGGGCAGGGGGGCGACACCGGGACCACGACCCCCGGCGGAGGCGGCGCCGGCGGCGCCTGCGAGGTCGACCCCGCGTGCGCCGTCAGCTTCAAGGATGTGATCTTCCCCGTGCTCGACGAGAAATCGAAATGCGCGTACACGCCGGGCTGCCACGGCGACGGCAAGGGAAACCTCTCGCTCACGGCCGGCGACGTCGCGAGCTACTTCGACGGGCTCACGCAGCTCAAGCTCAAGGACGGCAGCTCGAACATCGTCCCGTGCGATCCCGCCGGCTCGAAGCTCCTGTGCAACCTGAAGGTGTCGAGCGGGACCAACCCGTGGGGCACCTGCGGCACGCAGCTCATGCCGCTCAACCCGGTGAACGCGCCGACCACCGACGACCTCAAGGCCATCGAGGACTGGATCACGTGCGGCGCGCCAAACAACTGAGGGCCCGGGCGACACCGCTCGCGCTCGTCGTGCTGACGGGTCTGCTCCTCGCGCTGCTCGCGCCGCGGCCCGCGCTCGCCGGGGACAAGGACGAGGAGGCCGTCGTCGGCGTGGCCGAGGCCCTCGGCCAGCACCTCTCGGGCAAGAGCGACGCCGCGATCGAGGCCCTGAAGAAGCTGCTCACGACGTGCGGCGGCGCCGCCTGCGAGAAGTCGACGCGCGCGCAGATCCACCTCGCGATCGGCATCGTCCAGGCGGCCGGCAAGAAGGACATCGAGGCCGCGCGCCTCGCCTTCGAGAACGCCCTCTACGAGGACGCGACGGTCACGCCCGACAAGCAGTTCACGACCCCGAACGTGACCTCCGCGTGGACCGCGGCGAAGGCCAATTTCAAGAAGAGCGGCGGCCAGCCTCCGCCGACGCGCCCCGCTCCCGGCAAGGAGCAGGTCGAGGCCGTCGCGACGGCCCAGGGCCAGCTCAACGCGCGCGACTGGAGCGGCTGCATGCAGACCGCCATCGCCGCGATGGTCGATCGCGAGTTCGCGGCGGGCAAGCTCGTGCTCGCGAAGTGCGAGGACGCCGGCGACCTCGTCCTCGAGGCGACGAACGACGCGAAGCTCGCGATGAAGTACGCGGACGAGGAGCGCAACAACGACGTCCTCAAGCAGGCGACCGCCCTCGTCACCAAGCTCGAAGCCGACACCCCCACGCTGATCCTCGTCCTCCCCAAGGCCGTCGTCGGCCTGGAGATCAAGATCGACGGCACCGTCGTGAGCAAGGAGGACGCGGAGAAGGGCGTCCCCCGCAACCCCGGCAAGACGATCATCGAGCTCAAGGGCAAGAAGGGCCAGTTCCCCTTCACCTTCAAGACGACCGAGACGATGGATCGCGGTGAGAAGCTCACCGTCAACACCGACCAGGGCGACAACAAGAACAATGCCGCCGTCCAGCAGTGCCTCCTCGCGGCCACCACCCCCGAGGATCTCAAGCGCTGCATCGATCAGGGCGGCAAGCAGCGCGGCCTCACGATCCTCGGCGGCGTCGAGCTCACCAACTACAACGCGACCGACTGGGTCAACGTCGTCTCGCCGGCCCTCTACCTCTCGGCCGAGAACCCGACGTCGGGCTGGCAGATCGGCGGGAGCGCCCTCGTCGACGTCGTGTCGTCCGCCTCCGCGGACATCGTCGCGACGGCGTCGCGCCGCCTCGACGAGGTGCGCGTCGCGGGCTCGCTCGCCGGCAGCTACAAGATCGGCCCCGCGAAGGTGGGCGTGAACGGCGGCTTCTCCTACGAGGGCGACTACACGGGCCGCAGCGCGGGCGTGAACGTCTCGGCGGATCTCTTCGAGAAGCGCGTCACCCCCGCGCTCGCGTACGGCTTCGGCTTCGACACGCTGGGCCGCACCGGCACGGCGTGGGAGGTCTTCTCCCGCGACCTGATGCGCCACACGATCGACGCGGGCGTGAGCGTCGTCCTGAACGGCACCACCGTCGGCGTCTTCGGCGGCACGATCGAGCTCGACGTCGGCGACGCCTCGAAGCCGTACCGCCACGTGCCGATGTTCGAGCCCGGGGTCGCCTCGCGGATGCCGCGGGGCGCGACGCCCGCGCTCGTGAACGCGAGCCGCCTCGATCTCGCGCCGCTCGAGCAGGTGCCCGAGGGCGGTCGCAGCCGCTTCGCCGTCTTCGTCCGCGGCGCCCACCGGTTCGAGACGGCGACGCTCCGCGGCGACGAGCGCCTCTACATCGACGACTGGGGCATGAAGGCGACGACGACGGACGCGCGCTTCCTCTACGACGTGAACGAAGACCTCCGGGTCGGCCCGCACGTGCGGTTCCACTTCCAGAGCCCTGTCGATTTCTGGCAGCGCGCGTACAGCGCGACCCTCACGCAGACCGGCTGGCAGGTCCCCAAGTACCGCACCGGCGACAAGGAGAACGGCCCCCTCTGGGCGCTCACGTTCGGCCTGGGCGCGCGCTACAAGCTGTCCGATCTCTTCGCCGCGTCCCTCCAGGTCGAGGGCATCTACACCCAGTACCTCGACCACCTCTACCTGTTCGATCGCATCGGCGTGTTCAGCTCGGCGAACATCGACATGGAGATCGATTGATGCGTCCGCCCCTGCGCTCCGCCCTCTCGTCCCTCACGCGCGCGTCCCTCCGGCTCGCGCTCCTCGGCGTCCCGTTCTTCGCGCTCGCGTGCCGGTACGATCCCGTGCCGCAGGAGATCATCGACGCTCTCGGCCCCGAGACCGGCACCCCGAGCGCGCAGCACCGGCCCGGTCAGCCTTGCCTCGCGTGCCACAGCGCCTACGCGGGCGCGAGCCCGGCCATGGCGTTCGGCGGCACCGTCTACACGACCGACGCCCAGGGCGCGATCGGCCCCGCCGCCGGCGTCGAGATCTCGGTCCTGGACTGGGCGGGCGTCCCGCGGAAGGCGTGCAGCAACCTCGCGGGCAACTTCTTCCTCAAGAAGAGCGACTGGAAAGACGCGGCGTTCCCGCTCACCGTGAGGGCCGGTTCGAGCCCGATGACGTCGCTCATCGGCCGCGACGGCTCCTGCGGGAGCTGCCACAAACCGACCGACCCCGACGGCCCCGCCCCGCACGATCCGGCGACCGGCGCCAACTTCGACTCTGCCGGGGTGATCCTCGTCGGCGTCGCCGACACCGGCCAGTGCCAGGGGGCGCAATGAGCCACTCCACCGTTCGCTCCCCGTCGCGCCTCGGATCCTCGGCTCGGCGCGCGCTCTTCCTCGTCCCGCTGCTGGCGTTCGCGGCGCTGCTGGGCGCGAGCTGCTCGAAGGATCTCGGCGCCACCGTCACCAACGCGTGCCCGAGCCAGGACGTCTTCGAGGCGAGCGTCTCGCCGTACATGGAGCGCCGCTGCGGCACGCTCGACTGCCACGGTGGCATCGCCCGCCCGATGCGCCTCTTCGGTCGCCTCGGCCTGCGGCACCCGGACGAGAGCAACGTCCCCGGCGGAAAGCCCACCTCCAAGGGCGAGCTCTCGGCGAACTACGCGTCCGTCTGCGGCGTCGAGCCCGAGAAGATGAACGAGAACGTCGCGAACCTCGGCAACTCCGCCGACGAGCTCCTGATGATCCGCAAGGCACGCGGCCTCGAGAAGCACAAGGGCGGCAAGGTCGTGAACGAGGCCGATCACGCCGACAGCTGCATGCTCGGCTGGCTCCGAGGCGACAAGCCCGCCGTCGTGGCGGACGCGTGCGCCGCAGCGATCGCCGACCTCCAGTGACCCCTCTCCCCGCGATGTTGACCCTGGCCACCTTCGTGCGAACATGCAGGCCGGCGCATGCGCTCTGACGAAATTCGACCTGGCGACCTCGTCGCCGGGAAATACCGCGTTCGCGCCATCCTGAGCCGCTCCCGCGGGATGCTGGTCGAGGCGTTCCACACCGAGTTCGACCAGCGCGTGGTGATCCGGATCCTCTCGCCCGCCATGTGCGACGCGAAGGAGATCGAGCGCTTCCGCCGCGAGGCCCGCACCCTCGCGAAGCTCGAGTCCGAGCACGTCGCGCGCATCTTCGACGTCGGCACCGAGGGCGACGGCACCTTCTACTTCGTCCGCCAGTACCTCGAGGGCCAGGACCTCGCCGCCTACCTCAAGAAGCGGGGCCGCCTCCCGCTCCCCGAGGCCGTCCTCTACGTCCTCCAGGCCGCCGAGGCGATGGCCGAGACCCACTCGCACCAGATCATCCTGCGCGAGATGCAGCCGCAGCACCTCTTCTTGACCCAGCGCCTCGGCGTCTCCCTGGTCAAGGTGGTCGACTTCGGGACGGCCAAGCTCCTCCGCGACGCGGCGGCCCCCGGCGCGGGCGGCGAGCTCACCGCCACCACCATGTTCGGCCTCTCGCCGTACTCGTCGCCGGAGCTCGTTCGCAAGGCCAAGAACGTCGACGTCCGCACCGACATCTGGTCGCTCGGCGCGATCCTCTACGAGCTGCTCGCCGGCAAGCCCCCGTTCCAGGGCGAGATGGCCGCGCTCATGCTCGCCATCACCAAGGACGACCCGGTCCCCCTCACCCAGCTCCGCCCCGACCTGCCCCGCGAGCTCGACCAGGTGATCGGCTGGTGCCTCGCGAAGGACGTCGATCGCCGCTTCGGCGGCGTGCACGCCTTCGCCCACGCGCTCCTGCCGTACGCGCCGCCGGAGGGCCAGGTCCTCGTGACGCGCATCGGCGCCATGGCGAACGCCGCCAGGGAGAAGCGCCCGGCGTCGGTGCCCCCTGCGCCGCCGATCGCCACGTCCGGTGGGGCGGCCGCCACGCGCGCGCAGAGCCCTGCGGCGAAGCAGGTCCCTCCGCCGCCCGCTGCAGGCAAACCCGCGCCCCGACCCGCCGCCGGCCGACCGGCGGAGCGCCTCGACGACGCCGACAGCGTGACGCAGCTCCACGGGGCGGATCTCGTCGACGACGACGAGGACGAGCGCATCGCGACGAAGGTGATGAGCTCGCCCGCCGACGCGGCGCAGGCGATGATGAAGAAGCCCGGCGGCCCCCCGGGACGCCAGGCGCCGCCCGCGGCCGGCCAGCGCCCGCCCCCTCCGGCAGCGTCCGCTCAGCCCGCGCCCCCGCAGCCCGCCGCGCCCGCCGCCGGCGGGGGTGGCGGCGAGGCCAACTTCGAGCGCACCGTCTTCATGGGGAACGACTTCGTCCCCACCTCCCCCGGCCCCGCCAAGCCGCCCGCGCCCCCCGCCCGCCCCGCGAGCGGCCAGCCGATGTTCGCGGGCGCCGCGCAGGGCCTCGAGATCGCCAAGGGCGCGGCCATCCCGCAGCCGTCCAGCCCCCCGCAGCCGTCGCAGCACAACGCCCGCCCGCCGTCGCACCAGGGCCTCGCGCCCGCGCCGATGACGCCGGGTGCGCCCTCGGGCCCCTCGGGGCCGGCCAGCGGTCCAGCGGGTCTCCTCGGCCCCTCCTTGAACCTCGACGCCCCTCGCCCCGCGTGGGGTGCGCCCGGGGGTGAGGGCCAGCGTCAGGCGACGCCGATGTCCTCCGTGGTCCCTGCCGGTCCGCCTTCGTTTGGGCCGCCGCCCCCGCTCTCCTCCGCGGTCGGCACCGGCCCCCACTCGGCGCAGTCCGGCCCGAAGAACGCCGGCGCCCGCAAGGCGGCGATCGCGGCGATCGCGGCGGCGTGCGTCCTCCTCCCCGCGCTCGCGCTCCTCTTCATCTTCGGCGGTCGCAGCGGCGACTCCGGCTCGGCCGCCACGCCTGGCACCGCGGCCATCACCGTCCCCGTCCCGACCACCCCTCCGCCGTCCACGGTTCCGGCCCCCGCCGACACCCCTGCGCCGGTGGCCTCCACGGCGGACGTGGCGCCGACACAAGCTCCCACGGCGGCGGGCTCTCCTCCGGCCACCCCAGCGGGCGGATCCGGGACGGGCTCGCCGCCGGCCACGACCGGGAAGGGCAGCACGGCTTCCGTCGCCCCCACGGTCTCTGCCAAGCCCACAGCCACGCAGGCCCCCACCTCGGCGCCGACGCAGGCCCCCACGGCGACCCCCTCCAGCGGCGGCGACATGGGCACGCTCGTGGCGGTGGCCGTGGGTGGAAGCTGCGCTTTCACCGTGAACGGCGCCTCGAAGGGCAGCGGCACCTCGATCAAGGTCTCCTTGAAGCCCGGCAGTTACTCCGTGAGCTGCAAGCCCCCTTCCGGCGCCACCAAGACGCGCTCCGTGAGCGTCACTTCCGGCGGCACCGCGATGGCGATGTTCAAGCTGTAGAGTCCCGTTCAAGCGGGTAAGCGTCCAGATTTGGCCCGCGTGACACGTCCCCGCGGCCCCCGCCCCGCCCCGAGCGCGCCTCGAAGCCACCCCCCGGCTCCCCGGGGGTTGGAGAGCTCTTCATTCTTCCTGCCGCGACCGCTTCTGCCGTCACCTGCCGGCGCGACTCGGGTGGACGCGCCGGCCAGCTCATCTTCGGCGGCGGGAGCGACTGTCGCCGACGCCTTGCGGAACCGACCTGGATCGCCAAAGCCTCAGCAGGTGGATCAGCCATCCCCCAGGCTCCCTCTCCAACCCCTTGACTCCTGGCGGAAATTTCCGCCCAATTGGCGGGAACGTGCTTTGCACAGTTTTCGAAATAACCCCAGCGTGCGTTGACAGGCTTGCGGAGAAAGTGTCCCCTGAAGGGACGGCCGAAAGCCGGCGGAGCCGAGTCGCGACGGAGCCGCCACCTTGGAAGCGCTCGGTCTTGGGTTGTCTTTTGTCGTTGGAGGAAGTGCAGTGATGCTTACGAAGACCATCGGGTTGTCATTTGGCTGGGCCGGCGTCCTTTTCGGTGCGGCGCTGGTGTTCGCTCCCGGCTGCGGGGGCACCGGTGAGGCGAGCGGAGGGGAGACCTGCACCCCCAACCAGCAAATCTCCTGCGACTGCAAGGACGGGTCGAAGAGCGTCCAGGTCTGCGCGGCGGACGGCAAGTCCTTCGAAGCATGCCAGTGTGGAACGGGCGGCGGCGGAGCCGGCGGCGGCTCCGGTGGGACTGGCGGCGGTACGACCCAGTCGGGGCTGTGCGGCAATGGCATTCAGGACCCCAACGAGTGCGATCCGGGGGAGTTCGCGTGTCCGCAAGACTGCATGGGCACGGGCGGCGCCGGCGGCGGGACGACGACGAGCAGCAACACGTGTGAGGGTGTGGTGACGTACGCTGGGATGATCACAGACGTCGGATCAGCTTGGGGCGCCGAGCCGGAAGCGAACGGGGCGACGGGCTACACTGCCGGCATCGAACTCTGCAAGACCATCGGGGCGGATCATCCCTGCACGTACGAAGAGATGCGAAAGGCGGAGATGGCTGGAGAGCTCGCGAACATCGCGCAGGGCACCACCACCTGGATTCACCGGACCACCCCCGAGATGGTGAACAACCAGATGTCCCAGCCTGGTCCCGGCGGTCGATGCAACGACTGGATCTACACGACGAACCATATCTCGGACGGCGAGTATTCAACTTTCGATCAGGTCGGTGTGCCGACTTATCACCTCGACAACGACACATTCTTCGACGGCGTGGACCAGACGCACGCCATCGCCGGCGATCTCCAGTGCGGCGGCGTGATGCGCGCCATCCTCTGCTGCTTCCCCGCCTGCGTCCCCTGATTTCCCGGCCTCTCGGCGGCCTCCGCGAAGGCGGCTGTTCCCATGCGACCCTCGCTGATCCCCGCCCGCCTCCTCCTCCTCGCGGCGGCCCCCTGCCTCCTGGCCCCCACGACAGACACCGACATCCCCTGGCCGCACGGCGCGCCGCCCACGAGCGACGCGCTGTCGGCCCTCGTCACGGACGCTCTCGTCATCGCCGACAGGGAGCGGTTCGAGACGTTCCTCGAGGCCTTCGAGAAGGGGGAGGACAGCGAGCACGTCCAGCTCTTCCAGGAAGACATCGATCAGAACAACTACGGTTACGCCGATCTTCAGCGGCTCTTCCGCTTCGGCGACTCCTTCTTCGAGCACGCCTTTCGCAGCGAGGACGGCTATGGTCACTCGGTGAACCCGCAGCTCCAGCGGGTCCACAGCGGTGTCTACGGCGGGCGTGACACGTTCTCCTGCTCCGGGTGCCACTCCGTCGGCGGGACGGACGGCGCAGGCTCCGAGACGCAGAATGCCTTTCTCCTCGGCGACGGCGACAGGGCCTCCTCGGCGAACGTCCGCAACGCGCCTGCGGTCCTCGGCCTCGGGTTCGTCCAGGCTCTCGGGGCCGAGATGACCTTCGATCTCCGAGCGCAGCGCGACAACGCCTTGAAAGAGGCGACGTCCAAAGGCCATCCCGTCGGCGTGCTGCTCTCCTCCAAGGGGGTCTCGTTCGGCAAGCTCGTGGCGGCGCCGAACGGCGATGTCGACACCTCCGGGATCGAAGGGGTCGACCCGGATCTCGAGGTCAAGCCCTTCGGCTGGAAAGGCAACGTCTCGCGGCTGCGGCGCTTCGCCGAGGACGCGGCGCGCGTGCACTTCGGGATCCAGTCGGACGTCCTTTGCTCCCAGTACAAGATCGCGCCGGACCCCGCCAAGCTCGGCCCCGGTCCCAACTGGTACGATCCCGACGACGACGGCAAGTTCCACGAGCTCCTCGAAGGGCTCCTCACCGCCTCTGCCATCTACATGGCGCAGCTCGAGTCGCCGATCCTGTTGCCACCCCACGATCCCGGTCTCCGTGATCGCTGGGCCCGCGGCAGCACGCTCTTCGACGAGGTCGGCTGTGCGACATGCCATGTCCGACATCTCCAGCTCGCGTTCTCGTCGTGGAGCGAGCTCCCCGACACGACGGGTGGTCCCCCTGTGACTCTCAACCTCGTGAACGACGGGGAACAACCCCGCTCGTCCCTCGTCGTTGAGCTCTTCAGCGATCTCAAGCGCCACGACATGGGCGAGGATCTCGCCGACAAGAACGACGACCCCGCGGGGCTCGTCCCCCGATCGGTGTTCCTGACACGGCCGCTCTGGGGACTGGCCGACACGCCCCCTTATCTCCACGACGGCCGGGCCGCGACGATCCCCGCGGCCATCCTCGCGCATGGAGGCGACGCGGCGAAGTCACGCGACGCTTTCGCCCACCTGCCCGCCGATGAGCAGGCCGATCTGCACATCTTCCTCCTCTCCATGACGCGTGAGCCGAAGCCGAGGGTGGCGCG
>WBZX01000605.1_pt3 | contig 16782 bp, 17 predicted proteins | sample 5204211 | NCBI WGS metagenome assembly WBZX01 (sample SAMN12344362, study PRJNA552823) | activated sludge metagenome | biome: Activated sludge suspended growth; feature: Nitrification reactor; material: Wastewater; isolation source: activated sludge from nitrification reactor of wastewater... | reverse complement strand
CCAGTCGTATATTGCGAGAAAGCTCTAGACGCTGTCCAGAGACGTACCGCTAGGCTGCGGCCACCATGGCGCGAAAAACGTGCGTGGCAAGCTCTTCGACACTCAGGCCGCGGCCTGGCTCGTGCGATGTACGGCCGTGGTGGCCAACAGGTAAGCTGCCGAATGCCGCGCGAGGAAGTCGCGCAGAGTGATGTCGGGTTCGCGACTGTCCCTTTCCCGGTAGTCGCTGAGGTCGTTCTCCAGACATACCGCGACGACGACTTGTCCGATTTTGGCGCCGAGGCGCCCGGCAAAGGCGAGTAGGGCGGCATAACCTTCGATGTCGGCCGGCGTCGAAACGTTGAAAATACGCCGCCCAGTAAGGGGCTGCAGTCGGTTCGAGAAGCGTTCCTCCGCTTCGATGCTCCATCCCCAGGCGAAGGAGTCGCCGACCGCGACAGACAACAGCACTGTGACAACGGTACGCAGTGTACGGCCGGATAGTATCACGGAAGGTGCATGCTCCTGTTGATGTTCTGCAGGTCGATCCTACTTAGTGTTGTGCAGGACGTCGAGGTAACGACAATAGGCGCTCATAGCGACAGACGATTTGCCAATCCAAGAAAGTGTACCGCCATGCCTGACAGCACGACTCTCCCGCAAGCCAAGACAGACAAGATTGCGGCAGCGCTGACCGAGCATTTCGACGTCGCAATCGTCGGCGCCGGTATTTCGGGCATCGGCGGCGCCTATCATCTCACCACGCAGAGCCCCGGCCGCAGTTTCGTCGTGCTGGAATCGCAGGAGAGCTTCGGCGGTACCTGGTTGACGCATAAATATCCCGGCATCCGCTCCGACAGCGACCTCTACACGTTCGGCTATCGCTTCAAGCCATGGACCGGCAAGCCGATCGCCACGGCGCATGAGATCCGCACCTATATGAATGAGGTGATCGAAGACAACGATCTCGCTCGCCACATCCGCTATCGCCACAAGATCACGTCGGCGTCCTGGTCGAGCCAGGACAATCTCTGGACGCTCGAAGGCGTCCGCACCGACACAGGCGCGGCTGTGCGCTTCACCGCCAACTTCCTGTGGATGTGTCAGGGCTACTACCGGCACGACGAGGGCTACACACCCGAATGGCCGGGCGTGGAGAACTTCAAGGGCCAGATCGTCCATCCGCAGTCCTGGCCCCAGGATCTCGACTATACGGGCAAGAAGATCGTGGTCATCGGCTCGGGTGCGACGGCAGCGACCGTGATCCCGGCGATGGCCGAGAAGGCCGGCCACGTCACCATGCTGCAGCGCTCGCCGACCTATTTCATCCCGGCGCGCAACGCCAACGACCTCGCCGACACGCTGCGTCAGCTCGAGGTCGACGAGACCTGGATCCACGAGATCGTGCGTCGCAAGATCCTCCATGATCAGGCGGTGTTCACGAAGCGCTCCTTCGAGGAGCCGGAGCAGGTGAAGAAGGACCTGTTGGCAGGCGTGCGCGCCTATCTCGGGCCCGATCACGAGCACAACGTCGATCCGCATTTCCTGCCGAGCTATCGGCCGTGGCGGCAGCGCATCGCCTTCGTCCCGGACGGCGATCTCTTCCGCGCCGTTCGCGCCGGCAAGGCCTCCGTGGTGACCGACGAGATCGACACCTTCGTCGAGAACGGCATCCGCCTGAAGTCGGGTGAGGTGTTGGAAGCCGACATCATCGTGACGGCGACCGGCTTCCATCTCAGCGTCATGGGCGACATCGCCTTCGCCGTGGACGGAAAGCCGCTCGATTTCGCCGATACCGTCACCTATCGCGGCATGATGTTTACTGGCGTGCCTAACATGGTCTGGGTGTTCGGCTATTTCCGCGCGAGCTGGACGCTGCGCGCCGACCTCGTCGCGGATTTCGTCTGCCGCCTGCTCGGCCATATGCAGGAGAAGGGCGTCCGCAAGGTCGGCGTGGCGCTACGCCCCGAAGACAAGGACATGAAGCTCCTGCCGTGGATCGATCCGGAGAATTTCAACCCCGGTTACCTGATGCGCGGCATGCATCTCCTGCCCAAGCGCGGCGAGAAGCCGGAATGGCAGCACACGCAGGACTACTGGGGCGAGAAGAACATTTTCCCCGCGATCGACCTCGACGATCCGGCCTTCGTCTACGGCTGAAGGGGCGTCAGTTTGCCGGCGGCAGGTCCTTGAGGATCTGCTTGGCGACAGGCGACATCTCCTTGCAGAAGGCCGATTTGTCCTTCTCGACGGCCTCTTCCATGGTCGAGTAGGCCTTGTCGAGCTTGCGGTCGGCAATGTTGAGCTTCTTCTCGCCCCACTCGGTCCAGTAGTCGAGACGCTGTTCCTGTTCTTTGGTGAGGTCGAGATCGCAGGCATCGATGGCGATCGAAACGATATACAGACCAGCGACCATGTCCCTGATCTCTTTCTGTGTCTGGGCATGGATTGGCATTGCCACGGACACGGCAATGGCGCCTGCCAACAGGCAGGTGGGCAAACGATGCATAGAATCTCCCCTTCTTGTTGGCGCGACCCTAATCGACGACTATTCAATCTGCCACTGCTGATCGCTACAGCTATTGAGAAATTGCATCGATTCTCGGTGCTATGGTTCAGTGGTTGCGAAGTGACGAAGATTGCCCACGCGTTGCGACAAGGAGCAGAGGGAGCTCGATGACTGCCACTAACACGCGCCAGGTCATCGTAGCTGGTGCCATCGGCAACGTGCTCGAATGGTACGATTTCGCGGTCTACGGTTACTTCGCTGCCGCCATCGGCCGCGCCTTCTTTCCCCAAGAGGACCCCGTCGCCCAGATTCTGGCGGCCTTCGGCATCTTTGCCGTGGGCTTCCTGATGCGGCCGGTGGGCGGGGCGGTGATCGGCTCGATCGGCGACAAGTTCGGACGGCGGGCCGCACTCACCGTCTCGGTCGTGGCCATGGCGATCCCGACCTTTCTGGTCGGCATCCTGCCAAGCTACGAGGTGCTGGGCATCGCCGCGCCGATCGTCCTCACCTTGCTCCGCATGGTGCAGGGCCTGTCGGTGGGCGGCGAGTACACGACCTCCATCATCTTCATCATCGAGCAGGCGCCGCCCAACCGCCGCGCACTGGTCGGGGCCATGGGCTGCTGCGGGGCGGTTGGCGGTATCCTGCTGGGATCGGCGACGGGCGCTCTGCTGGCCTCGGTGATGTCGGAGCAGGCCCTGGAAAGCTGGGGCTGGCGCATTCCCTTCATTCTCGGGCTGATCGTCGGTATTGCCGGTGTCGTGCTGCGCCGCCATGTCCAGGAGATCCCCAGGGCCGCGAAGAAGGAGAATTCGCCGCTGCTCGAGACCGTACGCAATCACGGACCGCTTCTTGCACGGCTTGCTGCTTTCTTGGTGTTCAATTCTGTCGGCTTCTACCTGATGTTCGTCTACATCGTAAGCTGGTTGCAGTTCGCCGACGGCATCGCGCCGGCGCAGGCGCTGGAGATCAATTCCTTCAGCATGATCGTCCTGCTGCCAGTCATGGTCCTGATGAGCTGGCTGTCGGATCGCTATGGACGGCGGCCGATCATGCTCGCCGCCGCGGGGCTGGGTTTCGTCGGCGCCCTGCCGTTCTTCTGGCTGATGCTGCAGCCGACGCCGGCAATCGTCCTGCTGGGTCAGCTCGGCTTCGTCTTGTCGGTCGGCACCTTTATCGGCGCACAACCGGCATTGATGGTCGAAGCCGTGCCTGCCGAGATTCGCTGCACGGCAATTGCGCTCGGTTACAACGTGACCTTGGGCATAATCGGCGGGTTGAGCCCGCTGGTGGCGACCTGGCTCGTTCACCGGACGGCAAACAACTACAGTCCGGCTTTCATGATCATGGCCGCCGCCGCCATCTCCTTCATGGCAATCCTGAGATTCGGCGAGACTTACCGGGCCAGGCTCGAACGAGGCTGATCCAGCGTCGGGGTCGCGCTCAGCCGGCCAGTTCCGGCACGACCCACAGGGCCGGTTCGCCGCGCGCCACGCGCTGCACGTTGTCGAAGCCGTTGCGCAGGCGCGTGATGTTGCTCTCGAAGGTTGGGCCGGCGAGATGCGCCGTCAGGACCACGTTGTCGAGCTTGAGCAGCGGATTGTCTGGCGGTGTCGGCTCCTCGTCGAACACGTCGAGGCCGGCGCCGAACAGGTTGCCGGAGGAGAGGGCGGCGGTCATCGCCTTCTCGTCGATCACTGGGCCACGCGAGGTGTTCACGATGATCGCCGACTTCTTCATGACGGCGAGCTCCTCCTTGCCGATCATGTGGCGGGTCGAGTCGTTCAGCGGCACGTGAAGAGACAGGATGTCGGACTGACGCAGGATCTCGGGCAGCAGCCGGAAGCGTACCCCGAGAGCGTCCTCTTCCTCTTCCTTCAGTCGCTTGATGTCGTAGTAGTGGACGATCATGCCGAAGGCCTGGGCAAGCTTGGCGACCTTCTTGCCGATCGTGCCGAGGCCCACGATGCCTAGCACCTTGTTACGCACCTCGTGGACGGTCGGGGGCGCATTTCCGTGCCAGCGGCCGGCCACGACGTTGCTGTGCTGGGTGATCAGCCGGCGCGATACGGAGAGCATCAGCAGCAGTGCGTGCTCGGAGACGGCGACTGAATTGGCGCCGCCGTTGGCGCAAAGAGGCACGCCGCTCTTGCCGGCCGCTTCAAGATCGGCCCGGTCGTAGCCCGCGCTCAGCATCTGCACCAGCTTGAGGTGCGGCGCGTCCTTGTAGAGCTGCGGGGTGACGTATTGCTGGATGAAGCCCACGAAATAGTGGGCACCCGGCAGAGCCGCTTTCTGCTCCGGCGAATTGTGCAGGGCCTTGACGATCTCGAAACCCTTGGGGGCGAGATCGTCGACCATCGACAGGCAGTCCTTCGGACCAACGACCAGAATACGCTCGACCATTACCAAGCCTCCGCAGCAACACGATGTCCTTTGAGAAGCCCGGGCAGGCGCCCAGGCTCCGTGCGGCCCCAGCCGCATTCGGCCGAGAGGCCGAAATCGTCGACGAACCGCCGCACCACCGCGATGCGGGCACGATCGCCTGCTTCGTCGTCATGATGCAGCAGCCCGAGATAGAGCCTTGTCCCAGCCGGCCGCTTCCAGCCCTTGAGGGCCGCATAGTAGGCGTCGTCGGTGCGATCCCGGGGGACGGGAATGTGAAAAAAAGTCGATGCGCCGGCGCGTTGCGGCGGCGATGCCTTCCATCATTTCGACGAGGATCGCCGCATCCTTGGGCTGCACCAGGTGTTCGTCCTTCGGGGAGCCGTAGCAGAGATGATAACCCAGCTCGACGTCGGCCGGCACGGCATCGCCCAGCCGGCCCAGCATGTCGAAGGTCTGACGTTTGTAGTGCGGCGGCCGGTCCTTGAAATACCCTTCGAAGGCCAGCACCTCCTGGCAGACATCCCACTGGATCGCGAGATCCCGGGCCGGGATTGCCATTGCGATGCTGGCCAGAGCGCTCTTCAAGGAACGCTCGTAGATGTCGAAGTAGGTCTCGCGCGCTGGCCCACTGACATAGAGGTAACCGCTGGCCTGCGGTGTCGGCAGGCTGACCTGGAAGCGCACGCCGTCGGGAATTGCACCAGCATCGCGCAGGCGACGGAAGACCGCCCAGGAAGCAAGGGCCGCCTTGTCGTAGCCGGTCTCGAAGGCGACCGTCGCCGGATCGACACTGGGCTTGAATCGCACCTGCTCGATCTCGCGCACCAGCTTGCCGTCCCATTGCACGAACCTGTAGGGCGGCACGGTCGGATCGATTTCCATCGCCGGGTGGTCGAGCAGCATCTGACGCTGGAAGTAGACCCACCGCGAGCGCTCGCCGGTCTCGCCGTCTGGAATGCGGCTGAGGTGCGGCCCCAGTTCCGACGCGAGCGTGCGGAACACGGCTTCGCTGCTGTCGAGGGGAATCGAACCGACGAGGTGCAGGCGGCCAGCGCGGCCATCAAGCGACCCTCGTCATGGTGTCCGCGATCTTCTCGGCCGTCATCAGGGTCGGGAAGTTGGTGTTGGCACAGGGGACGACGGGGAATACCGAGGCATCCACGACACGCAGCCCCTGCACGCCACGAACGCGCCCCTCCGTATCGACCACTGCCATCGGATCGTCGGCGCGGCCCATCCGGCAGGTGCAGGAGGCGTGCCAGACGCCGATTGCGGCCTTGCGTACGAAGGCTTCCAGCGCCTCGTCGTCGCTGATCACCTGCTCGAAGGTGAAGCCTTCGACGACGAAGTTTTCGATCATGTAGCGCCGCAATGCCGACGGGCCATCGAGCAGAACCGACACGGCGCGGGTCAGCCACTTGTTCTTGGTATTCACGACGCCGATCTGCCGTACCTTGTCGCTGTACGATGCCGGGAAGGGGATATCCGTCACTGCCTTCAGCGCATCGGTCATCTGCACCGCGGCCATCAGCTTGAAGCCGCTCATCAGGCGGTCGAGGTCGCGCTTGTCGGAGAGCAGGTTGAACTCGACGACGGGCTCGTTGCGCCAGTCGCGCGAGGCAAGCTTGACCTGGCCGGTCTCCGAGTAGGTCTTGTTGATGAAGGTGAGCAGAGAGGCGATCTGTTCGCCGACGGCATGCCAGGCCGACTTGCTGACGACCGCCACGAACATGTCGCCCTTGGGGATGCCGGGAAGGTTCGAAGAATAGCGCAGCCCGACATGGATGTGACGGCGCGTGTGCTGGCGAAGGCGGGCGCTGCGCTTGATGAACGAGGAGAGGGCGATCGAAGGATGGTCCATCAGCCGCTGACCGACGCCGGGCAGGGCCGAGACCACGGGGATTCCGAGTTCGCTCAGATGTCCGATCGGTCCGATACCCGCCCGCATCAGGTGGGCCGGCGAATGGATGGCGCCGCTCGACAGGATGATCTCGCGACCGCGGAACTCCTGTTCCTTGCCGCCGATGGTCGCCGTCACGCCGACACAGCGTGTGCCTTCGAGCAGGAGCGACTTCACCTGCGTGTCGGTCGAGATGGTGAGGTTGGAGCGCTTGCGCGTCTCGGTGTCGAGATAACCCATCGCCGCCGAGACGCGCCGTTCCTCGGCGTTGGAGTGTGTGACGGGAAAATAGCCGTCGACGAACTCGCCGTTCTGGTCGGGCAGGTACTTGAAGCCCTTGGCCTCCAGCGCCTTGCCGACGGCCTCCGCGTGACCGGCCCAGTGTTCGCGCGGGATGCGGCGGACCGGGATGCGGCCGTCCTTGCCGTGCAGCGGTCCGTCGAAATCGAGGTCGCGCTCGACCTTCTTGAAGTAGGGCAGGACATCGTTCCAGGCCCAGCCTGCAGCGCCGCGGCTGGCCCATTCGTCGTAGTCGGTCGGGGCGCCGCGATTGGCCATCTGACCGTTGATCGACGAGCCGCCGCCCAGAACGCGCGCCTGCTCGTACTTACGCAAGGGTGGCCGGTTCTCCTGCGGATTGTTGTGGCTCACCACCTGGGTGTGGACCTTGAGGTCGGTCCAATGGAAACGGGGGTCGAAATAGGCCGTACCCGAATAGCTGTCGGCAATCTCCTTGGGTTCGCGTCCGGGCGGCGTATCCTGGCCGGCTTCGCAGAGCAGCACCTTGGTGGCGCTGCGGGCGGAGAGCCTATGGGCCATGACCGAACCGGCCGACCCACCGCCGACGATGATGTAGTCGTACACGCGCGTTTCCCCTGGATTGTGGCTTTGCCTTGATCTTATAGGGCGTACGCTAGCACGGTTGCGGCCGGTTGTGGGTGCCCACCTTGCCGGCTTTCGCAAAGCCTGCAATCGTTTCGCGTCGCTTCGTGAGGGAGGTTTCGTATGCCGGACGTCACAGCCGCAGATCCCGACAACGCTACGCCAGAGCTCATGAAGGCGGTCTCCGCCGCCTTCAACAGCCGCGACGTCGACCGCATCGTTTCTCACTTCACCGACGACGCCACCTTCTGGCTGGCGCGCGGACCGGAGCCGGTCGGCCGTACGCTGCACGGCAAGGAGATGATCCGCAAGACTCTCTCCGACCGTTTCAAGGTGATCCCCGACATGCGCTGGGACCACAAGGAATACATCTACGCCGGCAACCGCGCGATCTCTGTATGGACCGTCAAGGGCAAGGGCGCCGACGGCGAGGACCTGAACTACCAGGGCTGCGACATCTACACTTTCCGCGGTGGCAAGATCGCCGCCAAGGATACCTACTGGAAGATCGTCGAGCAGAAGGATCGCCTGTAATGCCTCACGACCTCGTCATCCGCGGCGGCACCGTCGTCGACGGTTCAGGGAAGAAGCGCTTCTCGGCCGACGTCGGCATCAAGGACGGCAAGATCGTAGAGGTGGGGCGCATCGCCGCCGCCAGTGGCAAGCGCAGTCTCGATGCCGATGGGCTGATCGTCTCGCCGGGCTTCATTGATGGCCACACCCATATGGATGCGCAGGTCGCCTGGGATCCTCTGGGGAGCTGCTCGTGCTGGCACGGCGTCACCTCGGTGGTGATGAGCAATTGCGGTTTCGCGCTGGCGCCTTGCAAGCCTGAGGATCGCGACTGGTATGCGCGCTGCCTCTCGGCAGTGGAGGACATCCCGACCGAAGCGATGGCCGCCGGTATCGACTGGACCTGGGAGACCTTCCCGGAATATCTCGCGACCGTCGAGCGCCTGCCCAAGGCGATCAACTACGGCATGTATATCGGCCACTCGGCGCTGCGCATGTACGTCATGGGCAAGCGCGCGTTGTCGGAGAAGGCGACCGACGACGATATGGCGCGCATGGCGTCGGCCGTGCAGGAGGCGCTGAAGGCCGGCGCCATGGGCTTTTCGAGTTCGCGTGCGTCCACGCATGTGACGCCGGAAGACAAGCCCGTGGCGAGCCGCATCGCGGAGTGGGAGGAGATCGACCGCATCGTCGCGGCCATGGCCGAGCTCGATGCGGGCATCTTCCAGGTCGGTCCCGATATCGCGAGTGGCGCGCACCATCGCAGCTTCCTCGAACGGCTGCGCAAGGTCGCCCTTGAGTACAGGCGGCCGATCATGTTCGGCGTGCTTGCGACCAAGCAGGGCGACGACCCGACCGGCTGGGAGTACCAGACGCGCTACATCGACGAGACGGTGGCCGCCGGCGGCCGCATGTTCGGCCAGGGCACGACGCGCTCCATCAATGCGATCTTTTCCCTGAAGTCCTACCTGCCATTCGATGTGCTGCCGGCCTGGCGTCCGCTGCGGGCGCTGCCGCTTGCCGAACAGAAGAAGAGGCTTGCCGACCCCGCCGTGCGCCGCGAACTGGTGGAAGCGGAAAGCCGGATGAAGCTGCGCGACAACGTCTTCCAGGGAGGAGGGGCAGCGACCACCGATCCGCGCAAGCCCGACTATTCCAATCTGTTTGCGCTCAAGGGCGTCGACTGGGACGACCCGACGGTCGACCAGCTCGCCAAGGCACGTGGCCAGCATCCGGTCGAGGTGATGATCGACCTGTCGCTGGCCGACGAGAACCAGGTCTATGTCCAGCCGCTGGTCAACGAATCGCCGGACGACGTGCTCGGCATCCTGAAGCACCAGCGTACCTTGGCGACCTTCTCCGATTCGGGGGCCCATGTCTGCCAGGAGATGGGTTCGTCCTTGCAGACACATCTCCTGAGTTACTGGGTGCGCAAGCGCGGCGCCTTCACGCTCGAGCAGGCCGTGAAAAAGCTCACGCATGACAATGCCGTGGCCTGGGAACTGGAAGGCCGTGGTCTGGTGCGCGAGGGGTATCAGGCCGATCTGGTGCTGTTCGAGGAGAATGGCATTCGGCCCCGGCTGCCCACGGTCGAACGCGACCTGCCGGGCGGGGCGCGACGGCTGGTACAGAAGGCCGACGGTATCAAGGCAACTCTGGTGAACGGCGCCATCGCCTTCGAGGACGGCGACGCGACCGGCGCTTTCGCCGGCACCGTATTGAAAGGCAGGCTCGCTTCATGAAGGCGATAGCGGCCTTGGCTGTACTGCTGGTGGCGGGTGCCGCTGTTGCGCAGACGCCTCCGCGACCGCCTGCCAGTACGGCAGGGACCGCAGGTGTAAAGCAGCATCTGCAATCGCTGCACTATGGAAACGTCCAGAACCTGCGTCGCGGTCCCGATGGTCAGTGGACCGGGAGGGCGACGCAGAATGGTGTCCAGAAGAACGTCACCATTTCCCCCGACGGCACGGTCAGGGCCCGTTAGGCGAGTTCCTTTCGGACGATTGCAGCGCCTTCACTCAAGGCTTTGAGCTTCCCGAAGGCCGTTGTGCGCGGCAGGTATTTCATGCCGCAGTCGGGCGCCGGCAAGAGCTTCTCGGGGCCGATGTGTTTCAGGCCGGCACGGATGCGGTCGGCAACTTTCTGCGGCGTCTCGATCTCGGGGTCGCTGAGGTCGATGACGCCCAGCATCACCTTCTTGGGCGCGAGGTCCTTCAGCACGCCGAGGTCGATCTTGGGCTGGGCCGATTCGATCGAGATCTGCTGGGCTATGGTGTCGGCGAGCTGTGGCAGGAAGGAATAGCCGGTAGGCTTCAGTCCGGTGACGACGGCGGCATAGCCGAAGCAGAGGTGCACCACCGTCGGCACGGTGAGACCCTGAAGCGCGCGGTTGATTGCCTTGACGGCATAGCGCTGCGCTTCCTCGGGATTGTTGCGCAGCCAGGGCTCGTCGAGCTGGATCACGTCGGCGCCCGCCGCGACCAGCGCGTGCGCCTCCTCGTTCACAGCGGCGGCGTAGTCCATGCACATCGCTTCGGCGTCCTTGTAGAACTCGTCCTTCACCTGCTGGCCCATTGTAAAGGGGCCTGGCAGAGTGATCTTGGCCAGCCGGTCCGTATTGGCCCGCAGGAACTGCATGTCGCGCAGTTCGACCGGCCGGGTTCGTCTGATCTTTCCGACGACCCGCGGTACCGGCGTGCGATTGCCAGTGCGGTTCACGATTTCGGCGGGATGATCGTCGTCGATGCCGTCTAGCGCCGTCGCAAAGCGGTTCGAGTAGCTCTCGCGGCGCATCTCGCCGTCCGTCACGATGTCGATGCCGGCCCGCTCCATATCGCGGATGGCCAGCAGCGTCGCGTCGTCCTGCGCCTGTTCGAGATAGGGCTCCGGCACGCGCCAGAGCTCCTTGAGGCGCGTACGCGGCACGACCTTGCTCAACATCTGCCGATTAACGAGCCAGTCCGGCTGCGGGTAGGAGCCGACGACGGTTGTCTGCAGAAGAGCTTCGGTCATGCTTTGTCCACCATTCTGGGCGAGTACGGCGAGCGTACCCACCGAATGAGGGAGTTGTCAGCTCTCCGTCAGCCGGCAGGGATATGGCATTCCCATGAATGTCCCTGTCAAAGCACTGATCGCCTGCGGCTTGCTCGTCAGTCCGCTTCTTGCCCCCGCACCGGCCTTCGCCCAGGCGATGGACGATGCAGCCTACTGTCAGGCGCTGATCAAGAAATACTTCACCTTTGCGCCGGCGCATCGACGGGAGATGGCCGGCACCGTCGATGTCAATGTCGCTATCGAGAAGTGCAAGGCCGGCAACACCGCCGCCGGTATCCCGATTCTGGAGAGCAAGCTGCGCGACGCCAAGGTCGACCTGCCGTCGCGCGACGCTCCGCCCGCTAAGCCGTGACTGGATCGATCGGCGTCACAATCCCTTCGGCCGCCTCGATTACCTCTCCGGCATCGAGGCAGAGATCCTCGCGGTTGCGCATCGACATGATCTGAACGCCGGTGCGCAGCTTGCCGTGGCTGCCGACCGGCACGGCGAGACCGGGCAGGCCGAGGAGCGGGGCGAGGAGCGCGGCCCGCATCGACTCCAGCACTTCCGTCTGGCCGCTCGTCGTGATGTCGGCCACCTGCTTGGGCGGCAGGTCGCACAGGGTCGGCAGGATGACCAGCGGATACTGCTGGAAGAACGTCATCCAGCGATAAGCCAACCCCTCGCGTTCGGTGAGGGCGGCGACATAGGTCGCAAGGTCGACGGGCTTCTTGACCTCGAGCCAGGCCTTCATGGCGGCGATCCCATCGGGGTCGCCCATCTTCTGCATGGTCGGCCATAGCCCGCCCAGGACGTCGGTGACGCAGATCTCGTGCCACAGCTCGACGCCGCGCTCGATGTCGGGCGGCAACACCTCGTCGACGGCATAACCCGCCGCCTGCAGATGCTTGCCCGCCTGACGAACGGCCGCGACCTGCGCGGGATGGCTCTTGCCGCCCGGTACTTCGGGCACGAGCGCGACGCGGATGGGGCGGGCCGGCGTCGGGCCCTGCATCGGTACGTCGTTCCAGCGCCAATCGCGCCGGTCGCCGCGTGCCATGACTTCGAGGGCGAGACGGGCATCGCGTACGGTACGGGTATGCGGACCCTGTACGGCCATCAGCACGGCGCCAATCGGCCGGCCGGCCGCGGCCGCCGTCGGGTTGAGGGAGGGGATGCGGGCGAAGCCCGTGCGCAGACCGACGACGCCGTTGCAATAGGCGGGAATGCGGATGGAGCCGCCGATATCGTTGCCGTGTGCGATGCAGCCGATGCCCGTCGCGGTCGCAGCCCCGGCGCCGCCGCTCGAACCGCCCGGCGTCACCGAGGGATCGCGCGGGTTCAGCGTGCGACCGTGAAGGCCGTTGTCGGAGAAGATGCGCATCGAGAAGGCCGGCGCGTTGGTGCGGCCCACGATGATGGCGCCGGCGTGCTTCAGGTTGGCAACGACGGGGCTGTCTTCCTGGGCGATCAGGTCCTTGAGCGGAATGACACCGTTGTCGGTCGGCAGGCCTTGCTGGTCGACGTTGATCTTGGTCGTGACCGGCACACCATGCAGCGGCGGCAGGGCGTGGCCGCGGGCCTGCGCGGCATCGGCCGTTTCGGCCTGGGCGCGCGCTTCATCTTCGAGCACGCGCACCACGGCGTTGATTGCCGGGTTGACCTTGTGCAGACGGCCGAGAACCGAATCGACGGCTTCACGCGCCGAGGCCTGGCCTGTTCGGATCAATCGTGCCAGATCGGTCGCGTCGTACTGCCAAAGTTCCATGATGCCCTCGTTCACACGTCAATGATCGAGGGCGAAGAAGATCACGCGGACCTGTAGAGCTGCAATGCCGAATTCATCGGCGATGCAGTTTCGTCACGTGATCCTGGAAGGCGAGGAGAGCGCTCGACGGCAGCATGTCGCGCCGGCGGACGAAGACGGTCTGAACGCGTGCCTCGGAGGGCTTCAACTGGTGCGCCCGGACGCGCGCGCCGCGCCATACGGGGCCTATCAACGTACGAGGCAAGAGAGTGACACCGAGATCGGCCGCAACGGCGCCCAGGATCGCTTCCAGCGTCCCGAACTCCAGGCGGCGCAGGCCGACGATGCCGCGACGCGCCAATACGTCTTCGAGGCGTTGCCGGTAGGAGCAGCCAGCTCGCAGGATGACGAGGCGCAAATCGGGACGCTGCAAGGCGGCCGCGACCGACGCGTAGGCCGGCGCGCTGAGCAGGGCCAGCTCTTCTTCGAAAGACGGCACGGCAGCCAGCAGTGGATGCACGACGGGGCCGCAGACGAAGGCACCCTCCAGTTCGCGGCTGAGCACGCGTTCGATCAATTCGGCCGTCGTGCCGGTGCGCAGGACGAGATCGACACCGCAATGGGCGCGGGCATAGGAGGCGAGCAGGGGCGCAAGCCTCAATGCCGCCGTGGTCTCCAGCGAGCCGATGGTGAGCGTGCCGCGCGGCGCCCCGTCGTCGCGCGCGGCACGGCTGGCCTCGTCGAGCAGCGCATCGACTCTTGTTGCATAGGGCATCAGCCGTTCGCCGGCGGGTGTCAGCCGCGCGCCGGAACGGCTGCGCTCGAACAGCGCTACGCCCAGAGCCGCTTCGAGCCGGCGCACCCGCTGAGTGACGTTGGATTGCACGGTGTTCAACTCGCGCGCGGCACGGCCCATGCCGCCCAGGCGCGCGACAGCTTCAAAGGTGGCGAGGTCCTTGGCGTCCATGAAATCAATTTATCAGATGGCTATGATCAATAAAAATCGCTTTTTGTGATGTTCCCTCCTGCCTAGACTCTGACGAACAGTCATTGGAGTTTGAGCATGAAGTGGCAGGATCGTCGTCTTCTCGACCTTTTCGGTGTCGAGCACCCTATCCTGCAGGCGCCGATGGCGGGCGTAACTTCGCCACAGCTTGCCATTGCCACGTCGGAGGCGGGCGGCTTGGGCTCGATTGCGGGCGCCATGCTGACACCCGAAGGGCTGCGCCAGGAATTCCAGATGGTGAAGCAGGGCACCAGCCGGCCTTTCAACGTGAACTTCTTCGTGCACAAGCCGCCGACTGTCGATGCCGCGCGCGATGCAAGGTGGCGCCAGAAGCTGGCGCCTTACTATCAAGAGCTTGGTGTGCCTGGCGATGCCAAGGGCCCGTCGCGCGCTGCGTTCGACGCCACGGCCTGCGATCTCGTTCTGGAATTCAAGCCCAAGGTCGCGAGTTTTCATTTTGGCCTGCCGGATCGGGCGCTGATGCAGCGATTGAAGGCGGCGAAGGTCCTGGTCATCGGCTCGGCGACGACGGCCGAGGAAGCGCGCTGGCTGGAGCACGAGGGCGTCGATGCGGTGATTGCGCAAGGTGCGGAGGCCGGCGGCCACCGCGGCATGTTCCTGACCGACGATACGGCATGCCAGGCCGGTACGATGGCGCTGGTGCCGCAGGTGGTGGATGCCGTGAAGGTGCCGGTCATCGCGGCCGGCGGCATCGGCGACGGGCGAGGCATTGCCGCGGCGTTGGCGCTGGGAGCGGCCGGCGTTCAGATCGGCACGGCCTTCATGCTGACGCCGGAAGCCAGGACGGCGCCGATGCACCGTGCGGCTCTCAAGAAGGCCAACGACAACAGCACGACGCTGACCAATGTATTTACCGGCCGGCCGGCGCGCGGCATCGTGAACCGGGTCGTGCGCGAGATTGGCCCCATGAGCCCCGATGCGCCGGCCTTCCCCTTGGCTGCCGAGGCGATGCAGCCCCTGCGTGGACCCGCCGAAGCCAAGGGGTCGACGGACTTCACGCCGCTGTGGAGCGGGCAGGCGCCGACCCTGGCGCGCGAGATGCCGGCCGGCGAACTGCTGGCCGCGATGGTGCGGGAGACCGGCGCCGTGTTCAGTCGCGTGCGGGGATGACTGCTGCCAGGAGCTGATCGACGAAGCCACGCGTGATCGGCGCGTGGCCCATCAGCAGGCGGTAGAAGAGCGGCCCGAAGATCAGGTCGAGCGAGAGCTCCATGTCTTCGGGCGGCGCAATTGCCTTGTCGGCAATGCAACGCGTCAGGAGGGCGCGCGTCGCGTCGCGGTTGCGTGCGATGAACTCGTTGCGGAACGCCTTGGCCAGCTCGGTTTCCGACTGGGCGGCCGCCACCATGGCGGCGACACTGCGGCCGGTCGGGGCGGCAAAGGCGTCGGCCAGCGCATGGAGCTGTGCGCGCAACGCAGCGAGCGGGGCGCCCGCGGAGTCGGCGGCCTGGGCGGCGCCCGTGGTTTCGAGGAAGGCAGCCATCGCCACCGCCGGGGCGTTGGACCAATAGCGATAGATCGTCGGCCGGCTGACTTTGGCCTTCTGGGCGATTGCCTCGATGGTGACGCTGGTGAGTCCGCCACGTTCGAGCAGAGCGCGCGCCGCGGCGAGAATGGCCGCGCGGGTACGGGGATCGCGCGGGCGGCCGCGCGGCGCAGGTCGAGAGGAGGCTTGACGGGACATCTATTAAAGTTACGATACGTAACGTAATATAACACAGGTGACGCGATGGACGCAAAGCAGACGAAGGCGGACCGCAGCGGCGGCCTGACCGTTCAGCCGCATCTGACCGTGCACGACGCCAAGGCCGCGATCGATTTCTACGTGAGGGCCTTCGGGGCGGTGGAGCAGTTCCGGCTGGTCGAGCCCTCGGGCCGGGTCGGTCATGCCGAGGTCAAGATCGGCGACAGCCTCCTGATGATGAACGACGAATACCCCGATTTCGGCGCCAGATGCCCGGCGGCGATCGGTGGCTCGCCGGTGGCCTTTCGCATCGAAGTGGCGGATGCCGACGCTGCGGTCGAGCGTGCCCTCAAGGCGGGAGCTACGGCGGTGCGGCCCGTACAGGACGAATTCTACGGCGATCGCATGGGCATGGTCGCCTGCCCCTTCGGCTACCGCTGGTCGCTTGCCCAGCCGAAGGAAATCGTGAGCCCCGCCGATATGCAGAAGCGCTGGACGAAGATGCTGGAGAGCGGACAGCAGTAAACGGATCCCGCTGCACTCGGGCTGCACTCCTTCCGGCTGCGTCGTATAGTTGTGTCGGCGCATAAGCGTAATGGGAGGAAAAATTGAAGAAATTCGTCACCGGCGCGGCGGTTGCCGTGTTGCTCTCGGCGGGCAGTGCACTTGCACAAACGCCACTGAAGATCGGTGTCATCGCCGGTTTCTCCGGCGTCTATGGCGATCTGACGTCCGGACAGGTCGAAGCGGCCCAGATGGCCGCGGACGAAGTCGGTGGCAAGGTGCTGGGTCGGCCAATCGAGATCCTGCAGGCCGATCATCAGAACAAGGCCGACGTCGGCGTCACGATCGTGCGCAAGTGGTACGACACCGACGGGGTGTCGATGGTCACCGGCATCGACACGTCGTCGGTCGGCCTGGCCGTGCGCAAGATCGCCCAGGAGAAGGGCAAGATCGACCTCAACGTCGGCTCTGCGACGGCGGACCTGACCGGGCCCGCCTGCTCGGAAACCGGCGCATCGTGGATCTACGACACCTACGCCCTGGCACAGGTCACGGGCTCGGCCCTGGTCAAGGCCGGCAACGATTCATGGTACTTCATCACGGCCGACTATGCCT
>WBZX01001602.1_pt1 | contig 16797 bp, 13 predicted proteins | sample 5204211 | NCBI WGS metagenome assembly WBZX01 (sample SAMN12344362, study PRJNA552823) | activated sludge metagenome | biome: Activated sludge suspended growth; feature: Nitrification reactor; material: Wastewater; isolation source: activated sludge from nitrification reactor of wastewater... | reverse complement strand
GAAGGTGCCACCCGGTCGCAGGATCCGCACCAGCTCGGCGATCGCGTCGACGTCGGCCTGGATGTGCTCGAGCACCTCGCTCGTGATCACGCGGTCGAACGAGTCGTCGGCGAACGGCAGGCGCGTGGCGTCGCCGCGCAGCACACCCACGTACCGGTCGGCCGCGATCTCGCCGCCCTCGAGCATCGCGCCGAACACGTTGCGCGTGGCGATCACCTCGTCGGCGGCATAGTCGAGCGCGACGACGTTCGCGCCGCGTCGCGCGAGCTCGAAGGCGTGACGGCCGAAGCCGGCACCCGCGTCGAGCACGAGGTCGCCGGGCTGCACGCCCAGTCGGTCGAACCGGATGGTGAGCACGGTTCAGATCCTGCCGTTGCGGCGGAGCTTCTCGACGTTCTGCGGCATCTGCAGCACCTCGCGGTACTGGTCGACCGTGAGCTGCGCGCAGTGCTTCCAGCTCCACCGCTCGACCACCCGCTGACGTCCGGCCGCGCCCACGCGGGCGCGCAGGTCGGCGTCGTCGAGTCCGCGGCGCAGCGCCACCGTGAGCGCCTCGACGTCACCCGCCTTGCACTGCAGCACCGTCTCGCCGTCGGTGCCGGTCACCTCGGGCAGGGCACCGCCGTCGGTGGCGACCAGGCAGATGCCGGTGCACATCGCCTCGATCGCCGGGAGGCTGAAGCCCTCGTACAGGCTGGGCACCACGGCGAGCTCGGCCTCGGCGTAGAGCTCGACGATGCGCTCGTCGCTCACGCCCGACACGAAGTCGATGTAGGGGCGCAGGCCCAGCTGGTCGATCAGGTCGGCGCTGTGGCCCTCGCGGGGCTTGCCGATGATGGTGAGGCGAACGTCGCGCTCGGTGCGCAGCTTGGCCATCGCCTCGAGCAGGAAGCTCAGCCCCTTCAACGCCACGTCGGCCGACGCGGTGGTGATCAGGCGTCCGGGCTGGCGGGTGACCTCGGGGCGGGGCTGGAACAGGTCGGGGTCGACGCCCACCGGCACGAGCCGCATGCGGTCGAGGCTGACGCCCATGTCGGCGTTGATGTCCTTGATCGAGTTCTCGCTCACCACGACGATGCGCGGCATCTGCCGGGCGACCTTGCCCTGCATCTCGACGAAGCGGTACCAGCGACCGAGTTGACGGCGCTTGCGCTTGGTCTTGGCGTGCTCCATCTCGAGCGCCCGGTCGCGGGTGATCGGGTGGTGCAGCGTGACGACGGTGGGGATCAGCTTCTCGACGCCGAGGATGCCGTAGCCGAGGCACTGGTTGTCGTGCACGAGGTCGAAGTCGCGGGTGCGCTGCTTCAGCTCGCCGAGCACACGGGTGCTGAACGCGCGCGGCTCGGCGAACGTGCCACGCAGGTGGGTGAGCACCTCGACGAGGTCGCCCTTGGTCTTGATCTCCCAGTAGCCCGGCAGGCGCGCGGGGTAGTGGTCGTTCCAGATGTCGAGGCTCGGCAGCTGGTGCAGGTCGATGCGCTCGTCGAGCACCGGGTAGGGCTGGCCGCCGTACACCTCGACCTCGTGGCCCAGATCGACCAGTGCCTTGGTGAGGTGGCGGGTGTACACGCCCTGTCCGCCCACGTGGGGCTTGCCCCGGTACGTGAGGTAGGCGATGCGCAGCGGCGCATCCGGATCGAGCGGCGAGCGCCGTGCAGACATGGGTGAAGAGGCTACCGGTCGGTAACCCCTTTGCCGGAAACGGCCAGGTCGGCCGCCCCTCGCTCGCGACCGCTCAGGTGTGCCAGGCGATCGTCATCGTGCGCTGCAGCATCTCGCCCGGCTCGAGCACGGTGGCCGTGCCCAGGTTGACCGCGTCGGGCGGTCCGCTCTGCGGCTCGACACAGGTGGCGTGCTCCGGCTCGGTGTACACCACCCAGTGATCGCAGTCGCTCGACACGGTGACCGCGACGTGCGGGGTGATCTGCATCGTGAGCGGGGCGAGCGGCCCGACGAAGCAGTCGTCCCACGGTTGCTGCCGCGGCGGCACCAGCGCGCCCGTCGGGATGCCCACGGCGTCCTTGTCGTACATCCGCTCGAACCGCAGATCGGCCGACAGCGGCTTGCGGAACCAGGGGTGCCACCCGATCGTGGCCGGCATCGGATCACCGCCGGCGGTGACGGTCAGCACGCACACCAGCGCGTCGCGGGTGAGCTGCAGGTGCTGGTGCGCCCGTCCGCCGAGCGGCCAGGTGAGCGCGCACTGGAGCTCGACGTGGTCGAGCCCCTGGTCGATCACGTCCCAGGCGCTCGTGAACCCGGTGCCGTGGATCGCGTGCGGTTCCAGGTTGATCGGCAGCTGCACGGTGCGATCACCCCAGGTGAACCGCCCGTCGCGGATGCGGCCGGCGAAGGGCACCATCGGGTAGCTGCCCCACAGCATCGGGTTGTCGCCAGGCATCCCGGTCACGAGCAGTTCGTCGCCGCCCACCTCGATCGACGCCACGCGCCCGCCCGAGATCGGGCTCACCAACACGGTCGCCTTGCCGGCCTGCAGTTCCACCATGGACGGGAGTCTGGCAGCTGGCAACATGGCGGACCGTGCGTGGATTGGTGCAGCGAGTTCGTCAGGCGTCGGTCACCGTCGACGGCGAGGTGGTCGGGCGGATCGATCAGGGACTGTGCGTGCTGGTCGGGGTCACCCACGACGACGGCGACACGCAGGCGGTGAAGCTCGCCGACAAGATCTGGCATCTCCGCGTGATGGACGACGACGCGGGGGTGATGAACCGGTCGGTGGCCGACACGACCCGCGAGGTGCTCGTCGTGAGCCAGTTCACCCTCTACGGCGACGCGAGCGCCGGGCGCCGGCCCAGCTGGATCGCCGCGGCGCGCCCGGAGCACGCCGAGCCGCTCGTCGAGCGGGTGGTGGCCCGGCTCCGCGAACTGGGGGCCACGGTGGCCACCGGCCGGTTCCGCACCGAGATGCTGGTCGCGATCGACAACGATGGGCCGGTCACGCTGATGCTGGAGGTGTGACCGGGCGGCGTGCGCGCTCGGCCATCCACACCGACCCGGCCAGCACGGCGGCGGCGAGGAACCAGAACGGCAGGTTGCCGAGCGTCTGGAACCAGGTGTGGCCGTCGCGCAGGGCGATCTCCTGCTCGATGACGGCCTGCTCGCTCACCGAGGTGCGCTGGTGCACCTGCCCGTCGGGGTCGACGAACGCGCTGAACCCGGTGGGGGCGGCCTGCACCACCCACCGCCCGGACTCGACCGCGCGGAGCCGACTCGACGCGACCTGCTGGGTCTGCAGGATGGTGCCGGTGTAACTCGACCCGTTCGTCGGGTTCATCACGAACTCGCCGCCGTGGTCGACGCCGTCGCGCACACGGCTGCTGAAGAAGATCTCCCACGAGATCGCGACGCCGATGCGCGTGCCGTCGGCCAGTTCGACGAACGCGGGGCCGGTGCCGGCGACCGCGTCGCGCGGGATCTGGTCGACCGGCGCGCCGAGCCCCTCGAGCACACCGCGTATCGGCACGTACTCGCCGAAGGGCACGCGCCGCACCTTCTCGTACCGGCCGAGGATCGTGCCGTCGACGTCGACGACCACCTGGGCGTTCAAGAACGCGCCCGGATCGTCGGGCGAGGTGCGAGCGACCTCCTCGGTGATCCCCACCGCGAACGGCGCGCCGATCCGCTTCGCCTCGGTGGCGATCTCCTGGTGCTCGACGCTGCCGTCGAAGGTCTCGACGTCGATCACGTTCTCGGGCCACACGACCAGGTCGGTGCTGCCCGGCTCGATGCTCGACGTGGCGGCCAGGTGGCGTTCGACGACGTCGCGCGGGTCGGTGTGGATGGCGCGCGTGCCCTGTGGGCCGCCGCCCTGCACGATCGTGACCCGCATCGTGCGTCCGGCGTCGGCGCCCTCGGGTGCCACCGCGGCGAGCACGATCACGACGACGGCGGCCAGGAACGCCGCCCCGCCGTGCAGGTGCGGCCTGGCACCCCGGCGGCGCACCATCGCCGGCACGTACGGCGACGGGCCGGCGAGCGCGAAACCGATCTGGAACACCAACCAGGTGAGCAGGACGACGCCGCCCACGCGGGCGACGCCGAGCAGGGGGCCGCCCGCCTGCCCGATCGCGATCGTGGCGAGCGGCACGCCGCCGAAGGGCATCACGAGCCGCAACGCCTCGACGACGGTGTGGGCGGCCGGTCGTCCGATCACGCGCCACGGGCCGGTCGGTGCGATCACCGCGGCCAGTCCGTGGAGCGCGGCGAACAGCAGCCCCGCCACCAGGTAACCGGGGGCGGTGAGGAACCACATCCACCCCATGCCGGGGAACAACCAGCCGGCACCGAACAGCAGGCCCCGCCACCAGCGATCACGGCGGGACGGCGTCTCGCCGAGCGACACCTCGAACAACGCCACGCCGACGAACGCGAGCGGCCAGAACCCCCACGGTGGCAGTGACATCGCGACGGTGAAGCCGGCGCCCAGTGCGAGGGCGGACGCCGCGAGGCGTTGACGACGAACAGGGCCGGGCACGGCGCGCCACACTACCGGCGCGCCCCGTGCCGCCATCGGCGAGTGAGCCGGTGAGTGAGCCGGCGGGTCGGCCCGGCGAGTCGGACCGACGGCGTCAGACCGATGCGGTCGCCGGCGTGGTGGCGGCCGGGTCGAGCTCGAGGTGCACCACGATCCGCTCACGGGTGGAGCCCGGGGGATGGCACGCGAACAGCGTGGCCGTGGGCGCCCAGGTCTGCTCGATGATGTACATCGCGTCGGGCTTCACCACCGTCGTCTCGCGCACCCGGTACGTGAAGGTGCCGTCGGCGGTGATGAACAGCACCTCGTCGCCCGGCGCCAACTGGTCGATGTTGCGGAAGTCCTTGTTGTGGCTGGTGCGATGACCGGCGACGACGACGTTGCCCGTCTGCCCGGGCATCGCCGTGCCCGGCCAGTGGCCGGGTCCCTGGTCGAGCGTCGTGAGGCTGATGCCCTGCAGGAAGACGACGTCGATCCCGATCTTCGGGATCTGCAGCCGACCGAGCTCGACGCGGGGCTCGGCCGCACGTGGCTCGGGCGGCGGTTCCGGCGTGGGCAGCGTCTCGACCACCGTGGGCGGGGCCGTGGTGGCCGGCTCGGTCGTGGTGGGTGCCGCCGTCGTGGTGACCGCCTCGGTGGTGGTGGGCGCCACCAACATGGGGTCGTCGTCGGCCGCGGCGGCGACCTCGGTGGCGTCGGTGGTGTCCGGCGCCGTCAGCTCGGCGAGGGGCGCCGCGGTGGAACCCGTGCCGCCGCACGCGGCCAGCGCGATCACCAGTCCGAGGGCGGTGATCGAGCCGATCACGCCCGTCAGGCAGGTCGTCGCGCGTGGCGCGGAGGAACGGTGGGGCCGCCGATGCACGTGAGGGATGGTACCGAGGATGCCCGTCAGGCGCCGGGCACCCCGGTGGCGAGCAGCTTCGCAGCCGCCGCCTCGGCGGAGCGCACACAGGTCGGGATGCCGATGCCGTGGTAGCTGGCACCCGCCAGCACGAGCGACGGGGGCAGCGCGGCCGTGATCGCGGCCACCGTTTGCGCATGGTGCGGCCGGTACTGCGGGAATGCGCGCTGCCATCGGGTGAGGCGCACGTCGGTCGGCTGGAGATCGACCCCGATCTGCGTGCTCACCTCGCTCACGGCGGCCGCCACCAGGCGGTCGTCGTCGAGGTGCATCACCGGCAGCCCGTCGCGCCCCAACGAGATCCGCAGGATCACCTGCTCTCGCGCCGCCTCGCCGGCCGGGACTCGCCAGTGGGCCCACTTCTGGCTGCCGAACGACGCCGCCGTCACCAGGTGCTGCACCGGCTTGGGGACCAGGTAGCCCGACATGCCGTGCAGCCGCTCGGGCCAGCTGGCCGCCGGCACCGCCAGGGTGACCATCACGACGTCGGCGTACTCGATCCGCTGCAGGCCCGAGGCGGCCTCGCCGTCGAGCCCGGCCCCGGCCACCAGGCGCGCCGCCTGCGCCGCCGGACAGGCCAGCACCACGGCGTCGACCGGGTCGCCGTCGACCCGCCAGCCCTCGCCGTCGCGCTGCAGCGTGGTGCACGGATGACCCAGCCGCACCGACCCGCCCAGCTCGACGATCGCCCGCCCTGCCGTGTCCGTGAGCTCGCCGAGTCCACCCGTCGGCGCGTAGAACACCGGGCCGTCGGTGGCGGCCGGTGCCGGTCGCCGACGTGCCGCGATCAGCACACTGCGGCCGGCACCGGCCAGGTCGGCCAGTTGCGGCACCGCGGCGAGGCTGAAGCGGTCGGTGTCGGCCGCGTAGATGCTGCCGACGAGCGGGTCGACCAGCCGCTCGTGCACCTGGTCGCCGAAGCGGGCACGCACGTACGCACCGACCGAGTCCGGCTCGAGCGACGTGAGCGGCCGGAGCACCTCGGTCGCGGCCCGCAGCTTGCCGGGCCAGCTGATCAGCTTGGTGCGCGCGAGCTTCACCACGTCGGTGGGCAGGCCGAGCATCAGGCCTTCGGGGATCGGCTGCAGCCCGTCCCACCACACGGCGGCCGATCCGGGTTGCGGCGACGTGAGCCGCTCGCCGAGCCCGAGTCGGCGGGCGAAGCCGGTGGCCCACGGCAGTCGCGCCAAGAACGCGTCGGGGCCCTCGTCGACCGCGGGGACGCCGGCGAAGGGAGTGGTACGGATCTTGCCGCCGAGCCGGTCCTGGCCCTCGACGACGGTGACCTCGACCGCGCCCGGGGCTGCACCGGCGAGCAGTGCATGCGCGGCGGCGAGGCCGGTGACGCCGCCGCCCACCACGGCCACCCGCATCGGTCGCACGCTCATGGTCGTCGACCGCTCAGGACACCGCGTCGGCGACGCGTCGGGCGAGGGCGGCGATCACGGTCGGATCGTCGTTGACGCAGGCGGTGCGGGCGAAGCGCAGTCCGCGCTGCTCGGCGCGGTGGCGAGCCTCGATGTCGAGGTCGTACAGCACCTCGAGGTGGTCGGCCACGAACCCGCAGGCGCACACCAGGATCCCGCGTTCGTGACCGGCGTCGTTCTCGCTGTCGGCCAGCTCGTCGATCACCTGCAGGATGTCGGGACCCAACCAGGGCTCGGGCGTGCGTCCCGCCGACTGCCACGCGAGCGCCCAGCCGTTCCACGGCGACAGCCCGGCCGCGGCAGCGACCGCCTCGGCGGTGCTGCGCAGCTGTTGCGGGTACGGATCGCCCGCGGCGACGATGCGCTGCGGCAGCGAGTGCGCGGTGAACAGCACCTTGGTGTCGTCGGGCAGCTCGGCCGTCTGCCGACGCACCTCGGCTGCGAGGAACTCGACGAACGCCGGCTCGACGGCCCAGCTGTCGATGCCCACCACCTCGACGCCGTCGGGGGCGGCGGCACGGACGCGGTCGAGGTACTGGCCGATCGAGAACGCCGACCAGTGCGGCGCGAGCACCAGGCCGACGATCCGGCGGAACCCGGCCGCCACCACGTCGGCGACGGCCTGTTCGATCATCGGCGCCGCGTGCTTCAGGCCGAGCACCACGTGGTACCCACCGGGTTCGATGGCATCGAGCGCGGCCTCCAGCGCGTCGCGCTGGGCGTCGGTGCGCGCCGCGAGCGGCGAGAGCATGTCGCTGCCGGGCGGCGCGATGGCCTCGTAGCGGGCCACCAGTTCGGCCAGCTGCTCGTCGGTCGGGGGGCGACCGCGACGGATGTCGGTGTAGTAGGGGAGGATGTCGTCGCGGGTGCGCGGCGTGCCGTACGCCATGAGCACCACGGCGGTGTGCGGGGTCGCGCTCACGGGTGCACCCCGTCGGCGGTGCGGGTGTGCACGCGGCGGACCACCTCGTGGAGCACGTCGGGATCGCTGTCGGGTTGCACCCCGTGGCCGAGGTTGAACACGTGGCCCGGGTGGCCGGCGTTGTCGGCGAGCACTGCGTCGGTGCCGGCGAGCGCGACCTCGGCGCCGGCCAGCACCAGCGCGGGGTCGAGGTTGCCCTGCACCACCAGGTGCTCGCCCAGGCGCCGACGGGCGCCGGTGATGGTGGTGCGCCAGTCGAGGCCGAGCACCGGGGTGGCGCGACCCTCGCCCGACGCCGCCTCGTACATCGACTCGAGCAGGTGGTCGCAGCCGATGCCGAAGTGGATGCCGGGCACCCCCGGATGACGTTCGCCGAGCCGGGTGAACACCGACCGCGAGTGGGGCAGCACGAAGCGCCGGTAGTCGGCATCGGCGAGCGAACCGGCCCACGAGTCGAACAGCTGGAACGCACGGGCACCGTGGTCGAGTTGCGCCGAGATGAACGCGAACGCGTGGTCGGCGAGCCGCTCCATGAGCTGGTGCCAGAGCGCCTCGTCGGTGTGCATCAGCTGCTTGGTGTGCTGGTAGGTGCGGCTCGGACGACCCTCGACCAGGTAGCTGCCGACGGTGAACGGCGCGCCGGCGAAGGCGAGCAGCGGTACGTCGGCGGGCAGCTCGCGGGCCAGCGTGCGCACGGTCTCCTGCACGTAGGGCGTGTGCCGGTCGGGATCGAGCGGCACCAGCCGGGCGAGGTCGGCGGCGTCGCGGAAGGGCCGTTCGGCCACCGGACCCGTGCCGGGCGCGACATCGATGCCGAATCCGACGGCGTGCGCCGGCACCACGATGTCGCTGTACAGCACGGCCGCGTCGACGCCGTAACGCCGAACCGGCTGCAGGGTGAGCTCGGTGGCGACGTCGGGCTTGCGGATCGCCTGGAGGATGCTGCCCTCGCCGCGCACCGCCCGGTACTCCGGCAGGCTGCGGCCCGCCTGACGCATGAACCACACGGGCGTGTGCCGTGCCGGCCGGCCGAGCGCCGCGGCCAGGAACGGCGCCTCGGGCACGAGGTCGGGTGGGGTGGGAGCGGCGGTCTCGTGAGCGGTGTCGGGGGCGGACATGCGTCCCGCACGCTAGCGGGACACCCCAACCACGGGCCCCGCCCATGTCGATTCGGCTCAAGACGACCACCCGTGGCGCCGATGCACGCACGAGGGAGAGGACGAGGAGCAGGCGCGAGCGGGCGAAGGCGGAACGGATGACGAGCAAGCAGGACGCACCCGAGGTGCGCTCGGGCGCGGCGGGGGACGCCGGCGACCACCGATGGCAGGGCCGACCCTGGCTGGCCCGCGCCGTGCGGTGGTCGGTGATGGTGGTGCCGTTCGTCGCGTCCGTCGTCACCGCCTACGTGCTGTCCCGTGCGCTGCCGCCGGCGGCGAACACCGCCTGGCTCGTGGCTCGCCTGGCCGCGATCGCCGGTTCGGCGACCGTGGCGCTCAAGCTGTCGGACCGCCTGATGCGACGGTTCCTGCCCCTGGCGGCGCTGCTCGACCTCACGTTGCTGTTCCCCGACCAGGCGCCCTCGCGCTACAAGATCGCCCTGCGCAACGGGGCGTCGAACATCGAGCTGCACGAGCGGGTCGAGCGGTACGCCCGCGGCGGCCGCCAGGACAACGCCGCGGCGGCGGAGCACCTGCTCGACCTGGTGGCGGCCTTGAGCCGGCACGACCGGATCACCCGCGGTCACAGCGAACGCGTGCGGGCCTACACCCAGATGATCGCCGACGAGATGGGCGTGTCCGGCGCCGAGCTCGACCGGCTGCGCTGGGCCGGCCTCATCCACGACGTCGGCAAGCTGCGGGTGCCGATCGAGATCCTCAACAAGCCCGGCAAGCTCACCGACGCCGAGTTCGAGATCATCAAGCAGCATCCCGCCTGGGGTGCGGAGCTGGCGGCGCCGCTCGCGCCGTGGCTCGGCGGCGCGGTGCAGGCGGTGGTGGAGCACCACGAGAAGTGGGACGGCTCCGGCTACCCGCGTGGCCTGCGTGGCACGGAGATCTCCGAGGCCGGCCGCATCGTCGCGGTGGCCGACGTGTTCGACGTGATGACGTCGGCGCGGTCGTACAAGCACGCCCGCTCGCCGATGGACGCGAGGGCCGAGTTGGCGCGCTGCGCCGGATCGCACTTCGACCCGGCGGTGGTGCGCGCCTTCATGAACATCTCGATCGGCCGCCTGCGTCGCGTGATGGGGCCGCTGTCGTGGCTGGCGCAACTGTCGCTCTTCCCCCAGTCGCTGTTCGCGACCGCCACCAACTCGGCGGCGGCCGCCTCGGCGGGTGCGTCCGGCGTGACCGGGGCGTTCCCCGCGCTGCTGTCGACCGTGGCCACCGGTGCGATCGGCGTCGCCGCCACCGTCGGCGTGGCCGCGGCCGCCGACCTGCCGATCCGCGCCGAGCAGGTGACGGTGGTCGAGGCGGGTCTCGCCGGGGCGTCGCAGGGCGCCGCGCCCGTCTCCGACGTGGGGGAGAGCGCCGCCGGCGCCGCCGCGCGTGTGCCCGAGATCTTCGTGCTCGACACCACGACGACCGACACGGTGTCGACGCCCGACGGGTCGGAGTCGGTCGTATCGGTGGATGCGGCGAGCGCCGAGTCCACCGCCGTTCCGGCCGACGGCGCGCCCGGCGTCCCGGCGCAGGTACCGCCGCCGGTCGGCGATCCCGCTCCCGCCGGGCTCGCACCGGGCGACACGACTTCGCCCGCCGCGGCCCCGGCCCAGGCGCCGGAGGATGTGGCGCCCGCCGCTCCTGTGCCCGAGGCCACCACCGCCACCACGGTGCCACCGCCCGTCACGCCCGTCACGCCCGTCACGCCCGCACCGACCACCACCGTCGCCGCCGGCTTGTCGATCACCAACAAGGTGCTGCTGTTCGCCGCGCCCACGACGGGCGACACCACGTCGAGCCCGGTGCTCCCGCTCGCCGACCGCGTGCTCCCGCAGCAGGTCGGCCTGCCCAACTACGACGTCGACCGCGACGGCTCGCCCGGTCTGCACCTGCTGCGTGGCGGTGCGCTCGACCCGACCGACCCGACCCGCCTCCAGCGGTTCGCGTACGACCCGGCCGGGGCGGCGGTCATCGACGGCCGCCATCGCATCACCGTCTGGGCCGCGCCGACCGACGATCACCACGGCCTGCAGATCACGGCGGCGATCGCGTTGTGCGACGACGCCACGGGGGCCTGCACGGTGCTCGACAGCGCCTCGGCCAGCCGCGACAACGAGAGCAGCGGCTTCCAGCCGTACCGGATCGACCTCGCCCGCCGCCAGATCAGCGTCGCCGCCACCCAGCACGTCGAGGTCTGGGTCGCGCTCGACGGGTCGTCGGGGAGCGACGCCGAGCTCGCCTACGACGCGGGGGCCTACCTGAGCTCGTGGTGGATCCGTCCCTGAACGCCGCACCGCCCCGTGGCCGCTTCGACGGTGCCCGGTAGGCTTTTCCGACCCATGACGCAGCAGCATCCCGATCTCGCGGAAGAGCAGGCGTACATCGACCACGCGTACGACTGCCTCGAACAGAGCCGCTCCGACGCGTGGAAGTTGCGCGACCTCAGCGAGGCCACGCTCGGCGGCACCTTCCAGGCCCGCTACGAGCGCGACGTGTTCGACGAAGCGCTGGTCAACCGGCTCACCAAGCTCGACCTCGGCGACGCCGCGCTGGTGTTCGGCCGGATCGACCGGTTGGCCGAGACCCCCGACGAGATCGAGAGCTTCCACATCGGCCGCCTGGCGGTCGCCGACGACAACAGCGAACCGGTCGTCGTCGACTGGCGCGCCCCGGTCGCCGAGCCGTTCTACCGGGCCACCGGCCGCGAGCCGATGGGCCTGCGTCGTCGCCGCCACTTCGCCGTGCACAGCCGTCAGCTCCTCGGGCTCGAGGACGAGCTGTTCGGCGACGGCCACCTCGGCGTCGGCGACGACGAGGGCATCGCCGGTGTCGGCGCCGGCCCCGACGGTGTTGCCGGCGTCGCCGGTGTCTCCGGCCCCACGCCGCTGCGCGGGTACTCCACGCTGCTCGCCGCGCTCGAGCGCGGCCGCACCGGTCAGCTCGGCGACATCGTCGCCACCATCCAGGCCGAGCAGGACGAGATCATCCGCAGCCCACAGGCCGGCGTGCTCGTCGTGCAGGGTGGCCCCGGCACGGGCAAGACGGTCGTCGCGCTCCACCGTGCGGCGTACCTGCTGTACACGTTCCGGTTCCCGCTCGAGGACCAGGGCGTGCTCGTGATCGGCCCCAACCGGGTGTTCCTGCGCTACATCGAGCGGGTGCTGCCGTCGCTCGGCGAGGCCGGGGTCGAGCAGGTCGTGCTGAACGACCTCGTGCCCGACGTCGACTGGGCGCGCTACGGCGTCGACCCGGCCGACAGCCCGCTCGCCGCCACGGTCAAGGGCGACCTGCGCATGGCCGACGTGATCGACAAGGCGGTCACCGATCGCGAGCGTGCGCTGCGCGACGACGTCGTCGTGCCGTTCCGCACGGGGTTCCTGCGCCTGCGCGCCGAGGAGACCGCCCGCATCGTGCGAGCCGCTCAGCGGCGCTTCCGGCGTCACAACGCCGCACGCAAGTGGGTCGAGGGCGAGGTCTGGTCGGCGATGGCGGCCACCTGGCGCGACGCCGACCTGCACCCGACCGAGGTGCGCGACGCGATCCGCGCGCTGCCCGAGGTGCGCATGGCGCTCGAGCGCATGTGGCCGGTCCTCACCCCGGCCGAGCTGCTGCACGACCTGTTCGGCTCGCGGGCGCTGCTGAAGCTCGCCGGCTCGCGCTTCCTCGCCGAGCACGAGTACCTGGCGTTGCACCGTGACCGGGCGTCCGACGTCACGGAGGTCCGCTGGACCGATCACGACGTCGCGCTGCTCGACGAGGCGCGCAACATCCTCGGGCCCCGTCCGCCGCGCAAGGGCGTGCCCAACGACGAAGAGGAGATCCGCACCTACGGTCACATCGTGATCGACGAGGTGCAGGACCTCACGCCGATGCAGTTGCGCATGGCGGCGCGCCGATCGCTCAACGGCAGCATGACGGTGGTGGGCGACATCGCCCAGGCCACCGGCGCGCTCGCGCCCGACGGTTGGGACGACGTGCTCACGCACCTGCCCGACAACAAGCCGTCGCGGGTGATCGGCCTCAGCGTGGGCTACCGCATCCCCGATCGGATCATGGAGCTGGCCAACCGGGTGATGATGGCCGCCACCCCGTCGCTGCGGGCGCCGATCAGCGTGCGCGCCGGCGACGAGCATCCCGAGTTCGTCCGCGCCGACACCGCCGAGCAGCTGTTCGGCGAGGTCGCCGATGCCACGGCGGCGATGAGCGCGGCCATGCCGGATGGCAGCATCGCGGTCGTCGCCGCGGACGCGATGGTCGAGCAGGTGTCGCAGGCGCTCGCCGCCGCGGGTGTCGAACACGGTCGCGCCACGCGCAGCGGCCTCAGTGCGGCGATCACCGTGGTGCCGGTCAGCGTGGTGAAGGGCCTCGAGCTCGACGGCGTCGTGGTGGTCGAGCCCGCCGCGATCGTCGAGGCCGAACAGCAGGGGCTGCGTGCGCTCTACGTGGCGCTCACCCGCAGCACCCGTCGGCTCACCATCGTGCACGCCCGGCCGTTGCCCGCGGCGATGAGCTGATCCGGCCGGCGCGCTGCCGGTCGACGATCACGCCTCGAGGTACGAGCTCACCAACGCGTCGAAGTTGCGCGATGCCTTGTCGGCATCCGCCGCACGCGAGAACCGGGCGGCCTTCCCGGCGAGCGCCACGCTGTTCTCGAACGATGCGAGCAGGTCGGGTCGGGCGGCGCCGACCTCGCTCTTCACGGCGTCCCACAGCGCGGCGATCCGTTCGGCGACGGCGGTGGCGTCTCCACCGTCGATCATCACGCCCGACAGCGAGGCGGCCTCGTCGCGCAGGCGGGGCAGCAGCTCGGCCGCGGTGCCCGACGGCAGCGTGGTGGTGGTCGCGGCGACCGACGAGTCGGGCGATGCGAGCGACGGGTCGTACGTGGTGGCAGCGCAGCTCGCCAGCACGCCGGCGAGGGGGATGAGGGCAGCGAGCCACGGGCGGGCGGATCGGCGGAGCACGGGGAGTCCTGGGGGTGGTGAGAGCGTCGGTCGTCGGCGGTGCGTCAGGCCATCACGAGGATGCGGGCGCTCGCGAACACACCGACCCCGATGTGCCGACCTTCGATCTCGACGGTGACGGTGCCGTCGGGCGAGGCCGCGGTGAGCACGCCGTTGCGTCCGGGCTGGATGGCGGAGGCCTCGAGGAAGTCGAGCATGCCGGGCGTGAACTCGAGCTCTTCGGGGATGCGGCTCACGGTGAAGCGCTGGCCGATCGTGAGCGTGGCGAGCGGGGTGCTGTCGGGCGCCGCGTACGCCGAGCCGGGGATCGGGTTGCCGTGCGGGCACGTGTCGGGACTGCCGAGCACCCGGTCCATGGCCGCCTCGACCGCGTCGCTCATCACGTGCTCCCACTTGCCGGCCTCGTGGTGCGCGTCGGCCCACGACAGACCGAGCATGTCGGTGAGGAACCGCTCGGCGAGGCGGTGGCGCCGGACGACGCGCTGGGCCAGGGCCTGACCGGCCGCGGTGAGCGCGATGCCGTCGTCGAGACCGACGAGCCCCTCGGCCTCGAGGCGGCGGATCATCTCGCTCACCGCCGGGCGGCTCACCTGCAGACGCTCGGCGATGCGGGCCTGGATGACGTCGACGTCGTCCTCGGCCAACTCCCAGATGCACTCGCAGTACTCCTCGAAGGCGGGATGGTGCTCTCCGGAGGCGGCCATGTGCGAAGACTACCCCCGGTCGGCGCGTGCTCAGCGGCCGCGAGCCCGCCGCAACCAGGATTCGGCGTAGCGCAGCCGCCGCTCGAGCTGATCGGTGGTGGCCGCACTCACCTTGGCCACGCCGGCGAGGCGGTTCATCTCGGCGTTCACCTTGCCATGGCTGAGGCCCGTGAGATCGACGAGACGCTGCGCGACGAATGCGTTGCGGGCGCGCAGGTCCTCCTTGATCTCGGCCGTGCTGCGCTGGCCTTCGAGCACGAAGCCCGCGTCGGTGGGGATCGCGGGCAGGTGCAGGTCGAGCGGTTGCCGCTCGGCAGGGTCGATCGCCTCGTCGCCGTCGAGCGCCCACTCGGCGAACTCGGGCTCGTCGTCGAACGCGACGCCCTCGGCGGTGACGGTGTGCACCGACATGCCGGTCGCCACGGCGCTCAGCACCGAGAACAGCGACAACTGCTCGGGGTCGTCGCGAGTGGCCGTCGAGTCGAGCTCGGCCGCGGCGCTGTCGCCGTCGACCGTGGCGAGGTCGTCGTTCGGCACGGGAGGACGCAGCACGTGGCGGCGTGCCTCGGCGATCTGGAACGCGTGGGTGCGAAGCCGCGGGTCGTCGGGCAGGAAGACGTACGCCTTCTGCGAGCCCTTGTCGGCCTGCCAGCGCACGAAGCGGCCGACCGCCTGCCGGAAGAACAGCTCGGTGCTCACCGTGGTGGCGTACACGCCGACGCGCAGACGCGGGATGTCGACGCCCTCGCTCACCATGCGCACGGCGACGAGCCAGGGGGCGTCGCTCGCGGCGAACTTCTCGATCCGGCTCGACGCGGTGGGGTCGTCGCTCACGACCACCTCGGCGGGGACGCCGAAGTTGCGGCGGATGAGCGCGGCGACGCCGTGCGCGTGCTGCTGGTCCATCGCGATCACGAGTCCACCGGCGTCGGGCTGCCCGCCGGGTGCGGTGCGGATGGCCATGAGCCGATCGTGGGCCTGGCGCACCACGGCGGGCAGCCAGTCGCCGTCGAGGCTGAGCGCGGTGCGCAGCCGTTGCGCCATCTGGTCGCGGGCGAGCTCGTCGTGGAAGTTCGCACTGATGACGCTGCCGTCGGGCGCGCTCCACTCCATCACCCCGTCGAAGCGGGGGAAGTACACGGGCCGCACCACACCGCCGTCCCGGAGCGCGTCGGCGTACCCGTAGGTGTAGTGGCTGAGCGCCATCTCGCCCTCGGCCGTGGTCTCGTACTGGACGAAGGGGATCTGGCTGGCGTCGCTGCGGAACGGGGTGCCGCTCAGGCAGAGGCGGCGGTGCGCCGGCTCGAACGCGAGCCGCACGCTGTCGCCCCACGCGCGCTCGTCGCCTGCGTGGTGGATCTCGTCGAGGATGACGAACGCGTCGTGGGCGAGGCCGCGCAACACCTTGGCGGTGCCGGCCGTGGCGATGTGCTGGTAGGTGGTGACGAGGCCGTGCACGTCACGGGCCAGGCCGCCCTGGGGGGTCCAGTCGGGGTCGAGCTCGAGCCCGAGGCGGTGCGCGGCGAGCGCCCATTGGTGCTTCAGGTGGCTGGTCGGCGCCACGACGACGAGCCGGCGACGTTCGAGCCCGAGCGCCCACCGGGCGCACGTCAGCGCGAAGGTGGTCTTCCCGGCGCCCGGGGTGGCGACGGCCAGGTAGTCGGGGGATTCGTGCGCGGTGAACCGGTCGAACGCAGCACGTTGCCAGGGTCGCAGGCGCACGCTCGGCGGGGTCGACGCGGCGTTGGCAGCGCCCGGCACGGCGGACGAGGGGGATCCGGACGTGGCCATGGGGTGCACCAGTCTGCCAAGGATCCCGCGCATCGGTGCGCCATCGCTGCGCCATCGGCTCGACCGCCGAGCGTGGCCACAGATCTCAAGATCCGCTCAGATTCTCGCCGATGTTCCATGCTTTTCCACGGGGAGCGGGGACGGTTCTCGCCGTGAGCAGGCGGTTCGCGCGGCAACGCGGATCGATCATCCCCCCAAATAGGGGGTAATCATGGAACGTTCGTACCGCGTCCGTGCACCCAGGGGCTCCGGGCGGACGATCACCACCGTGCTCGCACCCGTGCTCCACGACGACGAACCGGCGCGCCTCCTGGCGCTCGTCCGGACGCGTCTGCTGGACACCGGCGCCGAGGAGCGGTTCGACCGCCTCGTGCGCCTCGCCTCGGTCACGCTGCGCGCGCCGATCGCGGTCGTGAGCCTCGTCGACGAGCGC
>WBZX01001600.1_pt1 | contig 16814 bp, 14 predicted proteins | sample 5204211 | NCBI WGS metagenome assembly WBZX01 (sample SAMN12344362, study PRJNA552823) | activated sludge metagenome | biome: Activated sludge suspended growth; feature: Nitrification reactor; material: Wastewater; isolation source: activated sludge from nitrification reactor of wastewater... | reverse complement strand
CGCCGGCAGGTCTAGGTCCTTAGGGGCGGCCTGGAGCAGGATCCGTAGGGCCTGGGACGCCAGGCGCCACGTTCGGGGGACTACCCACAGCCCGATGGCCACCCCGACTGCGGGATCGACCCAGCTCCAGCCGGTGACCTGCATCACCACCGCCCCCACGATCACGCCCACCGAGCCGATGGTGTCGGCCAGCACCTCGAGGTAGGCGCCCTCCACGTTGATTGACTCCTTTGACCCTTCCCGCAGCAGAGCGAACGCCACCAAGTTGGCGGCCAATCCGAGCCCGGCCGCGATCAGTAGGGGACCGCTGTTGATCTCGGGGGCATCCCCGAAGCGCTGGATGGCTTCTACGAGGACATATCCAGCCACCCCGAACAACAGGACTGCGTTGGCCAGCGCGGCGAGGATCTCCAGGCGGTAGAGGCCGAAGGTGCGGGTCGGGTGCGACGCTGCCGAACCGGCGGCATGACGGTCGGCCAGCCTTATGGCGGCCAGGGCCATGCCTAGGCCGGCGACGTCGGTGACCATGTGGCCAGCATCTGAGAGTAGAGCCAGCGAACCGGTCAATAGGCCGACCACAAGCTCGACGACCATGAACACGAACAAGACGGCGAACGCAACAGCCAGCCTGGCCTGGTGACGGGCCCCGGCCCGTGCGGCTCCCACACCGTGTGAGTGCCCGTGTGAGTGCCCATGTGACTGCCCGTGGGAGTGCCCCGACATGGCCGCAGGCTACGGCTCAGAGATGGGGCGGGCCGCCTTCGGGGTCGGGTGCGCTCTCGGCAACCACGCTGGTGACGATGCCGGTGACATGGGTGGGGGTGAGGCCCAATCCCCGCCCGACGCTGTCGATCACCCGCCGTTGGTCGGCAGCGACGGTTCCGGAGGCCAGCGCCACCCGAACCAGCGATGCGATCAGCCCTTCCTTGCCGGTCACCTCCAGGCCTTCGGCGAGGGGAGCAACGTAGGACTCGGCGAGAGCTGGATCCAATGCTGCGGTGTCACTGGTCAACACCGTGTCGTCATATCCAGGGTGAACTTGGGCCACGCGCTCGATCGCCGCCCTGCGCAGGTTGGGGTTGTCAGTGGCGCCCGTCCCCACGATCATGGACGTGAGTACCCGGACGGCGTCGTCGAGGACCGCTGCCAGCGAGGCCGTGGTCGGATGTTCCGCGGCCGACGGATCGAAACGGGAGTGGCAGGTCTCGCACTCGACCACCTCGCCCAAGCGGTTGAGGGGGAGGACTGGGATCCAAAAGAGGGTCAACCACCGCCGTGCTCGACGGCGGGCTCCGGCTCGGTCTCCACCACAGGCGGGACAGAAGAACACCAGCGAGGCGACGGTGGAGAAGCGCACCTTGAAGCCGAACACCAGCAGCATCGATCCTCCTGACGGCCCGAACTGAACTCCGACTGCGGCGGGTGTATCGACACTAGAGGCGTACGTGGCTCAATGTCGGGCGCGTCAGGCCGGACAGGGTCGGTCTGTGGTCGGTCCCGATAGCCTTGCTCGGGCATGGACGACGCCGCCACCGACACCACTGACACCAAAGAACCTGAGGGGCAGGCCAGTCCGGTTGCCACCGACGAAACCGCCTCCGAGCCGGCGCGCACGGTTCCGTTGCGGATCACCGAGGATGCCCTGAGCCAGGTGATGAGCATCCTTGCAGCCGAGGACGACCCCGAGACCCTGGGGTTGAGGGTGGCGGTCAACGGAGTGCAGGGAGTCGAGTACTCCTATGACCTGTCCTTCGAGGATCGAGCCTCGGCCACCGATGACGATCTGGTCTACAACCAGGGTGACTTGGTGGTGATGGTACCCCGCGACTCTGTCGACTCGCTGTGGGGGGCAACCCTCGACCTGCCGGCCGCCACCGGCCAGGGCGGGTTGGTCATCCGCAACCCAAATCGACCTGATCCGCTCGCGGGCATCGAGATCGAGCTGTCGGGGACGGTCGAAGAACGCATCGACCAGCTTCTGACCCAGCAGATCAATCCGGCCCTGGCAGCCCACGGCGGGTTTGCTTCGCTTCTCGAGGTGATCGACGGAACCCGTGCCGTGGTGATCATGGGTGGGGGATGTCAGGGGTGCGCCGTCAGCGCCATCACCCTGCGAGAAGGGATCGAGAAGTCGATCATGCAACACATACCCGAGATCACCGAGGTGGTCGACGGCACTGATCACGCTGCGGGCGAGACGCCGTTCTACGCATCCTGATCGGTCGGGTCGGCCGACCCTGAGGCCGGCCGACCCATTCGATCACGGCAGGAGACAGTTGCCGACGGCGGGCAGGCCAGCGAAGCGGGCTGCCAGCCAGTCCATGGCTGGCAACTGCCCTTCGACCATGCCGGTCACGTGCTCGCCGGGCAGCGGGGCCCATGTAACCGTCGCACCCTTGTCGCACCAGGTGCGGCGTAGGTCAGCGGCCTGCTGGTAGGGCACCATCTCGTCGACGAGGCCGTGGTACTGGAACACTGGGGCGCTGGGCTTGGTCGAGCCGAGCTTGTTCTCGGCCAGCCGGGCCTGCCAGGCCGGGGCGACCAGGGGATCGCTGTTCACGTAGTCGTTTCGGCTTGAGAACATGGTCTTGAAGATGGTGGCGATGCCGTCCACGTCGACCAGGCACAACTCGCCGGCTTCCTGCACGAGTTGCTGGCCCTTGGCGTTCAGGTAGTTCTCGAGGTTCAGCTCCGGGTAGGCGGCGTCGAGACCCAGCGATGCCATCAGGGCCAGGCCGACCATGGGACCACCTTCTACGAAATTGGCCACTGCGGTCAGGTCGCCGGGGATACCTCCGGCGGCAGTGCCCTTGATCTTCAGTTCCGGGGCGTAGCTACCGGCCAGCTCGGCAGCCCAACCGGCTGCGCCTCCGCCCTGGGAGTAGCCCATGAGGCCGACGGGTGTGTTGGCCGACAGGCCGGTTCCGGGGAGCCGGATGGCGGCACGGGCCATATCCAGGAGGGCTCTACCCTCGGATCGGCCGACCACGTAGGTGTGCAGGCCCGGGGTGCCGAGGCCTTCGTAGTCGCTGATGGCCACGGCCCATCCTCGGCTGAGGGCGGCCTGCACGAACAGGCCCTCGTAGTCGGCACCCTGGGAGAGGGTGTAGGAGGGGGCGCACTGGTCACCGATGCCGCGGGTGCCGACACCCATCGACACGAGCGGACGGGATCCTAGGCCGAGCCAGGGCGTGGTCGGTACCAGCACTGTGCCCGAAACGGCGTTGGCCTGGCCCATGGCGTTGGTGGAGCGGTAGAGCACCTGCTTGGCGTTCACCCCTGGGGCTGGGGTGTGGCCGACGGGGTCCAGCGTGAAGACGCTCGAACGCGACCGGATGACGTCACCGGGCTGACCCGACAGCGATGTCGGCGGCGTGTAGAACGCGTCCTGGTTGGGCAGCGGTGGGTCACACGCGGTGAGGCTGAAGGCGGCCATCGAGATGGCGGCAAGGGCGGCGAGCTTGGCGAACGGGGCTCGCCGCGAGAAGGGACGTACCGGCACCGGTTCCTCCGGAGGTTGGGGTGGGAACAAACAATGGCTGTGGAACGAGGCTGGTTACCGCGTGGTAACCATCACGTGCCCATCGTCACGTTGCGTGTGCCTTCTGTCAACCAGTTTCACTCAGGGCGTTCACATATGAGCGAAACGTGAGGATCGGGCTGGGTCGGTAGCTCAGCGGTGGAGGCTGGCGCGCACCGACGCTGCGATCCCCTGGGCGTCCAAGCCGAGGCTGGCCAGGATGGCGTCTGGCTTGCCCTGAGCGATGTAGGCCGTGGGAATGCCCAGGATCGTCACCCGCGGCTCAGAGTCCTGATCTCGGCATCGGTCAGCCAACTCACGGGCGATCGACGAACCGATCCCCCCGTCACGCAGCCCATCCTCGGCCGTGACCACGTGAGAGAAGGTGGCGGCGTGATCGAGCATCATGGTGTCCAGTGGTTTGACCACCCGTGGGTCCCACACGCTTGCCTCGATTCCTTCGGTGGCCAGCAACTCGGCGGCGGCGAGGCAGGTCCCGAGCATCTTGCCCACTCCGATGAGGCAGACGTCTCCGCCGTCGCGGGCTTTGCGCGCCGACAAGCCATGGCCGACCTCGTCGTCGGGGACCTCTCTCGCCGAAGTCTTGGGCCACCGCAGGGCTACCGGCCCCGAACACAGGTCGAGCGCGTCGTTGAGCATCACCTGAAGCTCCTGGTAGGACGACGGGGCGAACACCGTCATCCCCGGAACCTTGGAAAGGAGCACCAGGTCGAGCACGCCGTGGTGGGACGGCCCGTCGTCGCCGGTGATGCCGGCACGGTCCAAGCAGAACACCACCGGGAGTCCGTGTAGCCCCACGTCCAGGTTGGCCTGGTCGAAGGCCCTGGTCAGGAACGTCGAGTAGACGGCCACCACCGGCCTCAGGCCGCCCATGGCCATGCCTGCCGCAGCCGCCACCGCGTGCTGTTCGGCGATGCCGACGTCCACGAAACGGTCCGGGAATCTCTCCTCGAAGGGCAACAGCCCGGTAGAGCCGGGCATTGCCGCGGTGATGGCCACCAATTCGGGACGGGCCTCGCCCTGCTTGACGATGGCCTCGGTGAATGCCGTGGTGTAGCTCGGAGCCCCGCCGGTGGCGGGCTGCGGACCGATCTCGGGGTTGAAGGCCGAGGTGTCGTGGAGGCACTTCTCCTCGTCTTGTTCGGCGGGCGGGTACCCCTTGCCCTTGGTGGTGAGGACGTGGACCACCACCGGGCCGTCGAACTCGGCGGCGTTGCGAAGCGCTTCTTCCAACAGTTCGATGTCGTGACCATCGAAGGGGCCGCTGTAGCGAACCCCCAACGTCTCGAAGAAGATCGGCGGTTCCAGCATCTCTCGCAGCCCGGCCCGAGCCCCAGACAGACCCCAGGCCAGGTGCTGACCGATGCCGGGCACCTGGCGCACCATCTCCTCGGCCCGGCGTCGCTGCCGCACGTAGCGAGGATCGAGGCGCAGCCGCGACACCGACGAGGTGAGGCGCCCGACGGTCGGTGCGTACGATCGCCCGTTGTCGTTGAGAATGATGATCGCCTTGCGGCCGCAGTGCCCCAGGTTGTTCAAGGCCTCGTAGGCCATGCCCCCGGTGAGGGCACCGTCACCGATCACGGCCACGACCTCCCGGCGGTCTGGGGCCGGCTCACCGCGCCTCAGGGCCTCGTCGTGTCGCAGATCCTCGGCCATGGCCAGGCCGTGGGCGTAGGACAACACCGTGGACGCATGGCTGTTCTCGATGAAATCGTGCTCGGATTCGGAGCGACTGGGATAGCCAGACAACCCGCCCGGACGTCGCAACTCGTCGAACTGGCCCCGTCGGCCCGTGACCAACTTGTGTACGTACGCCTGGTGGCCGGTATCCCACAGGATGCGGTCGTGGGGGGATTGGAACACCCGGTGCAGGGCCAAGGTGAGCTCGACCACCCCCAGGTTCGACCCCAGGTGGCCAGCGTTTCGGGCGACCGTGTCCACGATCACGCTACGGATCTCTTGGGCCAGGACCGCGAGCTGAGGAGCCGTGAGCGGCCGTAGATCGGCGGGCGAGGAGATGGAATCGAGCAGCATCGAGATGAGGGTGGCGAGGGTGGCCGGGATCAACGCTACCGCCCGACGGGTGGCGAGCCAGATCGACCTCGCAGTTGGACCGACCCACTACCTACCATGGGCCGGGTGGAACCCGTCGAACGGGCCCGGACAGCCGGAGCGCAGGCCCGGGTGGTAGGGCAGAGCGCGGTGGCGTCGATCCGACGGTCGGCGTCTGAGCGGCTGGCCGAGCTGATCCGCAGCGATCCGGAGTGGGCAGCCCAGGCCGCCGAGTTCGGACTGATCGACCGCACCTGGCTCGACGACCCGACCGGCCGCCCGTTTCGCACCGCACCCCCCGCCGAGGTGATGGAACGGTTTCTGGCCCGCATGGCCGAGCGTCGCCCATCGGTCCTGGCCTCAATGGGTCTCAACGCCGTGCAGGTGCTGTCCATGGTGGGAGCTCCCGCCGATGAGGACACCACGCCCAGCGAGGTCACGGTGATGTTCACCGACCTCGAGGGATTCACCCGCTTCACCGCCGACAACGGTGACGAGGCGGCCGTGGCCCTCGTGGCCGAACACCAACGCCAGGTCGGCCCCATCATCCGGAGCCGAGGGGGCCGGGTGGTCAAACGCCTGGGTGATGGGTTGATGATGGTCTTCCCCGCCCCCGAGGCCGCCGTCCTCGCCGGTCTGGAACTGGTCGATACAGTCGAGGTTCCGCTGAGGCTCCGGGCCGGCATTCACCTGGGCGAGGCCGTGGTCACCCACGACGACATCTTGGGCCACGCCGTGAACGTGGCGGCCCGCATCACCGAAGAAGCCCCACCAGGGGTGGTGCTCACCTCAGTAGAGGTTCGGGCCGCGGTGAGCAGAGAGGCAGACGGCGTGCTGCGCGGCGTCACCTTCGGTCGGGCCCGACGACACAAGCTGAAGGGCCTGGAGCCGATGAGCCTGTGCCGAGTCGAGTACGACCGGTGACGGTCGCGCCTCTGGGCGCCCGGCGCGACCGGCTGCTGGAGACGATCGAAATGCAACGGGCCGGCTGTGAGGTGGCGGGCTCCCCGCTCTACTCGAGGATCTTGAGCGCGCTGGCCACCGATGTGATGGCGGGTGGACCAGCCTGGACCCTTCTTCACCCCTACGCCACCTCTCCGGTGGGCGATGCGGTGCTGTTGCGCCTGCTGGCGGGGGTGCATCGTCTGGTTCTGGAAGGTGACGCCCCAGACCTGGCCGCGCACTACCCCTCGGTCGGAGGTCGAGACGGTCGAGGGCTGGAAACCACCTTCCTGTCACTTGTGGAGGAGCGGGCCGATCTGCTCGGTGCCGATCTCCGAGGTGGCGTCCAGACCAACGAGGCGGGACGAAGCGCGGCTCTGCTGGCTGGCTTCTTGGCGTTGGCATCGGAGAAGCACCCGTTACGGATCCTCGAGGTCGGTGCCAGCGCCGGGCTCAACTTGTTGTTCGACCGGTTCCGCTACGAACAGGACGCATGGAACTGGGGTCCGATCGACAGCGCTCTGGTGATCCGAGCGCCCTTCTACGGGCACCCGCCGATCATCGGTCCCGACCTGTCGATCGTGGAACGTCGAGGCTGCGATGTGGACCCGATAGACCCGACCACAGCGATCGGTCGGACACGGCTCAGGTCCTTCGTGTGGCCCGATCAGCTCCATCGTCGAGACCGACTCGACGCCGCTCTGGAGGTGGCAGGCAACGAGGCTCCCACCGTAGACCGGGCCAGCGCCGTCGACTGGGCTCGCGACCAACTGGCCGAACCGGTCTCGGGGGTCACGACCGTCCTGTTCCACACCATCTTCTTCCAGTACCTGAGCCCCGACGACCAGCGTTCGTTCCTGGCCACCATCGAGTCGGCGGCGCGGCAGGCCGACGAATCGGCTCCATTGGTGTGGCTGAGGATGGAGCCGGGGGGTGATCAGGCTGAGGTCCGGCTCACCCGTTGGCCGGGTGGTTCCACCCGGCGCATGGCCCGCAGTGCGTACCACGGCCCGCCGGTGGCCCTCGACGTGCAGTGACGTCAGGTCGTCCGCACCGATGTCTCCCCGAGGTCGATCGCCTCAGGTGCCCGGTTGCGGGCATCGGAGCGACGTTGGACCTCGCGGGCCACGCCTAGCCCGCCCAACAGAACCAGGCCACCCACGAGCGCATCGAGCCAGTAGTGGTTCCCGGTGATCAGGATGCAAAAGAGGGTGGCGGCCGGATACGCGAACACCCACCAAGAGCGCCGAGGCAACGGCACCGGTGGCTGCCCGGCGTCTCGGGCCCGAGCGGCAGCCATCGACCGCAGGACCATCACCATGGTCACCGCGCACCAACTCGACCAGCCGAAGTGAAGGCTGGGCATGGCCGCGTACTGGTTGGACACCACCGACATCCCCCCCTCACCGAACTTCCAGATCCCGCCCCACAAGTCGATCGTGTCCACGATGCCGTAGCCGTGACAACCCTGCACCTGGCCCTTGCAGCCGCCGTAGATGGAGTTGGCGTCCAACAGTCGAGGCGGCATGAGGGTGTACGCGGCGAAGCCGACCAGGGCCAGCAGCGTGGTGGCGGCCAGAGCAGTCCGGGCGAAGACGTAGACGCGGGGCGCCTTGAAGAACGCGAACAGCAGCACCCCCATGGTCACGGCGAAGTGGGCGGTGCCGTAGAAGATGTTCCAGCCCCGGATGAACCCGTCGTTGGGCAGGTCCAGGTACCACTGCTGCAGGCGCGGCTCGAACCACAGCCCCAGGGCCTCCTCGAGCTTGATCACGCCCCGAGCGTGGCGGAAGGCAATGGTGCGGGACTCTGCCCCCGCGCCGAACGTGCTCCGCACCAACGAGTAGAGCAGGTAGAAGGTGCCGGCGATCAGCACCTCCTTCCACCACTTGAGTTCAGGTTCTGGCCGGGCGGTTGGGACCACCTCGGTCTGGACGATGGTCATCAGGGCGGTCAGGCGGCGTGGTGGTCTGGTGGTGGGATCAGGTGGCGGTGGGGGTGCGCTGGCCGACGGCGAACGCGGGTGCACCCAGAAGGCTAACCACCAGGTTGAGCAGGTAGAGGAGAAGCCCGAGAGCCACGGCTTGGGATCGGGGTACGCCGAGGGGGTGGAGGAACAGCGCGAACAGGCCTTCTCGGACGCCCAGTCCGGAGATCGAGATCGGTATCACCTGGGCGATCAGCACCGCGGGCACGAAGGCGAGCAGGGCGGTTGGCCCCACGCCAGCTGGTAGCCCCAGGGCGCGGGCGGCCATGAGGGCGGCGCCGATGATCACCAGTTGGTAGACGAAACCGGTGGCCAGGATGCGAGCCGTTGCCCAAGGGTCGCGGGCCAGGTGTTGGATGCCGAAACGGGTGGCCCCGGTGAAGCGACGCCAGCCTTCGTTGTGTTCGAGGCGGGCTTCCAAGCCTTTGCCCGATCGGGCGGTGAGGGCCAGCACCGCGGCCAACAGGACGAGGGTTCCGGCCGCGGTGGCGAAGGCAATGGTGGAGGCCCGGCCGAGATCACGCAGGCCGGGGTTCACCGCCAGACCGGTGAGGGTGATGACCGGGAGCACGAGCCAGCCGGTGAGTCTTTCCAGGACCACCGAAGCAAACGTGGTGGGGGCTTCGCCGTTTTCCCGGCTCAGCCGAGCCACGCGTAAGGCGTCGCCTCCGATGGTGCTGGGCAGGACGTTGCCCATGAACTGGCCGGCCAGGTACAGCGACAGGAGGCGTCGAAACGGTGGGTGCTGGCCCAGGGCATCGAGTACCGCACCCCAGCGCACTGCAGACAGCACCACGCCTCCGAAGGTGAGCAGCAGGGCGCCCGTGAGCCAGGCCAGCGTTCCGGCGGTGGGGTCGGGGATGGCCTGGGACCAGTTGGCCCCGATCTTGGTCACCAGGACCCACAACAGCGCCGCGCTGACCACCAGTCGTGCCGCCAGCACGAGCTGTGGTCTGGTGAAGTGCACGCGTCGGCCCCTGAACCCGAGTCTGATAGCGGTGACGAGTGTACCCGCGGCCCCTCTGCGGCCTTGTCGGCCCTAGGATCTGCGCCATCGGTCCGATGTTGGAGGGAACCGCCATGACTGCACCGTCTCGTATCGCTCGCCATCATCGACGCCGGGTCCTGCTCGCCGGTCCGGCATTGTGCACGGCGCTGGTGTTGGGTGGATGTGGCGTCTCCGCCGATTCCGACCCGGCAACGCTGGCGGCCGGACCCGCTGCCAACTCGGTAGAGGCAACCTCGACAACGGCGGCCGAGAGCCAGGTCACCGAGCAGGTCACCGACTCGCCGGATCAGGGTGCGCTGGCCCGCGCGGCCGAGGCCACCGCCGAGGTCACCTCCATGAAGATGGCCGCTTCGGTTTCGATCACGGGTCAGCCCGAGGGCGACGTCACGGTGATGAGCTTCGAGGGTGCGGTAGACACCGTCGCCGGTCGCGCCCACTTCAACATGGACCTCGGCGACCTGATGGGAATGCTGGGCCAGGCCATGGGCGAGGACGTGGCCGGCTCGGGGCAGATGGAGCTGATCGTCGACGGCGACACCGTCTACCTGCGATCGGACCTCCTGTCGTCGTTCTCAGGGGGCAAGCCGTGGATCGCGATCACCGGGGAGTCCATGACCGAAGGCGGAGCCTTCGGTCTCGGAGACATGGTCACCGGTACCGGTGGACCGGATTCGTTCATGGCGATGCTCGAGGCCATCGATGCCGAGGTGGAGACCGTCGGGCGCGAACAGGTGCGAGGGGTGGACACGAACCACGTCCGTGCGGTGCTCGACCTGGACGCGATCCTCGCCGAAGCCGATGAGTCCATGGCGGCCGACCTGCGTGACAGCCTGGCCGAGATGGGGGCCACCGGGTCGCTCGGCACCCTCCCGATCGATGCCTGGATCGGAGACGACGACGTGGTTCGCAAGGTGGTAGTCGAGGTCGACCTGGCTGGGCTCGGGGGAGTGGAGGGCCTCGAACAGGGCACTCTGGTGATCAGCTTCGAGTTGTTCGACCTGGGTCAGCCGGTGGACATCACGCTTCCCGACCCTGCTGAGGTGGGCACCATGGAAGGCATGATGTCGGGGTTCTGACCTAAGTGTCCTGGCGGATAGGTGAACAGCGGTCAGGACTTCTCCAAGAACCGGTCTCGTTCGACCATCACCCGCTGGACCTTTCCGGCCGCCACCAGACCCCGGTCGTCGCTGACCGTAACCGTGAAGATCAGGCGACGGCCCTGGACCTTGTCGAGCTTGGCATCGGCGGACACGTGACCCCCCACCGCTATGGGGGCGACGTGGTCGAGCTGGATGCGCATGCCCACCGTCGTCTCGCCGGGTGGCAACTGTCCGTGGACGGCAGCCACCGCCGCCTCCTCGCACAGGGCCACGATCCGGGGGGTGGACAAGACCGGAACATCACCGGAGCGGGCCGCGATTGCGGTATCGGCGTCGGTGACGTCGAGTTCCACGTGGCCGGCGAGTCCGGGTCGAACGTGCACCTCGGTACCATTGCCGCTCATCACCGGGTCGGTCAATCCGCTCGGTGCCGCCGGCCGAGGAGAATCCCGTGATCGAAGCAGATGTCGTCGACCGAGTGCTGGGTGCGGCCCTGCGCACCGGTGGCGATTTCGCCGAGGTGTTCGCCGAGGACAAGCGATCGACCTCGGCTCACCTCGACGACGGCCGCATAGAGGAGATGGGTTCGGGTCGTCATCGGGGCGCGGGCATCCGGGTGGTGGCGGGGGAGACAACCGGGTTCGCCCACACCACCGATCTCAGCGAGCCCGGTCTGCTAGCCGCCGCCGAAGCGGCTGCGGCCGCCGCCCGGGCCGGGGGCGGGGGCGTGCGCACGGTGGCTGTCCGCGAGAACCCGAGCCAGCCCCAGCCGGTCACTACGAGGCCAGAGGACGTGGCCAAGGCTGACAAGGTGGACCTGCTGCGTCGAGCCGACGAGGTGGCCCGATCCCACGGCAGTGCCATCACCCAGGTGTCGGCCTCATATGGCGACAGCCGACGCCGCATCTTGGTGGCCAACACCGATGGGCTCATGGCCGCCGATGACCAGACCCGAACCCTGTTCGTGGTCGGGGTGGTAGCGGCGGGAGACACCGGGATGCAGACGGGGCGGCGCTCGGTCGGTCACACCATGGGGTTCGAGTTGTTCGACCGCCACCGAGTCGAAGACCTGGCCGCACAGGCTGCCGACCAGGCCCTCACCAAGCTGGCGGCCCGTCCCGCCCCCAGCGGCCAGCTACCGGTCGTCATCGGACCCGGTGGTGGTGGCGTGCTCTTCCACGAGGCGTGCGGTCACGGGCTGGAGGCCGATCACATCCACAAGGAGGTGTCGGTGTTCGCGGGCCGGGTGGGCGAACAGGTCGCCTCGCCCCTGGTCACCCTGGTGGACGATTCCACAGTGGCCCACGAATGGGGGACCTTCGCCATAGACGACGAAGGGACGCCAGCCCAACGCAATGTGCTGATCCAAGACGGCGTGCTGACCGACTACATGTGGGATCAGCTGAGGGCTCGCCGTGACGGCCATCGTCTGACCGGCAACGGTCGACGTCAGAGCTATCGGGATCTGCCCATGGTCCGCATGACCAATACCTACCTCGTCAACGGGTCCGCCAGCGCCGCCGACATCGTGGCCGACACATCAGAGGGGGTGTACGTGGCTCAGCTCGGTGGAGGTCAGGTGAACACGGCCACCGGTGACTTCGTCTTCGGGATGACCGAGGCATACCTGATCGAGGGCGGCCGGATCACCGAACCGTTGCGGCAAGGGAACCTGATCGGCAACGGGCCCAAGGTGCTGGAGCTGATCGATGCCGTGGCCGACGACTTCGAGTTCGGTCCGCCCGGCACCTGCGGCAAGGACGGCCAGGGAGTCCCGGTCGGAGATGGTGTCCCCACGCTGAGGGTGTCCAGCCTCACCGTCGGCGGCACGGCGGCCTGATGAGCGACGTGAACGGCATGAGCGAACTTCTCGATATCGGCGATCGAATCGTGGCCCAGGCCCAGCCCGGCGAACAGGTGGAGGTGGTGGTGGGACGATCCACCTCCACCGAGATACGGGCCTACCGCGGAGACGTGGAGCAGTTCACCTCGGCAACCGGCGCAGGGGTGGGGGTACGGGTGGTGGCCGGGGGTCGTCAGGGCTTCGCTTACGCCGAGTCGCTCGACCCCGAGGTGGTGGCCGAGGTGCTGGCCGACGCCCGGGACAACGCCACCTTCGCCAGCCATGACGAGTGGCTGGGACTGGCCGAGCCAGACGGTGTCCCGGTGCCTCAGCTCGACCTGTACCGGGAATCGGCGGGAGCGGTGTCGGCGTCAGCCAAGATCGAACTGGCCCTCGATCTGGAACGGGCCGTGGCTGCCGCCGATAGCCGTATCGCTGCCGTGGAATCGGCCGACTACGCCGACGGGATCTCCGAGGGTGCCGTCGTTTCCACCACCGGCATGCGGACCTTCAGCCGGGAATCGTCGTGCTACGTGTCGGCGCACTGCGTGGCCACCGAAGGAGACGACACCCAGACCGGGTTCGGGTTCTCGGTCGGTCGCAGCATCGAAGATCTCGACTTGGATCGAGCTGCCGGAGATGCCGCTCGGCGCGCCACCCGTCTTCTCGGTGCCTCCAAGCCGGCCAGTGGGCGGATGACCGTGGTACTCGATCCCTACGTGACCGCCCAGTTCCTCGCGATCATCGGATCGACCTTGTCCGGTGAGGCGGTGCTGAAGGGCCGATCCATCTTCGGGGACCGGATGGGTGAAGCCATTGCCGCCGGCGGTTTCACGTTGGTGGACGACGCCACCAACCCGTTGGCCTACAGCGCCTCGGAAACCGATGGTGAGGGACTGGCCTCCAGGCGCAACGTGTTGATCGAGGGTGGGGTGCTCCGCGGCTTCGTGCACAACGCGTACACGGCCCGGAGGGCGGGTACCACCTCCACCGCCAACGCAGTGCGGGGCATCGCCTCTACGCCCGGTGTCGGTTGTCGGGCGCTGGCCCTCCAACCCGGCATTCATGATCAGGTCGAGTTGTTGGCCGCCGTTGGAGACGGGGTGTTGATCAGTTCGGTGTCGGGCCTGCACTCGGGTGTGAACGCGGTATCAGGTGACTTCTCGGCCGGGGCCGAAGGGCTGCGCATCAGAGACGGCGCAATGGCTGAGCCGTTGCGGGAGTTCACCATCGCGTCCACCCTTCAGCGGATGATCTCAGAGGTCGGTGAGGTCGGGTCCGACATCGAGTGGCTTCCGATGCGAGCTGCCGGCGTGAGCCTGGTGGTCGGAGATGTGACGGTGTCGGGCCTGTCCTGAGCTTTGGATCAGCGGATGCCGGAGGTACCCACGACCTCGGCTTGGATCCGTCCGCCGGGGCCGGTGGCCATCAGGTAGAAGCGAGGCGGGATGTACACGGTGGCGTTGGAGGAGTGGCACACGGTGGCGTTGCCGTTGGCTGGGCCCAGCATCCACACCCCGTCCTCCACTCCGTACAGCACCTCGTCGGCGTCGGTTGTTGTCCACGCCAGTTCCCACGCGATCCCGCCTCGGCACTGCTTATCGAAGGTGACGGCCGAGAAGCTGGTGATGGTGGGAGGTGGTATGGCCGGGGTTGTGGTGGATGTGGTCGTGGTGGTCGATGGCGAGGTGGGCCGGGTGGTGTTGGACGGGGCTGTGGTGGCCGGTGTCGAGCTACCCGGTCGGGTGGTGGGTGGCGGGACGACTGGTGGTACGGCCGGCGGGCTGGTCGGGTTGCCATCCACGGGGTCGCCCGGCTCGGGGATGGTGGTGGGCATGCCCGGCGGCGCGGTCGTGCCGCCGTCGACCACGAACCCTCCCTCGGTGCTGGTCGTTGCTCCAATGGCCGTGGAGGTCGATGACGATCCGCTGCCCTCGGACGTGGAGCCGTTGGACCCCGAGGTCGGGGGCAAGGTGGCCACCTCGGTGGTCCCGCCCTTGACGGTGAGGGCACCGCTGAGCAACACCGCCATGGCGACCATCACGATGGCCACCGCCGCCACAGCAAGGATCCTGGGTGTGTTGGGTCCGGTCGGTCCCCGACGGTCGGTGGTGTGGTCGGTTGTCATGCCCGCTTCGGCGGGGTCTGGTCCGGTGCTGCCGACACCCTTTGGGGTCGGAATCGGGGTTGCGCCCTGAGCGGGAGCGGCACCGGCACCGGTACCAGCAGTTCCTGTCGAGGCAGTGGCCGACCCGGCCATGGGTACTCCGGCGGCCTCGAGGGCCGAGGCGGCCTTGGCCTTGAGCAGGAACGGGGCGGCCATCACCGGGGCGGCACCGAACAGAGCGGCGGGGGACAGTCGGTCTTCGCGCTCCCGGCTGCAGCCGTCGCAGACCTGGGCGTGACGCTCGATCACCTTGACGGCCTGTTTGTCGAAGGTCGCCACTCCGGCCCCGGCCAGCGTCCGGCGCAGGTTGTCACACGCCGGACGTCCTGCCCTCCACAAGACCAGGGCCCGAACGTTGGTCCCGAGCCGTTTGCGAAGGGTGAACAGGATCTGGTGGGCGTTGTTGGGGGTTGTTCCCAGTTCCTCGGCCAGCTCTCCTGCCCCCAGGCCGTGGCGAAGGTGGAGGTCGAGGATGCTCATGTCCCGCTCGCCCAGAGCGGCGGCAGCATCCCACACCAGGGCGACCCGGCCGGCCTGGTCGAGGTGGGCGAGGGGGTCGTGGTCGGGGGCGTCGAGGTCGGTGAGTGTGGTCATGGTGTCTTGGTCCAGTGCGACGCTGCGCCGGTCCTTCTCGAGCCGGTTGAGCGACTTGTTCCGGGCGATCCGCAGGAGCCATCCGCCGAAGGCATCGGGGTCCTCGAGGGAATCAAGGCGGGTCCAGGCCGCCAGGAAGGCATCCTGGGCGACCTCTCCCGCTGTGCCCGGGTCACGGACGATGCGGCGGGAGAGGTCGTGGACCCGGTCGAACCAGAGGTCGAAGAGCTGTCCGAAAGCCCGGTTGTCTCCGGCTCGTGCTGCTTCGACCAGGTTTCCCTCAGGAGTTTCGGCCATGACCCTTCCCGCATCGTTCTCGTCCTGCATCTCGATGCTCTAGCGAACCACGACGGGGGTGCCGAGGGGAAGTAGATCGTTGAGCTGGGTGATCACCTCGTTGGGGACCCGTACACAGCCGTGGGAGACGGCCTGGCCGATGCTGGAGGGATCGTTGGTGCCGTGGATCCCGATCTGGCCGTCGCCGCCGGCGAAATCGGTGAGGACCTCGGACCGCCCCGACAGGCCGAGGGCGAAGGGGCCGTAGGCGCCGTTCGGGTTGGGGTCTTGGAGCTTGTCGGTGACCGAGAACAACCCGGTCGGGGTGGGGTACTCGCTGGATCCGATGGCGACGGGGGTGCTCAGGACCACCTGGCCCCGGTCGACCAGGGTGAGGGTCCGGGCGGCGAGGTCGACTTCGATCCGGGTCGTCACCGAGCGCAACTCGAACTGGGGGTTCTGGTCGGCGGACAACCACGCCTTGGTCCCGGTCGGTCGCCCGGGAACCAGGACCTGGACCCAGCCCTCGCTCTGGTCGGTGACCAGCAGAGCCAGGGCGCTTCCGAACTCGTTGGTTGCCGACATCGTCCGGCTCGGCGATCCGGCATCGGGTTGCTCGTGGACGACCAGATCGTGGTCGGAGCGGATCACGTAGGCCTCCTCCGCCATCACCGGAGCGGTGGTGGCGGTGGTGGAGGTGTCATCGCCGCTGTTGTTGGAGACGTCGGCGGTGGTGACGGATTGGCTGGTGGTGGATCGGGGGCGCTCGATGGCCTCGGGCCCTCCGCCGTTGGATGAGCAGGCCGAGCCCAACAGCCCAGCGGTGAGGGCCAGGGTGGCAAGGGCGGAGGAACGGAGACGGCGGTTGGTGTTCATGGCAGGTCCCTTTCGGGTCGGTGGGTGGTTGCTGGTGGTCCTGACCGTCGGCTGGAACATCCCTTAGGGATTTCGGCCAGGTTTTCTGCGGCGGCGTCGATCGGGGCGCTCCAAAACGCCAAAACGCCGAAGCCGGCGGGAGTCCGAAGACTCCCGCCGGTCGGCCCGCCACGGTGCCGGCTCCTGCCCGCCGGCACCGAGGACCTTGGAGGTGGGGTGGGATCAGCCGGTGAAGGTGGGACGAGCCATCACCGCGGAGTCCACCGTGGACTGGGGAACGGTGGGTCGAACCTCGGGCTGGTCCGGGGTGTCCGGGGTGTCCGGGGTGTCCGGGGTGTCGGGGGTGTCGGGGGTGTCGGGGGTGTCGGGGGTGTCGGGGGTGTCGGGGGTGTCGGGGGTGTCGGGGGTGTCGGGGGTGTCGGGA
>WBZX01001599.1_pt1 | contig 16823 bp, 15 predicted proteins | sample 5204211 | NCBI WGS metagenome assembly WBZX01 (sample SAMN12344362, study PRJNA552823) | activated sludge metagenome | biome: Activated sludge suspended growth; feature: Nitrification reactor; material: Wastewater; isolation source: activated sludge from nitrification reactor of wastewater... | reverse complement strand
GCCCGACGCGGCAAACACCGTGTCGCCGACGTCGTTCCCGTGGCGGTCGAACACCGGCAGACCCACGCCGCGGAACGGCGGGAGCAGCATCGCGAAGTCGAACGCGAGCGAACCGACGGTGCCGTCGATCTGCTCGTAGTGCACCAGGTTCGGCGCCACCTCCGTGACGTGTGCCTGCAGGATCGTCTCGATGCCACGTTCTGCGAACAGCGAGGTCATCCACTGTTCGCTGGTGACCTCGCGGCCGTGCATGTCGAAGGTCATCCCGCCGACGCCGAAGTCGCCGAGCTCGTGCTCGTTCGACAGGTAGACCAGCCGGGCACGATCGCGCACCCCCGCCTCGCGCAGCGTGTGATCGACGTTGAACACGTACTCGAACGCAGCACCCTCGCATGTGCACGCGCCGTGCCCCATGCCGACGACGAGTGTCTGCGGGCGCCCCGACCGCAGGTGTTCGATGGCGTCCCGAAGTGCGGCCGACGCCTGCGTGGCGTGACCGGACGTGCAGACCGACAGGGAGTTGCCCTCCGGGCCGAGACCCGGTGTCAGGTCGAAGCGGAGCCGAGGACCGGTCGCGTTGATCAGGTAGTCGTACGAGAGGCGGGTGCGCGTGCCTCGGCGCTCTGCGTCGGTGTACTCGATCTCGACCGACGGTGTCCCGTTCGTGGCGTCCCCCTCCGGGTACATCGCCACGGCCTTGGCCTGGTGGTGCTCGATGTGCTGACGTCGATAGACGGGAGCGAGCGGGAACGTCACCTGTTCGGCGGTCATCTTGCCGACGCCGACCCAGATGTTCGACGGGATCCAGTTCCACTGCTCGTTCGGCGACACGACGACCACGTCGTGCTCGCGACCGAGGCGGCGCCGTGCGTGCAGTGCTGCCGTGTGTCCGCTGACACCGGCGCCGAGGATCACGATGCGTGCCATGTCGACCTCCGATTGATACCCCCGAGGGTATAAGAGTCGACCGGAGGCGGCGACGCCAGGGACGTTCGTCCCGTCGTGTGGCGAGACCTCCGTCAGGCGCGCACCAGTCGGCGCGCGCCGGCGCCCATGAGGTCGAGGAAGTTGTCGCAGTAGAACGCCTGGCGCACCGACTCGGGCAGGTCGCCGAGACTGCGCTCGAAGCGCTCGATCGGCCGACGGCCACCCTCGACGTGGGGGTAGTCGCTGTTGAACAGCACCGTCTCCGGTCCGGCCTGCTCGATGATCCAGCGCACGTCCTCCGTCGGGTACGGCGTGAACTTCATCGAGCGGCGCACGTAGTCGCTCGGCCGCAGCTCGAGCGATCGCACCCGCTCCTCGTGCTTCACGAACGCCTCGAACGCGCTCTCCATCTGACGCATCCAGCTCGGCACCCAGATCGCGCCCTGCTCGACCACGCCGACGCGCAGCCGTGGGAAGCGGTCGAAGACGCCGTCGAACACCATGGTCGCGAGGGTCTGCATCGGCGGGAACGGGATCGCCATGTAGTCGACCGAGCGGAAGTTCTCCTCGCCGCCGTGGAAGTCGGGCGGGATGGGCAGTCCGTTCTGGAAGTAGGCGGGATCGATCAGGTCGCCGGTGCCACCCACGTGGAACACCACCGGCAGGTCGGCGTCCTGCGCGATCGCCCACACGCGGTCGAGTGAGCGGTGCGAGGGCGAGTGCCCGGGCGGGCAGCTGCTCGCGACGAGCAGCGCGCTCGCGCCCATCGCGACGCACTCCTCGGCCATCGCCGCGGCGCGGTCGAAGTCGACGAGCGGCACGTAACAGGTGGGCAGGAGGCGCGGGTCGACCGAGCAGAACTCGACCATGCCGCGGTTGTGTGCACGAGCGGTGCCGTACGCGAGATCGAGGTCGCCGCCGTGCTCCCAGTCGCGCAGCCGACGGTTGTGGAACGTGTTGAACATCAGCTGGCTGTCGAAGCCGAGCAGATCAACCGCTCGGGCGCGGTCTTCCGGCAGGAACGAGCCCGTGGCGGCGTAGTTCTTGCGGAGCATGATCTGCTGCTCCTCGACCGCCCGGTACTCGTCGGACCGGTGCGTGGCGGTGAGGCGGGCGAACGCGGCGTCGAGGTCGGCGAGTTGCTCGTCGACCGAGCCGGTCTGCTTCAGCTCGTTGCCGCCGGCCAGGTCGAGGGGGCGGATGCGCTCGCGGATCGACGGGTCGGCGTGATCGCGCAGCCAGGTCGGCGGCTCCATGATGTGTGCGTCCGCGTCGTGCACCACGCGACCCAGCTGGTTGTACGGCATCCCACGACCCCCTTCGTGTGCGTGGGACCGATCGTAGGCGGCGACGCGACGGCCCGCCGTCGGGGGTCAGCGTGCTGGCCGGATCACCGTCAGCGCACGCTCGGGGCACACCAGCGCACCGAGCTCGGCGTCGTGGACGCGCTCGGGCGGGACGTCGAGGAGGTGGACGTCGATGTGGCCGTGCTCGTCGAGCGGGTACACGTCCGGCGCCCATCGGTGGCACTGGCCCCAGCCTTGGCAGAGGCTCGGGTGGGCACGGATCTTCACCCCGACCAGGCCGTCGTCGTCGATGTCGGTGATCCGTTCCACCGCGTCCGTGGCGTCGTCGCGCACGTGTCCTCCCGAGGCGGCGTGAGGCGACCGCCGAGGGCGAACCTAGGTGCCCGTTGCGCGGATGTCGCCGGGTCGAAGGTCCCGACGTGGCGTGTCGGACGACGTCAGTCGGCTCGCGCCTGCATCGCCAGGCCACCGCCCTCGTTCGTGGCCCACAGGTCGGTTCCGCCGTCGTCGGCACGACCGTTCACCGTGAACGATGCACCGGCGAACAGGGGGCTCTTCGCCCGGTACGTGAACCGGCCGAGCGGCCGGTCGTGGCGGTGTGCGAGGTCGAGCAACAGCGTCGCGATCAGCGGGCCGTGCACCACCAGGCCGGGGTAGCCCTCCACCTGCCGGCAGTAGTCGGCGTCGTAGTGGATGCGGTGGCCGTTGAAGGTGAGCGCCGAGTAGCGGAACAGCGCGGTGCTGTCGAGGCGGTACTCGTCGCGCAGGGTCGCGTCGGTGGGCGGGGGCTCCGCGGGGACCGCGGCCGCGGGTGCCGTCAGGTCGGGCATCTCGCGGTAGACGATGTCCTGCCGCTCGGTCACGCACCGCTGGCCGTCCTGGCGGATCTCGTGATCGACGGTGACGAAGATCAGCGAGCCGCTGCGCCCGTGCTTCTCGTCGATCGCGGTGAAGGTACTGGTGCGCTCGGCTCGCTCGCCGAGGACGAGCGGGGCGTGGAACTCGAGCCTGCCGCCGGCCCACATCCGACGCGGCAGCGGCACGGGCGGCATGAACACGCCGAGTCGTGGGTGGCCGTCGCCGCCGAGGTCGCCGGCGAGCGCGACGTCGTGGAAGTACAGCCAGTGCCAGGCGGGCGGCAGTGGGTCGCCGACGGCGATCGACATCGGCCGGCCGAGGGTGGCCTGCAGGCGTCGGGCGGGTTCGGGGTCGAGCACCTCGCTCGACGTGCGGGTCCGTCCGATCCAGTCGTGCCAGTCGTGCGAGTCGCTCACGGTGCCAGCCTGGCACGACCGCGCCCGCCCGGTCGGATGTCAGCCGGCTGCGGCCCCGAACGAGCCGGTGCGCTCGCGCCGGACGAAGTCGGCCAGCAGACGCCGGTAGGCGATGCTCAGCTTGTCGCTGCGCACGTGCACCTCGGTGGTGAGGTCGAGCGGCAGGCGGTGGTCGCGGTACAGGTTCAGCGCGAGCTGGTCCTCGGCGATCACCCGCGCCTCCACCTCGAGGCAGTCTCGCCACCGCTCCTCGTCACCCACGATGTCATTGCGCGCGAACCAACGGAACAGTCGGGTCGATCCGTCGCGCTCGGGCTGCCCGGACATGATCACCGTGAACGTCGAGTTCGTCTGTGGGAACTCCATGCGCAGCACCAAGGTCATGCCGAGATGGAACGTCTTGGTCTGTGTGGTGTGCTGCAGCGGATCCGCGTTGCCCGCGATCACGTCGGGATCGTCGAGCACCTTGTAGGGCGACTCGAACACGGCGGTCAACGTCCATCCGTCGCGCTCGACCGATCGGGGGAACGACATGGCTGTCTCGTCACCGCCGAAGGTGCCGCGGTGCACCATGAAGAAATGCGACGTGTCGCATCCGTTGTCCATGAACTGGGCAGCGCTGGCGGTGGTGAAGTTCGGGACGTCGAGGCGACACTCGAACGCAGGGTCGTCCCATTCGGGGAACTCGAACAGCGGTGCGACGGGGGTGTCGGGAGCGAGCCACACTGCGCCGTACCGTTCGACCACGCCGGCGGGCTTCGTCGCCCGGGCTCGAGGCGGGATCGGGGTGCCGTCGCGGTGCGACGGGACGTCCACCACCGTGCCCTCGTGATCGAACCGCCAGCCGTGATAGGCGCAGCGCAAGGTCTGGTCGCAGATGTCACCACCGCTCAGTGGGATCAGCCGGTGGGGGCACTCGTCGACGAACGCGACGAGCTCGTCACCGAGGCGGGCGAGCACCCAGTGCCGGCCGAGCAGCTGCACGGCGACGGGGCGGTCGGTCACCTCGTGGCTCCACGCCACCGGCCACCACGCACCCGCCAGCTCGGACGTCGTGTTGTCGATCCACTCGATCGCCGGCTGCGTCACGGTGTCCCCCTCACGATGCGTTCTGCACGTCGGCCACAGTGTGGCGCGCCCTGCATTGCGACGTTGTTGCAGGTCGGTGCGGGCCGGATCCGGGCCAGCGGGACGGACGGCCCTGGTGCTCGGCGTCTGGCGGTCGGACGATCGCGGTATCGATCCGGCATCCGGTGCCAGGAGGAACGACCATGCAATTGCATCTCGACGACCACGAGGCCCACCTGCTGCGCGAGGTGCTCCGCTCGTACCTGAAGGAGCTCCGTGGCGAGATCGTCGACACGGACAACGTCGAGTACAAGCGCACCCTGCGCCACGAGCGCGAGGTGCTCGACGGCATCGCCGCCCGCCTCGACGAGACACCTGCCGGCGACGAGCCGGTCATCACACAGGTGGTCCAGGTGACGGCCGTGTGGGCCGGTTCGCCCGGCCGCAGCATGTAGCGCTGGCGGCGCTGCCGCTCACGGACCCCGCGATCGCGGGGATCTCGCGTCACGCCTTGTTGTCGAACACGCGTTCGTCTAGGATTCGTGCATGGCGGATCCACTGGTCACGATGCACGAGCTGTTCGACCAGCTCGCCGCCATCGACCTGACGATCCTGTCGACCGACCAACTCGGTGGCCTGGCGATCGGACTCGGACGCGGGATCGACCGGCTCACCGCGTTCCACGGCAAGATCGTCCACGCCGCCGACGAACGACGCGCCTGGACCGGTGACGGCGCCCGCGACGTCGAGGAATGGCTGTCGAACAACACCGGCACCTCCAAAGGACAAGCGAAATCACGCAAGAAGTTGGGCGAAGCACTCGACAAGTCGAAGAAGCTCGACGACGCCGTCAACGACGGCGAACTCTCCGCAGCGGCCGCCGAACAACTGCACGACGCAGTCACCAACCCACCGGCCGGCACCGACCCCGACGACGTCGACGATCTGATCGACGCCGCCAAAGGATCGAAGCCGCACGAAGCACGCCAGACCGCCGATCGGTGGCGCGAGATCCACTCGAACGAGACTCCCGAGGAACGGTCCGCGCGACGGTTCGCGAAGCGGTCGCTCACGTCGAAGCCGGCATCGGACGGGCTGGTCGAATCGACCCTGGTGCTGCCCGAGCTCGAGCACCGGCAGGTGATGAACGCGATCAACGCCGCCGCCGGCGCGCACGTCGACGGCGACGAACGGTCGCAGGCACAGCGGATGGCCGACGGGTTGATCCAACTCGCCAAGGCCTACGCCTCGGGGTCGGTGAACGGTGGTCGCGAGAGGCCGACGATCCTGATCGGCTGCACCGCCGAAACCATGGCCGGCCTGAGCGACGAGCCCGGCTGGACCTCGTACGGCGACCGGATCCCCGCCGACGTGCTCCGCGTCCTCGCCGAGAACGCGATCCTCCGCCGCATCGTCCACACCGGGAACACGATCATCGAGCTCGGCGACAAGGTCCGCTTCGCCACCGACGCACAATTCCAAGCACTCATGATGCGAGACGGCGGCTGCAGGGTCGATCAGTGCACGATCCCCGCCGCATGGTGCGAGATCGACCACCTCACCCCCGTGTCCGAGGGCGGGCTCAGCGACCTCGCCAACATGGCACTGCTCTGCAGCTACCACCACCACCTCAAACACGCCCCCGGCGTACAGGTGATCGGCGACGCCGAGCACTTCTCACTGCACCTCCCGAACGGCACGGTCATCACCTGTCCCGTCAAGGGCATCCACACACGACGAACCCAGGCGGCGGCCTGACGCTCGACACCAGGAAACCACACCCCAAACACACCCGGGACCACGTCGAGCAACCCACCAGCGGTGCAGCCACACACGGCTGCACCGCACACCCACGTCCCGACCCGGTCACTCGGCGAGCGCGCGCCTCCGCTGCGGGTCGTACAGCGGGCCGAGCTGCACCGTGCAGGGGATCATCCGTGACGGCGTCTGCACCTCGAACCCGCCTTCGGCCAACCACGCCGCCGTGACACCGCCGTCGCGGTGCAGCTGGCCGAGTCCCACCGGTCCGCCGAGCGTGTGCCCGAACGCGGCCACGCGCACGTAGCCGAGCCACTCGCCGTCGCGCATCAGCGGCTCGGCACCGAACAGTTCGACGTCGGGGTCGTCGACGAACAGGCTCACCACACGGTCGGCCGGCGGTCCGGCCGCGCGTGCGGCCGCCATCGCGTCGCGCCCGATGAACCCACCGGGCTTGTCCCACGCGACGGCGAACCCGAGACCGGCCTCGAGCACCGTGTCGGTCGTGTCGATGTCGATGCCCATGTCGCGGAAGCCCTTCTCGAGCCGGAGGCCGGCCATCGCGGCCAACCCGACCGGGCGGATGCCGAGGTCGTGTCCGGTCTCGAGGAGCAGGTCGTAGGTGCCAGCCGCGTGTTCGGTCGGCACGTGCAGCTCCCAGCCGAGCTCGCCGACGTAGGTGACCCGTGCGGCGAGCACGGGGGCGTAGCCGACGTGGATGTGCTGCGCGGTCAGATACGGGAAGGCGGCGTTCGACAGATCGGCGTCGGTGAGCCGCGCGAGCAGTTCGCGTGACCGCGGTCCCTGCACCGACATCAGCGTCGACGCGGACGTGATGTCGGTGACGGCGACGAACTCGTCCTCCCGTGTCTCGCGGCGCACGCGCGGCTCGATCAGGCGATGGGTGACATCGCTCGAGATCACCACGAAGCGATCGTCGGCCAGCTTGGTCACGGTCACGTCGGCGACGATGCCGCCGCGAACGTCGAGCCACTGGGTGTACACCACCCGCCCGACCTCGCGATCGACGTCGTTCGCCGACAACCGGTTCAGCACGGCGCCGGCGTGCGGCCCCTGCACCAGCAGCTTCGCCATCAGGCTCATGTCGATCACCCCGACGGCCTCGCGCACGGCGTGGTGCTCGCGAGCGACGATCGGGTGCGACGCCTGCCGCACGAAGTCGAGCACGGTCTCGGGGTGCTCGCCCGGATCGACGAACCACTCGGGGTACTCCCAGCCGTACGACACGCCGAAGTGCGCACCCATGGCGACGTGCCGGTCGTGCAGCACCGAGCGGCGGATGTCGCGCGCCGTGGTCGGCTTCCAGTGCGGCCAGGCCGCGTCGCCGAACAGCACGCCGAGCTGCTCGGGCGTGCGACGCTCGCGGAACCGGCGACTGGTCTCGTGCGTGGCGGTGCGACCAACCGCGAACGTCGTGACGTCCCACGGGGTCGTGCCGTCGACGATCCACTGCGCCATCAGCTTGCCGACGCCGCCGCCGAGCAGGATGCCGAGCGAGTTCATGCCGGCGGCCACCCAGTAGCCGTCGAGTTCGGGTGCCGGGCCGAGCAGTGGGTGCACGTCGGCGGTGAACGACTCGGGTCCGCAGAAGAAGAGCCGCACGCCGCAGTCGGCGAGCGACGGGATGCGATCCATCGCCGGTGCGAGGAACTCGGCCATCCGGTCCCAGTCGGGGTCGATCGTGCCGAAGGCGAAGTCGTGCGGCACCCCGTCGAGGTGCCACGGCTTGCCGACCGGTTCGAACAGCCCGACCATCATCCCGTCGCCCTCGGGCCGGTAGTAGCCGTATCGGTCCGGGTCCTCCAGCACCGGTAGGTCGGGATCCATGTCGGGTACCGGTCCGGTGATCAGGTAGTAGTGCTCGGCCGCCTGCAACGGCACGTGTACGCCCGACATCGCGCCCAGCTTCCCGGCCCACATGCCCGCGGCGTTGACGACGATCTCGGTCTCGATGCGCCCCTGGTCGGTGAGCACGGCGGTCACGTGGCCGCCTCGCTGCTCCACACCGGTCACCGACACGCCCTCGATCACCTTGGCGCCGAGCTGCCGCGCGCCCTTGGCCATCGACACGGCGCACCCGACGGGGTCGGCGCGGCCCTCGTCGGGCACGTAGAAGCCGGCGAGCACGTCGTCGACCCGGGCGAGCGGCCACAGCTCGGCCACCTCGCGGGGTGAGATCTCGTGCTCGGGCACGCCGAACCCGTGCGACCAGAGCCCCGACCGCCGCATCGACTCGAGCCGGCGCTGCGTGCTCGCCACCATGATGTGGCCCACCGGGCGGAAGCCGGTGGAGTGCCCCGTCTCGGCCTCGAGCCGCGAGTACAGGTCGCGCGAATAGCGGGCCATGCCGATCGAGGTCTCGTCGAACATCCCGGCCGAGGTGATGAGGCCCGCCGCGTGCCACGTGGTGCCGGCCGTGAGCGAGTGTCGCTCGAGCAGCACCACATCGGTCCAGCCGAGGTGGGCGAGGTGGTAGGCGATGCTGCACCCGATGACGCCGCCGCCGACGATCACCACGCGCGCCCGATCCGGCAGCGAAGACGTGCTCATGGCTATCGGACGATAGTCGCTGCCCGACAGCGACCCGGCCTCCACCCTTCTGGTCGCGAATCCTCTCGGATTCCGAGAAGGATCGCGACCAGAACGTCGCGAGATCAGGGGGCGGGTGGGTGCGAGTCGCGCAGTCGGGCGCCGGCCCGCTGCAGCAGGGCGCGCAGCTCGGGTGGGCCGAGCGCCTCGAACGGCAGGTCGAGCGCGACCAGGTGACCGGCGAGCGAGGCGAGGTCGTCCGAGCCGACGGTCAACCGCGCACCTCGATCGTGCGCGGCGATCACGGCGACGGTCGGTGGCACCTTCGCCGACACCTCGTCGACCGAAGCCTCGACCACCACCTCGGCCACCCACCGGTACGGGGCCACACCCGACGCTCGGCTCACCAGATCGACCGCGTCGGGAGGGTCGGTGAGCACGAAGCGGTGGCCGGTGGCGACCGCGGCGTGCACACGGTCGACACGCAAGGTGCGCCAGTCGGCGCGGTCGACGTCCCAGGCGACCAGGTACCACCGCCGGCCGGTCGACACGAGCCGGAACGGATCGACCCGACGATCGGTCGATCGCCCCTCGCGATCCACGTAGGCGAGCCGCAGCCGCTCGCGATCGGCAGCCGCCTTGGCGAGCACGACGAGCAGCCCCGCATCGAGGTGATCCGGCGCGCCCAGTGCGACGGTGGTCGAGCGCACGGCGGCCACACGTGCACGCACCTGTGCGGGCAGCACGCGGTCGAGCTTGGCGAGCGCGGCGACGGCCGCCTCCTCCATGCCGCCGAGGGTGCCGTTGGCCGCGAGCCCGAGCGACAGCGCGATCGCGGTGGCCTCGTCGTCGTCGACCAGCAACGGTGGCATCGAGGCGCCCATCGCCAGCTGGTAGCCGCCCTGCGCACCGGGTGCGGCGTCGACGGGATAGCCGAGCGTGCGCAGCCGGTCGACGTCGCGACGCACGGTGCGGGGCGTCACGCCCAACCGCTCGGCGAGCTCGGGGCCGTGCCACACGGCGCGCTGCTGCAGCAGCGACAGCAGCTGGAGCAATCGGGCGGAGGTCGAGGGCACGTCTGCCAGTCTGTCGCGACTGCGGACCGTTCCTGTCCGCAGGCCCTGCGATCCTGCGCACATGGACTGGAACGAACTGCTGCTCGATCAACTGACCTTCCACTGGGAGGCGCAGGCACGGCCCCGGCTCGACGGCCTCACCGACGACGAGTACCGGTGGGAGCCGGTGGTCGGCATGTGGAACATCCGCCCACGTGGCGAGGCCCGCACGTCGATGGCGGCCGGCGGGGGCGAGTTCGTCGCCGACTTCGAGTACCCCGAGCCGACACCGACGCCGCTGACGACGATCGCCTGGCGGCTCGCGCACGTGAACATCGGGATCTTCGGGATGCGCAACGCCTCGCACTTCGGTGGCCCGCCTGTCGACTACCAGACCGCCGTGTACCCGGGCACCGCAGCCGAGGCCTTGGCGACACTCGACCGCGTGTACGCCGAGTGGGTCGCCGGGGTGCGCTCGCTCGGCGAGGACGGCCTCGCTCGCCCCGTCGGCGAGGCCGAGGGTGACTTCGCCGCGTTCCCGTACGCGGCGCTGGTGCTGCACATCCACCGCGAGGCCATCCACCACCTGTCCGAGATCGCCCTGCTGCGCGACCTGTACCGCGCACGACACTGAGTCGGCCGAGCCCGTCGCCTCACCTGGCGCGGTACGGTCGCACCGTGCTCGCCGCGATCGATCGCTACGACGTCGCCGTGGTGGGCCTCGGCCTGATCGGCAGCGCCGCCCTCCGCCACGCAGCCACCGGGGGCCACCGAGCGATCGGCGTCGGTCCGGCCGAACCCCCGGTGTTCGCTGCGCACGCAGGTGCGTTCGCGAGCCACTACGACTCGGGCCGCATCACCCGCCACGTCGACCCGCACCTCGAGTGGGCCGAACTCGCCCGTCGCGCCATCGCCGAGTATCCGACGATCGAGGCCGAGGGCGAGCCGTTCCACCGTCCGGTCGGGTTGATCTACGCGGTCACCGAGGCCGAGCAGGCCGACGTGTTGCGCCGTGTGATGGCCGAGCTCGGCCACGGTGTCGCCTGGCGCGAGGTCGACGGCTCGCCGGACCCGCGGGTGCGGGTGGCCGACGGGGCCACGTCGTTCGTCGAGGACGGCCCGGCCGGCCACATCGACCCGCGACGGCTGGTTCGCGCCCAGCTGACGGCAGCGGGCCGCCGGGGAGCGCGCATCGTGCGCGCCGAGGTGCGCTCGCTCGAGCGGTCGGGCGACGGCTGGCGCGTGGTGCTTCGCGACGGTCGCAGCGTCGAGGCCGCGCGAGTGGTGGTGGCGTGCGGCCCACACGCCGACGAGATCGACGGTGTCGCCATGCCGACGATCGACGTGATCGCCGAGACCGTGCTCACCGGTGAGCTCGACACCGACGAGCAGGCGCGCCTGCACGGACTGCCGTCGATCATCACACCGGTCGAGCACCCCGTGTACGACAGCTGCTACTTCGTCCCGCCGACGCCCTATCCCGATGGCTCGATCCGCCTGAAGATCGGCGCCGGCACGATCGTCGAGCGCCACCTGCGCACCGCAGCCGAACGACGGGCATGGATGCGCGGCGACGACCACCAGGCCGAACTCGAGCCGTTGAGCGAGGTGCTGCACGACCTGCTGCCCGGCCTGCGCATCACCGACGAGCGCACCACGCCGTGCCTGATCGCGTACAACGCGTCGGGCTTCCCCGTGATCGACCACGTCGACGACGGTGTCGTGGCCGTGGCCGGCTGCAACGGCTACGCCGCCAAGAGCTCCGACGCCATCGGCGCCCTCGCCGTGGCGCTCGCGATCGACGGCGTGTGGCGCGACGCACTCCCCCACCAGCCGTTCCGCCTCGGCTGACCCCACGCGATCGAGGGCGACCGTTCAAGCACCCGAGGTGCGGTTCCGATGTACCTCGGTGCCCGAGAACGACACCCACGACCGGCCGACGCCACGAGTCCGGTCGCAGGTGGCGTTCCTGGTGTGGTGTCCGGTGCTGTACCTGCTGACCCTGCTCGTCACGCGGGCGACGCTCGACGCGTACGTGGATGCCGGGGAGGGCCTGGCCGACACGCTCGGACGGATGTTCGTGGGGTTCTTCCTGTTCGGCATCGGGGGGCACGTCGCCTTCGCGTTCGCCGTCGGGGCGCTCGTGCCCGCCCCACGACGCAGGGGTCGCATCGCCCTGATGGCCATCGCCACACCGGTGTTCCTGATCGCGATCGGATCGCTGCGGATCACCCCACCGGCGTTCGTCGGGATCGCGCTCGTCGCCGTCCCCGCGCTGCTCGGCTACTGGGCGACCGAACCTCGGCCGGTGGAGATCGCGACCGTGTGCTCGAGCCAACCCTGAGCCGACCGACTCACCCGGACGAAAAACACGAAGGCCCCGCCGAAGCGAGGCCTTGGTGGGCGAGGGGGGACTTGAACTCTGATGGACCATGTCCGTGGACGTTCGCCGACGTCCGTCCTGTGTCGTCTGATCTGGTCTTTCGCGAAACGCCGTGTTGAACCGTGCTGATCCAGATCGCCCGATTTCTACCCGTCCGGTAGAAGATCCGGTAGAAGAGCGGTCGGCCCCGGCGCGTGCTGCCGAGGCGCACGTGAGGCCCGTGCGAGACTCGGCGGATGCTCGTGCTCCGAGGGACGAAGAAGCTGCGCGATCGGATCAAGGGGCCGGCGGCGAAGCCGGACGACGTGTCGACGACGGTGCTGGGCGACTGGTTTGCCACGGCGCTGTTCTGGAAGCCGCAGGTTGCGCTGCTGGTGAACCAACGGACACTGCTGCCGGTGTTCATGCCACTCGCGCCTGCGGCAACACTCGTCTCCCGCGTACCGCAGGCGATCGCCACCGCGCTTCGCAACCAGGGGGCGAGCGATGCGTTCATCGCCGCCGAGCTCGCTGCGATGGGTGAGGTACGCATCGCGAACACGAACGATCGCAGCACGGTCGGTGTGATGAACGAGTTCGCATTCCACGGTGAGCTCCACTTCCAGGACGGGCTCACCGACCTCGAAGCACTCAGCTACCGGCTGTCGTCGCTGATCCTCGGGCCGCTCGACCACCGCCAAGGCTCACCCGATCACGAGCTCGCCGCGGTGCTGCGTGATGGCTCGTCGAACGTGGTCGAGCTGCGCCCACAGCCGAAGCCACCGGCTGTACGTCGTGCCGGCAGCCAGGGCCAGGTGTTCCAGCTGAAGGTGACGCTCGCCGGTATCAAGCCGCCGGTGTGGCGGCGCATCCTCGTCCACGCGTCGACGCCGCTCGACCGTGTGCACGAGTACATCCAGGCAGCGTTCGGTTGGTGGAACTACCACCTCTACGAGTTCGAGATCGACCGGGTTCGCTACGGCATCCCCGACCCCGACTGGGACTTCGGGCCGCCGACCAAAAATGCGCACCGCACAAAGCTCGGCAACGTCGCCGACGTGGGCGACTCGTTCAAGTACACCTACGACTTCGGCGATGGCTGGGATCACAAGATCACCATCGAGAAGGCCATCCCGACCGCTGCTGGCATGACCGTGCCCGCGTGCATCGATGGTCGGCGGGCGTGTCCGCCTGAGGACTGCGGAGGAACCGGTGGCTACGAGGAACTGCTGCGGATTCTCGCCGACCCGGCACACCCCGAACACGAAGAACGAGTCATGTGGGCCGGCGAGTGGGGCGGCGGCAAGCTCGACCCCGAGTCGTTCGACACGAGCGAGTTCGAGGAGAACCTCGACTTCCTCCGCAACGCCGCACTCGGTTGAAGCTCAGCCCTCACGCATTGGTGCTCATCTTTGTAGTTTGCCTATTAGCATTCTCACAGTGAGGCTTACGACTCCCGTAGGCCTCAGGAGGAGCAAACGGCATTGGCTACCTGGCGCCCGCAACCCGAAGACCTGCAACGGGTGTTCGACGAGCAGAACCCTTGGCACCGGACCGGCGTCGTGCCTGCCACGTTGGCACGCGACGTGGAAAGACCGCTGGCGAGACAGCTGTGGCAGACCCTCGCTCGCGACGACCCCCATCGCTTCCAACTCGTGCTCGGACCGCGCCGCGTCGGCAAGACCACCGCGCTCTACCAAACGGTTCGGCACCTCATCGACGCGGATGTCGACCCGACCCGGATCTGGTGGCTCCGGCTCGACCACCCGCTGCTCCTCCAGGAGAGCCTCGGCGACCTCGTCCGAGCGGTCGTGACGGCATCAGGGGCGACTTCGTCCGCACCTGCCTTCTTGATGCTCGACGAACTCGTCTACACGAACCAGTGGGACCTGTGGCTGAAGACGTTCTTCGACGACCAGTGGCCCGTTCGCATCGCCGCGACCTCGAGCGCAACCGCTGCGCTGCGGGAACGCCGCTTGGAGAGCGGCGTCGGTAGATGGTCCGAGCAGCACCTCACGCCGTACCTCTTCGCGGAGTTCCTCGATCTCCTCGGCCAGCGACGAGAGGTCGCGGTGGCAGACCACCTCGCCGAGACGATCGCTCAGTTCCCGACCGGCCAACGTGCCGACGGCGACCTGTCGATGTGGCGACGGCTCTTCATGCTCGTGGGCGGATTCCCGGAATTGCTTACGTCGATCACCAGACGACCCGACGACGACGAGTCGAGTCGTCTCCTCGAGTCGCAACAGGTGCTCCGGAACGATGCTGTCGAGCGGGCGGTGTACAAGGACATCCCGCAGTCGTTCGGCGTCGACAACCCGATGATGCTCGAGCGGCTGCTGTACGTGCTCGCCGCACAGATCACCGGCACCCTGTCGCCATCGAACATCTGCTCGGAGCTCGGCCTCTCGCAGCCGACGTTCGACCGATACCTGTCGTACCTCGAGCAGGCATTCCTCGTCTTCACATTGCCGAACTACTCGGGGCGCGAAGCGAACGTCCAGAAGCGCGGCCGGAAGCTGTACTTCGTCGACGGCGCGATCCGAAACGCGGCTCTGCAGCGCGGCCTTGCTCCACTCGACAACCCCGTCGAACTCGGAGCGCTGCTGGAGAATCTCGTTGCGGCGACGCTCCGGTCGCTCTCCCTCCACGCCGGCGTTCGGCTCCATCACTGGCGGGACGGCAAGCACGAGATCGACCTCGTGTTCGACCATCCCGATCACCCGCTCGCATTCGAGATCGGATCATCACCCGATCACAGTCGGGCAGGTGCTCAGGCCTTCATGGAACGTCATCCACGATTCGCTGGCCGCTGCTATCTCGTCGCTCCACAGGCCACGGTTGCGCATCCTGCAGCGACATCGTCCGGCGTCGGGACGCTCCCCCTCGACCTGTTCCTCCTCGCCGTCGGCGCACAAGCCGAGAAGGCCTTGGCTCAGAGCCTCCGGTCGAGTTCGTAGCTGACTTTCCTTTCACCCACGACGGGCCAATTCAACCTTGACCCCTCATCCTTTGATGGTTGGGACGGCAGCGGCCGCCGACAGCGCGAAAAGTCACTCCCTCGAGGCGAGGAAGGGACTGCCGCGTGGTCTGGTGACACCTGATCTGGCTTGCCTGGGAGGGCGGCCTGAGAGGATGTCAACGTGCCCAAGCCATATCCCCGTGAGTTCCGCGACGACATCGTTCGTGTAGCTCGGCGCCGTGATCCCGGCGTGACCCTCGAGCAGATCGCTGCGGACTTCGGTGTGCATCCGATGACGTTGACGAAGTGGCTCCGCCAGGCCAAGGTCGACGATGGCGACCGTCCCGGCGTGCCGTCGGCGGAGTCCGAGGAACTCCGCGCAGCGCGTCGTCGGATCCGGTTGTTGGAGCAGGAGAACGAGGTCTTGCGCCGTGCTGCTGCGTATCTGTCGCAGGCGAACATCAGCCCAAAATGATGTACCCGCTCGTCCGTGAGCTCGCCGCCGACGGGGTGCCCGTCACGGTGACGTGCCGGGTGTTGAAGATCGCTCGCCAGCCCTACTACCGGTGGCTGACCCAGCCGGTGTCGGATCGTCTGCTCGGCCACGCGTATCTCGCGAACGTGGTGTTCGACGCGCATCGTGACGACCCCGAGTTCGGCTACCGGTTCCTCGCCGACGAGGCCCGCCAAGCCGGACAGGCGGTGTGTGATCGCACCGTGTGGCGGGTCTGTCGCGACAACCAGTGGTGGTCGGTGTTCGGCAAACCCCGACGGGGCAAGGGTTCCAAGCCCGGCACACCCGCGCATGACGACCTCGTCCGCCGCGAGTTCACCGCGACCGCGTTGAACCGGTTGTGGCTGACCGATATCACCGAGCACCACACGATGGAGGGCAAGCTCTACCTCTGCGCGATCAAGGACGTCTGCTCGAACCGGATCGTCGGCTACTCGATCGACTCCCGGATGAAGGCCCGCCTCGCCGTCCACGCGCTCGACTCCGCAGTCGCACGCCGCGACGGTGACGTCGCCGGCTGCATCCTGCACTCCGACAGGGGCTCGCAGGGCGGATTCAACTGGTCGTCGCAACGCCTCGATGATGGAGGTGTGTGTTGGGGACGAACATGCAGAAGGCGGTGCGTGCGTATCGGGGGCAGATCCCGTCGCCGGGTCGGCCGACAGTCGCGTGGCGGCGGGACCGTGTCAGGTTCTGGGCTGCGATCGCTCGGGGCGACAAGACCGAGGACGCCGCGGTCGCGGCTGGGGTGTCATCCCCAGTTGCGTTCCGGTGGTTCCGTCACGCTGGTGGCGTGAACCCATGTCTGCCTTCCACCGTGTCGGGCCGCTACTTGTCGTTCGAGGAACGCGAGGAGATCGCCATTCATCACGCCAACGGTCTCGGTGTTCGCGAGATCGCTCGTCGCATCGATCGGGATCCATCGACGGTGTCTCGTGTCCATGGCCATGTCAAAGTCCTCGCTGGTGGCCAGGAAAAGTCCTCGCGTGGTGAGTAGGTAGATCCACTTTGCGGGCCGCCTCGAGCGGTGATCGTGAACGACGACC
>WBZX01001598.1_pt1 | contig 16824 bp, 12 predicted proteins | sample 5204211 | NCBI WGS metagenome assembly WBZX01 (sample SAMN12344362, study PRJNA552823) | activated sludge metagenome | biome: Activated sludge suspended growth; feature: Nitrification reactor; material: Wastewater; isolation source: activated sludge from nitrification reactor of wastewater... | reverse complement strand
GCACCGCTACTACGTGCTCGACGCGCCGGAGATCCCGGACGCCGAGTACGACCGCCTGTTCCAGGAGCTGCAGGCCATCGAGGCGGCGCAACCCGAGTTGCTCACCCCGGACTCGCCGACGCAGCGAGTGATCGGCCAGGTGCTGGACGGCCTGGCGCCGGTGCGGCACGCGGTGCCGATGCTGTCGATCCGCACCGAGACGGACACGTCCGCGGCCGGTGCCCAGGCCTTCGACGCGCGCGTGCGGCGCGAGCTGGCGCTGGGCGAGCACGAGCCCGCGCTCGAGTACGTCGCCGAGCTCAAGTTCGACGGCCTGGCGATCAACCTGCGCTATGTGGACGGCGTGCTGGTGCAGGCCGCCACGCGCGGCGACGGCGAGACCGGCGAGGACGTCACGCACAACATCCGCACGATCGGCCAGGTGCCGCTGCGCCTGCTCGGCGACGCGCCGCCGCTGATCGAGGTCCGCGGCGAGGTCTACATGCGGCGCGACGATTTCGAGCGTCTCAACGAGCGACAGCGCGACAAGGGCGGCAAGACCTTCATCAACCCGCGCAACACCGCGGCCGGCGCGGTGCGCCAGCTCGACAGCCGCGGGCTGGCCGACAAGAAGCTCAGCTTCTACGCCTACGGCCTGGGCGACACGCGGGGCTGGGCGCAGCCGGCCACCCACGCTGGCCTGCTCGACGCCCTGGCCGCGTTCGGACTGCCGGTCAATGCCGAGCGCGCCGTGGTGCGCGGCGCCGAAGGCCTGGTCGCCTTTCACGAGCGCATCGCGGCCCGTCGCGATGCGCTGCCCTTTGACATCGACGGCGTCGTCTACAAGGTCAACGACATCGCGCTTCAGAAGCGGCTGGGATTCGTGTCGCGCGAGCCACGCTGGGCGGTGGCGCACAAGTACCCCGCGCAGGAGCAGATGACACGCCTGCGCGACATCGAGATCCAGGTCGGTCGCACCGGCAAGCTGACGCCGGTGGCCAAGCTCGAACCGGTGTTCGTCGGCGGCACCACGGTCAGCAACGCGACGCTGCACAACGTGTTCGAGCTGCGCCGCAAGGGCGTTCGCGTCGGCGACACCGTGATCGTGCGCCGCGCCGGCGACGTGATCCCCGAGGTGGTCGGCCGCGTGCCCGGCGGGCGCTCCACCTACGTGCCCAACTTCCGCATGCCGCGCGAGTGCCCGGTGTGCGGCAGCCGCGTGCTGCGCGAGAAGGGCGGCATCGACCACCGCTGCACCGGCGGGCTGTACTGCGCCGCGCAGCGCAAGCAGGCGCTGCTGCACTTTGCCGGTCGGCGCGCGATGGACATCGAGGGCCTGGGCGACAAGCTGGTCGACCAGCTCGTGGACGGCGGACTGATCCGCACGCTGCCCGAGCTGTACGCGCTGGGGCCGGACCGGCTCGCGGCCCTGGACCGCATGGCCGAGAAGAGTGCGGCCAACCTGCTGGCGGCGCTGGAAACGAGCAAGCGGACCACGCTGGCGCGCTTTCTGTATGCGCTGGGCATCCGCCAGGTCGGCGAGGTGACCGCGAAGGACCTGGCGAAGCACTTCGGCGCGCTCGATCGCATCATGGATGCGAGCGTCGAGCAGCTGCTGGCGGTGAACGACGTCGGCCCCGTGGTCGCGCTCAGCATCCGCACCTTCTTCGAGCAGCCGCACAACCGCGAGGTGGTCGTGGCGCTGCGCGATGCCGGCATCACCTGGGACGAACACGACGGCGCGGCGGTGGCGCCCGCGGGCGCATTCGCGGGCCGCACGTTCGTGCTCACGGGCACCTTGCCGACGCTGTCGCGCGACGAGGCCAGGGCGCTGATCGAGGCGGCGGGCGGCAAGGTGGCCGGGTCGGTGTCGAAGAAGACCCACTACGTGGTGGCCGGCGACGAGGCCGGCAGCAAGCTCGACCGCGCGCGCGAGCTGGGCGTCGAGGTGCTCGACGAGGCCGCGCTGCGCACTCTGCTGGGAGCGACATGAGTTCAGCCCTGATCGGCATCGATCTCGGAGGCACCAAGATCGAGGTGGCGGCGCTGGCGCGCGACGACGGCCGCGTGCTGCTGCGCGAGCGCGTGCCCACGCCCGTGGGCGACTACGACGCCACGCTGGCGGCCATCGCCGGCCTGGTGCGGCGCGCCGGGTCGGCGCTGGGCAGCGGCCCGCTGCCGGTGGGCGTGGGCATTCCCGGCTGCGTGTCGCCCGCCACCGGCCTGGTCAAGGGGGCCAACTCCGTGGTGCTGATCGGCCGCCCGCTGCAGCAGGACCTGGAACGCGTCATCGGCAGCCCCGTGCGGCTGGCCAACGACGCCAACTGCCTGGCCGTCAGCGAGGCGGTGGACGGTGCCGGTGCGGGCGCGCGCGTGGTGTTCGCCGCCATCCTGGGCACCGGCGTCGGCGCAGGCATCGCCCTCGACGGCACGGTCTGGGCCGGCGCCAACGGCATTGCCGGCGAGTGGGGCCACAACCCGGCGCCGCTGTTCGACGGCGAGCCTGCGCCTTCGCCTTGCTGGTGCGGTCGCGGCGCCTGCAACGAGGCGCTGCTGTCGGGCCCGTCCTTCGCCGCCGACCATGCGCGGCGCCACGGCGGCGCGCTGACCGCGCCGCAGATCGTGCAGGCGGCGGCCACGGGCGACGCGACCTGCGTCGCGTCGCTCGACCGCTATGCCGAGCGACTGGCGAGGGCGCTGGCGAGGGTGGTCAACGTGCTCGACCCCGACGTGGTGGTGCTGGGCGGCGGCATGAGCAACGTGGACGCGCTGTACGACGCCGTGCCGCGGCGCTGGGGCCCGCATGTCTTCAGCGACGGCGTGGTCACGCCGGTGCGGCGCGCCGTTCACGGTGATTCGTCCGGCGTGCGCGGCGCCGCCTGGCTGTGGCGCTAGCATCCGGCTGTCCTTCCGACCTGCCGACGCTCCCGACATGGCCCTCCGCGAGATCCTGAAGATGGGCGACCCGCGCCTGCTGCGCGTGGCGCCGCCGGTGACGGCGTTCGACACGCCCGAGCTGCATGCCCTGGTGGCCGACATGTTCGACACCATGGCCGCGGCCCAGGGCGCCGGCCTGGCTGCGCCGCAGATCGGCGTCGACCTGCAGCTTGTCATCTTCGGCGTGGCGCACAGCGCGCGCTACCCGGACGCGCCGCCGGTGCCGCAGACCGTTCTGTGCAACCCAGTCATCGAGCCGCTGTCAGACGCCGTCGAGGACGGCTGGGAGGGCTGCCTTTCGGTGCCCGGCCTGCGTGGGGTGGTGCCGCGCTGGCAGCGCATCCGCTACCGCGGGTTCGACCTCTTCGGCGACCCGATCGATCGCGAGGCGGACGGTTTCCATGCCCGCGTGGTCCAGCACGAATGCGACCACCTGATCGGCCGCCTGTACCCGACGCGGATGACCGACCTGACCCGCCTGGGCTTCACCAGCGTGCTGTTTCCCGACCTGGACCCGGCCGCGGACGACTGAGCGGCGGCCCGGCCTTCGTAAAGCAATATTGCTGCGTCAGCGCCGGTCGCGGATCCGGCGTTGTGCCGGCAAGACGCCCCTTGCATGGGGCGCCACCGAGGAGACGCCATGCCCCTGTCCCGCCCCATTTCCCCTCAGGCGCCCCAGTTGCGCTGGCGCGCCCTGGCCGGCATGGCGCTGGCGCTGGCGGCCCTGATGGCCAGCGCCGCCGCCTGGGCCGATCCGCCCGGGCGCGTGGGCCGCGTCGCCGACACCGACGGCACGGTGTGGTTCTACGACGACGAGGAAGGCGACTGGATCCAGCCGCGCCGCAACCGTCCGCTCACCGAAGGCGACCGGCTGTCCACCGAGCGCGGCGCGCGCGCCGAAGTGCAGGTGGGCTCCGCCACGCTGCGCCTGGACGGCGGCACCGACATCGAGTTCGTGCAACTGGACGACGACCGCGTGCGGGTGCGGGTGCTCGGCGGCAGCGTGGCGCTGCGCGTGCGCGGCGACAGCGCGCGCGAGTTCGCGCTGCTGGCCGCCGAGGGCCGCTACGAGCCGCTGCGCGCCGGCCGCTACCGCGTGGACGTGCGCAACGACGGCAGCTTCGGTGCTGCGCTGTCCGGTGCGCTGCGCTTCGAGGCGCGCGACAGCGTGCTCGACCTGGCCGCCGGGCAGAGGGCAGAGTTCTGGGTCGAGCGCGGCCAGACCCACTACGCCTGGTCCTCGATGGCCGACGATCGTTTCGGCGACTGGGTGGCGAGGCAGGACCGTGACGACGACCGCGAGCGCGAGCGTCAGCGCTATGTGTCGCCCGAGATGACCGGCGCCGAGGACCTGGATCGCCATGGGCGCTGGGACCGCCATCCGGACTACGGCGCGGTGTGGTTCCCGACCGTCGTGGTGGCGGGCTGGGCACCGTATCGCTATGGCCACTGGGCCCATGTGCGCCCCTGGGGCTGGACCTGGGTCGACGATGCACCCTGGGGCTTCGCACCCTTCCACTACGGCCGCTGGGTGAACTGGAACGGCCGCTGGGGCTGGGCGCCGGGGCAGTACGTGGCGCGTCCGGTGTTCGCGCCGGCCCTGGTGGCCTGGTTCGGTGGCTCCAACGTCAGTGTCGGCGTCAGCATCGGCGGCCCGTCCGTCGGCTGGGTGCCGCTGGGGCCGCGCGAGATCTACCACCCGACGTACCAGGTGACCAACATCTACGTGCGCAACGTCAACGTGACGCACCGGCACTGGCATGGCCCGAACCCGCGCTACGAGCGCACCGTGCCCACCGGCCCGATCAGCTACACCAACCAGGGCGTGGCTGGCGGCGTGACCGTCGTGCCGCAGGGCGTGATCAGGAACCGGCAGCCGGTGTCCGGCGCCGTGCTGCCGGTGGACGGGCCTGCGGTGGCGCGCTGGCAGCCGGGCGACCGGGGCAGTGCTCCCGACCGCATGGTCGCCACGGTGCCGGTGCCGGCGCCTGCTGCTCGCGTGGGCACCGCACCCGGAGCGGTACCGCAGGCGCCGGGTGCGGTCCGCGTGGCACCCTGGACACCTCCCGGCCGCATCGGCGCCGCGCGCGGTGATGGCGGCGACGTCACCCGCGGCACGCCGGACCGCGACGTGCGCACCGTGCCCGAGCGTCCGCGCGTGCAACCCCCGGCCGGCATGCCGCAGCGCGACGCCCAGGAGCGCCGCGAAGCGCCACGCGTGGACGACAGCGGCCGGCGCGAACGTGGCCGTGACGACGACAGGCGGCGCGGTCGCGACGACGACCGCGTTCGCCCGCGCACGGAACCCGACGTCGACCGGCGTGGCCTGCAGCCGGTGCCGCCCGCGGCGCCGACTCAGCCTGTGTCCCCCGTGGTGCCGCGAGCCCAGCCGGTGCAGCCCGTTCAGCCGTCGCCCTCGCGGCGCGAGGACCGGCGTGAGGATCGGCGCGAGGATCGGCGCGAGGATCGCCGTGACGACCGCAGGGACGACCGCAGGGACGACCGACGCGACGACCGCCGGGGCGGCGACGTGTCCCGCGAGCAGCAGAACCGCTAGCTGGCCCCGTGGGCGAGCCGCCGCGGGCCGGCCTGCGGGCGCCCGGTCAGCGGCCGGACGTCAGCAGCGGCCGCAGCACCGGCCACACGTTGGCCAGCATGCGCGGATGCGCCGCCGCGCTGGGGTGGATGCGGTCGGCCTGGAACAGCGACTCGCTGTCGGGCACATCGGCCACGCCCCGCAGCAGGAACGGCACCAGCGCCGCGCCCTCGGCCTGCGCCACCTTGGCAAAGAGGCCGAAGAACGCCTCGCCGTACTGGCGCCCGTAGTTCGGCGGCACCTGCATGCCCACCACCACCGCTCGCGCGCCGGCGGCCCGCACGGCGCGCACCATGGCGGTGAGGTTGTCCTGCGTCATCGCCAGCGGCAACCCGCGCAGCGCATCGTTGCCGCCGAGTTCGATCACCACATGGGTCGGGCGATGCTGCGCCAGCAGTGCGGCCAGCCGCGAGCGCCCGCCCGACGTGGTGTCGCCGCTGATGCTGGCGTTGACGACGCGCGCGGCGATCTTGTCGCGCGCGATCTGCTGCTCCAGCAGCGCCACCCAGCCGGTACCGCGGGCCAGGCCGTATTCGGCCGACAGGCTGTCGCCCACCACCAGCACCACGGACGACCGGGACGATGCCGCTGCCGCGGCCGCCTGCGCCGAGGCCGGCACAGGGGCCATTGCGCCGCCCGCCGCGGCGGCCAGGGCAATGCGGCTACAGTGAGCGAGCCAGTCCCGGCGCGTTGCCGTTGCTGAATTCCCGAACCCGAGCTTCATGCCTGCGTCACCCTTTCTGATCGAAGTCGAGCACGTGACCAAGCAGGTCGGCGACTCCACCGGCGTGCTGACGATTCTCCACGACATCCACTTCGCACTCGCGCCGCGCGAGTCGGTGGCCATCGTGGGCGCGTCCGGCTCCGGCAAGAGCACGCTGCTGTCGATCATCGCCGGCCTGGACGTGCCCACCACGGGCACGGTGCGCCTGGCCGGCAAGGACCTGTTCGCGCTTGACGAGGACGCGCGCGCCGCGGTGCGCGCCAAGCGCATGGGCTTCGTGTTCCAGAGCTTCCAGTTGCTGTCCCACCTGACGGCCCTCGAGAACGTGATGCTGCCGCTCGAACTGCAGGGCCGGCGCGATGCGCGGGCCGTGGCGACCGAGATGCTCGAACGCGTGGGCCTGGGGGAACGGTTGACCCACTACCCCCGGCTGATGTCCGGCGGCGAGCAGCAGCGCGTGGCGCTGGCGCGCGCCTTCGTCGTCAAGCCGGCGGTGCTGCTGGCCGACGAGCCGACCGGCAGCCTCGACTTCGCCACCGGCGAACGCGTGATGGAGCTGATGTTCGAGATGAACCGCGAAGCCGGCACCACGCTGCTGCTCGTGACGCACGATCGCGACATCGCGGCGCGCTGCCAGCAGCAGATCCGCATCGAGGCCGGGCGCATCGTGAAGCCGGACGCCTGAGGCGCCGCAGCGGCGTCAGGGCGCTGCCAACCCCAGAAACTCCAACACTGGGCGCACGGTGCGGGCCGGGTCCTCTTCCTGAGGCACATGGCCCAGGTCGTCGAACACCACCACCCGCGCTCCGGGTATGTCGGCGCCGAATCGGCGCGCGTTGTCCGGCGGCACCAGCCGGTCGCGCCCGCCCCACAGCACGAGCGTGGGCTGCGTCAGGGTCTTGAGCCGATCGGCGTGCGCGCCCATTTCCAGCTGCTGCATGCGCAGCCCGAGTGCGCGGCGGTTGCCGTCGCGCAGCGTCAGCTCGAAGTAGCGGTCGACCACCGGCTCGGTGACGCGGGCGGGGTCGCCGTAGACGCTCTGGACGCTTTGCGCCACCAGCGCCCTGGGCAGCAGGTGCTCGCCGATGCGGCCGAGCACGGGCAGCGCCGCGACCCGGAAGCCGAGCGGCACCCGTCCCGGCGCGAAGTCGTAGCCGGTCGCGTCCAGCAGCACGAGGCGCTCCACCCGGGCCGGTGCCAGGGCGGCGGTGCGCCAGGCGATCTCGCCGCCGAGCGAGTTGCCGACGATCACCGCGCGCGGCACGCGCAGCGCGTCCATCAGGTCGAGCACGAAGCGCGCATAGGTGTCGCCGCGGTAGTCGTCGGCCGCATAGCCGCCGGGCGCACCGGAGAACGGCCCCGTGAGGCCGAAGCCCGGCAGGTCCACGCTGATCACGCGCCGCGAGCGAGCGAGCACGGCGGTCCAGCCTTCCCAGGTGTGCAGGCTGGCCCCGGTGCCGTGCAGCAGGACCAGAGGTACCGGATCGCCGCGCGGACCGACGTCGCGCAGATGCACGATCTGGCCCTTGAACTCGATGAAGTCCGACGGCGGTGGCGCCCAGCGGGCCACCAGCGACTGCACCGGCCGGTCGGGTGCGCGCGACAGCGACACGGCCAGCGCCGTGAGCATCAGCATCAGGCCGACGAGGCGCAGCAGCCAGGTCATGGGGCGGCCGGCGCGAGCCGCTCGTCCACGGCGCCTCGCTCGTCGAACACGACGCAGCGGCCATGCCAGTGACGCGCGCCCAGGCGCTCCAGGTAGCCGAGGATGCCGCCGTCGAGCTGCCACACGCGCTCCAGCCCGGTGGCCTGCAGCGCCAGCGCGGCCTTCTCGCAGCGGATGCCGCCGGTGCAGTAGGTGACCACGGTGCGGCCTTCGAGCGCGCCGCGGTGCGCCTGCGCAGCGGCGGGAAAGTCGGAGAACTTGGCCAGGCGCCAGTCCAGCGCGCCGTCGAACGCACCGGCATCGGCTTCCCAGGCGTTGCGCGTGTCCAGCAGAACCACCTCGCGGCCCGCGTCGTCGTGGCCGGCGTCGAGCCAGCGCGCCAGCGTGTCGGGGCCCAGTGCCGGGGCGCGGCGCTGCTGGGGGCAGATCTGCGGCTGGTCCATGCGGATGATCTCGCGCTTGATCTTCACGCGCAGGCGCCGGAAGGGCAGGGTGTCGCTGAAGCTCTCCCGCGCCTGCAGCCCGGCCAGGCGCGGGTCCTCGCCCAGGCCCGCGAGCCATGCGCGCGCCGCTGCGGGTTCACCGGCCACGAACAGGTTGATGCCCTCCTCGGCCAGGAGCACGGTGCCGCGCAGCCCGGCCGCGGCGGCTCGGTCGGCGATGTGCTGCCGCAGGGCGTCGAGCGCGTCGAGCGTCACGAAGCGGTAGGCGCTGAGATTCAAGATGGAGCTGGTCACGCCGAAATTCTACGAACTGCCCCTGGGGCGCCCGGACACAATGTGCGTCCAATGACTCCCGCCGATGCCCGCAGCGCGACCACCGGTCTGGTGCTGACCGGCGGCGGGGCCCGTGCGGCCTACCAGGTGGGGGTGCTTCGGGCGCTCGGCCGCATCCGGCGCGAGGTGGGGGCGCCCGCCCGCAACCCGTTCGGCATCATCGCGGGCACCTCGGCAGGTGCCATCAATGCCGCCGCTCTGGCCTGCCAGGCCGACCGCTTCGACCATGCCGTGGCCGCGCTGGTGGACGTGTGGCGCCATTTCCGCGCCGACCAGGTGTATCGGGCGGATGCCTTCGGGGTGGTGCGCACGGGTGCACGCTGGCTGACCATGCTGACAATGGGATGGGCCCTGGCTCGCTGGCGCCGCGCCAGCCCGCGCTCGCTGCTCGACAACAGCCCGCTGGCGGACCTGTTGCAGAAGGTGGTGGCGGTGGACCGGCTGCCCGCGCTGCTGGAAGCCGGCCACCTGCAGGCCCTGGCCGTCACGGCGTCCAGCTACACCAGCGGCAACCACATCACGTTCTGCCAGACCGCCAGGCCGTTCGAGCCCTGGCTGCGGTCCCAGCGCATCGCCGTGCCCGGCGTGATCGACACGCCGCATCTGCTGGCATCGGCCGCGATCCCGTTCATCTTCCCGGCCGAGGCGCTGTCGGTGGGCGGCCAGCGCGAATGGTGCGGCGACGGTTCGATGCGCCAGTCGGCGCCGCTGTCGCCGGCGGTGCACCTGGGGGCGCAGCGTGTGTTCGTCATCGGTGCCGGGCGGCTGCACGAGCCGCCGGGGCAGCGCCGCGGCGACGGTGACTACCCCAGCCTGGCCCAGGTGGCGGGGCACGCGCTGTCGAACATCTTCCTCGACGCGCTGGCGGTGGACATCGAGCGGGCCCAGCGCATCAACCGCACGCTGGAACTGCTCGACCCCGCCGTTCGCGACAGGTCGGCGTTGAGGCCGCTGGAGATCCTGGTCATCGCGCCGAGCCAGCGCCTGGACGACATCGCTTCGCGGCATGTCGAGTCGCTGCCCTCGCCGGTGCGTGCCCTGCTGCGCGGCATGGGCGTGGGCGCGGGTGGGGCGGGCGGCCGCGGCGGCGCCGCGCTGGCCAGCTACCTGCTGTTCGAGCAGGGCTTCACGCGCGAGCTGATCGCGCTGGGCATGGCCGACACGATGGCGCGCCGCGACGACGTGCTGGCCTTCTTCGGCTGGCCGAGCCGCGCGCTGGCGCAGGCCGATCGCGACCCGTCGCCCACCCACTGGGGTGGCCTCGACGACGCCGACGGCTAGGCGCCGGCCGCGACGCGCGGAGGGGTCGGGCCCGCGGCCGATAATGCGGGCCCAGCCGCCCCGACCGCCCGATGCCCGCGACCTTCGTCCACCTGCGCACCCACACCGAGTACTCGGTCGTCGACGGCACCTTGCGGGTGGATGACGCGGTGGCTGCGGCCGCGCGCGACGGGCAGCCTGCCTGCGCCATCACCGACCTTTCCAACCTGTTCGGCGCCGTCAAGTTCTACAGCGCGGCGCGCAAGGCCGGCGTCAAGCCCGTGGTGGGCTGCGACCTGTGGATCGAGCCCGAGCCCGGCCGCCCTGCCGGTGACAGGCAGGGCAGCCGCCTGCTGGTGCTGGTGCAGGACTCGCGCGGCTATCTCAACCTGTGCCAGCTTCTGGCGCAGGCCTGGACCACCAACGTCCAGCGCGCGCAGGCCTGGGTCAAGTGGGACTGGCTGCAGGCGCATGCCGACGGCTTGCTGGCGCTGTCCGGTGCCGACCTGGGGGCGGTGGGGCAGGCCCTGCTGGCCGGTGACGAGGACCGGGCCTCGGCGCTGGCCGCACGCCTGATGGCGATCTTTCCGCAGCGCTTCTATATCGAGCTGCAGCGGTCCGGCCTGCCGCACCAGGAGCGCCACGTGCGGGCCGCCGTGCCGCTGGCGGCGCGGCTGGGCCTGCCGGTGGTGGCCACGCATCCGGTGCAGTTCCTCGAACCGGACGACTTCGAGGCCCATGAGGCGCGCGTGTGCGTGGCCGAGGGCGAGACGCTGGCCAACCCGCGCCGGGTCAAGCGCTTTTCGCGCGACCAGCACTTCAAGACGCAGGCCCAGATGGCCGAGCTGTTTTCCGACGTGCCGGTGGCGCTGGCCAACAGCGTGGCGATCGCGCAGCGCTGCAATCTGCAGCTGGTCCTGGGCAAGCCGAGGCTGCCGGACTTCCCCACGCCGGGCGGCATCCCGATCGAGCAGCACTTCCGCGCCGAGTCGCGCGCCGGGCTCGAGCTGCGGCTGGCCCAGCTGTACCCCGACGCGGCGCGCCGCGAGCGCGAGCGACCCCGCTACGAGCAGCGGCTGGCGTTCGAGCTCGACACCATCGTGCAGATGGGGTTCCCCGGCTATTTCCTGATCGTGGCCGACTTCATCCAGTGGGCCAAGGCCAACGGCTGCCCGGTGGGCCCGGGCCGCGGCTCGGGCGCAGGTTCGGTGGTGGCCTACGCGCTGTCGATCACCGACCTGGACCCGCTGGAATACAACCTGCTGTTCGAGCGCTTCCTGAACCCGGAGCGGGTGTCGATGCCGGACTTCGACATCGACTTCTGCCAGGCCAACCGCGAGCGCGTGATCGACTACGTGAAGGCCAAGTACGGCCGCGACGCGGTGAGCCAGATCGCCACCTTCGGCACCATGGCCGCCAAGGCGGCGCTGCGCGACGTGGGCCGCGTGCTCGGCATGGGCTACGGCCACGTGGACTCGATCGCCAAGCTGGTGGTCGCGCCGCCGGGAAAGACCGTGACGCTGGCGCGCGTGCCCGACGAGCCCGACGACGGCGTCATCTACGCCCGCAAGGAGGAGCCCGAGATCGAGCGCCGCGAGGCGGCCGAGGAGGAGGTGGCCGAGCTGCTGGCGCTGGCCACGCGCGTGGAAGGCATCGTGCGCAACGTCGGCATGCATGCCGGCGGCGTGCTGATCGCGCCCGGGCGCATCACCGACTTCTGCCCGCTCTACCAGCAGCCGGGCAGCGACAGCGCGGTGAGCCAGTTCGACAAGGACGATGTCGAGGCCATCGGCCTGGTGAAGTTCGATTTCCTCGGCCTGGCGACGCTGACGATCCTGGAGCAGGCCAAGGAGTTCATCCGGGCGCGCCGCAAGGGACGCGAGGCGTTCGACTACGCGCAGCTGCCGCTGGACGACGCGGCCACCTACCGCATCTTCGCCGAGGGCCGCACCGAGGCCGTGTTCCAGTTCGAATCGCGCGGCATGCAGGGCATGCTGCGAGAAGCCAAGCCCACGCGCCTGCCGGACCTGATCGCGCTGAACGCCATGTTCCGCCCCGGCCCGATGGAGAACATCCCGATGTTCTGCGCCCGCAAGCACGGGCGCGAGCCGATCGAGTACTTGCATCCGCTGCTCGAAGGCCTGCTGTCCGAGACCTACGGCATCTTCGTCTACCAGGAGCAGGTGATGCAGGCCGCGCAGGTGCTGGCCGGCTACTCGCTCGGCGGCGCCGACATGCTTCGCCGGGCCATGGGCAAGAAGAAGCCCGAGGAGATGGCCAAGCAGCGCGAGATCTTCCGCGCCGGCGCGGCACAGAACGGCATCGACCAGGTCAAGGCCGACGAGGTCTTCGACGAGATGGAGAAGTTCGCGGGCTACGGCTTCAACAAGAGCCATGCCGCCGCGTACGCCCTGCTCGCGTATCACACGGCCTGGCTCAAGGTGCACTGCACGGCCGAGTTCTATGCCGCCAACATGACGGTCGAACTCGACAGTACCGACAAGCTCAAGCTGCTGATCGAGGACGCCAAGCAGTTCGGCGTCAGCTTCGAGCCGCCGGACGTCAACCGCGGCGTCTACCGTTTCGAGCCCGTCAGCGACACCGTGGTGCGCTACGGCCTGGGCGCCGTCAAGGGCACGGGGCAGGGCGCCATCGAGGCCATCGTGGCCGCGCGCGAGGGTACCGGGGCCCACGAGGGCGAGGGCGGCGGGCCTTTCCGCAGCCTGTTCGACTTCGCGGCCCGCGTGGACCGCCAGCGCGTGAACAAGCGCGTGGTGGAAGCGCTGATCAAGGCCGGCGCCTTCGACGCGCTGCACCCGGACCGCGCGGCGGCCCTGGGCAGCGTGGGCCTGGCTTTCGACTGGGCCGACGCGCAGGACGTGAACGAGCACCAGGGCGGCCTGTTCGACTTCGACGACTCGCACGCGGCCAGCACGCAGGAGCCGTCGCTGGTGAAGGCGCAGCCCTGGAGCATCAAGGAGCGGCTGACGGCCGAGAAGACGGCGCTGGGCTTCTATCTGTCCGGTCACCTGTTCGAGGAGTACGCGCCCGAGGTGCGCCAGTTCGCCAGGAAGCGCATTGCCGACCTGGTGGACAGCCGCGAGCCGCAGCTGCTGGCGGGCATCGTCAGCGACCTGCGCGTGGTCAACGGCGCGCGCGGGCGCACGGCGATCTTCCGTCTCGACGACGGCAGCGAGTACATCGAGGCGGTGGCCGGCGAGGAGCTCTACGACGCCAACCGCGAGCGGCTCAAGGAGGACGAGCTGGTGCTCATCCAGGGCAAGGTTCAGAACGACCGATTCACCGGCGGCCTGCGGCTGCAGGTCAATTCGGTGTGGGACCTGCCGTCGGCGCGGGCGCGCTTCGGGCGCTACCTGTCGGTGGCGGTCAACGGCAAGACGCCGCCGGTGGCCGACGTGATCCGGACCTGGCCGCCGCGCAAGGTGGCCACCGAGCAGGGCGAGGTGCAGCAGGGCCTGCCGATCCGCCTGCAGCTGCATCGCGAGCGCGTGGAGGCCGCCCTCGACCTGGGCGACGCGGCGCGCTTCTGGCCCAGCGACGAGGCTCTGGCGCGCTGGAGGACGCTCGCCCACGAGGGCCGCGCCGCGGTGGTGTACGAATGACGGCCCCGGACGGCGAAGGCGCGACCTTGGTCAACGTCATCTGCATGAAGTGGGGCCGCCTGTACGGCCCCGAGTACGTGAACCACCTGCGCGAGGGCGTGGCGCTGCACCTGGCCCGGCCGCACCGGTTCGTCTGCTTCACCGACGACGCGTCCGGCCTGGCGCCCGGCATCGAGGCGATGCCGCTGCCGGACCTGGGCCTGCCACCGGGGCACACCGACACGCGCTGGCAGAAGCTGGCGGTGTTCCGCGAGACGCTGGCGGACCTGCGCGGCCCGACCCTGTTCCTCGACCTGGACCTGGTCATCGTCGCCGACCTCGCGCCCTTCTTCGACCTGCCCGGGCGCTTCTTCATCGTGCGCGACGACGACCTGTTCCGCGCCAAGCCGCTGCGCCGGCTGAACCCTGCGCGCGACCGCTTCCTGCACAGCGTGGGCAACTCCTCGGTGTTCCGCTTCGAGATCGGCGCGCACCGATACGTGCTCGACGCCTACCTGGCCGACCCGCGCGGCGCCACCTCGTCCTACGAGATCTCGCAGCAGTTCCAGAGCGCCCAGCTCGCCGCGCACGGCGACCTGCACTACTGGCCGCAGGGCTGGTGCGTGAGCTTCAAGAACGCCTGCGTGCCGCGCGGCCCGGCCAGCTACTGGCGCGACCCGGCGGTGCCGCCCGGCGCGAAGATGGTGGTGTTCGCCGGCGAGCCGAAGATGTCCGACGTGCTGGCCGGCCGCGGCCACAAGTGGTATCGCCGCATCGGCAATGTCGACTGGCTGCGCCGCGAATGGCAGGGCACGGGGGCCGCATGAAGCAGGTGGTGTGCGTCAAGTGGGGCACGATGTACGGCCCCGAATACGTGAACCGGCTGTACGGCATGCTGTCGCGCCACCTGGCGCCGCCGTGGCGACTGGTGTGCCTGACCGACCAGCGCGACGGCATCCGCCCCGAGGTGGAATGCTTCGACCTGCCCGAGCTCGGCGTGCCGCATCCGCAGCGCACGATGGGCAAGTGGCGCAAGCAGGTGCTGTGGGGCGCTTCCGTGCCGGGCCTGGTCACCGGCGAGCCGGCGCTGTTCGTGGACCTCGACTCGGTGATCGTGGGCCCGGTGGACGACTACTTCAGTGTCGGTGCGCCGGGCGACGTGTTCGTGGCGCGCAACTGGGCGCGCCCGCTGGAGCGCCTGGGCCAGACTTCGGTGTTCCGCTTTCCGGTGGGCGGCAATGCGCATGTGCTGGCGGACTTCCGCGCCGACGCCCAGGGCGTGGCCGACAAGTACCAGTTCGAGCAGCACTACGTCACCCATGCGGTCACCGGTGGCGTGAAGTTCTGGCCCGAGGCCTGGACGCGGCACTTCCGGCTGCACTGCCTGCCGCCGTTCCCGCTGCGCTACTTCGTGCCGGCGCGGCTGCCGGCCGGAGCGCGCATCGTCACGTTCCCCGGCGGGCCCAACCCGGACGACGTGATGGTGGGGCGCTGGAACAAGCGCGTGCCGCCGTTGCCCACGCGCTGGCAGCACCTTCGCGCCACCTTCGGCGACGGGCCGCGCGTCGACGACAACCGTCGCCGCCACCTGCAGCGCTTCGTGCTGCCGGTACGATGGATCGAGGAACACTGGCGCGAGTAGCGCCGGGGGTGTCGCACCGACCATGAGCAAGCCGATCGTCATCGTGGGCACTGCGTTGCTGGCCGAGCAGATGCACTACTACTTCACCGGTGCAGCGGGGCGACGCGTCGAAGCCTTCGCGGTGGACGCGGAGTACCGCACGCAGGACACCTTCTGCGGCAGGCCGGTGCTGGAGTTCGGCGAGGCGCTCGGTCGCTTCGGCCCCGACACGCACGAGCTGTTCATCGCCATCGGGTTCCTCGCCACGCAGGCGCGGCAGCGCAAGTTCGATCTGGCGCGCTCGCGCGGCTACACCCTGCCCAGCTACGTGCACCCCAGCGCCTGCGTGGCGGCCAACGTGCGCGTGGGCGCCAACACGCTGATCCAGGAGCAGGCCGTGGTGTCGCCGTTCGCGCAGCTCGGCGACGACGTGTTCCTGTGTCCGCAGGTGGGCATCAACCACCACACGCGCGTGGGCGCGCACTGCTTCTTCGCGCCGGGCGCCGTGGTGGCGGGCGATGCGGACATCGGCGAGGCCTGCTTCGTCGGCACCAACGCCACCATCCGCGACCGCGTGCGCGTCGGGCCGCGCTGCGTCATCGGCGCCGGTGCGGTGATCATGAGCGACTGCGCCGCCGACGGCGTGTACCCCGGCCCGCGCAGCGCGCGGCGCGTCTGAAACCGGCCCCAGGAGACTCGATGGAACCGTTCAACCGCCCCTACATGACGGGCCGCGAGTTCGTCTACATCGCCGAGGCCCATGCCAACGGCATGCTGGCCGGCGACGGGCCATTCACCAAGCACTGCCACGACCATCTGCAGAAGCAGTTCGGCGTGCGCACGGCGCTGCTCACGCATTCCTGCACGGCCGCGCTGGAACTGAGCGCGCTGCTGGCGCGCATCGAGCCGGGCGACGAGGTGATCATGCCGTCGTACACCTTCACGTCCACCGCCAACGCCTTCGTGCTGCGCGGCGGCGTGCCGGTGTTCGTGGACATCCGGCCCGACACGCTCAACCTGGACGAGACGCTCGTCGAGGCCGCGATCACGCCGCGCACCAAGGCGATCGTGCCGGTGCACTACGCGGGCGTGGCCTGCGAGATGGACACCCTGATGGACATCGCGCGGCGGCACCGGCTGATGGTGATCGAGGACGCGGCGCAGGGCGTGGGCTCCACCTACAGGGGCCGGCCGCTGGGCTCGATCGGCGACCTGGGCTGCCTGAGCTTCCACGAGACCAAGAACGTCATCTCGGGCGAGGGCGGCGCGCTGCTGACCAGCGACCACGCGCTGGCCGAGCGCGCCGAGATCATCCGCGAGAAGGGCACGAACCGCAGCGCGTTCTTCCGTGGACAGGTGGACAAGTACACCTGGGTCGACGTGGGCTCGTCCTACCTGCCAGGCGAGCTGATCGCGGCTTTCCTGTGGGCGCAATTGCAGCAGGGCGACGACATCACGCGGCGGCGCCTGGGCATCTGGCGCCACTATCACGAGAAGCTGGCCGTGCTCGAGGAGCGCGGCTGGATCCGCCGGCCGTTCGTGCCCGAGGGCTGCGTGCACAACGCGCACATGTACTACGTGCTGCTGCCGTCGCTGGCGCAGCGCCAGGAGGTGATCCGCCGCATGCGCGAGCGCGGCGTGTCGCCGGTGTTCCACTACGTGC
>WBZX01000357.1_pt1:0-12500 | contig 16865 bp, 9 predicted proteins | sample 5204211 | NCBI WGS metagenome assembly WBZX01 (sample SAMN12344362, study PRJNA552823) | activated sludge metagenome | biome: Activated sludge suspended growth; feature: Nitrification reactor; material: Wastewater; isolation source: activated sludge from nitrification reactor of wastewater... | reverse complement strand
GATCGCGAGCGCAACGTGCGGGGCGTCGAGGAGTGGATGCGCCAGGAGGATGGCGGCCTGATGGTGCGCAAGATCGACGTCGAGTGGCTCGAGGGCTTCCTCGCCCAGCACGGCTGCCACCTCGTCGACCGCTTCGCGGGCCAGCTGACGGAGGCCTATACGGCGCTGCCGCTGAGGGCTCTGAAGCGCGTGCTCTACCGCGCCAACATGGCGTACTTCGAGCACGGCGGCAATCCCCGCTACGCCATGGGCAACATCATGATCTTCGCGAAGGACTGAAGCGGCTCCGCGAGTCGGCGGCGCTCAGCCGATCGGCTTGCACCACTCGCTGGGCAGGGTGGCGTTGTTGTCCTCGCGGCACTCGTTGAGGGCGCCGGTGCCGGTGCCGTCGTCGTCGACGACCGCGGTGATGACGTAGGGACCACCGGGTGCGTCCGGGACGCTGAGCGAGACTTTCTCGGAAGCGCCGGCCTGGATCGCACCAACGGTCTGCACGACGCCGAGCAGCGCACCGTCGTCGTAGAAGGCGACGTTGACCCCGGGCCCGACGCCGAGACAGCCCTGGTTGAGCACGCGCACGCTGAGATCGAGCGCGGGGCACATCAGCGTGTCGACCGTGAGGTCGGTCGGCGCCAGGTCGGGTGCGCAGAGGGTCTCGAGCTCACCCTGGGTGTTGCGGCGGTAGCTGTTGTACGGCGAGCTCGCCGGCGTCGACCAGTTGTCGGGCTCGACGTCGGGGATCGTGGCGTCGGCCAACACGTTGGTCACGTGATAGGTGTGCTGATTCCAGATCGGCACCGTTGCGACCCAGTTGTCGAGGCGATCTTCGAAGACCTCGATGCCGGCGTCGCCGATCGCACCCTGACTCGACTCGTTGTTCGAGCTGATGATGAGCTCGGCCTTGAAGTCGCCGTCGACGTCGGCGACGACCGGGTTCTCCGTGCGCGTCCGCGAGGAGTTGATGTCGATGAAGAGGATCTCGCTGTCGGACATCACCCCGTCGCAGTTCACGCCGCCGGGGCAGTCGGGCTCGAGGCCGGGGTAGATCCGCAGGTACCACTCGTCGTCGTAGATCACCTCCGAGCGGCCATCGCCGTCGAAGTCGAAGACCGAGGAGCCGGTGCGCTGCGAGGAGCCGTCCTTGGTGTCGGAGATCCACAGCTGCGTCCATGCCGACGTGCCGTCGTACTTGACCACGACGTAGTGGTCGGCGGCGGCGGTACCGAGCTCGGGCAGGCCGTCACCGTCGAAGTCGGCGATGTTGGGCGGGCCGCCCGCGCCACCACCGGGCACCGCGAAGTCGGCCAACTGCGCGCCGGTCTGGCCGTTGAGAAGGTAGATGTGGCCGGCGTTGACGAGGGCGACCTCGGGGGTGCCGTCGAGGTCGAAGTCGGCGATGCCGCAATAGCCGTCGGCGGGGGTGGCCGTCCACAACACGCTGCCGGTGAAGTCGACCCCGACAGTGCCGGTGAACGCGTAGGCGGTGCCGCCCGCGATCACCTCGGGGCGCCCGTCGGCGTCGAGATCGGCCACGCACGACAGCGGTCCGAACCCACCGCTGATGCCGGTGGCTCCGCTGGCGAACTCGTAGGCGATCGCCCCGGTGTTGTCGAAGACGGCGCGGCCGAACACGACCTCGGGTGCGCCCTGTCCGTCCATGTTGGCGATCGAGGGCGCTCCGCTCTTGCCGCCGAAGCCGTAGTTCTCGGAGATCCACATCGGCGTGCCATCGCCGTGGACCGCAACGAGGTAGGCGCCCTCGCCGGGCGAGACCACGTCGGGCTGGCCGTCGAGGTCGAGATCGCCGATTGCGGGGTGACCGCTCGGGTCGGTCTGGTAGGCGTCGTCGCCCATGCTCCACGCGGTGGTGCCGTCGTCACCGTGCAGTGCGCGGAGGATGCCGTTGGTGGTGTAGGTGGAGTCGCGGTAGCTGTTGAAGACGATCTCGGGCACGCAGTCGCCGTCGAGGTCCGCGATCATCGGCGTCATCACGACTTGGTGCCACTCGGGGAAGTCGTCGTCGGCGATGTCGTGGTGGGTCCAGTTCGGCGTGCAGACGTCGTTGACGCAGCTCTCTTCGACCTGACAGCCGAGACTACAGGCCCGGACCTGCCGCACACCCCAGCTGAAGCGCGGGATCGGATCGAAGACGCCCTTCTCGGGCTGGAACGCGCAGGTCGGATCGGCGAGGTTGGGCACGCACAAGCCCAGCTTCGGATCGCAGATCTCGCTGTCCTCGCACTCCTGCGTGGTGTTGGTAGCGCACGCGAGGCCCTTGCACGCACCACCGGGCACCACGCAAGTGCCGGCGTAGCAGAGCTCGCCGTCGGCACAGCAGACCTGGTCGGCGCCGCACGGCTCGTCGTCGCCGCAGTCGACGACGCAGGCGCCGTCGGTGCAGATCTGACCGGGCTCGCAGCAGGCCGCCTCACACACGAGCTCGGCGGGGCACTGCCCACCGCTGCTGTCGCTGCTGCTGCCATCGGCCGAGTCGGTCACGCCCGAGGAGGACCCGTCGGTCATGCCTGCGGTGAGCGTGACGCTGATGCCCCCGGAGTCCTCGGACGCCGAGCCCGACGATGACGCACCGCCACAGCCACCCACCATCGCGGCGCCCGTCAACGCCGTCGCCCACAGACCCCGCCCGCACTTGCCCATCGTCCCTTAGTACCCGCGGGGGGGTGTTCTGTCCGGGGGCGATAGAGGAATCACGTGCGCGCGCTGACGAATCCATCGTGTCCGGCCGCGCGTCGCGGGGCCACGGCCGCACGCGGCATCGTGTCGAGCCCTCGCGTCCAGATGCTTGTCGGCCCGACTGGCCGCCACGGCGGCCTTGGGGCACGATCTCCGTCGCCGAGATGGCCCGTGGACGCATCGAGCCCGGCCCGGGGCGCCTCGGCCCGTCGGCGGCAGCGAGGCGGCTGCGCGTGTGCCTCGTGCGCCCGCCGGTGGTGACGGCGCCGCGGAGCCTCAGCTACTACGGCGCGGTTCCGGACCTCGGGTTGGCCTACGTCGCCGCGGCCACTCGCGCAGCCGGCCACGCGGTGTCGGTGGTCGACGGACCGGGGGCGGCGATCGAGCACGCGTGGACCCACCCGACGACACTCGGCCCGTTGCGCGCGCACGGACTCGAGCTCGACGCAATCGTCGACGCGGTCCCGCACGATACGGAGGTCATCGGCGTGGCGCAGATGTTCCTGCACGAGTGGCCGTTGACTGCGGAGCTACTGCGCCGTCTCCGACGGACGCACCCATCAGCCGTGCTGGTGGCCGGGGGCGAGAACGCGACCGCGATGGGGCCGAGGATGCTCGCGCAGTGCGACGCGCTCGATGCGATCGTCCGCGGCGAGGGCGAAGATCGCTTCGTCGCGCTGCTGACGGCCGTGGGCACCGGCCGCAGCCCCGGGGTCGTGCCGGGCGTGCTCACGCGCGAGGCAACGCCGGCTGGCATCGCGGCGGTGCCGACGCGTCGTCTCGAGCTCGACGCGCTGCCCTGGCCCGCGTGGGATCTGTTCCCGATCGAGGCCTACCTCGCCCATCGGCACGGTAGCGGCGTCGACCTCGGGCGCTCGTTGCCGGTGTTGACCAGCCGCGGCTGCCCCTACCGCTGCAGCTTCTGTTCGTCACCGCAGATGTGGGGCACCCGCTACGTGCGCCGTGACCCCGAGCGCGTGCTCGACGAGATCGAATTCCTGCAGCAGCGCCATCGTGTGCAGAACATCAACATCAACGACCTCACCGCGCTGCTCACCAAGCAGTGGCTGCTCGAGTTCTGCGCGGCGATCGAACGAAGAGGGCTGCGCTTCACCTGGCAGCTGCCCTCGGGTACGCGCTCGGAGGCCATCGATCGCGAGGCCGCGCAGCGTCTGGTCGCGGCCGGCTGTCGCAACTTCTGCTACGCGCCCGAGAGCGGCGCGCCGACCGAGCTGGCGCGCATGCGCAAGCGCGTGGTGCCGTCGCGTCTGCTGGGCTCGGTGCGTGGTGCGGTCGAGGCCGGCATGATCACGCACGCGAGCATCATCATCGGCATGCCCGGGCAGACCACCGGCGAGCTGCTGCAGACCACGCGCTTCGTGGCCGAGCTGGCGTGGGCGGGGCTGCACACGCTCTCGGTCATGGTGTTCGCGCCGTATCCTGGGAGCGAGGCCTACGAGACCGCGGTCGCGAACGGGACGGTCGCCCACGACGAGCGCTGGGTCTACGGCTCGCTGCTGCGCTCGTTCGGCGGTGGCCGCAGCCACCACGGGCAGTGGGGTCCGCGTCGCTTGCTCGCGACGCAGCTGGGCCTGCTGGGTGGCTTCTTCGCGCTGTCGTGGCTGCGCCGCCCGGCTCGTGTGCTGCAGACCGCCAACACGCTCGCCCGCGGTCGTCAGCGCACCGTGCTCGAGCAGCTGATCGCGGCCAAGCTCGCGCCCCTGCGGGCGCGATGGTCCGGTCGCGCCCGTGCGTGAGACCGGCGCGGCCCCGGCGATCAGGACGCGGCGTTCAAGCGCGCGAGCACGGCGTCGATCGAGCTCCCATCGGCCATCGGCTCGAGCTCGTGGGCCGCGTCGACGCGGGCGGCGTCGGCGAGCCAGCGCGCACGCAGGCGGTAGAGCGCGGGCTCGTCGATGCCGTGGCGACGTGCGAGTGCCCCCGGGGGTGCGCCGGCCAGCATCGCGATCACGAGTCGATCCTCGACGCGCAGCGGCGGATCGACCTCGACCCCGCAGGCCCGACGCACGTGCGCGGGCGCCTCGGCGAGCCGCTCGCGCACCCGCGCAGCGACCCGTTCGGCGATCGGCTGCCACGGCGGGGCCGCGCCGAGCGGTCGATCGAGCCACGCGAGCACGCGCACCAAGGTCCGGCGCGGATCGTCGAAGGCCTCGCGACCGTGCACGACGCGGTGGTTGTCGAGCAGCAGCGCTTGGCCGGGGCGCAGCATCACGCGCTCGCACGGCGCGGCCGCGATCGCACGGGCGAACCCACGGCCGACCACGTCGTCGGCGGGGGCGTGCGGGCCGAGCACGACGCACGCCCGGCCGCCGCGCATCGTTGCGGTCGCGCCGAGCACGTCGCCGAACACGAACGCGATGCGGCGAGCGTGCTCGAACGCAGCGCGGGCGAGGTCTGGTTCGTCGCGCTGCAGGCGGGCGAGCACCGCCCACGTATCGACCAGCAACGACGCGCCGCCCTGCGACGAGGCGTGCAGGCACGCCGTGAGCTGCAGCTCGGGCGGTCGCGCGTGCCACAGCTGCGCGTCGGTGTGCAGCGGCGCGGCGGCCTGCGAGGCCGCGAACGATCGCGCATGGGCGATCGCGCGGATCGGCTGCACCTCGAGCATCACCGGCGGCTCGCCGAGCAGCGTGTCGACCAGCAGCCATGGCGTCGCGAGCCGGACCTGCGCGAGCTCGTCGAGTTCGATCACCGCCCAGCCGTGCGCGGCGAGTCGCTCGCGCAGCGCCCCCGGGTTCATGCGTCGGCCTCGGAGCCGTGTCGGCGCGCGGCGGTCCGCAGTGGCGGGGCCCAGCGCGGCGGCATTCGAGCGATCGCGGGCTCGAACGGCAGCAGCGTGAGCAGTGGATCGCCGACGCCGATCGCGAGCGCGCTGGTGTCGTGCATTGCGAACACGGCGGGGGCGGCGTGGAATCGGTCGGTGTGCACGACGCCGCGCAGGACCTCGGAAGTCGGCCAGCGCGGCCCCTGCAGCAGCATCGACCAACCCGCCGGGGTGGCGAAGAGCGCCGCCGGCTTGACGAAGAAGTGCGGCTCGCCGGCCACGTGGGGCGTGAAGAACTTGCTCAGGTACAGCAGCGCGCCGCGGTGCTCGGCGAGGACCTCGTCGCCATAGACCTCGCGCCAGCACTGCATGGTCGCGCGCGCGAGCCGATCGAGCGCCGCTGCATCGTGCTCGATCGTGACCTGCAGGCCGTCGTAGCGCGCGGTGAAGGCCAGCGGCGAGCGCCACTGCAAGCGCTGCAGCGCTGCGGCTGTGGCGACCTCGTCGGGCCCGTGCGCGCCGTGAACGCGCTGCAGCGGCACGAGCTCGAGGTCCACCGGGCCCGCGAGCGCGGCGACGACCTCGCTGCCGTCGGCCGTGCTGGCGGGCGCCTGCAGCTGCTGGCGGTACTTGCGGGTGGGCCCATGCTGCTTCTGCGCGAAGTACTGCGCGTCGTAGAACCGAAGGTGCGCGAGCCCCAGCTCGGGGCGGCTTGCGAGCTGCACACAGCTCGTTCGCGCACGGGTCGACAGCGCTGCCAGCGTGGCCAGCTCGCCGCGCCACTGCACGCGGTCGCGCGCGCCGTCGGGGCGCAGTTCGAGCACGAGCGGGACCCATCGCTCCGCGGGGACGACGACGTGTTCGTCGAGTGCCACGTCGCGACAGCGACGATTGCCGGCGTCGCCGCACCACAGCACGCGTTCGGGCTCGACCCGCACCAGCAGGCCCGTCCACAGGCCCCATCGAGGTGCGCTGCGCCAGCGCGGACGCGGCAAGGGGAACAACGGTCCGTCGGCGAGCAGCTCCGCCCACGCCGGCGTCACGAGGCCGTCGGCCAGAAGGTATGGCACGCACGCGCGGGCCTGTCGCACCGCGTCATCGTCGTCGAGCTGCCATCGGCCGCGGCGTCTCGCGAGCTGCAGGGGCGCGTGCGGCACCAGCTGCCACCCGAACGAGTTGCCCTCGAGCAGGGGCACGCAGGCCCGTGCGGCGCGCAGTGGAATCGAGCCATCGAGGTCGGGGCTGCGACGCACCAGCGTGCACCACCCCAGCGCGTCGAGCAGCTCGAACGCGTGGCTCACGAGCAGCCGCCGCCGCCTCCACACCCGCCGCCGCCGCCACAGCCCCCGCCGCCGCCGCAGCTCGACGAGCCGCAGCTCGATCCACCCGATCCGCCGCTCTGACTGGCGAGCGCCGTCATCATCGGCTGGTGATAGAAGGTCTGGAAGGTCGCGAGCATCGGCACCGCCGAGAGCGCGACCAGGCCGCCCACCAACACCGCGGTCTCGACGTCCTCTGGCTCGCGTCGACGGCCGCTGCTCACGTCGGCGCGCATGGTCATGGTCGCGTCGCCGAGCCAAGCCAGATAGTCGTTGGCGGCCGCCGAGGTCCGGTGGTGGCGCGACATGATGAGGCCGATGAAGGCGAACAGGCATAGCTCACCGACGAGGAACAGCGGCAGCGGGGCATCGCCGCCGTACAGCTGCGCTCGCACCACCAGTCGCAGCACCCCGATCGCCAGGATCGCAGAGGTGCCGAGCGCCACGAACACGCGCAACGTGGCGGTGGTGCCCCGCGTCCTTCGCAGGCCCGAGCGCTCGAGCAGCGCTTCGAACTCCGCGATGTGGCGGACGGCAACGGCCTGCGCGGCGTCGTGGACCTGCGTCGGCGTCAGCGTGCCACCGCCATTGGTGATGCGTCCGAGCTCGTCGCTGAGCTCGGCGACTAGCGCGTCGTCGACGTACGGTCGCGGCATGAACACGAGGTTCTGCTCGGCGTCGACGCTCAGCAGGTCGCGCACGAAGGCGGCGGCCACCAGCGCATCGGCCACCTGCAGCAGATCGCCGCGCAGATACGCCACCGCCCAGCGCTCGTTGCCGTGCGGTAGCCGCCCGATGCCGATCACCGTGGTCTCGGGCGCCTGCGTGCGGTAGCCGCCCATGTGCGCCGGCGGCGTGCGGGGAACCGCTTGGCGATCGAGCACGTTGCCGACCACACGGGTCACGATCCACAGCGCGGTGAAGCCGACCATCGCGATCGCGAGGTAGACGAACATGAAGGTCGGGCCGGGGGGCAGATCGAACGGGAACACCTGCAGCATCACGCCACCTCCTCGTTCGCGACGTGGTCGACGTCGGCGATCGCCGCCTCGAGCAGCCGCACCATCGCGTCGTAGGCCTCGAGCGGCTGATCGCGCACGCGCGCGAGCCCCGTCAGATCGAGTTGGTAGTGTTTCGCGCAGGCGGAGATCACCGCCGCCGCGTCGTCATCCCCGGCGAAGCCGCGCAGGGTTGCGAGCGCGTGCAGCGGGCCGCGCATCTGCTTGAGCTTGCGTTCGACTGCGCCGGCCAACATCCGCGGCACGCTGACGGACTCCGCCGCCACGCGGCGCAACCGGATCCGCGCCTCGCGAAGTTCCTGCTCGATGCGCAGGCGTCGGTGCTCGTCGAGGATCTGTAGGCCCGCGAAGGGGTTCTCGCCGCGCAACACGATGTTGCGGCTGCGGATGTCGTCGTAGAGCAGCGGAAACACGTCGGCAGCGCTGCGCAGCTCGTCGAGTCGCAGCACGATCGGCTCGATGCGCGCGGCGTGACGGGCCAGCTCGAGCGCGCCGCCAACCGCGAGCAGGCGTTCGCGGTCGTCCTTGCGCACCACGATCACGAGATCGATGTCACTGCGATCGGGGTCGAAGCCACCCCGCGCGAGGCTGCCGTACACGAGCACGCCCACGAGGTCGCGCTCGAAGCCGGCCTCGAGGGCGTCACACAGGCGCGTGAGGTGATCGCGGGCGTGCCGCGGGAGTCGATCGAGACGGACATCGTTCATGGACGGGACCTCGGTGCGGCGGGGGTCAGGACGTGGACGGTGGCGTCGTCGCCGGGGCCCTTGAGCGCCCAGACGGTGCGTCCGCCCCCGCGGGCGCGGCCGAGGAACGGCAGACGCCGCGGTCGCACCGGGTGATCGGCGATGGGGGCACGGAAACGGGCGCGCAGCACCAGGGCGTCGAACTCGGCATCGTCGTGCAGCGCGGCGATCGTGCGCACGTGGGCGAGGATGTGCCAGGCGTCCGTGACACTCGCGCTGCGATCGGTGCGCACGCGGCCGGCGAGCGCATGCTCGGCGTGGACGCGCATGCGCTCGCCGTGTGCTGCCAGCCGCGGTAGGTGGGGCAGGGCGTCGTCGATGCGCTTGCGCGCGAGGATCGTGCGCGTCCGCGCCAGCGCGTCGGCGCCGAAGCGCTGCACGAGCGCCGGGCCCGGCGGTGCGAGGTCGGTCAGCGCCCGTGCGAGCAGCTGCTGGTCGGCGAGCAGCGCTGGCTCGTCGGCGATGGCGATCACGGGCGCGTCGAGGCCCGGCGCGCGGGCGCGCGGCGACGAGCGCTGCAGTGCGCGCAGGCGCTCCAGCTCGTCGCGCAGCGGCGCGAAGCCGTGGAATCCGCCGTCGCGCTCGAGCAGGATCGGCACCGCGCCGACCTCGGCCAGCGTGCGCTCGACGAGCGCGAACACCGGGGGCGCGATCGGGTCGGCGTGGGTGTCGAAGTAGAAGCCGTCCTCCCAGGTGCCACCTGCGACGTGCAGCATCGCGACCGACGACAGCGGGAAGCGCAGCAGCGTCTGCACCGGGTCGTGTCCGGCGTTGACCGCATTCGCGTAGAGGTTGCCGACGTCGAGCAGCAGCGCGCAGCCGGTCGCGCGCACCACCTGAGCGTAGAAGTCGGGCTCGTCGAACTCGTCGTCGGGCCACTCGAGGGTCGCGGCGGCGTTCTCGAGCAGCAGTGGCACGTCGGGCAGGTGCCGCCGCGCGAGCGCGACGTTGCGCGCGAGCACGCGGACCGCGGCCTTGGTGTACGGCAGCCGCGTGAGGTGCCCGATCTCGCGGGGACCCCCGCGGGTGAAGGCCACGTGCTCCGAGACCAGCGGTGCGCCGAGCTCGCGCGCGAGGGTGCCCAGCCGCCGTGCGTGGTCCTCGCGGATGCCGTCGGCGCTGCCCAGCGAGAGCTTGACCCCGTGGGGCACGACCGGCCACAGCGCCCGATTGGCCAGGGCCTCGCGCCGTGCGAGGCGGTTGGCCATGCAGGCCTCGGCGACCACTTCGACGAAGGACACGCAGCTGGGATCCCGCAGGAGGTCGCCTGCGAGCTCTGGGCGGTGGCCGAGGCCCACGCCCTGCACGGGGCCGATCGCCGAGCCGGCCATCGAGGGCGGTGCGCGGCGTGGACTCGCCGGCGCGTCGATCCGATCCGCGGTGGGTCCCGGCTCCGTCACGACAAAGCGCTCCAGATACTTTACAGCGATCCGACTTCTTTCATAATGCGCCGATCGTGACCCTGACTCCGGACGCGCGCGGCGAACCCACATCGAGCTCGGTCCCCTCGTCCTGCATCCGCTGCACGCCGGTCCTGCGCGTGGTGCCCGAGACCCTGTTCGTGGCGGGCGACGGCGACTGTCAGGAGATTCCCACCGCCGCGCTCGAGCTGTCGTTCGACTACGGGGGCGTGCGCGTGCGGGCCTCGGCCGCGCGGGCGCCCAGCGGGCTGCGGCGGGACATCGGTGCCGAGGCCCAGGCGCGCCGCGTGCTCGAGGGCTTCGGGCCGATCGAGGTCGAGTCGCTCGATCACTGTGCGCCGTCGCCCGACGCCGACTTCGACTACGTGGTCGACCCCCACGGCGACGCCGCGCGGCTGTGCAGCTTCAGCAGCCACGCGATCCCGCAGCTGCGCGCGCTCGGCTGGCAGGTCGAGGTCGACGGCGATCTGCAGCTCGAGATCATCGATGGCAGCAACTGGTACGCGTCGATGGAGTCCGACGAGCGGGGGTGGTTCGAGCTCGAGCTCGGCGTCGAGCTCGACGGTCGCCGCGTCGACCTGCTGCCGGTGCTGCTCGACATCATCCAGAGCAAGGGCTTCGATCGCATCTCGCGGGGCGTCGGTCGCACCGCGATCGTCGATCTCGGCGCGCGCCGACACCTCATCGTGCCGGCCGAGCGGCTGCAGACCCTGCTCAAGGTGCTGAGCGAGCTGTACCGCGTCGAGGGCACCGGCAAGGACGGCAAGCTGAGGATCCCCGAGATGGTGCCGGGCTGGCTCGACAAGATCGACGAGGCGTTCGGAGAGGCGCCGCCGGTGTGGCACGGTCGCTCGCATACCGCGGCGATCGAGCGCATGCGGCAGCCGCACGAGCCCGCCGAGTCGCCCAAGGGGCTGCAGGCGGAGCTGCGGCCGTATCAAAAGCTGGGGCTGGCATTCCTGCAGCGCATCGCCGAACTCGGCCAGGGCGGCGTGCTCGCCGACGACATGGGCCTGGGCAAGACCCTGCAGACCATCGCGCACATCGTGGCCTGCAAGCAGCGCGGCATGCTGCGCTCGCCCGCGCTCATCGTCACGCCGACCAGCCTGGTCGGCAACTGGCGCCGCGAGCTCAAGAAGTTCGCGCCGAGCCTGCGCGTGCTCGAGCTGCGGGGTGCCGATCGACACCGTCGCCGGCTCGAGCTGCCCGATCACGACGTCGTCATCACCTCGTACGGGTTGTTGGTGCGCGACCGCGAGCAGCTGGTCGGCGCGCGCTTCTCGATGCTGGTCGCCGACGAGGCGCAGACCATCAAGAACGCCCGCAGCCAGGCCCACCAGGCCGTGCGCTCGCTCGACGCCGATCACCGCGTGTTCCTGACGGGCACGCCGATCGAGAACAACCTCGAGGAGCTGTGGGCGCTGTTCGACCTGCTGCTGCCGGGGTTGCTGGGCGATGCCGCGACCTTCCGCGCGGTGTTCCGCGGCCCCATCGAGCGCGACGGCAACGCGCAGCGCATGGAGAGCCTGCGCAGCCGCATCGCACCGTTCGTGCTGCGCCGCATGAAGGACCAGGTCGCCAAGGAGCTGCCGCCCAAGACCGAGATCGTGCGGGCCATCGAGCTGCACGGCTCGCAGCGCGACCTCTACGAGGGCATCCGGCTGGCGGGCCACGCGGCGGTGCGTCAGGCCGTCAAGCAGCGCGGCATGTCGGGCGCAGCGATCGACATCTTGGGCGCGCTCATGAAGCTGCGCCAGGTCTGCTGCGACCCGCGGCTGGTGCGGGTCTCCGCGGCTCGCGAGATCGAGGAGTCCGCCAAGCTGCAGGCGCTGTGCGAGATGGTGCAGACCCAGCTGGGCCAGGACCGCAACATCCTCATCTTCTCGCAGTTCGCGACCATGCTCGGCCTCATCGGCCAGTCGCTGAAGGCCCGCGGCATCGAGTTCGCGCTGCTCACCGGTGCGACCGCCGATCGCGAGGCCGAGTGCGACCGCTTCCAGTCGGGCCGCGTGCGCGTGTTCCTCATCAGTCTCAAGGCCGGCGGCACCGGTCTCAACCTGACCCGCGCCGACACCGTCATCCACTACGACCCGTGGTGGAACCCGGCTGCGCAGAACCAGGCCACCGATCGCGCCTATCGCATCGGACAGAAGCGGCCGGTGTTCGTCTACAAGCTCATCATCGCCGGCAGCGTCGAGGAGCGCATGATCGCCCTGCAGCAGCGCAAGCAGTCGCTGTCCGACGCGTTGCTCGCGACCGGCGGGCCCGCCGGGGTGCCGTGGACCGAGGGTGACGTCGACGACCTGTTCGCGCCGCTGTCGGCCGAAGACGCATCGTCGGTCGCGGCCAGCTCCGGCGCGACTTGAACCCGGCCGCGGCCGGGGGCACGCTACGCAGACAATCGATGCGAGGCTTTGCGCGTGTGGCCGCCGCGGTTCCGCTGGTGGCGGTGGGTGATGTCGACGCCAACGTCGAGGCCACGGTCGCGCTGTGGCAGCGCGCCGACGCCGAGCGCT
>WBZX01001597.1_pt1 | contig 16876 bp, 12 predicted proteins | sample 5204211 | NCBI WGS metagenome assembly WBZX01 (sample SAMN12344362, study PRJNA552823) | activated sludge metagenome | biome: Activated sludge suspended growth; feature: Nitrification reactor; material: Wastewater; isolation source: activated sludge from nitrification reactor of wastewater... | reverse complement strand
GTAAACCGTCTCCAACCGATGCAGTGGGGTTTCCGTCTCCGAGATTTGGACTTCGGTGACCGCAAAGCCCTTCTTGAGCGCCCGATCCTGAAGCCAACGGGCCAGGAAGGTCTTCCCGCACCCGTAGTCACCTCGAATCGCCTTGAAGACGGCTCCACCTTTGCCGACCCGGTGCTCGGCGACACCGCCACGCTGACCCAGTACAGCGACTACCGCGACTTCGGCGGGGTGAAGTTCCCGACCCGCATCCGCCAGTCCTCGGGCGGCCATCCGGTGCTCGACCTCACGGTCAGGGACGTGCAGGCCAACGTGGCCGTCGCCGCGCTCGCGGTGCCTGACGCGGCGCGCAACCAGGGTGAGCGCGTGGTCTCCGAAAAGGTGGCCGACGGCGTCTGGTTCGTGGCCGGCGGCTCGCACAACAGCGTGGCCATCGAGATGGCGGACCACCTGGTGCTGGTGGAGACGCCGCTGAACGATGCGCGCACCCAGGCCGTGATCGACCATGTGAAGGGCCTGGCGCCGGGCAAGCCGATCCGCTATGCCGTGAACAGCCATCAGCACTTCGACCATTCCGGCGGCGTGCGGGCCGCCGTCGCCGAAGGCGCCACCATCGTGACGCAGGCGGGCAACGTGCCGTACTTCGAGCGCGTGCTTTCCACACCCAATTCGGTGCGGCCGGACCGTCTGGCGCAGGCGGGGCGCAGCCCTCGTTTCCTGCCGGTGGGCGACCGCGGCGAACTGGCCGACGCCACGCGCAAGGTGGAACTGCATCGCATCGTGGGCAGCGTCCACAACGACAGCTTCCTGATGGTGTACCTGCCGAAGGAGCGCCTGCTGATCCAGGCCGACGCGTACACGCCGCTGCCGCCCAACACACCACCGCCGGCCACCCCGAACGCGAACAACGTGAACCTGATCGACAACATCGAGCGGCTGAAGCTGCCGATCGATCGCATCCTGCCGCTGCACGGCAGGGTGGTGCCGCTGGCGGACCTGTACGCCACGGCCAGCCGGCCGCTGCCGCGCTGACGCTTGCGCCGCACCGGGCCATGCCGCGCAGGCGTGGCACGATGCGGGCGTGAGCACGACCGACACCGACACCGCCGCCGATCACGCTGTCGTCGTCGGCGGCGGCCCGGCCGGGCTGGCCGCCGCCGAGGCGCTGGCCTGTGCCGGCCTGCATGTGCACCTGTACGACGCCATGCCCTCGGTCGGACGCAAGTTCCTGCTGGCGGGCAAGGGCGGGCTGAACCTGACGCACGGCGAAGCCCTGCCGGCTTTCGCGGCACGCTACGGCGCGCGCGCGGCCGAGGCGTCGCAATGGCTGCAGGCGTGGTCGCCGGACGCACTGCGCGACTGGGCGCGCGGCCTGGGGGTCGAGACGTTCGTCGGCACCTCGGGCCGTGTCTTTCCGGCGGACCTCAAGGCGGCTCCGCTGCTGCGCGCCTGGCTGCACCGGCTGCGCGCCCAGGGCGTGGTGTTCCACATGCGGCATCGCTGGCAGGGCTGGACACCCGCCGGCGGGCTTCGATTCGACTCGCCCCAGGGCCGCGTCGAGGTGGCGGCGCAGCGCGTGGTGCTGGCGCTGGGCGGCGCCAGCTGGCCCCGGCTCGGATCCGACGCGGCGTGGGTGCCGTGGCTGCGCGAGGCCGGGGCGGAGGTCGCGCCGCTGGTGCCGGCCAACTGCGGATTCGAGGTGGCGCCGCCGTGGAGTGCGCACCTGCGCGAGCGTTTCGCGGGTGCACCGGTCAAGCCGGTCGCGCTGCGCTTCGGTGCCGCATTCGATCGCCAGGGCGAGTTCGTCGTCACCGACTACGGCATCGAAGGCAGCCTGGTCTATGCGGCCGGCGCGGCCATCCGCGACGCCATCGCCGCAGAGGGCCGCGCCACCGTGACGCTGGACCTGCTTCCGGCACACGATGCCGCACGGGTGGCGCGCGAAGTGGCTCACCCCCGCGGCAGCCGCAGCCTGTCGTCGCACCTGAAGAGTCGTCTCGGGCTCGACGGCGTCAAGGCCACCCTGCTGCACGAACTGCTGCCGCGCGAGGCCATGGCCGACGCGACGCGGCTGGCCGCAGCGATCAAGGCGCTGCCTCTCGTGCTGGGCGCGGCGCGGCCGGTTGCCGAGGCCATCAGCACCGCTGGCGGCGTGCGGCTGGAGTCGCTCGACGCCGCGCTGATGCTGCGGTCGCGCCCGGGTGTGTTCTGTGCCGGCGAGATGCTCGACTGGGAGGCTCCCACCGGCGGCTATCTGCTGCAGGCATCCATCGCCACCGGGCGGGTGGCGGGGCAGGGTGCTGCACATTGGCGGCCGCGGGTCCACGGTTAGCATGCGGACCATGCGCCGTTCCGTCGCCTTGCTGCTCAACATCGCGCACGGCATCGACCATCTCTTCCTGCTGATCTTCGCTACCGCGGTGGGTGCCATTGCGAGTGACTTCGGTCTGGCTCGATGGGAAGACCTGATGCCCTTCGGTGCCGGTGCGTTCCTGCTGTTCGGCCTGGGGTCCATCCCGTCGGGGCGGCTGGGCGACCTGTGGGGCCGGCGGCCGATGATGCTGGTGTTCTTCTTCGGCATGGGGCTGTCGGCGCTGCTGGTGTCCGTCACGCAGGGGCCGTGGCAGCTCGCCGCTGCGCTCACGCTGATGGGCGCGTTCGCTTCGATCTATCACCCGGTGGGCATTCCGATGCTGGTGCAGCACGCCGATCGGCCGGGCGCGGCGATCGGCGTCAACGGCCTGAGCGGCAACCTGGGCATCGCCGCCGCGGCGCTGAGCACGGGCTTCCTGGTCGAGCACGCCGGCTGGCGCGCCGCGTTCGCGGTCCCGGGGCTGGCCAGCCTTGCCGTGGGGGTGTTGTTCTGGCGGATCGCGCCGCACGAAAGCGAGCCGCCGGCGCGCCGGGTGAAGCGCGCCGCGGTCACGCTCGAACCCCGCGCTCTGGCCCGGGTGCTGCTGGTGGTGACGATGGCGTCGGCCACGGGCGGCTTGATCTTCAATCTCACCACCAACGGCAATGCGCAGATGCTCGGCGAGCGCGTGGCCGGCCTGGCAGCCGACCCTTCGCGGCTGGGCGTGCTGCTGGCCGTGGTGTATGCCGTGGCGTCGCTGGCCCAGGTGGTGATGGGCCGCCTGATCGACCGGTATGCCCTCAAGCCGCTGTGGCTGACGGTGGTGCTGGTCCAGGCCCCGATGCTGGCCGTGGCTGCCGCGGCGCCCGGCTGGTGGACCTGGCTGGCACTGCTCGGACTGATGGTGTTCGTGTTCGGCTCGATTCCCTTCATCGACGCGACGATCGTGCGCTTCGTCGACGACCGCATGCGCAGCCGCGTGTCGGGCATGCGCCTGGCGGTATCGCTGGGCATCAGCTCGGCGGCCGTCTGGGCGCTGGGCCCCGCGGTCAAGGCCGCCGGCTTCACGACCCTGTTCCTGGCGATGTCCGGCATCGCCGTCTTCACCGCCGGCCTGCTGCTGCTGCTGCCGCCCGAACCCCGGCCCCAGGAGAACCCCGCATGACTGACCCCAGCACCCTGCGGCCGGTAGCCGTCGTCACGGGCGGTGCCCGCGGCATCGGCCTGGCCATCGGCAAATGGTTCCTGTCGCGCAACTACGGCGTGGCGCTGGTCGATGTCGACGCCGACACGCTGGCACGCACCGAACGAGATCTGGCCGACCCTGAGCGCGTGCTCGCGGTGCATGCCGATGTGTCGAAGCCCGATCAGGTCGCGCGCGCCTTCGCTGCCGTCGACGAGCGCTTCGGCCGCATCGACGCCCTGGTCAACAACGCCGGCGTGGCTGTCTTCAAGCCGATCCTGGACACGAGCTACGAGGAGTGGCGGACCGTGCTGGGCACCAACCTCGACGGCGCTTTCCTGTGCACGCAGGCTGCCGCGCCGGTGATGCTGCGCGAGGGGCGCGGCGGCGCGGTGGTCAACATCGCGTCGATTTCCGGGCTGCGTGCATCCACGCTGCGCGTGGCCTACGGCACCAGCAAGGGCGCATTGATCCACCTGACCAAGCAGCAGGCGATCGAGCTGGGCAATGCCGGCATCCGCGTCAATGCCATCGCGCCGGGGCCGGTAGACACCGAGATGGCCAAGCTGGTGCACTCGGTGGCGATCCGCAGCGACTACCACGACGTGATCCCGCTCAACCGCTACGGCACCGTCGACGAGATCGCCAGCGCGGCGGGTTTCCTGTGCAGCGTCGAGGCGAGCTACATCAACGGCCAGGTGCTCGCGGTGGACGGCGGCTTCGACGCCAGCGGCGTCGGCTTGCCGACCTTGCGGCGCCGATAGGCTCGAATTCACGTCCCGCGCAACACCAGGCGACGGCAATGGGCGCGGCGCATGTACAATGCCGCACGCGCCGAGAGTCTGCTCCCTGACCCGGCGCCTGTCGCTTGACAGGGTCCTCGGCAAGAAGTTCGCCGCAGCGCACCCAGGCAACTCGGGCCGTCATCCTCGGTCCCCCGCCGTCAGCCTCCTTCCTTCGGAGAGCTCCACCCCTTTCACGCCGCTGGTCCCCGACATCGCGGGCCCGCTTGTTTCCATGTTTCTGCGCTGTGGCTGGCTTCCAGCCGAGCGCCTGCTGATGACCACCAACCGCGAAAAGACGTTCTCGGTGGGCAAGTACCTCGTGTCTCCGCTCACCACACTCACTTCGGCCGGCACCTATGCGCCGTCCGTTTCCATCCGCAGCGGCCAAGGCCGCGGCACCCACGACCGGGTGTTCCGCCTCGAGGCCCGTTTCGCGCGCCGCGACGACGCGCGTCGGCATGCAGCCGACCACGGTCGCCGCTGGATCCGCGAGACCGGCTCGCCGATGGCCCCCACCCACCAATAAGCACCGAGGAGCATCCATGGCCAAGGAAGAGCTGATCGAAATGAACGGCAAGGTCGAGGAAGTGCTGCCCGACTCGCGTTTTCGCGTGTCGCTGGAAAACGGCCACGTCCTCGTGGCCTACACCTCGGGCCGCATGAAGAAGCACCACATCCGGATCCTCGCGGGCGACCGCGTGGCGCTCGAGCTCTCGCCCTACGACCTGAGCAAGGGCCGCATCACCTTCCGTCACCTCGAACCCCGTGCCGGTGGCGCTCCGCGTCCCGCACCGCAGCGTCGTCGCTGACCGTGACGGCAATTCCCCAACACTCCACAGTTCAACCCCCGCGCGCCAAGGCGTCCGATTCCTGGATCCACCGGGGTGCGCATTTTCCCTGCCAGAAAGGCAACTCTCCCATGATCAGCAAACTCTACGTCGGCAACCTGGCCTACTCTCTGTCCGACGCTTCGCTGCTGCAGCACTTCTCCGAGTTCGGCGCCGTCAACTCCGCCAAGGTGATGATGGACCGTGACACCGGCCGCTCGAAGGGCTTCGGCTTCGTCGAGATGGAGTCGCCCCAGGCCGCCCAGGCCGCCATCCGCGGCATGAACGGCAAGAACATCGACGGCCGCGCGCTCGTCGTCAACGAAGCCCGCCCCCGCGAAGAGCGTCCGGGCGGCTTCGGCGGCGGCGGCGGCGGTGGCCGTTCGCGCGGCTACTGAGCCACTGCGCGCGGGCCCCTGAGGCCTGCCAGCGCGACACGATGGGCCCTTCGGGGCCCATTTTTCATGGGCCCGGCGCTGCTATAACGGCGGACCCCGTTTCGACCGCGAGTCCCCATGCGCTACCGCAATCTCGGCAAGAGTCCCCTGCAGGTGTCCGAACTGTGCCTCGGCACGATGATGTTCGGCGATCAGACCGCCATCGACGAAGCACGGCGCATCACGGCGCATGCGCGCGACCACGGAGTGAACTTCATCGACACCGCCGACGTGTACACGCTCGGCGCGTCCGAGCACATGGTGGGCGAGTTGCTGGCCGGCCAGCGCGAACACTGGATCGTGGCCACGAAAGTGGGCAACCCGATGGGCGACGCGCCGAACCGGTCGCGCTACTCGCGTGCCTGGGTGCTGGCCGAGTGCGACGCCAGCCTGCAGCGGCTGGGCATGGACCATGTCGACATCTACTACCTGCACCGCGACTTCAACGGGATGGACCTCGAAGAGCCGCTGCGGGCCATCGACGCGCTGCTGCGCGCCGGCAAGATCCGCTACTGGGGCGTGAGCAACTTCCGCGGCTGGCGCATCGCCGAGATGGTTCATCTGGCGCGGCAGATCGGCATGCCGGGCCCGGTGGTGTGCCAGCCTTACTACAACCTCCTCAATCGCCAGCCCGAGGTGGAAGTGCTGGACGCCTGCCGCCATCACGGCATCGGCGTTGTGCCCTACAGCCCGATCGCGCGCGGCGTGCTGTCGGGCAAGTACGCGCCAGGCGGCAAGCCTGCCGAGGGCACGCGGGCCGGTCGCGGCGACAAGCGCATGCTGCAGACCGAGTTCCGCGAGGAGTCGCTGGCGATCGCGCAGCAGCTCAAGGCGCACTGCGACGCGCGCGGCGTGGCCCTGTCGCACTTCGCCACGGCCTGGGTGCTGGCCCACCGGGCCGTCAGCTCGGTGATCGCCGGGCCGCGCACCTTCGAGCAGTGGACGGACTACCTCGGCGCGCTCGACGTCGTCATCGACGCCGACGACGAGGCGAAGGTCGATGGGCTGGTGGCCCCGGGGCACCCGTCGACGCCGGGCTACAACGACCCGGCGTACCCGCTGGCCGGGCGCTGAGCGACAGGGCCCGTCCGGGCCTGTGCCACACTCGCGCCCTTCGAATTTCCGCCCCGCCTTTTCGTGACCCTGGACACTCCGTCGACCGACACCGTTTCGCGCAAGATTGCCCTCCAGCTCGCCGACGATCTGAAGGCCCGGGTCACTCAGGTGAACGCTGCCGTGGCGCTGCTCGATGGCGGCGCCACCGTGCCTTTCATCGCCCGCTACCGCAAGGAGGCCACGGACGGCCTGGACGACGTGCAACTGCGCGAGCTGGAGACGCGGCTGGCTTACCTGCGCGAACTGGAGGAGCGCCGTGCCGCCGTGGTGCGCAGCATCGCCGAGCAGGGCCGCATGACGCCCGATCTGGCGGCGGCGCTCGACGCGGCCGCCACCAAGCAGGTGCTGGAAGACCTTTACGCGCCCTTCAAGCCGCGCCGGCGCACGAAGGGCATGATCGCCCGCGAGGCCGGGCTGGAGCCACTGGCCGACCAGCTGTTCGCCGACCCCTCGCTTGACCCCACGACGCAGGCCGCCGCCTTCGTCAATGCGGAGGGTGGCTTCGCCGACGTGCCGGCGGTGCTGGACGGCGTGCGCGATCTGCTCGCCGAGCGCTGGGCCGAGGATCCGGGCCTGGTCGGCTCGCTGCGCGAGTGGCTGTGGGCCGATGGCCAGTTCGCCTCCACGCTCGCGTCCGGCAAGGACGAGCAGCAGGCCGACGTGGCGAAGTTCCGCGACTACTTCGACTATGCCGAGCCGATCGCGCGCGTGCCGTCGCATCGCGCGCTGGCGGTGTTCCGCGGGCGCACGCTGGAAGTGCTCGACGCCCGCCTGGCGCTGCCCGGCGCGGCGCCGGAACCCGGCCAGCCCACGCCGGCCGAGGGCCGCATCGCGCAGCATCTGGGCTGGCGTCACGCGGGCCGGCCCGGTGACGACCTGATCCGCCGCAGCGTGGCCTGGGCCTGGAAGGTCAAGCTGTCCCTCAGCCTCGAGCGCGACCTGTTCTCGCGTCTGCGCGAAGCCGCCGAGGCCACCGCCATCAAGGTGTTCGCCGACAACCTGCGCGACCTGCTTCTGGCCGCGCCGGCGGGCAAGCGCGTGACCCTGGGCCTGGACCCCGGCATCCGCACGGGCGTGAAGGTGGCGGTGGTCAGCGACACCGGGCGCGTGCTCGACACCACCACGGTGTTTCCACACGAGCCGCGGCGCGACTGGGACGGCGCCCTGCACGCGCTGGCGCGGCTTGTGGCCACGCATGGGGTGTCGCTGATCGCGATCGGCAACGGCACGGCCAGCCGCGAGACCGACCAGCTTGCACAGGATCTGGTGCGTCGCGTGCAGGCGGCGGTGCCGACTCACCGGCTCGACAAGGTGGTGGTCAGCGAGGCCGGCGCCTCCGTGTACTCGGCCAGCGAGTTCGCCAGCCAGGAGCTGCCGGCCCTCGACGTCAGCCTGCGTGGCGCGGTCAGCATCGCGCGCCGCGTGCAGGACCCGCTGGCCGAACTGGTGAAGATCGATCCGCGCAGCATCGGCGTGGGCCAGTACCAGCACGACGTGGACCCGCATGGCCTGGCGCGTTCGCTCGACGCCGTGGTCGAAGACTGCGTCAACGCGGTGGGGGTGGACCTGAACACCGCCTCGGTGCCGCTGCTCACGCGCGTGTCGGGCCTGTCGGCCGGCGTGGCGGGGGCCATCGTGCGCTGGCGCGACGCGAACGGCGCTTTCCGCCGACGCGCCCAGTTGCTGGACGTTCCCGGCCTTGGGCCGCGCACCTTCGAGCAGGCGGCCGGGTTCCTGCGCATCCGCGACGGCGACGACCCGCTCGACGCGTCCGGCGTGCATCCGGAAACCTACCCCGTGGTGCAGAAGATGCTGGCCGCCACCGGCCGCACCGTGGACACCCTGATGGGCCACAGAGACGTGCTGCGCGGCCTGCGCCCCGAGGCCTTTGCCGACGACCGCTTCGGTGCCATCACCGTGCGCGACATCCTGGCCGAACTGGACAAGCCGGGGCGCGACCCGCGGCCTGACTTCAAGGTGGCCCGCTTCAACGACGGCGTGCGGGACCTGAAGGACCTCAAGCCCGGCATGCAGCTCGAAGGCACGGTGACCAACGTGGCGCAGTTCGGCGCCTTCGTCGATCTCGGCGTGCACCAGGACGGCCTGGTGCACGTGAGCCAGCTCGCCGACCGCTTCGTGCGCGACGCGCGCGAGGTGGTCAAGACGGGTGACATCGTCAAGGTGCGCGTGATGGAAGTGGACCTGGCCCGTGGCCGCATCGGCCTGTCGATGCGGTCGGACGCGAAGGTCGGGCCCGCAGGTGCGGGCAGTGGCTACCGGCCGCCGTCGCGTGACGAGCGGGCGCCCCGGCGCGGCGCTGAAGCCGCACCCGACGGCGCGATGGCCGCCGCGTTCGCCCGCCTGCGCGGCTGAGGCATCGTCGCGCCGGGCGCCGGCTCAGTCGTCGACGTCGAGCAGGCCTTCGCGGATCGCCCAGCGCACGATCGCCGGCACGTCGGCCAGTCCGAGCTTGGCTATCAGCCGGCTGCGGTAGGTGTCCACGGTCTTGGGCGACAGGTGCAGCGACTCGCCGATGGCCGCGCTGGAAGCGCCACGCGCCACCATCAGCATGATCTGGCGCTCGCGCGGCGACAGCAGGTCCGGCCCCGCCGGGGCGCCGGCGTCACCGGTCAGCACGCTGGCCGCGAACGCGGCGGCCTGCGGGCACAGGTAGCGCCGGCCCTGCGACACGGCCTTCACGGCCTGCAGCAGCTCGGCACTGGTGGATCCCTTGAGCAGATAGCCCCAGGCGCCATAGCGCAGCGCCTCGGACACGTGGCGCGGCTGGTCCGACATGGTCAGCACGATCACCCGCACGTCGGACTCGCGGCGCTGCAGTTCCGCCAGCAACTCGAAGCCCGAGCGCAGGCCCAGACGCAGGTCCAGCAGCACGATGTCGGGCTGCAGGCGCGACAGCTCGGCCAGCGCCGGCGTGGGCCCGGCGGCCTCGCCGATCACCTGGTGGCCGGCAGTCTCGAGCACGACCCGCAGGCCGTCCCGCACCACGCCGTGGTCATCGATCAGGTAGAGCCGACTCATCGTCCATGGTCCAGGTCAGTTTGATGATCGTGCCACGCCCCGGCTCGGAATCGAGTCCGAGCGTGGCTCCGATGGCCAACGCGCGTTCGCGCATCCCCACCAGGCCGAGGTGACCGGCCCGGCCGGCCTGGCTCGCCGGCGGCACGCCGATGCCGTCGTCGCTCACGGTCATCAACAGTTCGCCCTCGTCGCCATCGACGGTGAGGGTGATCTGCCTGGCCCGGGCATGGTGCAACGCATTGAGCAGGGCTTCGCGCGCCACCATGAAGGCCGCGTATTCCACCTGGGTCGGCCAGCGCTGCACCTGCAGCCGCGGCGCGGCGACCAGCTTCAGGTCCGGGACGCCGTCCACCGGGCGGTGCTGCTGCATTTCGTTGTCGAGCGCGGCTGCCAGGCCGAACTCGTCGAGCAGTGCCGGGCGCAGGTCGTCCAGCACGCTGCGGATCTGCCGATGCGCGGTGGCCACGAGCTGGCTGACCCGGCCGGCAATGGCCTCGCTGCGGTCCGCCGGGGCCTCGCGCAGCGCGTCCCAGTGCAGCCGCAGGGCGGTCAGCGTCTGTCCGAGTTCGTCGTGCAGTGCCTGGGCCAGCCGCCGCGTGGTCTGCTTCTCCTGCTCCAGCAACCGGCGCGTGAGCTGCAGCAGTTCGCCGCGGGTGGCCTCGAGCGCGCGCTCCTGGGCCACGCGTTCCGTCACGTCGCGCAGGATCGCCGTCAGCACGGTCTGTCCCTGCACCTCCGCCTGCGAGATGGAGGCCTCGAGGTCGAGGACGCGGCCGTCCGCATGCATGCCGCGGATCCGGCCCGCCCCCATGTCGCGCCGGGTCGTGCCGGACCGCGCGAACGTCGCCATGTGGGCGCCGTGGTGACCGCGCATCGACCCCGGCAGCAGGCGGTCCAGCGTGGCGCCTGCCATCGTTGCGGCATCGACGCCGAAGATGCGCTCCGCCGCAGGGTTGAACAGGGCCACGCGGCCCGCCACGTCGGTACTGATGATGGCGTCGCTCGCACTCGCCACCACGGCGGCCAGCCGCGACCGGCTGTCGTCGAGCGCGACTTGGGCGAGATGGCGTTCGGTGATGTCGACGAAGGTGGCCACGGTACCGTCGACCTGGCCTCGGGCGTCGAGCAGCACGTTGGCATTGAGCGAGATCGCGCGCTGAGTGCCGTCCGTCCGCTCGATCAGCCATTCCACGTTGCGCAGGCCGTGGTCGGAGGCCAGCAAGTCGGCGATCGGTTGATCGACCGCGACGCCGTCGGCCAGCCGGCGTCGCTGCCATGGCGCATGCTCGGGGCGCCTGCCGATCACCTGCGCCGCGTCGACGCCGCAGATCCGGGCCGCGGCGGCGTTGACCAGCGTGTAGCGTCCCCCGGCGTCCGTGATCATCAGGCCCTCGGCCATGGTCTCGATGATGTGCTCCAGCCGCCGCCGGCTGCGGTCGAGTTCGGCCTCCGCGCTGCGCCGCGCGGTGACGTCCATGCCGACACCGACCAGCCGGATCGCGCGTCCGTCGGGGCCGCGCAACGCGCGCCCGCGCACGGCGTGCCAGTGCGTGCCGGTATCGGTGACCACCCGGAACTCGGCCTGCAGCGGCTCGTCGTGGCGCAGCATGGCACTGAACGCGCTGCGCATGGTGTCCCGGTCGTCGGCATCCATCAGTGCAAAGGTGTCCTCGGCCGTGCGCGGCAGTTGGTCATCGGGCAGGCCGAAGGCGCCGCCGTAGCCGGCGGACCAGGTCGGCCGTGGCGCCGGGCCGGACAGGTCGATCTCCCAGGTGCCGATCTGGGCCGCGTCGATCGCCAGCCGCAGGCTCGACTCGCTGGCTTCCAGAGCCTGGTGGACCTCGCGCTGCGCGGTCACGTCGCGCAGGATCAGCCCGAGACGGGTGCTGCCCGATGCCAGCCCCAGCGCATACAGGCTGCCCTCGAACCAGCGCAGCCGCCCGTCGCCGGTCATCAGCTCGGCCTGGATCGGGCATGCGCCTTGGCGTCGGGCGTCCAGCAGCCAGGGCTGCCAGGCCGCGCCGGCCTGCAGGATGCCGTCCACCGGGCGGCCCATCACCTCGGCCGCCAGCTGACCGCTCAGCCGCTCCGCACCTCGGCTCCATTCGAGCACCCGGCCGTCGATGTCCAGCGTGGCCAGCAGGTTGTCCAGCGCTGCGTCGGCCAGGGCGCGCAACCGTCCGGCCAGGGCGTCGGCGCGTGCCAGCGCGATCCGCTCGGCGCGCATGTCCTGGACCACCACCAGGGCGCCGTCCAGACGGCCCTGCGGGTCCGACAGGGGAACGAAGTCCCACTGCACCGCCACGCGCTGCCCGTCCGAGGTGAGCGCGTCGAATCGCTGCGCGACCTCGCCCGGCGCCATGCTCAGGTGCTCGATCATGCGCAGGTGGTCCGCGCGCGCCACCGGGTCGAGCAGGAACTCGCCCGATACGCGGCCCTGCACCTGCTCGGTGGTCCAGCCCAACAGCCGGGTGTAGGCCGGGTTGACGTAGTCCACTCGCCAGTTCCGGTCGATCATGGCCACGCCCACGGGCAGGTGATCCACCACGCGTCGGAGAGCGCGGACGTCCTGCGCCAGCCGCGCCAGCAGGGCCTCGGGCGCCGAACGACGGGACGGGTCGGGACTCAGCTCGTGCATCAGCGCGTCGATGCCCTCACGGCTGGTGAGCTCATCGCGCGAGCCCCGGGTGCGGGCCATCACCGCCTCGAACACGGGGCTCCAGGGCAGCAGCACACGGCGTGCCCAGAGTGCACCGACCAGCGCCACGGCGACGGCAGCCAGGCCGCCAACCAGGGCCATCGTGCTCATCAGTGCCATGGCCGGCGCCATCGCGGCGTCGCGCTCCTGCAGCACCAGCACGCGCCAGGGCAGGGGTGAAACCTCGGTGCCGATGCGCAGGTCGTGCGACGCGGCGAGGTAGCGCCTGCCGTCCAGCGCCCGCACCTCGCGTGACGTCGACAGGTCCGAAGGCAGGCCGTCCGGCGGGCCGCCGCCCGGAAGCACGCTTCGCGACCCCGGTCCGGACACCAGACGCATCTGGAACGAAGGCACGGCACGGCCCTCGGACTCGCCGCTGGCGCTCATGCGCAGTCGATCGATCCAGCCCACGCCCAGGTGGGCGGCCATCACGCCGACGACCTTCCCGTCGGCGTCGCGCACAGGCTCGCCGATGTCGATCAGTTCCTCGGCGGGCCGGCCGCTGGCCTTCATCAAGGGCGCAAGGGCCACCGGGGGATGCACGTCGCCCAGCCAGGTGGTCGAGCGCGACTGCAGGAAAACCGGCCGGTTGGCGATCGACTGGCCTTCGAGCCAGCCCCGGGTGCCGGCGATCACGGTGCCGTCCATGCCGACCAGCCCGAGCCACACGTAGACCGGCGACTGGGCCTGCAACTGCTCCAGTTCGGCCCGCACGCGCTGCGGCGCGACGGCACCCGTCATCAACGGCGACCGCGCCAGCAGGCGAACCTCGCGGACACTGCCGCGCAACGCATCGTCGATGGTGCCGGCCAGCACCGCCGCGCGGTATTCGTTGCGCAGCATCACCCTGCGCGACATCTCGTCGACTGCCAGCCACCGCGCCAGCGCCAGCATCAGCAGCGTGACCAGCAGCACCGACGCCGCCGGCAGCAGCGCGTAGCGCGCCGTCACCGACCATCGGGAACGCAGGCTCATGCGCGCACTGTAGCCTCGCTGCCGACCCGGAAGATGCGCACCGCCTGCACCACCGTCTCGGCCTGGGCCGCCAGCGACGCGGCGGACGCCGACAGCTGCTCCACCAGGGCGGCGTTGTGCTGGGTCAGCGAGTCGATGCCGGCAACGCTGGAGTTGATGTCGCCCACGCCGGCACTTTGCTGAACGACGGCCGTGCCGATGCGACCGATCAGCGCGTTCATCTCGGCGACGGCCTGCTCGGCCTCGCGCGCCGAGCGTCCCGTGTCATTGACGATGCGCACGCCCTGGTCGACGCGGTTGCGGGTGTCCTCGACCAGCGTCTTGATCTCGCGGGCCGACGTGCCGGCCTGCTGCGCCAGCGCGCGCACCTCGCTGGCCACGACGGCGAAGCCGCGACCGGACTCGCCGGCGCGCGCCGCTTCCACGGCCGCGTTGAGCGCCAGCAGGTTGGTGCGAAACGAGATGCCTTCCATCACTCCCACGATCTCGGAGATGCGGTCGGAGGCCTTGCGCACGCCGTCCATGTGCTCGCCAGCCGAATGGCTGGTCTCGCCGGTGCGGCGCGCCGCGGCGGTGGTGGACTCGCCGAGGCGGCTGGCGTCGCGCGCGCCGTCGGCGGTATGGCGCACGTTCGCGGAAATCTGTTCCAGCGCCGCGGCCGCCTGCTGCAGGTTGCTCGACTGCGCCTCGGTGCGCTGGCCGAGGTCCCGGCCGGCGGCCGATATCTCCTCGCAGGCCAGGTGCACGCCTTCGACCTCGCGCCGCACGTCGCCGACCACGGCCCGCAGGTTGACGTTGAGCTGGTTCAAGGCGCGGGCGACTCGGCCGAAGGCGTCGTCGTGCGCCGCGTCGAGCTGGCCGGTGAGGTCGCCGGCGGCCATGCGCTCGGCCACGGTGGCCACCCGCCGCAGCGGCGCGTTGGCGCCGTGGGCTGTCCACCACGCCAGGGGCAGGCCGAGCAGCAGGCCGACTCCCGCCAGGGCGATCACGCCGCCGCCGGGCCAGGCCGCACCGATGCCGACCGCCAGCGCCACCGCGAGAACGATCACCGCGTCGCGCGTCAGCGCCGGCAGGCGGTCCGTCATGCGCCGCAGGACGCCGCGCCATCCGGCGGGCATGAGGCGCCCGGCTGCCAGGGTGACTCGCAGATGGCCGGCAGCCGCTTCCTCGCGCATCGACGCGTACAGGGTTTCGGCCTGCGCGACCTCGTCGCGCGACGGCTTGGTGCGCACCGACATGTAGCCGCTGACCGTGCCGCCGTCGAGCACCGGCGTCACGTTGGCGCGAACCCAGTAGTGGTCGCCGTCCTTGCGCCGGTTCTTGACCAGGGCCGTCCACGGGCGACCGGACTCCAGCGTGGCCCACATGTCGCGGAACGCCTCGGCCGGCATGTCCGGGTGGCGGATCAGGTTGTGTGGCTGTCCCAGCAGCTCTTCGCGCGTGAAACCGCTGGCCGCGATGAAGGCCGGGTTGCAGTAGGTGATCCGGCTCTTCAGATCGGTGGTCGACACCAGGGGCAGGTCTTCCGGGATCTCGCGCTCGCGCTGGGTGACGGGGCCGTTGTTTCGCATGATGCGGCTTTGCTGGTTGACGATGCCAGGACTATCGGCCCGCAGCCTGCCCGGCTGAGCGGCGGCGTTGTAGGGAGTTCTCGACGCCTGTCGTGGGGATGTCTGGCAAGGCGCTCCAGGCCTGTGCATTCGCCCGCCGCGACGCCGAAGATGGGACACTCACGCCAGGAGCCCGACAGATGCTGTCCCCCTTTCCAGTCGAGCGCGCCACCGTGCTGGTGGTCGACGACGTCCCAGACAACCTTCTGGTGGCCAGCGAACTGCTGCGCGAGGACGGCTACATCGTCCGTGCAGCCAACTCCGGCCCCGCTGCGCTGCGCTATGCACGCCAGCAGCCGGTGCCCGACCTGATCCTGCTGGACATCATGATGCCGGGCATGGACGGCTATGAGGTGCTGCGAGAGCTGCAGGCCGACCCCGCCACGGCGGAGATCCCGGTGATCTTCCTGACCGCCCGCGGCGAAGAGGTGGACGAGGAGCATGGCCTGGCCATCGGCGCGACCGACTACCTGCGCAAGCCGATCCGCCCGCTGGTGATGCTGGCGCGGGTGCGCACCCAGATCCTGGCCCGGCATACGCGGCGGTCGATGGCCGAGGCCAACCGCCGCCTGACCGGCGAACTGGGCGAGAGCATGGCCGAGCTGCAGACGGCCCGGCGCGTGGGAATGCGGGCCCTGGCGCATCTGGCCGAGCTGCGCGACCCCGAAACCGGCAATCACATCCTGCGCACGCAAGGTTACGTGCGCGAACTGGCCCTGGCACTGCGCGCCGAACCGGCGCATGCCGGCCTGCTGGACGAGCGCATGGTGGACTGGATGGCCGAGTCCGCGCCGCTGCACGACATCGGCAAGGTCGGCATCCCGGACGCGATCCTGCTCAAGCCGGGACCGCTGACGCCGGAAGAGTGGGTCGTGATGCGCACCCACACCACCATCGGCGCGCGGGCCATCGAGGCCGCGGAGCGCGACCTCGACGCGACCGTGGACTTCTTCGCCGTGGCCAAGCAGATCGCGCTGTCGCATCACGAGCGATGGGACGGGAAGGGCTATCCACAGGGGCTGGCCGGCGACGCGATCCCGCTGGCGGCCCGCATCATGGCCGTGGCCGACGTGTTCGACGCGCTCACGTCGGCCCGCGTCTACAAGCGGGCGATGCCGGTGGATGAGGCGTGCCGCATCATCGAGGCCGAGTCGGGCACCCGCTTCGACCCGGCCGTGGTCGCGGCCTTCGGCCGGTCCCTGGACCGCCTGGTGGCGATCGCCCGCCGATACGCCGACGTCGTCGACGCATGACCACGGCGGCCCGGCCGGTCTTCAGGCGGAGCGCGCTGCTGGCCGGCATGGCCATCGTGCTGCTGACGGCGGCGGCTTTCTGGGGCACCTGGCAGAACCACCAGCGGCATCGCGTGGCTGACTTGCGGGCCGACGCGGATGCCAGTGCCCACGAGATCGAAGATTGGTGGGCGCAGCAGTTGATGGATGCACGCACCCGCCGCGACAGCATGCTCTGGAGCGAACTGATCGCTAGTTGGCGCGAGCACCCGACGGATTCGATGGCCGCCGCACGACTGTCCGAACTGCAGCGTTTCCGGGAATGGCAGGACGCCACCGTGTACGACGAGCGCGGCGAGCGGGTATGGAGCTCGGCACCGACGAAGACGCCGCAACGGCTCGACGACGCCACGCGCGCCAGGATCGCGCGCGGCGACAACGTGCTGGAGCCCCCGCTGGCCGACGATTCCGGACTGGTGCTGGCCCTGACCTCGCCGATCGGTCGGGAGACCGGGCCGTCGGCCTGGTCGCTGCGCTTGCGCTGGAGCGGCGACCAGGTGATCGGGCACGTCTTCGCGCGGCTCCAGGCCCGACATGAAGACGACGAGTTCGTGCTGCTGTTTC
>WBZX01001595.1_pt1 | contig 16895 bp, 11 predicted proteins | sample 5204211 | NCBI WGS metagenome assembly WBZX01 (sample SAMN12344362, study PRJNA552823) | activated sludge metagenome | biome: Activated sludge suspended growth; feature: Nitrification reactor; material: Wastewater; isolation source: activated sludge from nitrification reactor of wastewater... | reverse complement strand
CTGCGAGCGGATCCGCTTGAACGAATCCGTGCCATGACATTTGTCGCACTGGCGTCCGAATGCCCCTTCATGCACGTCGTCCTTGTCGTGGCAGGCGACACAGGACATCGGCAGCACCGCCTTGCCGGTCACCGGCCTGTTGTGACAGCTGTAGCAATCCAGCCCGCGGTGCCCACCCTCCAGCCGGAAGCGGGTGCGCCGATCGTGATTGAAGTCCCACAGCGTCCAGGCACGGGCGTTATGACAGGTCTCGCACTGCGTCCCCAGGCGCCGCTTGTGCACGTCGTCCTTGTCGTGACACGACAGGCAATCCGACTTCGCATCCTTGTACTGCTGCGTGACATGACATTTCCTGCATTCCACCGTCACGTGCCTTCCCAGCAGGGGAAAGCTGGTACGCGCGTGATTGAACGTGGTCTGCTTCCAGTCCTGTGCGCTGTGGCATTGCTCGCACTTGTCGCCCTGCTGGCCCTTGTGCACGTCGTCTTTCTTGTGGCAGGCCAGGCAGGCCGTGGGCGTGTTCTTGTATTTCTGGTCCTTGTGACAGTCGTCGCATTTCACCTCGCGGTGCTTGCCGAAGAGGGCAAAGCGCGTCTTGTCGTGATCGAACCGGTGATCCTTCCAGTTGCGTTCGCCGTGGCAGTCGCCGCACTTGTCTCCCAGGGAGCCCTTGTGCTTGTCGTCCTTCTTGTGACAGGCGATGCAGGTCATGGGCGTATCCCGGAATACAGGGCTCTTGTGACAGGCCTTGCATTCGATTTCGTCATGCTTGCCACGCAACGGGAAACGTGACTGGTTGTGGTCGAAGCGCGCCTCGTTCCAGGCACGTTCGACGTGACAATCGCCGCACTTTTCGCCCAGCGAACTCTTGTGCTTGTCGTCCTTGCGGTGGCAGGCCACGCAGGCCGTCTGCAGCTTCTCTCGATACGGATTGCCGGCATGACAGGTTTCGCACCTGGCCTGCCGATGCTTGCCGCGCAGTACGTAGCGCGTGTCGCGGTCATGGTCGAACTGGACATCGTCCCAGGCCCTGGCGTTGTGACAGGACTGGCATTTCTCGCCGAACCGCCCCTTGTGCTTGTCGTCCTTGCGATGGCAGGAGACGCAGGCCATGGGCGTGTTCTTGAACTCGTTGTTCTTGTGGCAATCCTTGCACTTGACCTTGGCGTGCCTGTCTTCGAGCTTGAAATCGGTGGTGTCATGGTCGAAGCGCGCCTCTTTCCAGTCCGTTTCGGTATGGCAATCCGCACATTTCTCGCCCAGCTTGCCCTTGTGCGCGTCGTCCTTCCTGTGACATCCGAAACACACGCCAGGCGCTTCCCGATACTTGCGTCCGGGCGCATGACACTTGGCGCATGCCACATCCTCGTGCTTGCCCTTCAGCAGGTAGTCCGTCTGCCGGTGATCGAAACGCTTCTCGTCCAGCGCGATGATTCGCGCATCGCGACCCTTGTGCTCCGTGTGGCAGGTCCGGCAGGACTGCTCCTTGATGCGTCCGTGGTAACCCTGCTTCGACTGTATGTCCCGGCTTACATCCTTGTGGCATTCGCGGCACTTGCCGTTCTGGCCCTCCCGGTCGAATCGCACATGGCAGGCGTCGCATTTGCCTTCCGTCTTGGCATGGCCGCTGATCACCTTGCCCGGCATCAGCACGCTTTCCAGCGAATCCGCCCCGGCGACGCCCAGTCCCGCTCCCGGGATATAGCCCCCCAGCGCCAGCGGCACTACCGCCAGTCGGAGCGAGAGGATAAGTAGGCGCAACCATGCTCGTATGACCCTTGCCACGCGTTTCCCGTCAATACATGTGTACGGCAATCACATGTGCGATCGCGCTGAAAACCATCATGTAAACGAAGGGCACGTGCAGGACATGCCACAGCGAGAACAGGCGTTCGTAAGTCTTGAACTGGGCCACGCGCTGCACACCCTGCAGATAGGCGCGCACCAGTTTCCTGGCGCCACCCAGGCGCCGACGGTATTTGGCCCGATCCCAGCCGCGTTCGACTGCATGCGCCTGGTACAGGCGTGCCAGCTCGTGCGCGCAGCGCGCGTACACGATGCGGCCACGCATCCACAGCGTCAGGAACACCCAGGCCGACTTCAGCGGGTTGGGAGATTGCACGGCCAGTGCCGACTCGAAATCCTTGAGGGCATGCTCGACCCCCGGTGCGAAGGCCAGTTTCGAGCGGACTTCCTTCGAATTCATCCCCGAGAGTTCGCGCAACTCGTCCAGGCTGGCACGGCGGCCGTACAGACCGTGGTGGATATGCGTATAGATGAAGCGCCCGATGATGCCGCTGCCCGCCACCAGCAGCATGCAGGTCAGGGCGATGCCCGCATTGATCGAGCCCACGTGAAAGCGCGAATGCGCCAGGATGAAGAGGGGACCAAATATGCCGAGCGCCATGTGGAGCGCAAACCAGTACTTGGCCGGCCCGAACCGGTGCAGCGAACGAATGTGCTTGCGCAGGGGATAGAGGAACAGCAGCAACATCATGATGCCGCCGGCCAGCCCCAGGTTGTATCCCGTGTTCGATCCCGCGGTATACCCGCCCCAGTGGCTGATGGCCCAGGCGCTGCCGACCAGCAGCGCGACCCCCATCAGCATGGCCAGCGGACCGATCTCGCGCCTGCGCGGGCGCGACGCCGGCGCCTTTTCCTTGCCGCGTGCCTCCAGCCGAAGCGGAGGCCGCATAGTCAACGTTTCCTGCACTTTGCCGTACCTGTGTTTATGCCATACGGGCCATTACGGCAGGCATCCTAACAAAGTTTAGGGTTGTGCGTGTGAAATTTTTACACCCTCAATAATTTCCTTTACCTTATATAAAGTTAGCTTCGCATAGTTGCCGTAAATGGACACACTCCCTTGCAAGGGTTTGTTACCGTCACTGGATGCCATCATGGATTTCTCGCTGTTCAATCCCACACTCTTCCTCTACCTGATTCCCTTCGCGATCGTCTTCTTTGTCTATTTCAGGCGCCGCAGCCGGCACGAGGCTGTGCATGCCCAGGCCCTCCAGGAATCAAGGGAGGCAGGGCTGAGCGAACCCATTTCGCTGCATCCGAGCTTCGATCCGCTGCGATGCATCGGGTCGGGTTCCTGCGTCAAATCCTGTCCGGAAGGCGCGCTCGGCCTGATCGACGGCAAGGCCCAACTGGTGAATCCCTCGGTATGCATCGGACATGGCGCCTGCCTGGCCTCCTGCCCCTTCGACGCCATCAAGCTGGTCTTCGGGACCGAGAAACGGGGCGTGGATATCCCCTTCGTCAAACCCAATTTCGAAACCAACATCCCGGGGCTTTATATCGCAGGCGAGCTGGGCGGCATGGGCCTGGTCCGCAAAGCCGCCGAGCAGGGCCGGCAGGCCATGAATTCGATCAAGGAATCCCTGAAGGGCAACAGCCAGGACACAGACCTCGACGTCCTCATCGTCGGGTCGGGCCCGGCCGGTATCGCCGCAGGCCTCGGCGCCATCCAGCACAAACTGCGCTACCGCATCGTGGAACAGGAAGATTCGCTGGGCGGCACGGTCTATCACTACCCCCGCAACAAGATCATCATGACCGCACCGGTGCAGCTGCCCATCGTCGGCAAGGTCCGGATGAGCGAAATCAGCAAGGAGGCCCTGCTGGATTTCTGGAACGGCATCGTGAACAAGACCCGGCTCGAGATCAGCTTCAAGGAACGCATGGAAAGCATCCAGCCGGAAGGCCGGCATTTCCGGGTCAAGACGTCGCGAGGCGAATACACCGTGCGGGCGGTGCTCCTGGCCATCGGCCGGCGCGGCACGCCGCGCAAGCTCGGGGTACCGGGCGAGGACCTGCCCAAGGTCGTCTATCGCCTGATCGACGCCGAACAATACCGGGGCATGAAGGTGCTGGTGGTGGGCGGCGGCGACAGCGCCCTGGAGGCCGCCCTGGCCGTTTCCGAGGAAAACGGCACCGACGTCATCCTCTCCTATCGCAGCGACGCGTTCGGCCGCGTCAAGCCCAAGAACCGGCAACGCCTCGAAACCGCCCAGCAAGCGGGGCGCATCCAGGTCGTGCTGAAGTCGAACGTGACCCAGATCCAGCCCGGCACCGTCCTCCTGGAAACCGAATCCGGGCCGCTGAGCGTAGCCAACGACGCCGTCATCATTTCGGCGGGCGGCGTGCTGCCGGTCGATCTGCTGAAGAAGGTCGGCATCGAATTCGAGACCAAATATGGCACCAGCTGACCCCCCTTCTGCCTGCCTCCGCGACACAGCTCACGGGCGCGCCCGAATTTCGACTTCCAGCACCCCCGGTGCCCCGTTTGCGTGGTAAATTATCACACGCGCAACCATCCCCGTTTGCCCTGCCTGCCGCATAATGGAATCCATGTCCGAACCCGGTGTCGCCCACGCCCTGATCACGCCCCCCCGCGCATTGACCGCGGCGGTGCGTCGTCTGCTGCGCCCCCTGGTCAAGGTCCTGCTGCACTACAGCGTGCAATACCCCGCGCTGGCCAGCCTGCTCAAGCTGACCTACGTGGAAGTCGCCACCGAGATGCCCATCCACGGGAAGGAACAGACGGACAGCCGCATCAGCCTGCTCACGGGCATCCACCGCCTGGACGTGAAGCGCCTGCGCGGCGAAATCATCAGCGGACACGACGCGCCGCCGGCCTCGGTCTCGCTCGGTGCCCAGATCGTCGCGCGCTGGACCGGACACCCCGACTATCTCGACAGCCGGAGCCGCCCCCTCCCCCTGCCCCGGCTCGCCAGCACGGGAGGCGACGCCAGTTTCGAATCCCTGGTCGGCTCCGTGAACAAGGACATCCGCCCGCGCGTGGTGCTGGATGAGTGGATCAGACTGGGCGTCGCCCATCTGGATCCGCAGGACCGGGTCGTGCTGGCGACCGATGCCTTCGTACCCAGCCATGGACTCGACGAAAAGCTCTTCTACCTCGGCAAGAACGTGCACGACCACCTGGGCGCCTGCGCCCACAACCTCACGCAGGCCGATGTGCCGCCGTATCTGGAACGCAGCATCTATTACGACCGCCTGAGCCTCGACTCCACCCTGATCCTGTCGGCCTACGCCAGGCAGCTGGCCACCCAGGCCATGCAGTCCTTCAACCAGAAGGCCATGGAGCTGCAGGAGCGCGACATCGAGGACACCAATGCGCACTTTCGTGTGACCTATGGCCAGTATTACTACCAGGCCGACGAACAGAATGAATCGGGCGTGAAGCCGTGAAAACCGCGTACCGGCTCCTGCTGGCCCTGAGCATTGCACTTTTGGCCCCCGCCATCGAGGCGGCCAATCCATGCGCGACCGGCGGTGCGCTGGCGATCAACGACGGCACCGGCAAGGGCGGCACCGGCATCCGCCTCGAACACGCCGACGGCACGGGCCAGGGCGGAACCGGCATTAGCGGAGCGGCGCGCGGCCCGGGCGGCGATGGCAGCGGCAGCGGCGGCACGGGCAAAACCGTGGAAATCGAAGGGGTCGTCACCGGATTTGCCAGCGTGTGCGTGAACGGCCTCGAACTCAACTATGCCGCGAGCACACCCGTCACGCTCTTCGGCCGCCCGGCCTCGACGCGGGACCTGGCCATCGGCCAGGTCGTGCGTGCGCTGGCCCGCGACCGCAATGGCCGGCTCGACCTCAACCATATCCAGGTCGACCACCTGATGGTTGCCCGTGTACAGGCAGTCAAGCCCGACAAGCTGCTGGTGCAGGGACGCAACATCCACCTGAGCCCCGGTGCCATCGTGTCGTCCGATCTCGCCCCCGGTGCCAAGCTGGCCATCAGCGGCTACCGCGATGCACGGGGCAACGCCATCGCCACCCGTCTCGATGTCGTGCCCGGCGACACGCCGGACAGCCTGACGGGCAAGGTGGAGAGGAATGCGCAGGGCCGCCTGAGCATCGACGACGTCGTTCTCGAAGGCGACACGAGCCGACTCAAGCCCGGCGACGCGATCCGGGCGGAAGGCCGCCTGGAATCCGGACGCATGCAGATCACCCGACTCGACCGGGAAGAGCGCGCCGTGCTGACCGACCGGGTGGTAGTACAGGGCCTGGTACGCCATGTCGGCCCTGCCGGGATCGATGTGAACGGCCAGCGCTTTGCGCTGGACAGGAACACCCAGGTCCGGAACGCGATGCCGCGTGTGGGCGAGTGGGCCATCGTCGACGCCGTGCGGGAGCGGGATTCGCTGCGTGCAGAGGAAGTCGAAGTCCAGGCCGCGCCGCGCGATCCCCGTCTGCCGTCGGAAGCACTGTCACGGGAGCATAGCCACCGCAAGGACGTCTCCTCTGCCGATGACGCACGGGAATCCGGCAATGTGTCGAAGACCAAATCCGGTGAAGACCGGAAGGAGGCCGCCGAACGCAATGAACGCCAGGAAACCGGCGAACGCACCGAACACCAGGAAACTGCCGAACGGACCGAGCGCACCGAATCGCATGAATCGACGGACAGGGCCGAGCGCACCGAACAGGCGGAACGAACCGAGAAAACGGAACGAACCGAGAAAGCCGAACGCCCCGAGAAAGCCGAGGTCGAGAAGGTCGAGCGCGTCGAACGGGTGGAAAAGACCGAGCGCCCGGAACGCATCGAACGCGCGGAACGCACCGAGCGTCCCGAACGGACAGAACGCATCGAGCGTCCCGAACGCGTGGAACGCGACGATTGACCGCCCTGCCCGCCCCAGGCGGGTGACGACATTTCCGATTTACTTTTTGAATCAAGGCCGGGGATAATGCCGGCCGCGTAACCCGGGCGCGCCGGCATATTCCCGGCGCTCCGGCACCCGATTCCGGGGCCGCCTGTTCAGCTTGCGCAACCTGCAAATCCTGTCATCGAGAGCGACCCATGCGTCCCCACCCCCTGCCACTCGCCATCGTCGTCCTTTTCTGCAGTGCCAGCGCGCACGCAGGAAGCGACCGCCTGATCATGAGCACCGGGCTCGACTACACCAGCGGTAAATACGGCAGCCAGACCCGCACGGAAACCTGGGTCATTCCCCTGAGCCTGAAGTACCGGACGGACGACTGGTATGTGCGGGCCGCCACGTCGTTCCAGCACATGCTTGGCGACGGCAACGTCACCGCGGACGGCGACCCGCTCGGCGGCTCGGGCAACAGCACGTCGGTGAGCGGGATGGGTGATCTCATGCTGGGGGCTGCCTATACCCTCTTTGACGACGCCACCCGCCCGGTGGGACTCGACATCGGCGGGAAGATCAAATTCGGCACCGCCAGCACCAGCAAATCCCTTGGAACCGGCGAGGACGACTATGCCCTGTTCGCTGAAATCTACAAATCGCTGGGACGCTGGGCACCGTATCTCAACCTGGGGTACAAGTGGAAAGGCGACCCCGACGGGATCGAATACCGCAACGTCTGGTTCGGCTCCGTGGGGACACAATACCGGATGACGTCCACCCTGTCGGCAGGCGGCAGCTACGACTGGCAGCAGGCGGTCACCGCCTCCGGCGCCCGGGTCAGCGAGGCCGTCCTCTTCCTGAACATCAAGGTCAACACCGAAAACAGAATGAACCTGTACGTCGTCGGTGGATTCAGCGAAGGCAGTCCGGACTGGGGTAGCGGCGTCATGTACTCCCACCTGTTCTGAGGGCCGGTCGCGGCGACAGCGGACTCATCGGCAGAACCTGGCCACCAGGTTCTCCTCCTGGCGCGGGAACGTGTGCCACACTGACGGCAGGTTTCCTCCATTCATCCGGACATGCACGATTTCGCCGCCTGGCTCCCGCCTGAACTCGCCGCACTGCCGCGCTATGTGATCGCACTCGCGATCGGCTTGTTGATGGGCCTGGAGCGCGAACGCAACCCTGGGGCCAAGGCGGGGCTGCGTACTTTCGCACTGACGGCGCTGTTCGGCGTGCTAAGCGCGCATCTTGGCACGGCGCTGGGCAGCATCTGGCTGATCCCCACCGGGCTGCTGCTGGTCGGCGGCATGATGATCGCGGCCTATCTGCGCACCCCGGACGAGGGCGGCGACCCCGGCACGACGACGGTGGCGGCGCTGATGCTGTGCTACGGCCTCGGCGTGCTGGTGTGGCACGACGAGGCGCAACTTGCCGTGATGCTCGGCATCGCCGCGACCATGCTGCTGTATTTCAAGCCCGAGCTGCGCGGCATGAGCGAACGCCTGACGCGGCGCGATCTGCTCTCGGTGCTGCAGTTCGCCGTGCTCTCGCTCATCATCCTGCCGCTGGTGCCCAACCGCGACTACGGGCCCTTTGGCGCGCTGAATCCCTATCAAATCTGGTGGATGGTGGTGCTGATCGCCGGCGTGGGCCTGGCCGGCTACGCCGCACTGCGGCTGGTGGGCCCGCAGCGTGGCGCGGTGATGCTGGGCCTGCTCGGCGGGCTGGTGTCGTCCACGGCGACGACCCTGGCGTTCAGCCGGCACGTGCGTGCCTCCGACGCGATGATCCCGGTGGCGGTGATCGTGATCGTGCTGGCCAACCTGGTGGTGCTGCTGCGGCTGGGTGTGCTGGTGGCCGTGCTGGCGCCTGCGATGCTGGCCCCCCTGGTGCCGGTGCTGGCGGGCGGCCTCGTCGCCGGGGCGCTGGGCGCAGCGTACGGCGTGCGCCGGCTCAAACCCGCTGGCGAACTGCCCGACCTGGCGATGAGCAACCCCACCGAACTGCGCACGGCCATGGGCTTCGGCCTGATGTATGCCGTCGTGCTGCTGGCGGCGGCCTGGCTGTCGGACTGGCTGGGCACGCGCGGCCTGTACGCCGTGGCGCTGGTGTCGGGCCTCACCGACGTCGATGCGATCACGCTGTCCAGCCTGCGCCTGTTCAACCTCGACAGGCTGCCGGCGGCGGCCGTGGTCAACGTGATCGTGCTCGCCACGCTGGCCAACCTGTTCTTCAAGTCCGTACTGGCGCTGGTCGTCGGCGGCCACCGCATGGCGCGCCACGCCGCGGCCGGCATGGGCGCCCTGGGCCTCGGGCTCATCGCCGCCTGGGCACTATCCTGAAACAGCGGTTGACCGCTTGTCCTGCTTTTCCACGTCTCCGCTCCAGAAGAAGTGTTTCCCCGTTCGGATTTCGGTTTGAATTGTGACGCTACGCACCCGCTGACGCATTCGGACAAGCACCGGGCTGTGTCGCGCCTGCTTGCAGGCACGAGCCTGCCGCGTCGTTGCTTCGTGCCCGGCACTTGCCCAAACGTGCCATCAGGTGCGTCCAACAGCCGTTTCTAGGATAATGCGCGGCTTTCCCGCCTGACCGAATACCCCGCCATGGATGCCGAACACCTGAATCAGATCGAATCCCGCATTGCCGACCTGGGCGCGCGCTCGGGCCAGCTCAGGGGGTTTCTTTGACTACGATCACAAGAAAGACCGGCTGGAGGAAGTCGTCCGCCTGAGCGAGGCGCCGGACTTCTGGAACGACCCTGAGAAGGCCCAGTCGCTGGGCCGCGAGCGCAAGGCGCTGGAAGACGTGGTGCTGGTGCTCGACCGCGTCGCCGCCGGCCTGGCCGACTCGAAGGACCTGTTCGACATGGCCAAGGGTGAAGGCGACGACGACACCCTGGTGGCCGTGCGCGACGACCTCGAAGGCATCGAGGCCGACGTCGCCCAGCTCGAATTCCGTCGCATGTTCTCCAACCCGGCCGACCCGTCCAACTGCTTCCTTGACATCCAGGCCGGCGCCGGCGGCACCGAAGCCTGCGACTGGGCCTCGATGCTACTGCGGCAATACCTCAAATACGCCGAACGCAAGGGCTTCAAGGCCGAACTGCTGGAGGAATCCGAAGGCGACGTCGCCGGCATCAAATCCGCCTCGATCAAGATCGAAGGCGACTACGCCTACGGCTATCTCCGCACCGAAACCGGCGTGCACCGCCTGGTGCGCAAATCGCCCTTCGACTCGTCCGGCGGGCGACACACCAGCTTCGCCAGCGTGTTCGTCTACCCCGAAGTGGATGATTCGATCGAAGTCGACATCAACCCGGCCGACCTGCGCATCGACACCTACCGCGCGTCCGGCGCCGGCGGCCAGCACATCAACAAGACCGACTCCGCGGTGCGCATCACGCACCTGCCGTCGGGCATCGTCGTGCAGTGCCAGAACGACCGCTCGCAGCACAAGAACAAGGCCGAAGCCATGTCGATGCTGAAATCGAAGCTCTACGAAGCCGAACTGCGCAAGCGCCAGGCCGAACAGGACAAGCTCGAAGCCGGCAAATCCGACGTGGGCTGGGGCCACCAGATTCGCAGCTACGTGCTGGACAACTCCCGCATCAAGGACCTGCGCACCAACGTCGAAGTCTCCGCCACGCAGAAGGTGCTGGATGGCGACCTGGACGTGTTCATCGAAGCGAGCCTGAAACAGGGCGTGTGATGGAAGCGACGGGAGACGGCGCGAGCCTGGCGGAATTCCTCGCGCCGAACCTGATCGCGGAAGACATTCCGCCGCTGTTTCCGCTGCTCGCCGCGCGCCCGTTGATCGGCGCGCTGATCGCGCTCTTTCGCGGCGGCGACGAAGAAGTATTGGTTCGGTTGATGGTGCTGCGCGAAGTCGGCCTGCGCGCCGACGCGCCTGAGTGGACACCGCGCGAACTCGAATCACATTTCGCCTATCTGTCGCAAACCAAGCTCAACACCGTACTGGCGCGGTTGCGTGAGCACGGCCTGCTGCAGTGGGACAGCGAGCGCCGCGTGTACCAGCTCTCGACCGAAGGCCGCATGGTGCTCTCCGCACTGTCGAACCTGCTAGCGTTCAACGCCGAAGCCGATAGCGAGCTGGGATTCCTCGCCGCGCAGGTGGCGGCAGGCGCTTCGGTAGGCAGGCTCGCGCCCGAGGCGCTCGCGCATTTGCTGGCGCGCCTGGGCGAACTGGAAGAAGCATTTGCCCAAGCGGTCGCCTCCGGTTCCGAATTCCGCCTGCGTGCGGCGCAATCGAAACTTGTATCGGTACAGCAATGGCTCGAACGTGCCAACGCGGTGATGAAGAACCTAAGCGACGCCGGTCTCGACGACGCCACCTGGAAGCTCGCGCAAAGCATCGGCCAGCGCCAATCGCGGCTGCTGCGCATGGCCTCGGTGTTCCAGCGCGAACTAGCTGCCATCGCGCGTCAGCAGGTGCATCTGGCGCAGGGCGTGTCCACTTCGGAACTCGCGGCCTGGCTGAAAACACAATCGCTCGACCAGCTTGTCGCGTTCGCCGATAGACAGCTGGCAAGCACACCGGAATGCAGCTTTGTACTGCCCGACGTGATGCTCGACAACACCGAGGAATTTATCGCGCGCGATCAGCCCAATCGCAAAATCTCGGCGATGCCCGTGCCCGCCGAAATCGAATACACCCGCGACGTTCCGCTGGAACCGCCGCGAGAGCTCGTCGACCTCACGCGCATGCTCGCCGGGTTGAGTACTTCGGCCAGCGTCGCCGATACCGTCGTCGGCGGCAGCTTCGGCTCGGCTTCGTATCGCCTGTCGCTGCTTGCCCTGATTGGTGAAACCAATATCGGTCCTGAACTCGCGCCGCTGGCTGATCTGCCACTGACACTGCATTGGAGCGACGACATGCAAGCAGTTGGGCGCGGTGAAATCGCCCGGATCAGCGCAGGCTGCATCCTGCCGCAGGAAACCAACGACGAATCTCCGGTATGAATACTGATCCTGCCGCCCGCCTGATTGCCCGCTTGCTCGCGCTGCGCTATTTGCCGCGCGACGATGCCGACGTGCGCCGCCTGCTGGTCGATACCGGCTTCCGAGACGAAATCGAAACGCGGCTCGCCGCCAGCGGCCTGCGACTGCTGGCTCAGCCTTTCGCCGCGCATGTCTCGGTCGCGCTGGCCCGCGAACAGGAGGCCGCCGTGTTCGAGCAGAACGATGCCTGGCAGGCCTCGAACTTCGGCCTGCCCAGGGATGCGGTCGCCTTGCTGGTGGTCCTGTGGGCGCTCATCATCCTGCCCAAGCGCGAACGCCAGCTGGCGAGCGAATCGAGCCAGACCGATATGCAGAACGAGCTGTTCGAAACCGTAAAGCTCACGTCCGCCGCACACGACGCCTCGCGCGGCATTGCCGAAAACGTGCTGTTGGAGGATTACGGCAAGCTGCTCGGCGGCAAGGCGCGTCTGCAGCAGTTCGCGCTGCCGCAACTGTCGCGGCTGGGCTTCATCGAACGCCGCAACAAGGTCATTCACGAGGGTCCTTTGCTTGACCTTGCGTTCGACTACGCCGAGTTCGCGCCGCGCATCCTCGAAGGCGCGCTGTCCGACCTGCTCAAACAACGCGGCGTGCTTGAAGAGCATGCTCAGTCAAACCCGGCGCTAGAAGCCGTTGCAGAGCCCGAGGAACCCGCCTGATGTTCCGCCTGCTCGAACTTGAAACCGTCCATTGGGATTTCTGGCGCAGTTTTCGCCTGCCGCTCGACGCTTCCATCGTCACCATCTCGGGGCCAAACGGCTCGGGCAAGACTACCCTGCTCGACGCGCTGCGTACCCTGCTCGCGCTCGACTGTTCGAAAAAGCGCGATTACAAGCGCTACGTGCGCAGGAACGGCGAGGATTTCTGCTGGCTGCGTGGGGTGATCGACAACCAGCGCGCACCGGGTTCCAGCCGCCGCCCGTTCGGCCTGCCCTACACCCACGACCGCATCACGCTGGCCTGCCGCATCGACAAGAAAGGCGGCGACTGGACGCGTAAGTACTGGATCGCCGACGGCGAAGTCAGTCTCGCCGAAATCGAAACGAAGGGCGAGGAATTCGGCGTGCGCGACTACCAGCGCATCCTCCACGGTGCCGGACTGTCGCCCGCCATCGCGCGCGTGCTCTCGCTCGAACAGGGGCAAACCGACAAGCTGTGCGAGCTCTCGTCGCGGGAACTGCTCGACCTAGTGTTTCAAGTGTTCGGCGACAAGGAGGTGCTCGACCGTTACACAGAAGCGCGCCACCACCAGGAACACACCGCGCGCGAACTCGACGCCGGCCGGAACCAGCTCGAAGCACTTGGCAACAACCTCGAAAAACACGAGCAGAAGGTGAATCGCTATCGCGAGTGGCAGCGCATCAACCAGGAACGCGTCGAACTTGTCAGCGAAACCCGCCCGCGCCTGGAGCACTGCCTCTTGCAGCGCGAGGCCGAGCATGCCGCACGCACGCTCAAGACCCAGCGCACCGATTGGCGTACGAAACGAGCCGAGCGCGCCGCGCGTGCGCTCGATTTCGACACGCAAAAGTCCGCGCTCGACAAATCGCTCACGCGCAAACAGGCGGCGGCCGAAAACGAGCGCGCGCAAAACGCCGCCTTGCAAGACATCAACCGCGAGCTCGGCGGCGTCGAGGTGCTGGTCAAGCAGCAGCAAAGGCTTGAAGCCCAGGCGAAATCCGCTGGCGGCGCGGTGGCTGACGCGCGCGAAATCGAGCGACTGGAAAGCGAACGTGCGGGCCTGTTGCTCAGAATCGAAAATCTCAAACAGCGCCAGGCCCAGCTCGACGAGATGCTGGAGAACCTCGCCGCTGGCCGCCGCCCCGACCCGGTTAACGTTGCCGCGTTCCGCCAGGCATTGACGCACTCCAACATCGCGCATCGCCTCCTCATCGACGTGGTCGAAATCGCCGACCCCGGCTGGCAAGCGGCGGTCGAAGCCGTGCTCGCGCCGTCCGTGCACATCGTCCTGCTGGAACACGAGCGCGATGCCGAACGCGCGATGGCCATTGGAGAGAAGTTGAAATACCGCGCATTCATCGTCCCAGAATGCGTCGCGCCCGGCCTCGCGCCGCAAGGTTCTTTGCTCGAGGTCGTCAGATTTTCCAGCCGCGTGCCCGAATGGTTGCTTCGCACACTGGAGCGCACCCGCCGCGTCGAAGATGTCGCCGCAGGCAGCAAACTGCCGCGCGGCGAGGACTGGATCACCCGCTCCGGCTATCTGCGCGAACGGCGCGGTGGGCGACATGCCGCGCCCGATCAGGCCGTGTTCGGCCGCGCCGCGCTCGATGCGCTGCGCGACGAACGCGCCACGCTGGAAAAGCAGCTCGCACCGCTCAAAGCGCAACAAGCCGAATTGAGCGAAACAATCCGCGCCCTGCAAGCCAGCATGTCGGGCGAGGCGGCCGCCGCCGAACTCGCGCGCCGCGCCGCCGAATTCGCCGAAGCACGCACACAATACGAAGCGCTGGTGCTGCGCCGCCGCGACAACGGCGTGCTAGCGGCGCAGCAGGAACGCGAAGCCGCCGATGAGGCGGCTGCCGCCGCACGCGCCGCGCTCAGTAAACTCGAAGCCGACCTGACCCGTCTGGATCGCGAGATCGCCGAACGCGAAAACCGCAGCGGCCGCGACGAACAAGTCCGCCGCCGCCTGAAACTGCGGCATGCGTGTCGTCAGATGCCCGCCGCCTGGCGCGATGTCGCGGCCAACCAGCAGCTGTTGGAAAAATGGCGCGACGTCACCAATATCGACCGCCGCCTCGCGGAGATCGACGCGCGCTTCGCCGACGAAAGCTGGGAAACCGACGAAGCCGTCGTGCAGCTCTGCGACAAGATCGCCGACAACTACCGGCAGATGGAAGCTGACCTCGCCGCCCGCAGCCGCGACAACGCGCTTGCCAGCGAACAGACCCAGGCCGCGCGCGAAAATTACATCGCCGTGCTACGCCACACCGTCGGCCGCTACGCAAAAAACCTCAAGACGCTGGGCGAGCTCGCCGGCATCAAGGTCGAGCACGAACCCGTCGTCCTCGGCAACGACGACGTGACGCTGGCGCAGGCCGGCCTCGCGGTACGCTTTGATTTCGATGCCAAGGGCTTCATGGGCATGAACGATGGCGACGCCTCCGGTGGCCAGCAGGTGATGAAGTCGCTCATCTTGCTGGTGGCACTGATGATGGAGGAATCGCGCCCCGGCGGCTTCGTCTTCATCGACGAACCCTTCGCGCATCTGGACATCGTCAACATCGAACGCGTGTCCGGGTTCCTCAAAGCGACGAAAGCGCAATACCTGCTCACCACGCCGGTCACACACAACGTCAATATCTACGACCCAGCTACGCTCACGCTGGTGACTTTCAAGAAGCGGCCCGGCGAATCGTGGGCGCCCGGCGTAAAGGTGCTGGTGCGTGACACCGCGACGGCGGCTTGACCATGCTACGCGTCTTCGTGCAGAGCAAAACCCGGCGGCAGCGCGACTCCGGCCAACCGCCGCGCGGGCTCGATGCTCTGCCCGACGACTGGCGACAACTGTTGAAACGCTGGGTTCGACGTGGCGGCGATAGCCGCTGGGACACGCTACGCAATGATGCCGGCGTAGGCGGGCAAAATCGGGCACAGGCATTACTCGACTGGCTGCTCGACAATGGCTGGATTCAACTCGACGAAAAATTCGAGCGTGCGTCGTGGTGGCCATATCGAGTGCGCTTCCGCGAAGCCGCGCAGTTGCGCGCCGCGCTTGGCATCTTCGACCCGGATACGGTCGCCGCACAGTGGCAATCGCTGCGCAGCGGCCTGCCGCCCGACACACCGCTGCTCGATGCGCTCGACAGCTTGTCGCCCAAAACCGCGCTGGCGCGTACTGACCTAGCCACTGCGCTGGGACGCTGGCAGCTCGAACAGCGCAGCGGTACCCAGCGCGATTTCGCCTTGTACTCACGCGGCACCACCAAGGCCATCACGCCCGCAGAATGGGCTTGGCTTGGCGACGCCACCGACCTGGGTGAATGGGGAATCGAACGCCACACGCCGCTGCTGCTGATCGCCGCGCCGGTCACACTCCAACTCCCACACGCTGCACTGAACCTCGCCGCCTGCGCCGATTTCTGCGCCGTGACCCCGGCCACGCTGACTGCAGCCACGACAGCCAGCGGTGCGCCCGCCCGCTGGCATCTTGTAGAAAACCGCACCAGCTTTGAGCGCGTCGCACGCACGCATGCGGTCGACGCAGGTGTGATCTGGTTGCCGGGCTTTCCCCCGAGTTGGTGGCGCGATGCTGTAGCACACTTGCTAACACTTGCCCCCGCACCTGCCGCCATCGCCTGCGACCCCGATCCAGCAGGCGTCGCCATTGCCCTGCAAGCTGGCGTGCTATGGCAAACCGCCGGACTCAACTGGCAACCCTCGCATATGGACATCGCCACGCTGCAAAGCCTGCCGAGCCACAGCACTCTCAACACGTGGGATGGCACTCGCATCGCACAGCTGCAGCAAGAACCCAACCTGCCTGCCACGCTCAGAGCGCTTCTCGATTACATGCAACTGCACAATGTCAAAGGTGAACAGGAAGGAACCTTGTAGCGACGAAGCTGCATTTTCGCGAATGCCGGATATAACTTAAAGATCCATTTGAAGGCTTGTCGGCTCCCATCGAGATTACTTATCTACTCTTATCATTCCCAGCCCGCCGCCGGAGGCCCCATGCGCACCGAAACCCCTGTCACGCTCTACCTCAAGGACTACACCCCGCCAGCCTGGCTGATCGACACGGTCGACCTGCACGTGGGCATTTTCGAAGGGTACGCCGAGGTGCGCGCGCGGCTTGCCTGCCGCCGCAACCCGCAGGCGCCGTCCGGCCCGCTGGTGCTGTTGGGCGAAGACCTGGAACTGGCAAGCGTGGCGCTCGATGGCGCGCCGCTGGCCGCCGAAGCCTACAGCCTCACCGAAGATCGCCTGACGATCCCCGGCCCCTTGCCCGAGTCCTTCGTGCTGGATACGCAGGTACGCATCCAGCCGGACAACAACACCCAGCTTTCCGGCCTGTACAAATCGAAAGACGGCTACTTCACCCAGTGCGAGGCCGAGGGCTTCCGCCGCATCACCTTCTACCCGGATCGTCCGGACGTGATGGCCCGATTCACCTGCACGGTCGAAACCGATCGCGAAAAATTCCCGGTGCTGCTGTCGAACGGCAACCCGGTCGCGCAAGGCACAAGCGAAGACCCCGCGCGCCACT
>WBZX01001594.1_pt1 | contig 16896 bp, 17 predicted proteins | sample 5204211 | NCBI WGS metagenome assembly WBZX01 (sample SAMN12344362, study PRJNA552823) | activated sludge metagenome | biome: Activated sludge suspended growth; feature: Nitrification reactor; material: Wastewater; isolation source: activated sludge from nitrification reactor of wastewater... | reverse complement strand
TGGTGGCCAATCGCGGAATCGAACCACGGACACGCGGATTTTCAAGACAAATCACTCGACTTGCATCGATCCGCTCAACTCGAAGAATTGTAACAAATTTCCTGACTTTCCGGCCGACCGTCGAAACACTACCGAACCCCCTACCGAACTTTTGTTGCTTATCGGTCGCAGGCTGGCCGTTTTGTCGAACAGCATCAATGGGATGCGCCGAGGTTCACCGATCCACTGCCGATATTGCGATGGTGCCTCGGCCTGCCGCTACCGCATTCGGCCAAGAGCGGGCCCTCGAGAAACAGCCCCATTGGAGAACATTTGCGGTGTCAGCATGCGTCTAAAATGTTAATGAGCTTCGAAAGGAATAGTCGACATGCGAATAATTATATTAGACTTTATTAATATGCGTTCGTATTGTTCGCAGTGGTCTGAAGCACTCTGCGCCTATATAACCGTCGGGATATAGACATGCACCGTCACCTGCTATGGTCGCTCTTTGCTGCGTTCCTATTGTTCTGCGTCACGGGCGCTTGGAGTGCTCCCGCTGAACTATTGTCGTTGCTTGTTCGCGCTCAGGGAGCGACTAAGACCGCACTGCTAGTTGAACGAGCACAGCTACTAATCAAAGCCGATAAGATTAACGATGCGCTGCCAATACTTGACGAACTGGTCTTCGCTAAGCGAGGTGAAGGTACTATCGATGCAATTGCATTTGCAAGCGAACTTGAACGTAAAGTCAATCTGCTTAGACTAGAGAATCTTCGTAAGAGGTTAGAAGCCATACGGGACCCGAACCTCGAGTTGCTAAAAAATGTTGACCCTACGATCTCTGGACTACAAGTTGTAAGCGGGTCAGTAAAGCGCTTTTCGAAAGATTTTCAGGCTGGCGCCTCGAACCCTCAGCGTTACCTCTCAGAGTTAAAAGAGAGTCAGCCAGCATTATTGAAGGAGTGGCTCGAAACGCCCGTAGAAAGAAGAATATTCCTTATCGGTGCAGGGAAAGACGGTAAAGGGATTGGCAAAACCGTTGAGCTACTTAAATCCAAAGGCTTTCAGGTCTTTTTCTATGATTTCTGTCGGCAGAGCAAAGGGGCGCTGTGCTCATCAAAGGAAGTTGGCGCGATGTTTGCGACTTCAGGAAACACTATCCTTTACAAGAGTTCGCTCACCTTCCTCAGTGAGTACGTAAAGGTTGAGGCGGCAACCGCTCGTTTCCTGGTGGGGGCGGGCAAGAAGGTAATCCTTTTATCATCTTCCGAACTGCTGCTTTCGGTTCAGGGCTCCACGAAGTTCACAATGTTCGTAGCAAATTACGAAAATTAATTCGAATCGTGTGAACCATCCACGCCATGACAAATTGACGATAAATGCAAATAGTCTGAACGTCTGCTTCTCCAAGCCGCCTACTTCCGCAAAAGGCCACAACCAGCCGCGCAATTGAGTGGCGCAAAGCAGTCGTATCGTAGGCTATCGTGATAATGTTGGATTACATTTGACTAAGCCAATTGCTACGATGGCAACAAGCATTAACGTATTTGTCTCCTATAGTCACGCTGACGCATTGCTCGTGGCACCAATTGTGCGCCTGCTTCGCTCAAACAAATCCTTGGTGTTCCAAGATGTGGACAACATTCGGCCTGGCAAGAAATGGCGAGAGGAAATTGCCGCCGCGTTGACAGCGGCGGATCAGGTCTATGTATTTTGGTGTGATCATTCGTTAGCGTCAGTCGAAGTCAAAAACGAGTGGGAGATAGCCATTAGCCAGGAAAAGGATGTCATTCCAGTTTTGCTCGACGCTACGCCGTTACCTTTGCCACTCGCGGAATTTCAATGGATCGATTTTCGCGATATGGTCGCGGAACGGCATGGTGTGGCTGGCCCGAGTCTTATTGAACTAACGACGGCCAGGCATCAGGAAATGCCCCAACAATCATCACCGAAAGCAAGCATCCCGCTTCTTCCAATACTGCTCGTCCTGGGAGGGCTCGTTGCGCTTTTGGCGTGGGGGGTTATGTTAAGTCCGGCAACATTACCCAAGTACGTCGATGCGTTGCGTTCTTTTGGCTTGACCTTAATCTTGGGTGGTGGAGGCGCGGCGCTATCGTTCTATATTCTGCGTCAGCTATGGCGCAGCAATCGTGAGAGAAGTCAAGACGCTTACTTAAAACAGAGCCATTCGCATGATCTATCGGAGAATGAGCGTTTCGGTAGTGCTAAACCTGACTATCGGTCCGCAGACATTTCTCCTAATCAATATTCGAACTATGTGCCGTCGATGCGCCTGGATCTGGCTGGAGATAGCGCAATGGCGGCCACGCTGGAGGCAGAAATTCTCAGGCGTTTTGAGAAGTCTAATACCAGCAGAAACGCAAACTAGCCGCCCGAGTTGCCTTGTGATTTTCGGGCCAACGAGGAACTATCGGGAATGACCGCGGTTTCCCATTTTGAGTGTCAGCTTGCCGAAAGCCCGAAGGACAGCATAATGGGCACATTGCTGCCTAAACAGGAGGCCCGAGCGAAGTACATCATTACGACATACCCCGCCCGGCCCCTCGATTTACGCCACTTTCTGGAACGGAACCACCACGCCGCTTGGGATCGATGCATCCGACGCCGGTTCCACTTTCAGTTCAGCCTTCAGTTTCGGCACAAGCAACGATGCTGTATTCGCCGCCTCCTTCAACGTGTGCATCGACAGCCTTGCATAGCGCTGGCTGACGCGGGGGTCGCTGTGGCCGAGCAGTACCTGGACATCGTAGAGAGAGCGGCCACTGGAAATGACGAGGTCCGCAAACTGATGCCGGATACTGTGAATCCGCATCTGACCAATACCAGCCGCCTTCCTCAGTCGATACCAGACGCGGGTGATCGTCCTAAATGGCTTCTCCGTTTCCGGGTTGGCGAAGATGGCATCAAATTTCTTCATCTTTTCCGCTTCAGCCAACACCCACAACGCACTCTCGTTAAGCGGCACGGTGCGCGACTTCTTCGACTTGGCGGTCGTGGCCGGGATGGTCCACAGCCCCTTCTCCAGGTCAACCTGATCCCATGCCGCGGTCAGTGCTTCCGATAGCCGTGCCCCGGTGCTCAGCAGGAACATCAGGATGTGGCAGACCGGACGGTTGTGGTCGGTGCGCAATATCTCCACCAGACGTTCAAGCTGTTCGGCAGTGGCAACATCGTGTAGCTGGTTCTCGACGTTCAGCAGCTTCACTTTCCTCAGCGGGTTGCGCTCAAGAAACTCCCACTCGACCGCCAGATTCATGGCATGACGAAGGCATTTGAGATGATGATCTTGACTAGCCGGACTCAGGCCCGACTTGGATAGATCGTTCTGGAACTGCTGAACTTGGTAACGCGTAATGTCACAGAGCTTGCTTTCGCCAAACTTGGGCTTGATGCGAATCCGATACAACTGGTCATCGCGGACCCAGCTTCGCTTATGCAGCTTCACGTGCGGGAAGTAATGATCGGCCATGAACGTGTCCAAGGTCATTTCGCAGAGTACCGGCCTTTCCTCGGGTGGCAACTTCGCAGCCTTGGCATGTTCGACCTTCCTCTCCGTTGCCAGCTTACGTGCCTGAGCCAAGGTCAGTTCCTTGATGGTGCCGAGGCGGTCATACGCGGTCTTGCCTTGCCGCTTGTAGCGAAGAAAGTACGTCGGCAGCATCTTGCCGCTGGCGTTGGCCTGGATGAGCAGACCGCGGACATTGGTATCGCAAAATTCAATTTTCTTTTCTCCCGCAGGTACGACTAGCTGGGTGTCAATGAACGACTTGGTTAGCTCAACGATCATGGTGCCACCTCGAAAATTGCGGTGCCGTGGATAGGGGTTGTGACCAACAGACCCGAGGGCAAGCCTGCGGTGTGGTCAATGTTAAATTGCAGATTCATAAGTCAAAATTCCTTAAAATTGATCAAAATAGTGGCAGCCGTGCCGCGTCCCGGATTCACCCGTTTCGTCGTGGCGGTACCCAGTGGCGACGTGGTGGCTGGCCGATGGCGGTGGTGATGGCCGGCGAAAATGCGGACTTAGGCAGCGCGATCAGGGAGCGGCGGGCGAATAGCGCACGGGTCGCACGGCAGAAAAAAAAGTTTGTTCCGGGGTGTCGCTGCAGGTGACCGGTGGGGGGGCAACTCAAGGTACTCATCTCTCTAAAATTTCTAAAATGATGAGTAACCCGTGCGTTGCCCCGAAAGTCATGCCCTACATGGCACCCTGGCGCACGGAACCGGCGTTCGACCCCGTGCGAACCGTGCAACATTTACTACTCCCAGCCTGAGCCCCAAGTGACCACACCGCCGATGTACTGCTCGAATTCACGACGCGCCTGTTCAAGGCCGGGTAACGAAAGCCCACGGTGACGCCCGAGTGATTCCTGCTGTTGCTTATTGGTGGCACTCGGGCAGATCAGCTTCATCGCCTTCACGACTTCAACGGGACTCGGTTTTCGGAATATTTTGCCGCCCGAGAAATCCATGACCGCAGCAATGATGTCCGTCGTTGAAATAAAGTCCTGCCAATCATCCGAGCCTTCAACATGCCCCTGACTCAACACGTTGAACCACCAGCGCTCAACAGGCGCAAGGCTGAGTAGCTTCTGCTCAACCAAGGCGGCAGTACTGGGCTTGGCGCGGACATTGAACCCCGAAAGATCCATGGCCAGAAGATCGTGCATCAGGGCAGCGGTGCCCCCATGCTCAATTTCGCTGTTGAGGGCTGACCAGTAGGAATGAACATCCTTCTTGGCCTCAGAGACCTTGAGCACAAAGTCACGACGATCATCGCGTTCCGTGTTCTTGAAATGCTCCGAATTGGTGGCCGCGAAAAAACGGTGATAACTGCGCGTCTGACGTGTTGGCTGATACTTTTCGTTGATCTGGATGACCGGCTCAGTAACTAGCGACTTCAGTGCATCGGAAGCCTTGCGGTCGCCAGCGAACATTGCCTCATCAAGGAAAACCATAAAGGCGCGTTCCAGCACCGCATTGAAATTGCCGGTCACCTCATCAATCTTGTGAATCTGCCAGTAGGTTGCTGACCAGATCAGCCTGAGGATTTTCCCGAGCGTCCCTTTGCCGATGCCTTGACCGCCAATCAAGATGACCATGATGCCGGGCTTCTCTTCTGGACGTTGCAAGGCATGAGCGAGAAAGTTAATCAGGAAGTCGAACGCGACCTGATCACTGTTGCAGATAATTTCCAGTAAGAACGAGCGAATCAGTGTCCAGCCACCGGCCTGCGGTACCAGCGTTGGGCCAACCCAAAGATTCAGATAATTTCCGGTAGATCCGGTCGGGTTGAACTCGACACCGTCGTAGCAAACGGTCTGCGGATTATTGAAGAATTCGTGCGATAGCTTGAAGGAGCCATCACCGTCAATACCAAGCCCCCTTACAGCACGGCGAACCAGCAAGGCGCCATCTGTCAGATTGGAGACAACCAGCTTCCGTGCCATCCCCTCCGATGAGATTGAGTTGTGCATTCGTAGATCGAGCAACCACAATCTGCCCTCCATGTTGAGCAGGCAATACTGCTGCTGCACAGCCTTCAATGACGATATCTTGCGTACGGATGCATCGATGACCTCGAAGTCTTCCGCATTTTGGGCAGACAATAGCTGGCCTGAGGCTGGAGAACTGAGGGCACTTTGATACTCCCAGCCAGCCGCCTTGGCATGAAAATAGATCGTGCCAACCGTCGCGGGTTTCCCCGAGTGGGGTTTGCTGAAGAATCTGTCCCATGTCTCATCGAACACCTCGGCACCAGTGCGACCGTTGGTGTTGCCCGGCGTCGTCCATGCCATAGACGGTTTTCCAGCAAGTTGGCCGCTACTCCAGTTTTTGGCAAGCCCATGCAATTGGTCATGCATTTCTACATGGTCACGTGCAAGTGCGGCCAAGACGGCAATACGATGAAACTTCCAGGTGAAGTCGTCGCAGTCCGGACTCAACACCACGAGCGCTGACGCCAATTTTTTCAGGTCAGGGCTCTCATAGGTCGCAGTGGCAGCCTCTGCAGCTTTGGTCGGCAGTGGCTTCGTTGGGCTGCAGAACTTTTCATGGGCACGGTTGATAGCCTCAAGCATTTCCTCTTTAGCGATGACTTGATCGCTTGATGCCCTGAGTGTCACGGGGCGCGGCTCACCCGTTTTGTAGTTGTTGGTGCCGGGAACGCGAAGTACTCTGGCAGCGTCCGATGTGCAGGCAGGATCGGCCAAGAATTCCACGGTTTTCATCAGTTCTTTGAACTTGGTGGCCGTTGCTTCCCAGAGCTGGGCGCTCAGGTGTTCAGTTACTACCCAATAGAAATGCCAGCCACCTCCACTCAGCACACGGTGCGTAGGCAACGGAATGTCAGCCGACATGCAGAAGGCAACTAGCGCCTGTTCCGCTTCCTCAATCGTGCGGTAGCCTTTGCCGGCATTCGCCTTGTCATCAGCGCAATCGATGTCAACCCAGAGCGCCCAAGCTGCGGCGACATTTTCTTTCTTTCGACTTTCTGCTGACTTGTACTCGGCGCAGGCAAAGTAGACATCCATGCCCTTGCGGGAATACTCCTTGGCCTGTTGAACAGCTATAGCGACATTTGCGACGGGCTGATTTCTGAAACTCCCGTTCTTTGGGTCGCGAATACTGATGAAGTGGGCACTGTCATCTGAACGCCACATCAAATTTAGAAATTTCGACGCAGAACTAGCGACAGTGAGTTCTGAAGCAACAGGCGAATCGGGCGGACGCGCCGAATCACTACCTACTAATTTTGTTGCGGTACTACGGGGGATGGAACCATGAAATGGACTTGCCATTTTTTACCTCAAGCTAAATTGAACGCCATCGTTTCCGATGGGAGCGGGGTTCTCGCTTGAGTGATGCCTGCCTTCCTGCAGGACTTGTGAGCAAGTAGCCGTGGCTACTTGTGCAGGATTTCCTCTGACCTGCGCTCATTGGTGCTTCTGTCGATATTATGCTTACGCTCGTGCCTGATCGACGGCGCGAACGTTACCGCTGAGAGAATTGAGCGTCAAGAAAAATTTCGAGAGGTGCTCCGATTTTTCTGCTGTCAGTCCTCTGGTGGTCACCCCCCCCTCCCGCCGAAAACCCGCTTTTCCCGACCAAGTGGGCAAGGCGGATTTTCTGGCGAGGGGTGAGGTGGCCGAGCGAAGGAGCTGCCTAATCTTGATACCGGAGTGCGGCAAGGGAATGGACACAGGAGAATGCCGAGTCCTGATTCCAATTGGCGATTGTGTCTATGGCGTTGATGATGCTGATGTCGTGCATGATGCTTCCTTTCAGTTAGTGATGAAAAACTAGATGAGGCAGTTACTTGGCGTTTCCCTTGGTAGGGCGTTTAGCCTTGGGTCCTTCAGATGTTGTATCTGCAGCGACCGCGAGGTCTGTGCCGGCAGCGATTAAGGCCGTTGCTTCATCCTTGAAGGGGGCGAGATTACCCATGTGATAAACGCTATCCTTCTCGGCTCCCGCCTTGACCAGTCCTTCGGCCAAGAGGCAAGCGAACAGAAATGCCGGGCTATTGCTGCTCTTGGAGCGGAACACAGGCTGCATTACCCGTGAGGTCATCGGCTTGTCGGCAGGATGCGCCGTGAGCAACTTCTCGATGGTCGCCAACGGGATTGCGTCAGCGTTGAACTGGCCCCGACCAGAATTGGCCACTACTTTGACGTGTATGTCACCCTCGGCATTGCAACCAATGTGGTATGTCAATTGACTTCGGCCACTGAGGCTGCTCGATTCACCGATCTTCAAGATACGCATGGGCACTGCTGGAACTGCTTCTTTCTTCGGCATCTGAATTTCCTTTCAAGGTTGTGGTGAAAACCTGAATTGGCCTTCATATAAGATGGCAAATGATGCGCAGATGTATTCAGCCCAAAGTCGTCAGTACAGCGATACCTCCGTACTGCTGCTTCACGACATCGGCCAGATTGACCACGGCGATTTCCTTGGCCTGAATGTCGCGTAGGTACTGCCGGGCAAATGCAAGGTTCGTGGTCAGCAGCCATTCGGTGCCGCCGTCCAATTCGATCTGTAGGGCGGTGATGCCAGAGAGTGCCAAGGGGGTCTGCCGGATCATGTCCAAAATTGCCAAGGCCTCTGCAAGCTGCCTATCGTTGTCGGCATCAAATTCGAGAATCCCTGCGCGTTCCTCAAACTGCTCATGCTGGTCTTCATCGAGGCAGGCCAGTAGCTCGGCCACAATCGGGTGGTACGGGGTATCAGGCATATGAACCTCCAAATGAAAAGGGCCATCACATGGACGGCCCTCGGGAATGGATGAAATGGACTTCGGCGGGTCATGGTGTACTCACTGCCGGTGTGGCCCATGCTCTTGCAATAGCCAGCAGCTGTTCAGCGACGCCCTCTTCGTCGGGGGCAAAGATCGCGGAACCAGCCCCAGAATCTGAGGCAACGAAAAAGAGCTCGAAGACGCTCGCGTTGTCATGGATATGCCTTTCAATAAACTCTGTTGGTGGAACGTAGTCAGGATGATCAAACGGAAGGTCGTCGAACAGGCCTGTACTCAGGAATGGATATCCAGCCGCGTTTTCTATTGCCAGAACTGAATCTCCAGCTTCCACGACGATCAATTCAACAAGTTCGCCGTCGAGATCGTCAGGTGAATGCAACTGCTGCAGTCGGAGTGCCACTAATTCCCGAATGGCTGGGTTGGTTATGCGGGGCAAGTCGGAAAGGTCAGTCACGATGATCATTTGGTGTCTCCATATATTGATTGGTGCGCTGGAAAGTGGGCAGGTGATTACGGCGGTTTCTCCTATGACTGGCGAAGTTGACGGGATGCGGCTGATTGGTGATGAACATAGAAAACTCCTTGCTAAGGGCAAAAAAGAGAAAGCCCCGATGACCAAGGCGGCCAAGGGGGCTTTCAGAGGGTTACGACGCTTTCAGATTATTGAGCCCATAGCGTCGCCGAAGGCTCTTCTTCGAAATGGGGTTAGGGGCTGCCGATGGGCGTAAAAAAACCCCAAGAGGCTAACCTGTTGGGGCTGATGGGCATTAGTGCCTATTGCTTCAAAATTGAATTTTCAAATGAATTGGAGAGGTCATGCTATCTGGCTATTGGAAGCGGCTTTGCTTCGCCATTTGCGTTTTCAATGATTTTGCTGAACAGGCTTGAGGCTCGAACTGAGCCACTGATGAGCATTGATCCTTCGTCAAAGACCTCAAAAATATAGCCATCCACAGTTTTTCCCGTTTCGTCGATCCCCTTGGCGGGAATCATTCTGGCAGTAAACTCATGAGAGTCTAAGGCGAATCTACGTGTCACGAAGTAGCCTTTATGCGGTAACTCTACGCGGAGAACTGATGCGTCAGGGAATTGATACGTCATCGCCTGAATCAATATTCGGTCGGCTTTCTCTGCGGACACTGGGTACATTTTTTGAGTCTGACTCGAAGCGTCCCCTCCTTGGGCGGTGCTCCGAGTGGTTGCACAACCTGCGGCCAGAAATGCGCAAAGAGTGAGCACTATGGCTAAATAAATTCGTTGAAACATATCATTTCCTTTTTCGGTTGAATGCATCTCATCACCAGCAAGTAAGCCTAGTGGCGGGCGATTGGTGCGCGGGTGTATTGCTTCGAGTCGATTGAATATCGAAAAACTTACTTTTTTGATTTGCGGAATACCTCTTGAACGACCCAGATAAACCCGAGGAATACCAGAACAGCTAAGAATGGTTGGGCATATTCAACCAGCAAGCCAATTCCGGCTGCTCCTAGAAGACCGAGCCCGCATCCGAGAAGCATCGCGTCAAGCAAAGTTGCGCCGATTTTTTGACGAAAGTTTTTGAAACGCTCGACTCCCATTCGATTGAGCCGACTGAATTTGCGCTTGTTATTCCAAAGAAGCAGGATCGATCCGGCAATCGCTGATGCCAATATCAATACATCGTTTTCTGACATGGATATGCCTTACTGGCCTTTCAATTCCCTGGGTGTGACGAAGGCGCCTCGTCCTAAGCTGATAAGCACCCAAAGCAAGAAAATCGGAAGAACAATGGTGTCTAGCACAAAGACCCCCATGAGTCGGATCATGTGCTCGATCGATTTCTCTGCGGATTGCTTGAAGCTTTCAAATTTCCGTTTTGGGTTCAGTTTCTCGAAGAATCCGCGTTTTTCTTCCGTGTTTTGTGCGGCTACCGTTGGCTCGCTTGCTGGGCTCGGTGAATTTTCGGCGGTCACTTGATTGCCTGCATCTTTGCTAGGCTCCGGTGTTACCTTCCCAATTAATCTACCCCAGAGGCTAGGCTTCGCTGCGGCGCCGTCCGATGTGGTTGCGCTGCCTTCTGTTAGCGCCGGAGCCTTATCAAGTTCAATGGCGGTGCTTTCAATGATGGCTTGGCTGGCTGTATAGCTAGGTTCCATGAAGTTCTGGAAGAGGATATCTGTACCGACGACTGATACTGGAATCGCGAACCGTGTCATCAGCAAGATGAGCAGTAATTTTGATAACCAGCTTGGTGATGCTCGCTGACGGAGGTGTAGCACGCACCAGCCGGCAGCAATGGCAGTAAATGCTAGCGATATCAGCCAGTTGGCCCCGATCGACAGAAGGATTTTCTGGATTCCCAATGCGATGCTGGCAATCAGTAGCACCTGCGACAGTTGCTCCACCAAGTCATTTATTGGGTCCAGAATCTGACCGGGGGCTAGATTCAGACCAAATCCTAAGGGCTGCAATGAAACTTCAGTCCCTTGGGCAAAGGAAATGACAGCATTCAGTGCACGCGCGGTCCCATAAGAAACGAGGGCTCGCTTGAGGCTTGAGTCGACTCTATCTGTGGCGGCTGAATCGAGAGGTGCTAGCCACGAAAATGCCACCATGATAGCGACGACGACCACCAGCGCGATTCTTCGGTTAAATTGAAAATTGATAGTTTTCATTCGTTACCGCCCGTGGTTGTTTGTATTTTTCGGATTGCTTCTGTCGGATATTCCTTTGCCATTATTAGGAGGCTGAGGCTATTCAGGAAGCACCATCCGGAAAGCAATAACCCCGTAATCAGCAGAATCAATCCGAAGTTGCCTGCTATGTCCGCCTGAGCGCCAACCGCGCGTAGGTTGTCTGAGGCGACCTTCAAGTTGGCCAAGGCTTTCGGAAATTCCAAGCCTTTCAACACCGCTAGAGTTTTTTCTGTGTCGTCGAGGAGCTTGATGGCGTTATTACTGGTGTCGACAAAAGCCGAACTGATGTTATGCCCGTCTTTAGCCAATGAAGACGAAACACCGATCAATCCCTCGCCCAGCGATTTCAGGTGCTCGCTATTTTCTTTGAAACTTTTCGCCGTCGCTTCTAGAGGTTTTGTCATTACCAGCATGGGGCGGATTCCCTGCATTTCTATACCCGTAGGCATAGAAAACATCAGGCTATCTCCTAGTTTCGAGAAGACGCCACCAGAGGTGCCCAAAAGGCCGGCTGCCCCGCGTAGGCCCTCCGCGTACTTCGGCGCTAGCTCAGTTTGAGCCTGTGCGGATGATCGTAATTCCTCAATGAGTTTTCGCATTGAAACGAGCATTTCTAGGGTGTTGTCGACCAGACTTTGCTTCGCTTGGACCGTTTCCGCTGTGCGGGAAATCACGTCTGCCGTTGAGACCGTCGCTATAGCTAAGGATTGAGTGAATGGACCTAATGCGCTCCGATATCCTCCATATCCCCAGATAGCCATTGCGCCTAAAAGGACGCTGAACACGAGTTGAACCCAAGCGAGTGCCTTCACGAGTTTTCTGTTGTTGCTCAAAATGCCTCCTTGATGAGCCAATATTTCCAACTGGGCATATATTCCAAGCGGGAATTATATGAATTAGTGTTTATGTGAATTAGAGCATATCGCGGACAGTCTGCGATGTGAAATCCCCTCTCTCCCAACAGTTCGGCTCATGTGTACGCTCGCTGCGCCTACAGGCAGGCTGGAGCCAGATCGAGTTCGGGGAAAAGTGTGGCTTTTACCAGACCTACCTGAGCAGGATCGAGAATGGGAACGCCAATCCGTCCTTGAATGCCATGGAGGTCATTGCGAACGCCCTTGGCCTGACAGTGTTCGAGCTGTTCGAGAAGGTGAAGGACACACCGTCTCAGGGGTGAATGGCGGGTTGCGGTCAGCTTGTCTGGTGATGATACTGGATCGAATCTTGACGATCATGAAGATTGCGGATGCGCTGAATGCCCCGCCGTCATTGGAAATTGCTTGACGATCAAGGTTTCCAAACCCAACCGGGCAAGGCTTCAAGCCGCGATATCTGCTTTTCTGTCAGGCGGTCTTTTCTTTTCCGCTGGGTGCCGACCCAACTTCCAAGACCATATCCATCTGCCACCTTGAAGTTTTGCCGAATATTGACGTGACCCTCCCGATCAGCGAACTCCTTTAGGTAGCCAAATGCCTTTTCCCACATGTCGGAAACTGGATCCCAAGTCCAACCTAATAATGCCTCGAGTCGCGCTTTACGCTCAGGTGAGATTTTTTCTTTTATAGCTCTTTGGTTAGATACCCACAATCCAATAGGATAGCCATCAGCTGATTTGTCATCCCGAGAAGCGCTTGCGTGTCCTTCCAGAACCGAAAATTCCTTGAGGTGGCGAAAACCTTCTTCCCACTGAGCCGACAGTGCATCCCACGTCCATCCGGGTAGTGCCTCCAGCCGCCCCTTGCGCTCAGGTGACTGCCTTTCGCTTCGGGTTCGTATCCGGTTCAGCCAAGATTTAAGCCGGTAGCCATCGTCTGTTTGGTATAGCGCAGGAATCAAACAGTGCCCGTTCCGATCAGCGAATTCCTTGAGGTAGTGAAATCCTTCTTCCCACTGTGCTGCAACGACATCCCAAACCCAGCCGGGTAAAGATTCCAGTCGGGTCTTGCGCTCGGGGGACATGCTTTCAACTGTGGTGCGCTGAACCGCCGTCCACTGACCAAGAGGGTATCCATCTGCCGTCTTGTACTCTTTAGCAACCTTGGCGGAACCCGCCTGCTCTGAAAACTCTTTGAGATACCGGAAGCCTTCCTCCCACGCGTACTCAAGGGCATTCCAATTCCAGCCAGGCAGTGATTCCAATCTCACTTTGCGCTCAATCGGCATCTCGTCTTTCTTTCCGCGCTGGCCAATTACCCACATACCGAGGCGATATCCGTCGTCCGATTTGTGGCCGGAAGGAACAGAAGCATGCCCCTCGCGGTCCACAAACTCTTTGAGATGGCGAAATCCATTTTCCCATTGTTCGGCTATGGCGTCCCAAGCCCAACCTTGCAACGCCTCCAGCCGCGCTTTTCGCTCAGGGAGAATGCCTCTCCCTTGTCTTTCCCGCTGCTTGTTTACCCATGAACCGAGCCGATAGCCGTCTGCTGCTTGATATTTTCCTGGAACCAAGCAATGGCCCTCTCTCTGCGCGAATGCCTCCATCAACCCAAACCAGAAATTCCACGATTCGGTAACCTGTTCAACCAGATGAGTACGCAGCGCACTGCCAAATGAGGCATCAACGGATGCCGGCAAATCAATGGTTATTTTGCGCAGGCTGCTCGAACTTACGCTGCCCCCCGGCTTTCTGCCTAGCTCGGTTCTAATTTGATCCAGTTCATCGGAAAGTTCTTCGTCGTGTGATTTGAGTGCGCTCAGCACGTCCCAGATAGGTTTGAAATTACTGGCTTCAATGGTGTCCTCAGCATCTTGTCCACTGGCTATGAATACCGGCAGGACAATGGTTCCTGCCTTTTTGTCCTGACTAAGGCGGATGGCGCGACCGACTGCTTGGATGATGTCGACTTGACTGCTGCGTGGATCAATAAACGCAACGCCATCAAGGGACGGCACATCCACGCCTTCAGCCAGGCAGCGTGCATTGCTTAACACGCTCCGCTCGTTGCTCCCTATTGCCTTGAGTTGATCGAGCTTTATACGGCGTTTGTTGGTCGGCATGTCGCCGGAAACGAAATCTGTGCGCAGGATTCCGCTTGGGCGATGTTCCTCACTGATCCATTCGATGGTCTTCCGGATATCGGTGCTAAACGTCTCGGCGCGATTCACACGACTGTGAAAACTGATGATGCGCTTTAGATCGTAGTCCTTGATTGCCTTGATCAGGCCAATCTGAGCAGCGAGTGATTGGCTGTCAGCTTCTATCCCGGTACCAGTAATGACCAGTTCGCGGTTGGAAATCCATTGGGCGATAGTTGGATCGTCGACACCGATAATGACGACGCGGTAGTCCGTTAGCAACTTTCTCTCAATAGCTTGGCCAAACGGAAGTGCGTACAACACTTCTCCGAACATTGCTGTGCTGTCCATTCCGGCAACTTCGACGCCGCGCTGATCGGCAGCTTTTTTGACGTTGCTGCTGTAGGTGCGAGGGGTGGCGGTGGCGAACAGTCTCTTGGCGCCGCGTATTTGCGTGTTGTTGAGGACCGTAGTGAATTCGCTATCCACCTTGCCGGTGCAGCGATGGGCTTCGTCTGCCACGATAAAATCAAAGGTCGGTACGTCCTGATCTGCTTGAGCCGAGGCGATCACTGATGAGGATTGGTAGGTTGAGAAAACTACTCGCGAGCCATCACCACAGAGGAACCGCTTTACTTCATCGGCATCTGAGGTGACGGGAAAGGGCATGTCGGCCACGCTGTGAATGACTTCATCGCTTCCTTTGGCACCGACGCTTTGATCTGAGCAAACACAAAGCACTTCAAGCGGAGTGGTGGCAGCAAATGTCCATTCACGCAAAAGTTGGGATAGCAGCCCCAGTGACGGAACCAGCACAAGGGTACGTTGCGAATTCAGGTCCTCTTTGATCCAGAGTGTGACGTAAGTTTTCCCCGTGCCGCACGCCATGATTAGCTGTCCGCGATCACTGTTTTGTAGCCCTTGCACAATGGCGGCTCTGGCTTCGTTCTGGTGATCACGGGGTATGGGACGAGCTTTCCGCTTTGCTTGCGCGAGTGATGCAAAATCGGCGGGGTAGTCCACCTTGGCAAGCTCAAAATCGGAGAGCAGAAAACGTCTGACGGGTTTTTCTTGCGCATCGCAGACTTGCTTGGCATTGCCGCCGATGCGATCAGTGGAAGCGATTAGCAACCTGTGTTTGATGATTGGTCGGTTCGATTCGCTGAGGAATTTATCGACATCGTGTTTAGTGATGTCGTAGTCGGGGGAATAGCACTTGGCTTGCACTGCCCAGTACTCACCATTTTTGTGCCTAAACACCAAATCAATGCCGCAATCGGCACCCCAACGATCAGGCCACTCATCCCACAGCCATATCTTATCAACCTGCGTAGTCCATTCAGGATCGGCTTTGAGGAACCATTTGACGAAGTGCTCGAACTGTTTGCCGCGTTTGGCGGGGTCACTAGCGAGATTTTGATAAAAATCTGAAAATTGGCCGGGCATTGAAAAGGCGATCAGTTGAGAACGATCTCTGACTTTAAGACCACCCTATACAAGCGTCAAATGCAAGGCAGATTATTATGTTGATGGCGGAGGGAATTCGGGAGTAGTGGCTGAGAACCTGCTGGGCCAGCCACCCTACATCCCATCGTCCAAGCGTTCGACACCGAACCTTACCGAACTTCCCGCTGCAATAACAAAGGAAGCCCCACCCTCAGTCCTTGTTGTCGCCAACATCCGCTTTTGCCCCTGTCGTGGAGACACGATAAGCAATGACGCTTGCTCTGGCTTTAAAAGACGGACACAGCGACAGGCAAGAAAAAAGCCCCTGATCATTACAATCAAGGGCTTTTTAAAATGCTTTGGTGGCCAATCGCGGAATCGAACCACGGACACGCGGATTTTCAATCCGCTGCTCTACCAACTGAGCTAATTGGCCAAACGAGGGCGCATTATAGCGATCTGACCTTCGCCCTGCAACTGAATCGAGCGTCTTTTGAGGACTTATGTACCGATAGGGGGTGATTGTCGGTAAAGCTCCGAGAAATCATCCGGGGGTGGCAAGGGTGGAAGCGGTGGATGCCAGGTAGCGAAGGCAACGTGCGCAACTGCGCCGCGCCCGCGAGGATTCGGCCGCAGGCTGGCGCGGGAATCATGCTGCACCGCGATTTCCTGAACAATGGCCAGCCCAAGGCCGCTACCCTCCGTAGAGGCGTCATCGACCCGATAGAATCGCTCGAAGACCATTTCAGCCTGCTCTTCGCTGATGCCGACCCCATCATCTTCAACTTCCAGTAGCACGGTTGCCTGATTGGCCAGCACGCGACAGGTGACATGGCCCCCTGGCGGCGTGTAGCGAAGCGCATTGTCCAGCAGGTTCTTGGCGAGCTCCCTGAGCAGGAAAGGGTTACCCAGCACCAAGGCGGACCCTTCGGATTCAAAGCCGAGATCGATATCATTTTCGATGGCAACCATCACCCAGTCGGCCACCACATCGCGGATCAATTGCGCCAGATCGATCGGCTCATGCTTTTGTTGGGCAGCCTCCCCGCCTTCGGTGCGCGCCAGGGTGAGCATTTGGTTGATAAGTCGTCCCGCCCGATCGACACCGGTGGCTATCTGGCGCAAGGCGTGACGGAGCGTCTCGGGATCGGTCTCCCGCATGGCGAACTGGGCTTGGGTTTTCAGTCCGGTTAACGGCGTGCGCATCTGATGGGCGGCGTCGGCGACGAAACGTTGCTGAGCCGCAACGCTCCGCTTCATTCGTTCCAGCATTTCGTTGAACGCCTCCACCAGTGGCTCCAACTCTTCCGGTACGCGTCGGGTGGCAATCGGTGACAGGTCATCCGGCTCACGGGCTTCGATGGTCTGGCGCAGGCGGGTCAGCGGTCGCAGTCCACGCGACAGCCCAAACCAGACAAGCATGACGGCCAGCGGAATGATGATGAATTGCGGCAGGATGACGCTGGCGACGATCTTGTTGGCGAGTTGACTGCG
>WBZX01001593.1_pt1 | contig 16908 bp, 12 predicted proteins | sample 5204211 | NCBI WGS metagenome assembly WBZX01 (sample SAMN12344362, study PRJNA552823) | activated sludge metagenome | biome: Activated sludge suspended growth; feature: Nitrification reactor; material: Wastewater; isolation source: activated sludge from nitrification reactor of wastewater... | reverse complement strand
TGCAGGCTCGTGCCCTGCGGGTCTTCCTCATCGCGCGGACGTCCGCCCTGCAGGCTCGTGCCCTGCCCATCTTCTTCGTCGCGTGGCGCGCCCACGCGGTCCTCATCATCGACACGCATCACCGCGCCGACGACCGGCAAGCACTGCGACGGCTCGCCCTCGGCGGCGTCGCAGGCCACCAGCGGCAGCGCACAGGCCACGACGAACGGCAAGACATCGAGACGGGCGGAGGATCGTGATCGCACGGGTGCCACCCCTGGTGGACTCGCGAGCCGCCGCGTTGATCACGACCGCATCGGCGCGACGTCTGTCATCGGCGTTGACACCCACGCGCGCGTGTGGTCTCCCTATGCCGTGAATCCGGCCGCCGCGACGTGGATCCTGCTGGGGGCGCTCGTGTCGTCGCAGCGCACCCACGGCGAGGTCGCGCCACCGGCGACCGAGACGACGCCCGCGGTCGACGCCGCCACGCCCGACGCGCGCAGGACCACGCCACCGGCCGACGGCGCGACCACGCCGCCGGCCGACGGCACGTCCACGCCACCGGCCGACGGCACGTCCACGCCACCGGCCGACGGCGCGACCACGCCACCGGCGACCGCCACCGCACCCAACGCGGCTGCCGCGGGCAACACCGACGCAGGCGACGGCGCGGATGCGGCGAGCAGCTCGGCCGCGTCGGAACCGACCACGCCGCCCACGACCGTGCCGCCGCCGCGCCCGGTGGCCCCGTCCGCGGCCGCGCCCCCGCCGATGCGACCGGGCGCCCGCGTGGCGTTCATCGTGATGGGCGGCGTGGTGCTCGCGGGGGCCGGCGTCGCGCTCGGCTACATGGGGCACTTCATCGCCGAGTCGAGCCGCATCGAACGCGAGGGCCGCGACCGCGTCGGCGCCGATCCCTCGACGGTCGACGGCGCGTCGCTGCAGAGCCTCGCCCACGACGGCGTGCGGGCCAATCGCGCCGCGATCGGCCTCGGGATCGCCGGTGCGCTGCTCGCCAGCAGTGCGATCGCGATGATCCTGACCGGCGCTCGCAAGCCACGGGCGCGTGGCGTCACGGCCTCGGTCGGCCGCAGCGGCGCGGGCCTGTCGTGGAGCGGGAAGTTCTAGCCACGATGCGCGCACGAACGTCATGGCTGCTGCTGGCGCTCGGCTTGTTCGCGGGGTGCTTCCGCGGGAAGTTCCTCGAGGGCACCGCGTGCAACGACGACGCGGATTGCTATCCGCGATTCCAGTGCGTGCCGCTCGCGGGCGTCTCGCAGGAGCAGGGGCTCGTGGGTGCCTGCGGCGATCCGTCGCCCCAGGGCACCTCGTCGAGCTCGACCAGCGGCGGCTCGGACACCAGCGGCGATGCGGGCAGCGGCTCGACCACGGTCGACACCGGGTCCACGGGATCCACCGGCACCACCACCGGCACCACCACCGGCACCACCACCGGCGATGATTCCACCACCGGCGGCGCGAGCACGGGCGACACCGGCTCCACCGGCGGCTAGCGCGGCCGCCCCGGGCTACACTGCGGCGATCGGAATGTTCGCCGGGGCCCGACGCCACGACCTCGAGGACCCGCGCGCGGCCGCAGCGGGGCTGCCCAGCGCCGGGCAGCTGCACGCGGTGCACGATCGCTACCTCGTCGAGATCGTCGAGCAGCTGGGGCTGTGCCCGTTCGCGCGACGCAGCCGCGAGCAGGGCCGCGTGCATCGCCCGCTGCAGCACGTGCTGCGCGACGACGACGAGCAGCTCGCGAGCTCCACCGCGCGCTGGCTGCAGTCGATCGTCGCGACCCACGACGACGCCGAGATCCTGCTGCCCACCTTCGTCTTCGCGCGAGCGCACCGCCACCACGACGCCGAGTCGTTCGCCGGCTTCGTGTCGCAGCTGCGCCTCGCCTACGACGACACCGGCGCGCCGGGCTTCTTCATGGTCGCGTTCCACCCCGGGTTCGCACCGCCGGCGACGCCGCACCGCCGCAGCTCGCCCGAGACGCTGGTGCCGCTGCTGCGGCGGACCCCGGATCCGGTGATCCAGTGCGTGCGCATCGACGTGCTCGAGCGCGCACGGGTGGTCGCTCAGCAGTCGGCGATGGCACGCCTGCGCGACCGCTTTGCCGGCGACACCGTCATGTTGGCGATGCTCGAGCGCAGTGTGCAGGCCGACTCGGAGCTATCGGCGGAGATCGCCCGCACCAACTTCGACGCCGTCGGTGCGGGCGACGGCCGTGCGGAGCTCGAGCGCCGCATCGCGAGCATCCTGACCGAACGGGCAGCACTCTGACGCCGGGCCGCGCGCCTTCGGATCGAGGGTACACTCGCGGCGTCATGACGACTCCGTCCCTCACCCGTCGCGGACTGCTGCGCGGCGTCGGCACGGCCTCGGTGCTGGCAGGCTGCGCCAAGCCTCCCACCGAGCCCGGCAGCGATGCCCCCACGGTCACCGATGCCGACGCGCCGGCCGAGATCGGACCCGACGCGGTCCCGGTCGCGTTTACGCTCAACGGCAAGCCCATGACCGTCGCCGTCGAACCCCGCGTGACGCTGCTGGCCGCGCTGCGGCTCGACCTCCAGACCACGGGCCCCAAGGTGGTCTGTGATCGCGGCGCCTGCGGTGCGTGCACCGTGCTGGTCGACGGCGTGCCGCGCAACAGCTGCATGATGCTGGCCCACGACGTCGCGGGTGCCAACGTCACCACCGTCGAAGGTCTCGGCGAGGGCGACACCTCGTTGTCGCCGCTGCAGCAGGCGTTCGTGCGCCACGACGCGATGCAGTGCGGCTTCTGTACCTCCGGCATGCTGACCAGCTGCAGTGCGCTGCTGCGTCGCCACGCCGCCGGTGGCGGACCGCTCACCGCCGACGACGTCAAGGATGCGATCGCCGGCAACCTGTGCCGCTGTGGCACCTACCCCAACGTCGTCGCCGCGGTGCTCGAAGTCGCGGGCACGCGCAGCAAGGGAGCGCAGCGATGAGCCGCAAGACACTGACGCTCGGCTTCCAGGATCACCTGACCGAGGTCGAGGTCGACCTCCCCGAGGGCGAGCCGCGCCCGTGGGACGCCGACACCACGCTCACGCAGGTCGGCAAGCCGGTACCTCGCATCGACGGCCACCTCAAGGTCTCCGGCCGCGCGCAGTACACCTTCGACGTCGCGGTGCCCGGCATGCTGCACGCCGCGGTGCTGCGCTGCCCGCTGCCGTGCGCACGCATCACCAAGCTGTCGCTGGCCGGCGCCGAGAAGGCCCCGGGTGTGAAGGCGGCGCTGGCGGTGGCGAGCAAGGGCGATCGTCTGATCTTCGCCGGTCAGGACGTCGCCGCGGTCGCGGCCACGCGGCCCGAGCTCGCCCACGACGCGCTCGCGGCGATCGAGGTCGAGTACGAGCCGCTGCCGTTCGTGGTCGATCTGGTCGCCGCCAGCAAGGCCGGCGCGCCCGCGGTGCACCAAGGCAAGGTGCGCGAGCGCAGGACCGAGGGCGACGAGCCCGGTGCCGCCGGTGAGGCGGGCGGCGAGGGCAACGTGCGACCGATGCCGAGCAGCAAGCGCGGCGACGCCCGCAAGGCGCTCGGCAAGGCCGCGGTGGTGCATCGCGCGACCTACACCACCTCGGTGCAGACCCACAGCGCGCTCGAGACCCACGGCATCCTCGTGCGCTGGGACGCCAAGGATCGCATCACCGCGTGGTGCTCGACCCAGGGCATCTTCAGCGTGCGCGACGAGCTCGCCGAGATCTTCGAGCTCCCGTCCGACCACGTCACCGTCATCACCGAGTTCCTGGGCGGCGGCTTCGGGGCCAAGTTCGGCGCCTCGGCCCCGGGCACCCGCATGGGCTTCATCGCCGGCGAGCTCGCGCGCAAGGCCGGCGCGCCGGTGAAGCTGATGTGCGACCGCCACGAGGAGCACGTGTGCACCGGCAACCGCCCCGACTCGCGCCAGGAGATCGAGCTCGGCGCCGACAAGGCCGGCAAGCTGGTCGCGATCGCGGTCAAGAGCCTCGGCACCGCCGGCATCGGCACCGGCGCCGGCATCGGTCGCAACGCGTTCTCGATCTACACCCGCGTGCCGCACGTGTCGGTGGAGGCCAGCGACGTGTTCACCAACGCCGGCCCCGCCACTGCCATGCGCGCGCCCGGCCATCCGCAGGGGGCCTTCGCGCTCGAGCTGGCGATCGACGAGCTCGCCGCGAAGGCCAAGCTCGACGCGCTGCGCCTGCGCATCGACCACGACGAGCACCCCGTGCGACGCTGGCAGTTCGAAGAGGGCGCCAAGCGCTTCGGCTGGGCGCAGGCCCGCGCGCGCTCGGCCGCACAGCGCGGCGGCAACGCCCGCATGCGCACGGGCGTCGGCGTCGCGGCCTCGATCTGGGGTGACTTCGGCCGCGGCGGCGCGGCGCAGGTGACCTGCCGGATCGGCCGCGACGGCAGCGTCGCGATCGAGAACGGCGTGCAGGACATCGGCGGAGGCATCGGCACCGTCATGGCCCAGGTCGCCGCCGAGGTGCTGCGACGTCCGCTCGACGGCATCACGATGAAGATCGGTCGCTCCGACTTCGGCCCCTCGGTCGGCAGCGGCGGCTCGGTGACGACCTCGTCGGTCGCACCGGCGGTGCGCAACGCGGCCGAGCGGGCTCGCGCGCAGCTGACCGACGTCGCCGCGGAGCTCTTCGGCGTCAAGCCACAGGAGGTCACGTGGCGCGACGACGGCACCATCGCCGGCGGCGGCAAGAGCCTCACGTTCGCGCAGCTGTGCAAGAAGATGCCGGCCGAGGCCATCGTCGCGAGCGCGACGCGGGCCAAGACCTTCGGCAGCCACCCGATGGCGTTCCCCGGCACCGCGGGCCCGCAGGCGATGCCGCAGATCGCCGGGGTCCAGTTCGCCGAGGTCGAGGTCGACACCTGGACCGGCGTGGTCCGGGCCAAGCGCGTGCTCGCGATGCACGACTGCGGCCGCGTGATGAACGCGCTGACGACCCGCAGCCAGGTGCAGGGCGGCATCATCCTCGGCACCAGCTACGGCCTGCTCGAGGAGCGCGTGCTCGATCGCGACTTCGGCCGCATGCTCAACCCCAACCTCGAGCAGTACAAGATCGCCGGCGCGCGTGACATCCCCGACATCGAGGTCGTGCTGACCGACGTGTTCGTCGGCAACAACAGCACCGGCGCGATCGGCATCGGCGAGCCGGCGACGATCCCCACCGCCGCCGCAATCGGCTGCGCGGTGTTCGACGCGCTCGGCGTGCCGGTACGTAGCCTGCCCATCACCCCCGCCAAGGTGCTCGCCGCGCTCGGCGTGGTGCCGGCCTGAGACGAGGAGCCCGAGCATGAATCGCTTCACCCTGGTTCGCCTCTCCACGGCCACCGAGGCCAGCGCACGCGTGGCCGCGGCGCCGCAGACCCGTCGTTTCCGCGGCGGCGGCATCGACCTCATCGATCACATGAAGGAGGGCCTCGACGCGCCCGATGAGCTCGTCGAGCTGCGCGCCATCACTGGCCCCGAGGGCGATCGCATGCGCGGCATCACCGAGTCGTCCGGTGCGTGGTCGCTGGGGGCCCTGGTGACGCTCGCGCAGCTGGCCGCGTTCGCCGATCTCGGACGGGCGTTCGCCGCGGTGCGCGAGGCGGCCGGCTCCGCCGCGACCCCGGGCATCCGCAACGCCGCCACGCTGGGCGGCAACCTGCTGCAGCGCCCGCGCTGCTGGTACTACCGTCACGTCGACCTCGAGTGCCTGAAGAAGGGCGGCGCGCAGTGCTTCGCACTGACCGGCGACAACCGCTACAACGCCGTGCTCGGCGGCGGCCCCAGCTTCATCGTTCACCCCTCGACGATGGCGGCCGCGCTCGTGGCCCACGACGCCGTCGTCCACACCCGCGGCCCCAAGGGCGCGCGCAAGCTGCCGATCGCCGAGTTGTTCGCGTTGCCGACCGTCGACGCCACGCGCGAGCACACGCTGGCGCCCGGCGAGCTGGTGCTCGCGATCGAGCTGCCGGCGGCCGCCGCCGATCAGCGCTCCACCTACGCGGCGGCCAAGGAGAAGCAGTCCCACGACTGGCCGCTGGGCGAGGCCGCCGTGCGCGTGCGGATGCAGGGCGGCAAGCTGGTCGACGTCCGCGTCGCGCTCGGCCACGTCGCGCCGATTCCGTGGCGCGCGCGCGAGGCCGAGGCCGTGCTCGAGGGCCAGGCCCCGAGCGCCGCGCTGTTCGAGAAGGCCGCCGCCGCGGCGGTCGCGAAGGCCAAGCCGCTCGAGCACAACGGCTACAAGATCCCCCTCGTCCGAGGCCTCGTGCGCGAGGCGCTGCACCGTGCGACCGACGTCGCGATCCCGGAGTGAACCATGCCGACCTTCGACGACCGACCTCGCCCCGAGCTCGACGCGCCGGTGTGCCGCTTCCTGCGGACCAAGGCGCTGCACGTCTACGGGCAGGACACGCCCGACGCGTTCTCGACCTCGCGCTCCAGCAGCTATCACTGCTTGCGCACGCAGTTCGTGACGGGCCCCGATGCGGCGCCGTGCGTGCCCGAGGACTGTCAGCCCGGGCGACGCTGCTTCGAGGCCCGCTGAGCGCGGCCGCGGCTACGGCCACCGCCGCGGCGGGCGAACACGCCGCGGGGGTTTTGCCGATCGAGGAAGATGTCGCCCTTGATGCCGATCATGAAGGTGAGCGGCGCGCCCGGCCGCAGCCCGAAGGGTCGATACGACGCCGCATAGGCGTTGTTCGTGGCGTTGTTGACCGTGCCGTACAGCAGCAGGCGCTGGTGGAGCCGCAGGTTGGCGGCGGCATCGAGCACGAAGAAGCCGTCGATGCGCTGATCGTCGGGGATCTTGCCCTGCCCCGCCACGTCGCGCATGGCCCCGTTGTACGACGGCGTCAGCGAGACCTCCCAGTTCTCCGAGCCCACGCCGAGCGAGCCACCGGCGAGGTGCACCGGCACGTACGGCAGCTGATCGCCGGCCTGCACGTCGCCCCACTGCGGGAACGGTGAGGCGAAACCATGCCGGAACTGCGTGCCGGTGTACGTGTAGCGCGCGCCGACGTCGAGCCGCACGCCGCGCTCGAACTGGTAGCGGTAGCGCAGCGCGCTCTCCAGGCCGTAGACGAACACGCGGCCACCGTTGAACTGCGTGCTGCCGTCGCCGTCGGCACAGCCCGACGAGAAGGTGCACGCGCCGTTCAGGTTGCTGTAGTCGCTGAAGAAGCCCACGGCCTCGGCCCACACGCGCCGACGGATCGCGCGCACACCGGCCTCGTAGTTGACGCTGTACTCGGGCTTCACCGCGTCGGGCTGGCCGGGCGCCACCGGTGAGAAGCCGCGGTGGACCCCCGCGAACACATCGAGCCACTCGAGTGCCCGCACCAGCGCGCCGATGCCCGGGGTCACCGCAACGTCCTGCCGATGGGCGCGCGCGCCCGTCAGGTGGTCGGCGTAGCGCATCAGGATGGTCTCGACCCGAATGCCCGGCGCGATGGTGAAGCGGTCCCACAGCGTGATCGCGTCGAGCACATGCAGCGCGACCGCGTGGGCCTCACCGGCGTTGCGCAGCGCCGCGATGGTGGGGCTGCCGTCGGGCACCATCACGCCGCCGGTCATCATGTACGCATCCTCGAGGTGGTTGCGGATGATGCCGTCGTGGTGGAAGCGCCCGCCGATCTCGAGGTCCTGCGTGACCGGGCCGAACGTTGGCCGCCAGTGCAGCGCCGTCTGCACCCCCTCGGACACGAAGCGACGGTCGTTGCGCGTGACCATCAGCGCCTGCTCGGGGGTCGTCGCGTCCTCTTCGCCGCGGATGATCGCCGACAGCACCGCGAGCTGCCCGGCCTCGGGGTTGGCCAGCACGGTGGAGAAATCCGGCTCGTCGCGGAAGCGATCGACCCGCCGCCACACGCGGTGGAAGTCGTGTCGGTACAGCGTGGTGTCGAGCTGCAGGGTGTCGTTGCCGACCTGGTACGACAGCTCGGCCTGCGAGCGCCACCAGGTCATCTGGTCGCGCTGGCTGGCGGCATAGCGACGGTAGGGCGTGCGCTCGAGGTCCTCGCGCGCGAGCCCCAGGTACGACTCGTTGGAGCGCTCGGTCGCGTAGCCGCCCTTGAACTGCACGCGGTGCACGGTGTCGCGACCGGTCTTGCCCTCGTAGGAGAGCTTGAGCATCGCGTCGTTCTTCGCGAAGCCGGTGTCGCCGCCGCCGTCGAGCTGCTTGAAGCCGTCGCTCTGCAGGTGCGCGACCTCGAGCAGGATGCCGAAGCCGCGGTAGGTGGTGCCATAGAAGCCGTGGCCCTTGACGTAGCCGAAGCGCCCGGCGGCGAGGTCGACCGTCGAGGCGTGACCCTCGGGGATCTCGCGCGTGCGGAGGTTGATCGCGCCACCGATGGTGTTGGGCCCGTACTTGATCGAGGCCGGGCCCTTGAACACCTCGACCCCGACCATGCGGGTCGGGAACGGGAAGTAGTAGGCCGCCGGCGCGGCGTAGGGCGCCGGGGCCAGCAGCACGCCGTCCTCCATCAGCGTGACCTTGGCCGAGCGATCGGGGTTGGCCCCGCGCAGGCCGATGTTGGGTCGCAGGCCGAAGCCGTCCTCGCCGCGCACGTAGACTCCGGGCACGCCGTTCAGGATGCGGTGCACGTCGTCGTACTCGCGCCGCTCGAGCTCGCGCTTGCCGATCACATGGGCCGAGCCGGCGACGCGGGGCAGCTCGTCGCCGTCGAACATCGAGCCGACGATCACGGTGCGGCTGGTGTCGGCCTCGCGCCCATCGCTGGCCAGCGGTGCCGGCTCGTCGGGGACGATCGTCGAAGCGGGGGGCGTCGGCGTCGGCGGCTCGATCACGGCCGTCGGTGCCAACGTCGGCGCCGTCGACGACGCGCTCGGCGGCGGGGCCTCGTCGCCGGGCTCGCGGGGCGCACGGACGGCCTGCGGCGGTGGAGCGGCGCGCGGCGGCTCGGCCGACGGGCCCGAATCGGACGCGGCCACCGGTGGTTCCGCGCGGGCCAGGCTCGATGCCACCCACACCAACGCGCCGACGACCGCCGCGGCGGCGAGCGATCGTCGGCGCCGCGCACCGAGCACCCGCGCCGCTGCGATCATCGGCTGCAGCAGCGCCGAGCCCAGGCGGCCAGGATGATGGTTGGCCTCGCTGTCCGGCAGACCGAACGCGGCGGGCGGCCGAGCGTCGGCGCAGCGCAGCGTGCCGCCCAGCCGATCCCACAGCGCGATCCAGGTGCCGAGATTGATGCCGGCATCCTGATCGTCGGCGTGGTGCAGCTGGTGCTGCGCCGGACTCATCAGCCACCGCTCGAGTCGGCCCCACGACCACCACACGTGGCTGTGGCGGAGGTTGGCGCCGACCAAGCTGAACACCGCGCCGAACACGTTGACGCCGAGCAACTCGAGCTCGATCGCGTCGCGACGGAACACGTAGAAGAACCCCGCCGAGATCACCCCGGTCACGAGCACCCCGCGCAGGCCGAACAGCAGCGCCTCGAGCGGGTGCACGCGATACAGCGTCAGCGGCGTGAGGGTGTCGGCGCTGTGGTGGACCTTGTGCAGCTCCCACAGCCACGGCACCTGGTGGAGCCACCGATGCAACAGATAGCGGCTGGCGTCCCACGCCACGAACAGCACCACGGTGTAGACGGCGGCCACCACCGCCGGCGGCCACGTCGGCGTGATCGGCACACCGAAGCGCGCGTCGAGGCCGGCCACCAGCCAGAGCGAGAGCCCGAAGGCCGACCCCACCCACGCGCCGGCGCCGACGATGCGCACCAGCGCGTTGAAGACGAGCAGCTGCAGGTCGAGCGCCGACGAGCGCCCCAGCACGCGCCCCGGCGTGGTCGGCAGGCCCGCACCACGCTGTTCCCGACGCACGGCCCACGCGAGCACCACCGTCGCCAGCAAGAAGCCCCAGTAGATGCGCTCGCTGGGGTCGAACAGCATGCCGACCACCGCCGTCGCGACCTCGTGCAGGAGCGCGAGCGGCCCGTCGGCGACGGGCGCGGCCACCGGCTGCGACGGCGCGATCACTAGTCGGCGTCCCCCGCGGCTTCGCTGGGGCTGTGCAGGCCGAGCGCGGTCGCAACCCGCCCGTCGAGCAGCTCGATCAACTCCACGACCGCGTCGTGCGCGGCTGCGAGCGCCGCGGGATCGCTCGTCAGCGCCTCGGCGAACTCGCCATCGACGGCGTCGACGCTGGCGATCGCGTCGTCGACCGCGGCGAGCAGCTCGTCGGCCAGCGGACCCTCGTCGAGCTCGACGAGGAAGTCGTCGAGCCCGGTACCCTCGGCGGCCGAGCTACCGCCCCACACCAGCTGCTGCAGCGTCACCAGGTTGGTGCGCACGTGGGCCTTGGACTCGCCCGCGAGCGGTGTCTCGAGCGCTGCGGGCGCGTCGGCGGCGAGCTTGTGGTCCTTCACGATCAGATCCACATAGGCGGACGCCAGCAACACGTCGTCGAGCGCCTGGCTCGGCGTGTCGTAGGGCGAGTCGCCCTCGCCGGGCGCGGCGAGGTAGCCGGCGAAGCGACCACCGGGCGCCCAGGTCTGTGCGAGCTCGCTGGCCGCGGTGTGGATCTGCGTCGCGAGCACGGCGGCGTAGGCCGACCGCCGACGCACGACCTCGTCGTCACCCAGCGCCATCCACGTGCCGGCCTGGTTGATCTCGTCGGTTGCGGCGCATGCATTGGTGGCCGACTCGGCGAACAGCAGCCGCTCGAGGGCATCGAGGCCACGCACGTTCACCAGCGCGACGTCGAAGCCCGGCGCGGCGTAACCCTGCGCGACGGTCTCCTCGTCGACGCGGCATGCATCGGAGGTCGGCCATGAGTAGACCGCGTCGCGCATGTCCTCGCCGCCGCGGACGTAGGCCGACGAGCCGGCAGGCCCGATCTGCAGCACCTCGGCGCGCTGCCACTGCGCCATCGCCTCGCGGTAGGCGGCACGCGCGTCGTCGCGTGCCGCGGTCGCGTCGTCGCCCGCCGCGGTCGCAGCCGCCCACGCGGCGACCTTGGTGTCGAGCTCCTTCGCTGCGGACTCGAACGACGCGAACGCGGGTGCGAGCACGTGCTCGACCTCGCTGCGCAGGATCTCCACGCGCAGTGCATCGTGGCCGTCGTCGCCAGGACCTGCGATGCAGGCCCACGTGACGGCGAGGGCGGCGGTGGACGCCGCGAGCCAGGTGCTCGGCGCAGTGCGGGCCGTGGGTTGTCGGGGCATCTCGATTCCTCTCTCGGGGCGCCGAGGGTCGCCCCCCTCGAAGTTGAAAGTCAACATCATTTAGGGTCTGCGCCGCGGTACGAACCGCGCATTGCTGGCGCTTGACAGGGGATGCCCTCGTACGCCACCCTCTCGATAATGAAAACGACTTTCAAAATCCTCATGCTCAGCCTGGTGCTCGCCTGCGACGCGGGCGATGATGCCGGCGTCAGCGAGGCCGAGGCCTCGCGCGCGGCGGAGGATGCCGTCGGCGGCGACGCCGGCGAGATCGAGCGCAGTGTGGAGGGCGACACCGAGGTGTGGGAGGTCCACGTGGCGATGACCAACGGCGCAACCCTCGAGGTCAAGGTCGGCCTCGACGACGGCGAGATCGTGGTCGTCGAAGACAAGGTCGGCCCGTTCGACTACGCCGACTTCACCCCCGTGCAGGGCGTGCTGGCGTACCAGGCCATCCTCGCCAAGGCACAGGACGAGGTCACCGGCGACGTCATCGCGTGGGAGTTCAAGCGCGAGCTCGAGGACGGTGAGGTCGGCTTCGAGTACGAGTTCTACATCCGCGACGCCGAGCAGCAGCTGTGGGAGATCAAGTTCGACGCAACCGACGGGATGGCGACCAGCATCGCGGCGAAGGAAGAGATCGACTAGAGCAGCGCGAGCGCGGCGGCCAGCGACTCCGCCGGCGCGGCCGAGGTGTCGACCGCGAAGGCGATCGCCGCGCAGCGCGGACCATAGGGCTCCCAGGTGGCCCGGATGTGCTCGTAGATCGACCAGTCCGCATCGGATGCGTCGTCGTGGCGGGCCGCGAGCCGGTGCCGCACGGCCTCGGGATCGGCCTCGCAGACCAACAGTCGCACCGGCACGCCCAGCTCGCGCGCGAGGTCGACGAAGGCCAGCCGTCGGTGCTCCTGCTTGAAGCTGGCATCGACCACCGCGCGACCGCCCTGCTCGAGCACGGCGCGCGCGCGCTGCAGGCACGCGTCGTAGGTGCGGTCGTTCCACGCCGGCGTGTAGATGCCGGCGCGCACGTCGGTGTGGGCCGAGACGGTCGGGTCGAGGCCGGCGAGCTCCTTGCGGATCGCGTCCGCGCGCAGCCAGGTGTAGCCCGCGTGCTGCTCGAGGCCGTGGGCGAGCACCGACTTGCCGGTGCCCGGTAGCCCCGCGACCAGCACCAACGAGGGCCGCTCGGGGGGCGGCAGCAGCACCGCGGCGGCCTGCAGCAGGTGGGCGCGCACCAAGGTGGCGAGCGACGCTCGGGTCTGCGGATCACGGGCGCCGTCGAGCTGCAGCCCGCGGACCTTCGCGCGCACGAGCGAGCGATAGGCGACGTAGCTGGGCACCAACGCCCGCGCGTCGCGGTCGTCGTCGTCGAGCGACGCCTGCCACAGCTGCTCGGCGGCCCACCAGGCGCCGTGGCACTGCAGGTCCATCGCGAGGAACGCCAGATCGCACACGGGGTCGACCGCGCGCAGACGTAGATCGAACTCGACGCAGTCGACTACCCACGGCTCGCCGTCGGGCGGCATGAGGTAGACGTGCTCGAGCCGCAGATCGCCGTGGCCCTCGCACGCCAGTGGGGCCCGCCGGGCGACGCAATCACGCAGCGCGTGCCAGCGCTCCGCATCGACGATGGCGAGCCGCTCGAGCAGCGCCGGCGGGCACAGCTCGGGTCGCTCTCGCAGCGCCGCGAAGTTGTCGGCCGCGTTGCGCTCCACCGGCTCGGGCTCCGCCCACGCACGCACGTCGGGCCCGCGGCGCGCGGTGGCGTGGAAACGGCGCAGGACCTCGGCGACCCGCACGATGTCCCCGCGGGTGAGCGTGTCGGTCGCGACGCGGTGGGCCATCGTGACGTCATCCGGCAGACGTCGCATGTGGACCGCGGGCTCGAGCGGCGCGCCGGTGTCACCGAGCCAGGGGCCCTGCGGTCCGTCACGGAGCATCACGACGCCGTGATAGACCGCGGGGGCGAGCCGGCGGTTGAGCTCGACCTCGGCCTCGCACATCGCGACCCGCCGCTCGAAGCTCGAGTAGTCGAGGAAGCCGAGATCGACCGGGCGCTTGAACTTGTAGACGTGCTCACCCACCAGGAACACCACCGAGCCGTGGGTGTGAATGACCTCGACGGTGGTGGCGGCGTGGGGGTAGGCGGCGGGCCGCGACAGCGCGGCGACCAATGCATCCGGCTGCATGGCGAGCGTGAGCATCGCTCAGTTCCGGTCGGCGAGGCGAGCGCAACGCTTGCCCACCACGCCTTCGGCCGCGATGGCGCGTCGTCCTTGCCAATGGCCGCCGGTGGCCGGGGCTCGGGGTGGCCCTGGGGTACCATCGCATCCATGGCGGTGGACTTGCTTGGACTCGATCGATACCGATGGGCACTGGGTGTGCTCGCAGTGGGCCTCGCGGCGTGCGGCGACGACGCGACGGCGACAGGCGACGGCTCGTCGTCGACCAGCGGCGCCGACACCGGAGTCGGCACCGGAGCCGACACGAGCCTGTCGGGGGCCGACAGCAGCAGCGGTGGCAACACCGATGCCTCGTCCAGCGGTGGCAGCGACGGCAGCAGCGGCGGGAGCACGTCGGCGGCGACCTCGAGCGGCTCCGACGACGGCGGCTCGTCCAGCAGCACCGATCCCACCGACCCGAGCGGGTCGAGCTCCGGCGAGACCGGCGTGAACACACAGTGCCCGATCGACGTGCTCGGGCCGGCGGTGCCCGACAGCCTCTTCGGCAACACCATCCCGCAGACCGACGACTTCACCGGCAGCTGCGGCGGCGCCGGCTCGCCCGACGCGGAGTTCACATTCACCGCACCGGCCGACGGCACGTACACCTTCGACACCCACGGCTCGCAGCTCGACAGCGTGCTCTACGTGCTCGACGGCACCTGCGATGGCACCGAGCTCGGCTGCAACGACGACGGCGACGGTCATCAGTCGGCGCTTTCGTTGGCGCTGCTCTCGGGACAGAGCGTGACGATCGTCGTCGACGGCCACGACGCCACCGGCGGTCCCTTCACGCTGCGCGTGCAGGGCGGCGGCCTGACCTGCCCGTTCGGCACGATCGCAGGCCCCCTGCCGACCACGGTCTCCGCCGACACCACGTTCCTCTTCGACGGCAGCGCCGGCAGCTGCGGCGGTCAGGCGGGCCCGGACGCCGGCTACACGTTCACGGCCCCCGCCGCCGGTACCTACAGCTTCAACACCTTCGGCTCGTCGTTCGAGTCGATCGTCTACGTGCAAGACGGCGTGTGCGCGGGCAACCAGATCACCTGCGGTCAGCAGGGCGCGCTGGCGACCCTCGCGGCCGGTCAGGAGGTCACCGTCACGGTCGACAGTCAATTCGCGTCGGGCCCGTTCGACCTGCACGTCGACGTGCTCGGCGGTGCGTGCCCCGACACCGACCTCGGCAACACCGTGCCGCAGACGGCGACCGGCAACACCTCGACCGGCGACAACACCGACGCCGGCTCGTGTGGCGGTGATTTCACCGCCGACGATCTCTACCTCTTCACCGCGCCGGCCGACGGGCTCTACCAGTTCGACACCTTCGGCTCCACGCTCGACACGGTGTTGTTCCTCCGCGACGCCGCGTGCTTCGGGCCCGAGCTCGACTGCAACGACGACTTCGCCCCGGGCGACGCCGACTCGCGCGTCATCGAGGGCCTCGACGCCAACCAGAGCGTTCTCATCGGCGTCGACGGCAACGGCGTCGGCGCCTACACCCTTCATGTCGATCTGGTGCCCTGCCCCGACGACAACATCGCCTCGACCGTGCCGCAGAACGTCGCCGACACCACCGTGAACGGCATCGACAAGCTCAAGCCCAGCTGTGGGCAGGCCGGCACCGACGACGAGTCACCCGACGACGCGTTCTCGTTCACCGCGCCCGAGGACGGCGTCTACACCTTCGACACGCTCGGGGTGTTCTGGAACAGCGTGGTGTACGTGCTCGACGGCGCGGCCTGCAACGGCGACGAACTCGCCTGCAACGACAACTATCAGTTCAACTCGGCGTCGGCGCTCTCCGTCACGCTGGCGGCCAACCAGACCGTCACCGTGGTGGTCGACGGCACCTTCGAGGACCAGGGCGCATACACCCTGCACGTCAACCAGCTCGGCGGTACCTGCCCCGACGCGGATCTCGGCAGCGACCTGCCCGCCTCCGTCGCCGACACCACCGCGACCACCGACAACGCGGCGGTGGGCTCGTGCGGCGGCCTCACCACCAACGACGCCTCGTACTCGTGGACGGCGCCCGCCGACGGTGCCTACCGCTTCAGCACCGCGGGCTCGTCCTTCCCGGCGCTGTTGTACGTGCGTGACGGCAGCGACTGCGCGGGCACCGAGCTCGGCTGTCAGTTCCAGCAGTTCAGCAACACCTCGGTGGTGGTGACCACGTTGACCGAAGGCCAGACCGTGGTCGCCACGGTCGACGGCGAGGGCATGACCGGCAACTTCGTGCTCACGATCGACGAAGCACCCGAGGGCGGCAACTGCTGCGTCTCGCACATGGCCACCGGCTGCGAGGTGCCCGACATCGAGGACTGCGTGTGCGCAATCGATGGGTTCTGCTGCATGGTGCAGTGGGACGACCTCTGCGCCGGCGAGGCCGTGAATCCCTGCGGCGCCGCTTGCTGAGGTGATCCACGGTCGCCGCCGCCGTAGGCGTTCGTTGCTGCGGCGGCCGCCCCACGCTCGCAGGCTTTGCGCGGGCGGGGCATGGTTCGTGCGCCATGATAGCGACGACCCATGGTCGCGCCCCATCGCATCGTCGTCCTCGGTGCAGGCACCGGTGGAACCCTCACCGCCAATCGCCTGCGTCGTCTCTACACCGCCGACCAGGCATCCATCACGGTGGTCGACCAGGACGATCGCCACCTCTACCAGCCGGGCCTGCTGTTCGTCCCGTTCGGGCTCGCGCGCCCCGACGACCTCGTGCGTCCGCGCCAGCGTCAGCTGCACGCCGGCATCGAGTACGTGAGCTCGACGATCGAGCGCGTGCTGCCCGACGCGCGCGAGGTCCTGCTCGGCGACGGGCGCACGCTGCCATACGACGTGCTCGTGATCGCGACGGGCGCGCAGCTGCAGCCCGACGAAACCGAGGGGCTGCGGGGCGAGGCCTGGAACCGCTCCGTCTTCACATTCTACGACCTCGAGGGCGCGTGCGCGCTGCACGAGGCGCTGCAGCGGTTCGAGGGCGGCAAGCTCGTGGTCGCCGTCGTCGACATGCCGATCAAGTGCCCGGTGGCGCCGCTCGAGTTCTGCTTCCTCGCCGACTGGTACCTGCGACAGCACGGCCTGCGCGACCGCGTGCAGCTCAGCTTCGTGACCCCGCTCGACGCGGTCTTCACCAAGCCGGTGGCGGCGGCGCGACTGGGCGGCATGATGGCCGAGCGCGGCATCGAGGTCGTCACCGACTTCGGCACCGGCTCGGTCGACGGCGCCGCGCGCAAGCTGGTGGCCTACGACGGGCGCGAGCTCGAGTTCGACCTCGCGGTGGTGGTGCCACTGCACGGTGGCGCCGACTTCGTGGGCCGCTCCGAAGGTCTCGGTGACGAGCTCGGCTTCGTCCCGACCGACGCCCACACGCTGCAGACCAAGGTCCGCCCGGAGATCTTCGCGATCGGTGACGCCGCGGGCGTGCCGACCTCGAAGGCGGGCTCGGTCACGCACTTCGAGGGCGAGACGCTGGTCGAGAACGTGCGGCGCTTCCTCGCCGGCG